>Ga0207710_10000027_pt1 | contig 307001 bp, 318 predicted proteins | sample KBSS24metaG_FD_184400 | JGI IMG/M metagenome (GOLD analysis project Ga0207710, IMG submission 184400) | Switchgrass rhizosphere microbial communities from Kellogg Biological Station, Michigan, USA - KBS S2-4 metaG (SPAdes) (version 2) | ecosystem: Host-associated > Plants > Roots >...
GCATAGGCACGGACCCGCTCGGCGGGAGTACGCGCTAAGCCAGCGGCAGCAGCCAATCGATCGAACACACCACCGACGCTAACCACCACCTCCGACCCAAACCAGCCCCGAACACCCCACCTGTGGATCAACCCCACTCTGTGGACAAGTCGGTTGGGAATCGGCGAAAGTGTCAGTGGCCCATGCTAAATGGCTCCGGCGCGAATGAACTCTCACTCACCAAGATTCACCGGGCGCAGCGGCTAGAGTCCGCAACGGACCGCTCACCCATGCGTCGACTTCAACCTGGCCCGCTAGACGAACGACGTTCGGACCACCGGTCTGTTTCGCGACTGCGAATGCTTCCTCGGCTCGGGCGCGGTGAGTGCTCAGTGCCCAACGGATGATGTTTTCGGGATCGGTGAAGATCGTCCACAGCGGTGGCTCGTAGTTGCCGTTCCACAACTCGATTCGACGGATCCGCCGCCGCAGGGTTCGACGTACGACCCGCTGCAGAACCGTCCACCGGCCGTGGTCCAGCCAGATCAACACGTCCGCGCGACTGAGGAGCAATGGCTTGACGCTTCGGTATTGCCATTCGATGACCCATGCCGGTGCTGCGGTGAATTCGTCGACCTCGGATTCGAAGGACGGGCGCTTCGTCCAGTTGGCTCCGTGAAAGAGCGAGTCGATTTCCACGGTGGGCAATTGCATTGCGGCACTGATGGTTTCTCGCAAAGTGCTCTTACCCGACCCAGATGCGCCCGTGATGAGGATGCGTCGGGTCGTCGACGGAAGCGGATCTCGTGGCCCCAGCAGTGTCACGAATTCAGGCTAGAGCCGTAGGCCTGTGGATGAAATCGCAACTGTGGATGACGTCTCCTAGAGGCCGCCCGAATGTCCGACCTCGGGCACAGGCTGGCAACGACTACGAAAGGAAGGCGGGCATGAAATGTGCTGGCAGTGCGACAATCCCGACAAGACGCGGGCGGACTATCTCGATCTGCTTCGCGGCAAGATCAAGACCTACGGCTGGGCCGTGCAGTACGTGGAAGGGAAGCGGCCCTGGGCGTACACGATTGGCATGCACGACCGTGGCTCACCCGAGTTTCTCGTCACCGGGCTATCACCCGCACGCGCCCTGTGGCTGCTGAATACCTTCGCCAAGCGCATCGTGAGAACTCAGCGCGTGCCTGTGCCCGGGGAGAGGATTTCCCTGCCGGCCGGCACACGCGTCGAGGTCGTCGAGGTGCCCCACCCCGACGCTCACATGGGCATCGCAGTGGACATACACCGCAGGCCCTTCCGCGCCATGCAACTGGTGTGGGCCGACGACCGGGGCCGGTGGCCATGGTCGGCCGACTTCGACGACGGACGAGGCAGCCAACCAGTCGTCGGCGCCCGGGCTCAGAAGGCGTAGCGGTGATACTGCGCAATGTAGCGAAACGCCGACGACCTCGTCATGACCCAACTCATCGCTCGGTAGGCCGCGTGTATCTGCTTGAACTCGGCCGTGTCGAACGGCGACACCCAGGCAAGCAAGCGCGTTCCGGGTACTGCCTCGGTGATCTCGTCCGGACCATTGATGCCCCAATCCAGCCTCGCGCCAGCCCTCCGCACCACGGAATTGGTCCACTGTGACCTGATGCCGAATCGGCTGAACGCATCGAATTGCAGTTCGCCAGAAGGGAATCGGTCGACGACGCGCCGGAGAAGGGAGATCCCGTCGTCCCGAGTCAGGTACATCGTGAGGCCCTCGGCGAGCATCAGCGTTGGGCGGTCGGCGGCGATGTCGGCGAGATAGGGCGGGTCGGCGACGGACGCTGCGACGACGTGGTTGTGCTCGCGGGCGGGTAGCAACTGCTCGCGTAACGCTGCGACGTCGGGGTAGTCGACGTCGAACCACTCGACGTTAGGGCCAGGGTCGATCCGGAAGTATCTGCTATCGAGGCCGCAACCAAGATGCAGCACAGTCGCCTTCGGGTGGACGGCGAGGAATTGCCGGGTCCAACGGTCGAAGTGAGCCGACCGAGTGGTCACCGATGGTGAGTTGCTTGCGGTGATCGTGGTCTGTGACCAGTCGTAGTCCAGGCGCTCGACGATGTCCTTGGCGTAGCGATCGCCGAGGATGGGGTGCTTGGCGTCGGCGTCGAGAGCCTTGGCGTACAGCGTGGCGAGCATCGTTTGGGGCGCGCCGGACAGGTCGACGTGAATCTTGTCGGTCACGCCACTCGACGGTAGTCGCTCTAGCTCTTCGCCTTGCGCTTGGCCGCTCGCAGGCCAACCCAGAACTTGGCGGCCTCGGCGATCGACTCCTCGACCGGCCTTGGTTGCCAACCGAGTTCACGCTTGGCCTTGCTGCAATCGACCGGCGCCTCGGCACGCATCAGCCTCAGCGAGCCGATCGACAATTGCTCGTCCGTGCCCTTCAGTCGTGCCTTGGCACTGCCGAGCACCGCCATGGTCCACGACATCGCCAGCGGAACGGACTTCGTCGGCGCGGGCACACCAGCGGCCTCGGCGGCGATGCGGACGACGTCGGCATTGCTGATCATCTTCTCCGAGATCAGGTAACGCTCCCCGACCCTGCCCTTCTCGGCAGCCAAGATCATGGCCGCCGCGGCATCGTCGACACCCACCGCCTCCAGCTCGATCCCCTTCATCACGAACGGCAGCTTCCCGAAGGCTGCGCCCGCGATGATGGCTCCGTGCGGCGTGCGGCCCCAGTCGCCAGCGCCATACGTGGTGGACACGCACATCGCGACGGCGGGCAGGCCGTGGTCGCGGGCGTATGCCATGACCAGGGCCTCTGCCTGCACCCGCGAGCGGACGTACGGAGTCAGGCCCCGGTCGACGATTACGTCGTCCTCCGTGGCGGTTCGCCCGCGGCGGCGACCCACGGTCACATAGCTGCTGGTGAAGACGAACCGTTGCAAGCCAGCATCTTTCGCGATCTCCAGCACGTTGCGCGTGCCTTCGACGTTGGTGTGGAACAACGGCGCGGGATCCTTGAGCCAGCCACGCGTGTCCACCACGCAGTAGTAGACGACCTCGCAGCCCGTCATCGCCTCGCGCAGGACCTCGTCATTCCAGATGTCGCCGACGAATCGCGTCACGTCCAGGTCGTCGATGCCGATGGTGTTGGCGCCATCGCGCACCATGACCCGAACGTCCTGCCCGGAGGCAACGAGCTGCCGCGTGACGTGGGAGCCGAGGTAACCGTTGGCGCCGATGACAAGGGCGGTCACAGCGCGCCACCCATCTGACGCATCCACTCCTCGGCCTCGTCGGGCAGCGTGCCGAGTTCCTTGGCCTTCTTGCACCACTTCATCGACGCGGAGACGAACCGCAGGGGGTTGTAGACGTCTTCCTGACGACACCACAGACCGTCGCCCGCGTAGGTGACGATCGAGATGTTCGTCGCGCTGATGATGGTGCCGTCGCCGGGGTCGCGCATCGGGTTGTCGAGCTCGCAGATCACCCGCGAGGTTGATTCGTCGATCACCTTCCACAGCGACGGGAACGACGTCATGTAGCTGCCGGGGAAGGTCTCCATCGTCTTCCATATCCACGGCCGGACCTGCTCGCGCCCGCGCATCGTGCCCGCCGCGTGCTCGACGTAGGTGATGTCGTCGGAGTACTGGTCAACCCACGGATCCCAGTTCCTGGTCCGCGCCGCGTCATCGACGGTCTTCTCGAACTTCACGAATGCCTCGGCCAGCTCCTCGCGGCTGAAAGTGCTACCAGTCACACACAGAACTAGAACACGTTCTACCTCGGTTGTCGAGGACGGCCCTAGGGTCCCCACGTGAGGATCTCGAAGGCGCTGGCGATCGGCGCGTCAGCCATGATGATCGGAAGCCCGCTAGCTCACGCGGAGCGCAGCGCTGGCCTCGTCGACATCGGCAACGGCCGCAGCCTGTTCATGAATTGCCAGGGCACCGCGCCAGCGGGCACGCCGACCGTCTTCGTGATCCCCGGAGCAGGTAGCTACGCCGAGGCGTGGAACGCCGTCATCCCGCCCAATGACCCCATCCGCTCGTCGCCCCACGACCTGGTCGAGCAAGCGAAGATCACCGAGAACAGTCCCGTTGCGGCGCAACCTCTCGTCGCGGAGGCCACCCGGATCTGTATTTACGACCGGCCGGACACGCGACCGGACGGACCTGATCGGTCCACGCCACTGAAACAGCCCCACACGGTGCAGCAGGACGTCGACGACGTCGTGAGTTTGATCGAGGCGGCGCAGCTTCCGACGCCGATGGTGTTCGTCGCCCATTCTTACGGCGGCCTGGTGCTCGACCTGCTCGCCAGGCAGCACCCCGAGTTGGTCAGTGGCCTGGTGTTCTCGGAGCCGACGTCGGAGTTCCTGGTGAGCCTGGGCCGACCGGACCAGAACGCCGCATTCAACACAGACGGGCAAAACAAGCCGCCTGGCGAGGAGGCGATCCTGCCGGACGACGCTTTCGCGACCATCGCCGCGGCGCCTCCTCTGCCGCGAGTGCCCGCCATCGTGTTGAGCGCCGACAAGTTCGCCGCGCCGAAGAACCTCAAGCCCGACAACTACACCCAGGCCCAGATTCATCAGGCAAACGACATGTTGGCCGCCGCACTGGCGACCACGAATGTGATCATTCCGGGGACCGGACACAACCAGATGCTCTTCGAGCCGAAGGCCATCGCTGACGAAATCGTGACGGTGGTCGACGAGGTCCGTAACGGGAACTAACGCAAGGACACTTGAGGTTATACAAATGCCAATCTCAAGGAGGACCAGTGGCAAAGGAGTACATCAAGAATCCGGCGGCAGTCGATGCACTGTCGCCCGAGCAGTACCAGGTGACCCAGAAGAACGGCACCGAGCGCCCCTTCACTGGCGAGTACTGGGACAACCACGAACCGGGCATCTACGTCGACCTGGTATCGGGCGAACCGTTGTTCGCGAGCACCGACAAGTTCGACAGCGGCACGGGCTGGCCTAGCTTCACGAGGCCGATCGACGAGAAGAACGTGGTCGAGAAGCGCGACTTCAGCCACCTGATGATCCGCACCGAAGTCAGGTCGGCCACCGGTGACAGCCACCTCGGCCACCTCTTCAACGACGGGCCGCGACAAGACGGCGGGTTGCGCTATTGCATCAACTCCGCTTCGCTGAGATTCATCCACCTCGACGACCTCGAAGCCGAGGGCTACGGCGAGTACACGAAGCTCTTCACACAGGAGGCACAGGCATGACCGACACCAAGACGGCGATCCTCGCGGGCGGTTGCTTCTGGGGCATGGAAGACCTGATCCGCAAGCAACCCGGTGTGGTGTCGACGCGCGTCGGCTACACGGGCGGGCAGAACGCGAACGCCACCTATCGCAATCACCCCGGGCACGCCGAGGCCGTCGAGATCATCTACGACCCAACGCAAACCGACTTCCGCGCGCTGTTGGAGTTCTTCTTCCAGATCCACGATCCATCGACGAAGAACCGTCAGGGCAACGACGTAGGCTCCAGCTATCGGTCGGCGATCTTCTACCTCGACGACGAGCAGAAGCAGGTCGCACTCGACACGATCGCCGACGTCGACGCGTCGGGGCTGTGGCCCGGCAAGGCGGTCACCGAGGTCGTTCCCGCCAGTGAATTCTGGGAGGCCGAGCCCGAGCACCAGGACTACCTGCAGCGGTATCCGAACGGGTACACCTGCCACTTCCCGCGTGCGGGGTGGAAGCTGCCGAAGCGGGAAGCCGCTTCTCAGTAGGGATTTGGATTGCTGCTACGGCTCATCGACTACTGCAGTCGGTGAGCCGTAGCGCTTCTGGAACCACACGATGAAGAGCCCGGCGATCGCCGCGCTGGCCCTGCGTACCGTCTGCGAGCGCGGAACGCAGGGTGGCAGCCAGTCGAGTGCACTCCGTCGCGTACCCATTCAGTCCGACCGGGTCCCCCGCAGGTTCGGGATGCATCCAAGCGTATGGCCGCTCGGGCCGAGCCCACTGCACCAATCAGCGCCGACGCATCACCACTCGCCCGCCCGCCTGCGGCGTATAGGCAACCCCGCGCGAGTGCACCTTCTCATCGGGCGCCGTCGTCGTCTCGATCTTGAAGTGGCGCAACACCGTTCGCAGCACGACGTCCATCTCTACGTTGGCGAACGCCGCGCCGACGCATCGCCGGGTACCACCGCCGTACGGGAGGAACGCGTAAGTCGGCGGCCGCGTGCCCACGTATCGCTCGGGGTCGAAGCGCTCCGGATGGTCGTACTCGTCGCCGAGCTGGTGGAGGTGATCGATCGCCACGACGATCGAATACCCCTGCGGGACAACCCAATCGCCGAGCTGGAACGACGGCGCGTATACATGGCGGCCCGCGAAGTCGATGACCGTCCTGGCACGCTGGGTCTCGAGGATCACCGCCTGGCGGTATTCGTTGTCCTCGGTGTCTGCTTCCGATGCCAGCCGCGCCAGCACCTCGGGATGGCGCGTGACGCGCTCGAAGACCCACGCGAGGGTGGACGCCGTGGTTTCGTGGCCGGCGGCAAGTAGGGTGAGCAGCTCGTCACCGATGTCTCTGCGCGACATCGCCGAGCCGTCCTCGTAAGTGCTGTTCAGCAGCAACGCGAGAACGTCGTCGCGCGCGTCGAAGTCAGGGTCTGCCTTGACGGTGTCGATCAAGCTGTCGATCACCGCGTCGTACTGCGCCCGATAGCTGGCGAGCCTGCCCCACGGCGTCCACTTGCCATAGGTGCGCGACGGTGCGGGCAGCACGGCCAACCGCGAGCCGAGCGTGACCCATGGCGGAATGATCCGCCGCAACGCATCCAATTGCTCACCCTCTGCGCCGAACACGGCGCGCAGAATGACGTTGAGCGTGATCCTGTTCATCGGCTCTAGCGATTCGAACTCGACACCGTCCGGCCAGGACGCGCACTCGCGCAGCGTCTCCTCTTCGAAGATCGCCTCGTAGTTCTTGACGCTCTTGCCGTGGAACGGCGGCGTGAGCAGCTTGCGACGACGACGGTGATCGGCGCCGTCGAGCGCGAACACCGAACCGGGGCCGAGGATCCGGCTCAGGTTGGGCTGAATGTTGCCGACGTCGTCGGTGTTCGCCGCGAAGAGCTGCTTGGCGACTCGAGGGTCGGCGACGACGACCGTCGGGCCGAACACCAAGGCATGCAGCGTGAAGACGTCGCCATATTTGCGAGACAGCTTCTCGACCGTCCCCCTGCGGTTCAGCGCGAACCCGAGGCCTTGCAACAACTTGGGCATACGTGGTTCGGGTGGGGCCTTCGCCGCAAGAGCAGCGGGCAACAAGCCCGCACCGGCGATGGTTGCTTCAGTCATGACACGCTCCAAGCGTCGTGCGGTACCACGGTGTACCACAGGTTCGTACGGTACGGTACCGGTTGGTACCAGACGTGCGCAAGGGTTCGGGAGGTGATCGCGTGACGGCACTCGCGACCGAAACCGGATTTCGGCAGCGCCTGATCGACGGCCTCGTCGCATCGATCATCGAGCGCGGTTACCGCGACACGACGGTCGCTGACATCGTGCGCAATGCCAAGACCTCCAAGCGCACCTTCTACAGCGAGTTCAGCGACAAGGAACAGTGCTTCATCGAGTTGTTGCGCGAGAACAACGACGAGATGATCCAGCACATCCGCGGGGCCGTCGATCCAGAAGCTCAGTGGGAAGAGCAGATTCGCAGCGCCGCACGGGCTTACGTCGATCACATCGCGGCGCAGCCTGCGATCACCCTCAGTTGGATCCGGGAGGCCCCCGCATTGGGCGCGGTCGAACTGTCGCTGCACCGCTATGCGATGGAGGCCTTCACCGACATGCTCGTCGACCTGACCGACAGCCCGGGGTTTCGGCGTTCCTCGCTTCCGCCGATCTCACGACCGCTAGCCCTCATCCTCGTCGGCGGTCTGCGCGAACTGACGGCCCAGACCGTCGAGGACGACGGGGACGTCCACGACATCCTCGAACCCGCGATCGTCGCGGCGCGGGCGATCCTCGGGCCGGCTGACCCGTCGCTCTAATCGAGCATCAACCGCGCCGACTTCTCCAACCGCCGCGCGATGTCGTCATATGACGTGTAAGCCATCCCTGCCCGCACCAGCGCGCCCGCGTACAGCATCTCTAGCGTGTCGATGACGTCCTCGTCGGTACGGGCGCCGAGCGCCGTGCCGAGCCGAGCCCTGATTTCGAGGCCGATGCGTTGCCGCAGCAACTCGACGTCGGGGTCCCGGCCGAGCAAGGCGTTGGTCACCGCCCCCGCGAACTCCGGTTCGTCGGCCATCAGCATCGCGATGTGTTGCAACACCTCGATCACTCGGTTGGCGGGATCGTCCGAGTCGTGCAAGACCGGTGGGGCACTGGCGAGCCTGCGCCAGAAGACCTCCGCGACGAGGTGCTCCTTTGACGAGAAGTAGGTGTACGCCGTCGCCGCACCGACGCCGGCCTCGGCGGCTACCCTGCGCACGGTAAGGCCGTCGAAACCCTCGCGATTCAGAACTTCGACCGCGGCCTTGCCCAGCCGATCGACCGTGTCGGCCTGCTTGGCGGTCAGACGGCGCCGAGTCGACTCGAGGGTCGTATCGGACACGTGTCCAGACGCTACTACAGCCCGGGGACACCGGCAACGGTAGGTTAGACCGCGTGAGCTCTACCGACACCGCCTTGCCACCCGCCGCCGCACGCCTATTCAGGCTGGCCGATCAGGTCATCGGCTTCATGCCAGCCGACGAGGGCCGTGCGCTCTACGATGCGGCGATCCGCTATCTCGGCAACGGCGTCGGCGTCGAGATCGGCACCTACTGCGGCAAGTCGACGGTGATGCTGGGCGCCGCCGCTCAGCAGACCGGCGGCGTCGTCTACACCGTTGATCACCACCACGGCTCGGAGGAACACCAGCCCGGCTGGGAGTACCACGACACGTCGATGGTCGACCCGGTCACCGGCCTGTTCGACACGTTGCCGACGATGCGACACACCCTGGACGCGGCAGGCCTGGACGACCACGTCGTCGCCATCGTGGGGAAGTCGTCGGTCGTGGCGAAGGCGTGGCGTACGCCGTTGCGGCTGTTGTTCATCGACGGCGGACACTCCGAGGCTGCGGCAAGCGCGGACCTCGACGGCTGGGGCCCGTGGGTGGAGGTCGGCGGGGCGCTGGTCTTCCACGACATCTTCCCCAACCCCGACGACGGCGGGCAGGCGCCGTACCGCGTCTACCGTCGCGCGATGGACTCCGGTGACTACCGCGAGGTCTCCGTCACGGGATCGATGCGGCTCCTCGAGCGAGTTCATCGCGGCGCCTGAGGTTTTCGTTGATTCCACACCTCGACGTCGTCGAGGAAGCCATCGCCGATGGTCTTGGACAGCGTCGCGGCAAGCTTCGCGGCCTTGTCCTCCCGCCCGCCACGATCCCACGCCTGGTGTGAGGATGGGGCGATGAGCCAAGAACCGTTGGTGCCGCCTGACTTCGAGGTTCCCCGCGAGTTGCGTACTACGGAGTTCCGGCTGGAGCCGCTCGGCCCGCAGCACAACGCCGCCGACCTCGCTGCGTGGACGTCAAGCATCAAGCACATCCAGCAGACGCCCGGGTTCGCGAATCACGGCTGGCCGACGGACGAGGGATACACCGCAGAACAAAACTTGGCCGACCTCGTTCAGCACGCCGACGAGTTCGAGCGTCGCGTTGCGTTCGCTTACACAGTGCTTGCGCCCGACTCTGAAGGCGACGTGATCGGCTGCCTCTACTTCGAGCCCGGGGACGAACCGGGAAGCGTCGCGGTGCGGTCGTGGGTCCGGGTAGACGTCGCGGAGCTCGACGGCGTGCTGCGGCAAGCCGTTCGCGAATGGCTCGCGCGCGCTTGGCCTTTCGACGAGGTCGCGTACGCGGGCTAAACCTCAAGACCCGGGTTCGAGGATCACCTTCACGCACTCGGGGCTTCGCGCGGCCACCGCGGCATACGCGTCGGCGGCCCGTGACATCGCGAAGCGTTGCGTGAAGATGCCGTCAGTGCGCAGCGATCCGCTCGTCACCAAGGGCAACAGATCGGGCCACGTCTGCTGGACGGGCGCTGTCGTCATGCGCAGGGTGAGGTTGCGCACCAAGCCCATCAGAATCGGCAGCGGGTAGGGGTTGAGGTCGTGCACGCCGAGAACGGACACGGTGCCGTCGGCGCGCACACACGAGAGGGCGTCGTTCAACGTGGCGTCCACGGCGACGGCGTCGATGACGCTGTCGGCGCCGCGGCCGTTGGTGTGTTCGAGCACCGCCTGCACGGTAGGTCCGTCGAGGGCAGTTGCCCCCGAGTCGACGGCGAGAGCGCGCCTGCCCGCCACCGGATCGGCGGCCAGCACAGTGCCCGCGCCTTGTGCGAATGCGGCTCGCACCGCACAAAGTCCGACGGCGCCCAACCCGATGACGACGACGGTGCCCCCTGGCGGGATGTCGGCCTTCTTCGCGCCGATCCAGCCCGTCGATAGGTTGTCGGTCAGCAACAGCGCCGCCTCGTCGTCCACGCCGTCGGGTATGCGCATGAGCTGAAAGTTGGCTCCCGGCACGGCAACTGCGGTCGCTTGACCTCCGCCGAGGACTCCCGAGCCGAACACCTGCATGCCCTGCACGCACGTGATCGGGTTGCCGGTCGCACAACCGTCGCACCGCCCACACCCGGTGACCGATGACGCCAGCACGCGATCCCCGACCCTCACGCTCGTCACCTCGGGACCGACGTCCACGACGGTGCCGATGAATTCGTGCCCGACGGCCACGCCATCGCCCACGGGCAGGTCCCCGTCGTAGAAGTGCAGATCGGACCCGCAGATCGCCGACGATTCGACGGCGACGACGGCGCCGTCTGGCCCTGGCAGCACTGGATCCGGGGCCTCGCGGACCTCGACGGCGCCCGGACCGGTGATCACGACGTTGTGCATGTCGCGACAGTACTTCGGCAGAACCAGGTAATCACAGGCCCTCCCAGGTTCCGGCATCCGGTCGTAGCGTCGAAACCATGAAACACACCAAGATTGGAGATCTGGACGTCGCGCGAATCGGGCTCGGCGCCATGGGAATGTCGTTCGCGTACACCGGTGCGGGCAGCGACGACGCGGAATCGATCCGCACGATCCATCGGGCGCTGGACCTCGGTGTCACGCTGATCGACACGGCCGAGGTCTACGGGCCGTATACCAACGAGGAACTCGTCGGGAAGGCGCTCAAGGGACGCCGCGACGACGTCGTCCTCGCCACCAAGTTCGGCATGATCTCCCACACTGGTGGGTCGGGCCTCGACAGTTCACCCGCGAACATCCGGATCGCCGTCGAAGGCTCACTAGAGCGGCTCGACACCGACCGGATCGACCTGTACTACCAACACCGCGTCGATCCGAACACGCCGATCGAGGACACCGTCGGCACGCTCGCGGAACTGGTGGCAGAGGGCAAGATTCGCCATATCGGTCTGTCCGAGGCGTGGGTCGACAACATCCGCCGTGCGCATGCCGTGCATCCGATCACGGCACTGCAGTCGGAGTACTCGCTGTGGACCCGGGACCAAGAGCCGGAAGTGCTGCCGCTGTTGCGTCAGCTCGGCATCGGCCTGGTGGCCTACTCACCGCTGGGGCGCGGCTTCCTCACCGGGACCATCCGCTCGACTGCCGACTTCGACGACAACGACAACCGCAAGACCAACCCGCGCTTCCTCGGCGAGAACTTCGACCGCAACCTCGCGGCCGCTCGGGAGGTCGAGGCGATCGCGGCAGAAGTCGGGGCCACGCCCGCGCAGGTCGCTCTGGCATGGCTGTTGGCACAGGGCGACGACATCGTCCCGATTCCCGGCACCAAGCGGGTCTCGCGCATCGAGGAGAACGCAGCTGCCGACGCCGTCGAGCTGACAGCGGCACAGGTGGACAAGCTGACGCAGGTGTCTCCTGCCGCAGGCGAACATCACAGCGAAGCGCAGATGGCGTGGCTCGACCGGTAGACCTATCCGTCCACCTGTTGCGAAGATCACTAAATACAGCCTGGTGCGGGCATGTTTCACGGCCGCACTATTAGGCAATATAACTACATGATTTTTCGCCACATCGCTTCGTCGTTCGGTGCCGCGTTAGTCGTAGGCACCACGGTCCTGGGCACCACAGTCCTGGGCACCGCCGTCACGAGCACCGTCACCGCATCCGCCGCAGCCTGTCCCGACGTCGAGGTCGTGTTCGCTCGCGGCACGGGCGAGCCACCCGGCCTCGGTGGCACCGGAGAGGCGTTCGTCAACGACCTGCGCTCGAAGGTGGGCAACAAGACGGTCGACGTCTATCCCGTCGACTACCCCGCGAGCATCGACTTCCCCACCGCTGTGGACGGAATCAACGACGCGGCCAACCACATTCAGGCGACGGCGGCGAAGTGCCCGAAGACCAAGATGGTGTTGGGCGGATTCTCCCAGGGCGCCGCGGTGATGGGCTTCGTCACCTCGAACGCGGTGCCCCCTGGAGCGACCGACTACGTCGGCAACGGTCCGATGGCGCCGGAGGTGGCCAAGCACGTCGCGGCGGTCACGCTCTTCGGCAAGCCCTCACCCGCGTTCATGGGGTTGATCGGGCAACCTGCCGTCACCATCGGCCCGCTGTACTCCGGCAAGACCCTGGACTCGTGCGTTCCTGGAGACCCGATCTGCTCGAGTGGCGGAGATGGAGCCCTGCACAACCAATACATTCCAGACGGATTGGTCGATCAGGCCGCAGCGTACGCAGCCAGCCGGGTCTAGGAGTGACGGGTCGCCTCGTGCACCAGCTGCACGCGTGAGGTGTGAGGTGCGTCTGCACCGTGCGCGGTGAGACGAACAGCCTCGTGCCGATGTCCTTGTTGGACAGTGTGCCCATCCAAGAAACTGCCAAGTCCCCCACCACACACTGTCTCCGCAACGGACCCGACGAGGATTCAGGGGAAGAACACGGTAATGATCAAGAACTGGCGATACCGACAAATGATCGAGACCACGACGCTTGCACTGGCGGCGATGGCAATCGCGGCAGGCACGATGGCGCTTCCCGCGTGCAGCCACGACGGCGGCGTCGCCACGAACGGCCAGGACAGCCTAGAAACCGTCGTCGACGCCTAGCGGTCGCTGGCGGTACAGAGGCAGTCGAAGTCGTCCTGCAGCCCGCGCGGCAGGTCAGCTCCACGGAAGATGCCACTCGCGGGTGTGGTGCGCGAAAGTGCATCCGCCGCAAGGATCATCGCCGCACCCGTCCACGTTGTACGCTCGACGGGCCACCGCTTGCCGTCGGAGAACACCAGCCCCGTCCAGTACGAGCCATCCGTCTCGCGCAAGTGGTGCATGGCCGCGAACTGCTCGTGCGCACGCGCCGAGTCGCCCATCGCGTCGAGTGCCATCACGAGCTCGCAGGTCTCGGCGCCCGTCACCCAGGGCCGGTGATCGACGCACCGGATGCCAAGCCCTGGCACGACGAACTCGTCCCACCTGGCGTCGATGCGTGCCCTGGCCGCCGCACCGCGCAGCGCCCCGCCCAGCACCGGGTAGTACCACTCCATCGACCAGCTGTCCTTGCCGACGAATCCCTCGGGATGGTCTGCGATCGCATGGCCGAGCCTGCCGACGGCGACCTCCCACTCCGGTTGAGGTTCGTCGACGTAGTCCGCGAACGCGAGCGCGCACCGGATGCTGTGGTAGATGCTGGCACACCCAGTAAGCAGGGCATCGGACTCGGGTCCCGAAGGGCTTGTGGCCCAGACGATTTCACCGGAGCGCAGCTGCAATCCGAGCACGAAGTCGATGGCCCGGCTGACCACTGGCCACATGGTCTCCGCGAAACCACGGTCTCCGGTCACCAGCACGTGATGCCAGACGCCCGTTGCGACGTACGCACAGAAGTTGCTGTCGCTGTTGTCGTCCTCGATCACGCCATTGCGTATCTGGATGGGGAACGATCCGTCGGCCCGCTGCATCTTGCGGCACCAATCGAACGCGGCACGGGCGGGCTCCCACAGTCCCGCAACCGTCAACGCCATCGCGTTCTCGACGTGGTCCCACGGGTCGGTGTGCCCGCCGTCGAACCAGGGCAGTGCGCCCGACGACTCTTGCGTCGCGGCGATCGACTCCGCGGTCTGCAGGCACTGCGTGGGCGTCAAAACGCCTGCTACACCCGGTATCTCATGGCGACGCATCAATCAGACCGCCGGCTTTTGGAAGTACAGAGCGACACTCTTGCCGATCAGGGGGTTCAACGCCGACTCGGCGGTGCGGGTCAGCCACGGCCGCGACATCATGTCCCACACCAGGAGCTTGTGGTATGCGGTGACGGCCGGATGGTCCGGCTTATCAACGCCGACAGCACATTTCAACCACCAGAACGGGGCGTGCAGCGCGTGAGCGTGATGCCTGTGGTCGAACCGCAGACCGCGGGACACGATCTTGTCCTGTAGTTCGTCGGCGTGGTAGATCCGGATGTGACCACCCTCGTTGGCGTGATACTCGTCGGACAGCAGCCAGCAGACCTTCTCGGGCAACCATCGCGGAACCGTGACGGCGAGCCGTCCGCCGGGCTTGAGCACCCTGATCAGTTCGTCGATCACGCGGCCGTCGGCGGGGACGTGCTCGAGGATCTCCGACGCGATGACGCAGTCGAAGGTGCCGTCGTCGTATGGCAACTCCAAGGCATCGCCCTTGACGGCCTCCGCCTTCGCGGTCGACGGCGCCTCGCCTTGTTCCTGCATGGCCTGCAGGATCGCGTCGACGTCGTTGAGGTCCTCGACGCTCTGGTCGAAGGCAACGACGTCGGCGCCACGGCGGAACGCCTCGAAGGAGTGTCTGCCTGCACCACAACCCACGTCGATGACGGAACTGCCCACGCCGACGCCGAGCCGGTCGAAGTCGACGGTCAGCATGTCGAACTCCTGTGCTCTACTCGTTGGATCGCTTGCTCGTACACGGCAACTGTCTGCGCCGCAACGGATTCCCAGCTGAAGACGTCGACGGCGCGACGGCGGCCCGCGGCACCGAGGCGGTGCAGTTCGAGAGGCGAGTCGAGCAGTTCGCCCAACACGTTCACGAGGTCGTCGACGTCACCGGGTGCAACCAGGCGAGCGCACTCGCCGTCCGTGCCGACCACCTCGGGCAACGCTCCCGCGCGGCTCGCGACGATCGGCGTGCCGCTGGCCATCGCCTCGACGGCGGGCAGCGAGAAGCCCTCATAAAGCGAAGGGATGCAAGCGATTTCGGCCGACGACAACAGGGTCGCCAGCTCGTCGTCGGTCAGCCCGCTCGAGATCTGGACGATGTCCGAGATGCCCAGCTCGGCTATCAGCTTCTCGGTCGGCCCGTTGGGCTCCAACTTTGCGACGAGTTGCACGTCGACGTCGCGCTCCACGCGAAGCCGTGCCGCAGCATGCAGCAGATGGCTGACACCCTTGAGTGGCACGTCGGCGCTGGCAATGGCGATGATCCGGTTGCGCACCCGGTTCGGCGCAGGCTTGAACAGCTCAGTGTCGACGCCGAGCGGTACGACGTGCAGCTGATCCGGTGACACCGCGAAGTCATCGGCGATGTCGGCAGCGGACGTGGACGACACCGTCAAGAGTTCGGGAAGTTGGCGGGCTACTGCCTTCTGCATCTCCGCAAAGCCATACCACCTGCGCACCAACGGCTTTCGCCACCACTTCGCCGCAGCGACGTCGAGCACCTTGTCGCGGGTGATCGGGTGGTGCACCGTTGCGACCACCGGCAGACCGAGCCCGGCGATGTCGATCAGCCCGTATCCGAGGCTCTGGTTGTCGTGCACCACGTCGAACTGGTCACGGCGGTTCGCCAACAGCCGCGCCACCCGAAGGCAGAACGTGTGCGGCTCGGGAAAGGCCGACGTCCACGTGGCGAGCAGTTCCACCAGATCGATGCGATCGCGGATTTCGCTGGGCCGCGGGATGCGGAACGGATCGGGCTCGCGATAGAGGTCCAGGCTCGGCACCTTGGTCAGCCGTACGCGTGGGTCGAGACCACCTGGATACGGCTGGCCGGAGAAGATCTCGACGTCGTGTCCAAGTTCCACGAGACCGCGGCTCAGGTGGCGGACATATACGCCTTGGCCACCACAATGCGTCTTGCTCCGGTACGACAACAGGGCAATGCGCATGGTCAGATCATCCCGGCCAGAGACGAAATCAGCGCTCTGGACATGTGTCCAGACTATAGTTTGACGGACTAGGTGCCGCAACGCGGCCCCGCCGGACAGTAGTCGTGAGACCCTGGTGGCCTGATGTCGTTTCGCGATCTGCACTACGGTGAGCTGCCCTTTCTCCTGCCGAACGCATGGGATGTGCCATCGGCCCTCGCTCTCTTGGAATGCGGATTCACCGCGATCGGAACCACCAGCTTTGGGGTGGCGTCGAGTGCGGGCACCCCGGACGGCGGGCGGTCGACGAAGGCGGCGAACGTCGCGCTCGCGCGGGCGTTGGAGCGCCTGGACTGCTACGTGACGATGGACGTCGAGGACGGCTACTCCGACGACCCCGACGAGGTCGCTGCCTACGTGGCGGCCCTGCCCGCTGCGGGCATCAACATCGAGGACAGCATCAACGCTGCGCTGATCCCGCCCGAGCGGCACGCCGCCAAGGTCCGCGCGATCAAGCTGCGAGCACCGGATCTCTTCGTGAACGCCCGCATCGACACCTACTGGTTCAAACAGGACGCCACGGTGGCGGCGACGGTGGCGCGCGCCGAGCAATACGTCGAGGCGGGTGCCGACTGCGTCTTCGTGCCAGGCGTCGCCACGGAGGTGCTCGGCGAGCTGACCGCCCAGATCGATTGCCCAGTCAACGTGCTCCCCATCCCGGGACACTCGCTTGCCGACCTGGCGCGCCTCGGCGTCCGGAGGGTGTCGACGGGGTCGCTGCCGTACCGCGCAGCGATCCACGCAGCGGCCGCTGCTGCGATGGCCGTCCGCGATGGCCTGGCCTTTCCCGAGTCGACTCCGTACGGCGAACTGCAAGACCGACTGACGCGCTACGCGGGCGGGAAGCCGCCCGTTGCGACGGGTCCCCAGTAGGTCGGGACGATGCGGATCAGGCACTTGCCCTGATCGACCATCGCTTGGCGATACTCTGCCCAGTCGGGATGCTCGCCCGCGATGGCACGGTAGTAGTCCACGAGCGGCTCGACGGCTTCCGGTAGGTCGATCACCTCGGCGTCGCCGTCGACCTGGACGTAGGGGCCGTTGAACTCGTCGGATAGGACGACGACGCTGGCGCGCGATCGACGGCGGACGTTCGCCGACTTCGCTCTCTGCGGATAGCTGGCGATGACGATCCGGCCCTCGTCGTCGACGCCGCCGCTCACCGGAGAGCTCTGCAGCGAACCGTCGGCGCGGAACGTCGTGAGCACCATGTGGTGGCGCGGTCGGATGAAGTCCAGGAGTTCTGCGAGACCAACCGCGTCGGCGGTGGCGTACTTGCGAGCCATGCCATCACGGTACGACTCACACCCGCTTCAGCGTCCACGCCGGGATCCAGTGGGTGACCGACTTGCGATGGATTCCGTACGCGATCTCGTAGGTGACGAGGCCCCACCAGAACCCCTGTTCGCACAGTCCCCAGCAGCTCAAGGTGCCGTCGACGATCCCGTGCATCTGCAAACCGTCTGGGTGGTAGCCGCCGGGGCGGTGTGGCTCGCGCGGGAAGACGGTCGCCAAGTCCACTTGGACGGCGACCGGCGGATCGACGCGTCGAAACGCGCGCTGCACCGGCTGTCCGTGGTAGCCGATCGACTGCATCTCGCCCACGCGTTCGATCATATGTTCGAATTCCCCAATGCGTAAGCCTTGCCGCAAAGGCTCGTGAGCTGCGTAAACGTCGTCGGTCAAACCGCTGCTCGGCATAGACTTTCGGCGTGTTCTCGGAGACACGCTCAAGGGCGTGCCCGGCGAGTGGCGCCTGTTCGCCGTTGCCTCGACATAGGAGTGCCATGTACGTGCCGCCGAAATTCGCCGTGCCCGACGACGACGTCGTCGCCGCGCTCGCCAGTGCCGAGTTCGCCCACCTCGTCACGCACGCGTCGACCGGCCTCGTCGTAACCCCACTGCCGATGCTGTACGACGCCGATCGTCGTTCGCTGATCGGCCACGTCGCCAGAGCCAATCCGCACTGGCATGCCGCCGGCGAGGAGTCGGTCGCGATCTTCGCGGGTCCGCAGGCCTACGTGTCGCCAAGCCTGTACGCCACCAAGTCCGAGACCGGAAAGGTGGTGCCCACGTGGAACTACGACGTGCTCACCGCCTACGGACGGTTGACCGTCCACGACGACCCCGACTGGGTGCTGACGCTCGTCACCGCGCTGACCAACAGACACGAAGGGCAGCGTGCACAGCCGTGGCAGGTCAGCGACGCCCCCGAGACCTACGTACGCGGTCAACTGAAGGCGATCGTCGGGGTCGAGCTGGTGATCGAGCGCGTCGAGGCGAAGGCGAAGATGTCTCAGAACCAGCCCGCCCGCAACCGTGACGGCGTCGTCGCGGGGTTGGCACGGTCCCGCGTCCCTGCAAACAGAGAGGTGGCACGGCGCGTGGCCGAACTGGATCCAGGCAACACGAACGCGAACGGCCTGGGAAAGCCAAGTCCCGAGAGCCGGGAACGACGGACCGCGTCGACCTCGACCGACCGAACCTCGCCAGACGACGGCTCGTAACACTCCAACTTCTCGCCGGAAACGTCGACGATCAGCACCCAGTGCCTGGGGATGAACCGGCCGACGAGCATCGCGACCGGCCAACCGTCGCCGACGACGCGCAAAACGTCGGCAAGGCGATCACGGCGTCCGAAGAGTCCGCGGCACAACCTCCAGCGATAGCGGACGCCGTAGCGGGCGCTGTGCACGCTCACCGCCCCCGCGATGGCCATCGGCGTGGTCCCCAACCTGCGTGGCCACACCCAGTTGACCGCGCGGTGGATGCGGCTCTGCTCGGCGTCGAACCACGCGGGTTGCGCCAATTTGGCCCGGTAGTCGGGATCGAGCAACGCGCCGGCCACGACGACGGCAGCGGGTCCGCAAGTCAGGCCGTCGCGTTGCCGAAGATCCATGGAAGCCAACCTCATCGCGTCCAGGCTAGGCCTACGCTTCGGCGATGCGCCTCTCCATTCGGAATCAACTCACCGGAACCATCACCGAGGTCAAACTGGGTTCGGTGATGGCGACCGTCCGCGTCCGGCTCGACGGCAGCGATCAGGTCGTGACGTCGTCGATCACCAAGGACGCCGCAGAGGACCTCGGCTTGGCCGCAGGTCAACGGGCAACGGTATTCATCAAGTCGACAGAGGTCTCGATCGGCGTCGAATAGACCTGATTCCTTCCACTCGATCCGGGGTATCAGTGAACACATGTGTACTGGAACGGCCCCTCGATGAGCTTCGACTTGCGGCCCACCGTTGCCCAACACGACCTCGCCCGGCGGACACACGAGTTCGCCGAGGAGGTCGTTCGGCCCGTGGCGGCCGACTACGACGAACGGCAGGAGTTTCCGTGGCCCGTGCTGGAGGAAGCGGCTGCGCGGGGTTTCTATAGCCCACTGTTCTACCGCGATCTGATCGGCGATCCGACCGGCCTGTCGCTGCCATTGTTCATGGAGGAGCTGTTTTGGGGTTGCGCAGGGATCGGGCTGGCAATCGTCATGCCCGCCCTCGCTCTGTCCGCAATCGGGCAGGCGGCGACGCCGGAGCAGATGCTCGACTGGGCTCCGGAGTGCTTCGGTACGCCTGGCGATCTGAAGCTCGCCGCACTCGCCATCTCCGAACCCGAGGGCGGCAGCGACGTCCGCAATCTGCGAACGACGGCACGCCGTGACGGTCCAGGGCCCGGCGCCGACTGGATCATCGACGGCCACAAGATGTGGATCGGCAATGGGGGCATCGCGAACGTGCACGTCGTCAACGCCGTCGTCGACGAGGAACTCGGCCATCGCGGCCAAGGCTTGTTCGTCGTCCCCGGCGGCACACCGGGGCTCGAGATGGTGCGCAAGCTCGACAAGCTGGGCTGCCGAGCTTCGCACACCGCTGAGTTGAAGTTCGACGGCGTGCGCATTCCCGCCGCCAACCTGCTCGGCGGGCAGGACAAACTGGAGCACAAGCTTGCCAAGGCTCGCGAAGTCGTCGAAGGAGCCAAGCACTCGGGTTCGGCGACGCTAGGCACGTTCGAGCAGACGCGCCCGATGGTGGCCGCGCAAGCGCTCGGAATCGCCAGGGCGACACTGGAATACGTCACGGAGTACGCGAATCGGCGGGAGGCCTTCGGCGGTCCGATCATCGACAACCAGGGCATCGCCTTCCCGCTCGCTGATCTAGCGACCCGACTCGACGCCGCTCGGCTGCTGACGTGGCGGGCGTCGTGGATGGCAGCCACCGGCGTCCCGTTCGAGCGCGGCGAAGGCTCGATGGCGAAGCTCGCCGCCAGTGAGTTGGCCGTCGCGGCCACCGAGCGCGGCATCCAGACCATGGGTGGGTGGGGTTACATCAAGGACCACCCCGTCGAGAAGTGGTACCGGGACGCGAAGCTGTACACGATCTTCGAAGGCACTAGCGAGATCCAGCGCGTCGTGATCTCGCACGCGCTCGGCGCTGCCGACGGCGCACCACCACTGCACGTCGACCTGGAGCCCAGCGGCGGACCGCTGAACGCCTGGTTCGGCCGGGGTACTGCAGCGCGGACCCGCGCCGCCAACTCGGCGCTCGCGGTGAAGGACCGGATCCCAGCGCCGGTCATGGGCTTGGCGATGAAGGTTCTGGCGCCGCCGAGGAAGAAATGAGACTGGCAAACGCGATACCTCTGGTCACGCGTACGCCAGCGTGGCAACATTACCGGCCAGTAGGGTTCGCCGGTACGACATCTACTGACAGGGAGGGATGACGATGACGTCGCTCGAGTTGGCCCAAGGCACCGAGGGCGGAGGCGCCGCACTCGATCAGGTCATCGGAATGTCGGTGGTCGCCGCCATCGTCTCGGCGGGCCTGTTGTGGATCGGCTACCTCCACCGGGCGCGCAAGATCACCTGGCTGGAACGACTTGGCGAATGGGCGGGCAACAAGTTCCACAGGCCACCGTGGGTGGCGCTGCCGACCGCGCTGTTCATCACGACGATCATCGCCGCGCTGTTCGGCTTCATCTGGGACGTCAGCCTGCACATCGGCAAGGGACGTGACCCGGGCCCGCTCGCCAACCCCGCCCACTACTTCATTCTGTTCGGCCTGTTCCTGCTGTTCATCGCAGGCTGCCTGGCGTGCATCCTGCCCTACGACAAGCCAGGTCCCGCGGCGATACGCATCACCAAGACCTGGTACGCGCCCGTCGGCGGCGTCTTGATGGCCGGTTGCGGGCTGTATGCGCTCATCGGCTTTCCCCTCGACGACGTCTGGCACCGGATCTTCGGCCAGGACGTCACCCTGTGGGGCCCCACCCACTTGATGATGATCGGCGGCGCGGGCTTCTCCACGCTCGCGGCACTGTTCCTCGAACACGAGGGCAGGCGCGCCGTTGGCGAGAACGCACCCAAGGACGGCCCTGGCCTGAAGTTCATCCAGTACCTGGCCTTCGGCGGACTGATCATCGGCATGTCGGTATTCCAGATCGAGTTCGACTTCGGCGTCATGCAATTCCGCCAGGTGTTCGAACCCATGCTCATCGCCTCGGCTGGGGCGCTGGGTCTGGTCGCCGCGCGCATCATGCTCGGCAGGGGTGCGGCCCTCGTCGCCGCCCTGCTCGCGGTCGCGCTACGAGCAGGCGTCGCACTCGTCGTCGGGCCCATCCTCGGTGCCCCCATCAACTGGTTCGCGCTGTACCTCGGGCCTGCGCTCGTCGTCGAACTGCTTGCGCTGACCCCCCTGCTGAAGCGTCCGATCCTGTTCGGTGCGATCAGCGGGCTGGGCATCGGGACCGTCGGCATCTGGCTGGAGTCGCTGTGGATCGACTCGGTCTACCGCTATCCGTGGCCAGCCAGCCTGTGGCCAGAAGCACTCGCGATGGCGATTCCCGCCGCCGTGTTCATCGGCATGTGCGGCGCGATGATCGGCATGGTGCTGACCAATCAGCAGCTTCCGCGGCGCGCGATCAGCGCGGGAATCGTGGCGCTCGCGGTGCTCGCCATCGGAGGCGCGACGGCAAACGGGTTGCGCTACGAGGTGCCGCAGAACGCCACGGCCACCATCACGCTGACGGACGCTCCAAGCATTGGTGACCAGCGCATGGCCACCGCGGACATCCGCATCAACCCTCCCGACCTGGTCAGCGCCGACCCGAACTGGGTGTCGGTGCTCGGCTGGCAGGGCGGCCTCGCCAATCAGCGCGGCATCTTCGTCGACAGGCTCGAGAAGCTGGGCCCTGGTCACTACAAGTCGACGGCGCCCATGCCGATCTCCGGCAAGTGGAAGACGCTGCTGCGCGTGCATGACGGCAACGTCATGGCTGCCGTCCCGATCTACCTAGAGGGCGATCCGGGGATCGGCGCCGCCGAAGTTCGCGCAGACCCGACGATGACGCGGCCGTTCCAAGGTGAATCCTCGATCCTGCAGCGTGAGCGCAACCCTGAAACGCCGCAGGCGCTGTGGCTGATCGGCTGCCTGGTGGTGCTGGTGTGCACGCTGATCCTGATCGGCGGGCTGTCGTGGGGTGCTGGACGGCTCAACCGGGCCGAACCGACGCCGGCAAAACCTGAGTTAGAGCCGTCCGCGCAGGCATGATCCTTGCTGACCACACGCTGCTGCTGGCCATCCCGGCGTTCTTCCCTGCGGTCGTCGTCGTAGGGGTAGTGCTGTACGTGGCGATACGCGACCGAAGAAGTGACGACGACGAGGACCCCCAAGATCAGCCTCACGATGACGATGGAGACGACAGCAGTGAAGATGTATGACGTGACGATCACCAAGACACTCATCGCCCTCACCGCTGTCGCACTCGTCGTCGCGGGCTGCGGCGGCTCGAACAGCGGTTCCAGCAGCTCGACCAGCGCGGCGAGCACTTCGGCCAGCGGCGCCCCGAACGCGTCCGGCGCACCTCAGTTCACCGATCAGCAGGCGCCGCCTGCCCGGGTCATCATCGATGCCACAATCGCCAAGGGCGTGGTGACTCCGACCAACGAGCAGCTGCAGGCGAAGGCCAACGAGACGATCATCGTGCGGATCGACAGCGACGCCGAAGACGAGTTGCACGTCCACTCGACGCCCGATCGGACCTTCAAGGTCGAGGCGAAGCCCAATCAGTCGTTCCAGTTCAGCGTGAGCGTTCCTGGCAAGGTCGACATCGAGTTGCACAAGGCGAACAAGGTCATCGCCACCGTCGACGTGCAGTGACCGGACCGGTGGGGCCTCGCGAATTGACCGGCGATCATCGGGGAGTGTGTTGCAGGGCACTGCATTCGGGCACTACGAGCTGCTAACCCTGCTGGGCCGGGGCGGCATGGGCGAGGTCTGGCGCGCCCGCGACACGACGATCGACCGGATCGTCGCCATCAAGGTTCTGCTGCCGCACCTTTCCGAGGACCAAGCCTTCGCCGAGAGGTTCCGACGCGAAGCCCGCGCCGCGGCCCAACTCAACAGCCCTCATGTCGTGCCCATCCACCGGCACGGCGAGATCGACGGCCGCCTCTACGTCGACATGCGCCTGGTCGAAGGCCGTGACCTCGAGACGGTGCTCGCCGACGGGCCACTCGATCCGACTCGCGCGGTCCGGATCGTCGAACAGATTGCCAACGCTCTGCACGCCGCGCACAAGGTCGGGTTGATCCACCGGGACGTCAAACCGTCGAACATATTGATCGATGAGAACGACTACGCCTACCTGATCGACTTCGGCATCGCCCGCACCGCCGACCAAACCGGAATCACCAGCACGGGTTCCGTCATCGGGACCTGGCACTACATGGCACCCGAACGGCTTGGCGCGGGTGACGTCGACGGCCGCTCCGACGTCTACGCTCTGGCCTGCGTGCTCTATCAAGCCCTGACCGGGCGACGCCCGTTTCCTGGAGATAGTTTGGAAAGCCAAGTTGGAGCGCATCTTTCGGCTCCGCCGCCGCAACCATCGACAAGCCACCCCGAGGTCCCGACGGGGTTGGACGCCGTCATCGCGGCCGGCATGGCGAAACGCCCGGACGACCGCTTCGCCACCGCCGTGGCGTTGGCGAACGCCGCCCGCGATGCCATCACTCCCCCACAACCTCGACCCGTGTCGCGGCCGAGCGCACCCGCCGTCGGCGTCGATTCAACCGCCCCTACCCAGCAAGGCCTTGCCGTCAAAGCCACTCACCTTGCACCGCATCATCTTTCGCTCGCCCCCGTACCAGCTGCCGCCGCGCCCCCGCCGTGGCGGCGCGGAAAGATCCAACTCGTCTCGGCCGCCGTCCTCGTCGCGGTGGTGGCGGTGGTCGCCATCGCGATCTTTGGATTCTCCAATCGCGACACCGCTTCGCCCCAGTCATCGGATCAGCAGGGCCAGCCCGTACCGCTCGTCATTCTCGTCACCATCGACGGCGGGGCGGTCACGCCGACCAATGAGCAATTGCGCTCGAAGGTCAACGAACCCATCGGCATGGTGATCGACAGCAATGTCGTCGCCAACGTGCGCATCGGCACGACGCCCGAGCGAACCTTGACGGTCGACGCGCGGCGCAATCAAGTGTTCAAGTTCACCCCGAGCGCCCAGGGCACGGTCGTCATCGAACTGCCCGACCTGAAGCAAGTCATCGCCACGGTCGACGTCCAGTGAGCGCAGCCGCAACGGCGATACTCGCTCACGGCCTCGGCGGGTCCAATGACCTGCCGATCCCGTACACCTATGCGCTGATCGGCGCAGCGTGGGCGCTGACGTTCACGTTCGCCGTCGTAGCGCTTGCATGGCGACGGCCGCGGTTCGACCCCGATCGGCCGGGGCGGCCGCTGCCCCAGTGGCTGGACACCGTCGTCGACGCACCGACGACGCGGTGGGTGATCGCGATTGCGGCGTTTGCGTTCGCCGTCTGGGTGGCGATCGCGGCGGTGTTCGGACCGCAGGACGCCAACAACCCGCTGCCTGGCGTCTTCTACGTGTTGATGTGGGTCGGCCTGCCTGCGCTGTCACTGGCCATCGGGCCGGTGTGGCGCGCGATTTCGCCGGTGCGCACGGCCTATCGCCTGCTTCCGTTGTCGCGAAGAACGCCGCCAAGCACCTACCCGCAGGGCCTTGGTTACTGGCCTGCCGCCGCAGGCCTGTTTGCGTTCGTCTGGTTAGAACTGGCCAGCCCGGATCCGGGATCGCTTGCGGCCGTGAAGATTTGGCTGCTCCTCTATCTTGCGGTGACGCTCGCGGGGACCCTGGTGTTCGGTACCCGATGGAACGCGCGAGCCGATCCATTCGAGGTGTACGGCGTCGTCGCATCCCGATTGTCACCGTTGCGCCGAAACCCCGATGGGCGCATCGCAATTGGCAATCCGTTCGACCACCTGCCCTCGCTGCCGGTGCGGCCCGGCACCGTTGCCGTGCTGGCCGTACTGCTTGGATCGACTGCGTTCGACAGCTTCTCCGCGATGCCGCAGTGGCGACAGTTCGTCGACGACACGTCGGAGAACTCGACGCCCATCGCCGTGTTGGTCCGTACCGCGGGACTGGTGACCTTTGCCGCGGTGGTGGGGACGACGTTCTGGCTCGCCGCCCGCGCGACGGGCGGAGTCGACGAGCAACGTCGTCGCGAATTGCCAGGGCTGATGGCACATTCGTTGATCCCCATCGTCATCGGCTACGTATTCGCCCACTATCTGACCTACCTCGTCGAGCGCGGACAACAGACGGTGCTGCGACTGGTGGGGCTCGTCGACGTCCAGCCGTATTACGTGCTGTCGATGCACCCGACTCTGCTGGCCACGCTGAAGGTGTGCTTCGTGGTGGCGGGGCACATCGCGGGCGTCATCGCCGCGCACGACCGCGCGTTGCACTTGCTGCCCAAGCGGCACCAGGTGACGGGTCAGCTCGCGATGATGCTCGTCATGGTCGGCTACACGTTCACCGGTTTGTACCTGCTCTTCGGCGGCTAATCTTGGCGCATGCGAGCGCTGATCGTGGTTGACGTACAAAACGACTTCTGCGAGGGTGGCTCGCTGGCCGTCGAGGGTGGAGCCCTGGTGGCTCAGAAGATCACCGACCTGCTCGTCGAGCACGACTACGCGCACGTCGTGGCGACCAAGGACTATCACATCGACCCTGGCGATCACTTCTCCGACGACCCCGACTATCGGAACTCCTGGCCGCCGCACTGCGTGGTCGGGACGCCTGGCGAGGACTTTCACCCGGCCTTCAACCCGGTGCTCGCCGAAGCGGTGTTCCACAAGGGCCACTACTCCGCGGCCTACAGCGGGTTCGAGGGTCACACCGACGACGGCACGAAGCTAGAGGACTGGCTACGTGCCAGGGGAGTGGACGCCGTGGACGTGGTGGGGATCGCCACCGACTACTGCGTGAAGGCCACGGCTGCCGACGCCGTCGCCGCCGGATTCAACACGCGCGTCCTGCTCGATCTGACGGCCGGAGTTGCGCCGACGACGACTGCCGAGGCGATCGAGTCGTTGCGGGCGGCCGGTGTCGCCGTTTCCTGACGTCCTGCGCGATGGTGATCGTTCCCACAGGAGCCTGGTGGAGGTTTGCAATTCGCAGTGAACGGGCAGATCAGAGGGGTCGGCCACCCGGCCTACCCGCAATTGCACCGATCCGCTCGGCAAGCCCAAGCACCCAGGCGCACCGTATCGTCACCTTGTTCCAATTCCAGCTTTAGAAGGGTGCCTCTTGACCCCCGCCACCAGTTCCAAGGACACCGCAGCGCCTGCCGTCATCCCGACCGCGCAACCCACGCCCGAGTCGAACAGCGCCGCGGCGCTCACCGAGATTTGGCCTGGCAAGGCGTACCCGCTCGGCGCCACCTACGACGGGTCGGGCAGCAACTTCGCGGTGTTCAGCGAGGTCGCCGAGAAGATCGAACTGTGTCTGTTCGACGCCGACGGGAACGAGACCAGGCTGAGGCTCCCCGAGGTGGACGGTTTCGTGTGGCACGGCTTCGTTCCAGACGTCGAGCCGGGCCAGCGATATGGCTACCGCGTACACGGACCGCACGACCCGGCCAACGGGCTGCGCTGCAACCCGAACAAGTTGCTGTTGGACCCCTACGCAAAGGCGATCGACGGCACGTTTCACTGGGACCAGTCGCTGTTCGGCTACGACTTCGGTGACCCAGACAGCCGCAACGACGACGACTCGGCGGCGAGCATGCCCAAGTCGGTGGTGATCAACCCGTTCTTCGACTGGGGCGTCGACAGGCCACCGCAGCACGAATATGCCGACTCGATCATCTACGAGGCGCACGTCAAGGGACTCACACAGACGCATCCCGACATCCCCGAGCGCAGCCGCGGCACCTATGCCGCCATCGCGCATCCCGCGATCATCGAGCACCTCAAGAGCCTCGGGATCACGGCGATCGAACTGATGCCCGTGCATCACTTCGCCAACGATTCCACGTTGATCGAAAAGGGCCTGTCCAACTACTGGGGTTACAACACCATCGGCTTCTTCGCGCCCGACTCGAAGTACGGTGCGAGCGCCACGCCCGGCGGGCAGGTGCAGGAATTCAAGGCCATGGTCCGCGCGCTGCACGAGGCCGACATCGAGGTGATCCTCGACGTGGTCTACAACCACACCGCCGAGGGCAACCACATGGGCCCGACGTTGTCGATGCGCGGCATCGACAACGCTGCCTACTACCGCCTCGTCGACGACGACAAGCGGTACTACATGGACTACACCGGCACGGGCAACAGTCTCAACGCAGGCCATCCGCACGCACTGCAGCTGATCATGGACTCGCTGCGGTACTGGGTGACCGAAATGCACGTCGACGGCTTCCGCTTCGACCTCGCGTCCACCCTCGCTCGCGAGTTCTACGACGTCGACAAGCTGTCGACGTTCTTCGAACTCGTGCAACAGGATCCGACGGTCAGCCAGGTGAAGCTCATCGCCGAGCCGTGGGACGTCGGACCCGGCGGCTACCAGGTGGGCAACTTCCCGCCGCAGTGGACCGAGTGGAACGGCAAGTACCGCGACACCGTCAGGGACTTCTGGCGCGGCGAGCCAGCGACGCTCGACGAGTTCGCGTCACGGCTCACCGGATCCGCCGACCTGTACGAGCACACCGGGCGCCGACCGGTCGCGTCCATCAACTTCGTCATCGCTCACGACGGCTTTACGTTGCGAGACCTGGTGTCCTACAACGAGAAACACAACGAAGCCAACGGCGAGGGCAACAACGACGGCGAGAGCCACAACCGGTCGTGGAACTGCGGCGTCGAGGGGCCGACGGACGATCCCGAGATCCTGGCACTACGCGCACAGCAGGAGCGCAACTTCATCACCACCACCCTGCTGAGCCAAGGCGTGCCGATGATCTGCCACGGCGACGAACTCGGACGTACGCAGGGCGGCAACAACAACGGCTACTGCCAGGACAACGAGATCACCTGGATCGACTGGGCCAACGCGGACACCGAGCTGATCGAGTTCACCCAGTCGGTGGCGGCACTACGTGCCGCGCATCCGATTTTTCGTCGCCGCCGCTTCTTCGACGGCCTACCCGTCCGCATCCGCGGTTCCGAACGGCTACCGGACATCTCTTGGTTCGCGCCCGACGGCTCGGAGATGAGCGAGGAGGACTGGGGCTCGGGGTTCGGCAAGTCGATCACCGTCTACCTCAATGGGCAGGGCATCCCCGACCTCGATCCTCGCGGCCAGCGCGTGACAGACGACTCGTTCGTGCTGTGCTTCAACGCGCACTTCGAACCGATCGACTTCACGCTTCCGCCAAAGGAATTCGGCTCGGCATGGAAGCCGGTGATCTACACCGTCGACGGTGCCGTGATGGAGGGTTCGAGACCGGTGGCTGCCGGCGCCAAATTGACCGTCGAAGCGCGATCGGTGATCGTGCTGCAGGCAGCCGAGCCCGCCTAGTCCTCGACCACGTCGAAGAACGAATCCCCGTCTTCGGGAGTGCCGTCGATCTGACCTCGCGTGCGGCCGTGTTCCTCCGGATCGATCTCGTCGAGTTCGTCGTCGGTCTTCAGTGACAGTCCGCCGCCTTGGTCGGAGTCGTGCGTGTCCAAGTCGTCTTCCTCGCCGTCCGCAGAGACGTCGGGCACCTCCTCGGACAGGCGTTCGTCGAGGGTCTCGTCGTCCTTGGCCTCGATCCACCGCTCGGGAGGGTCGGCCGTCTCGTCACCGTCGTCGTTGCGGATCTCGTCGGAGTCGAGTTCCTCTGACTGGGACTGCGGAAAGTCGTCGAATTCGCCAGTACTCATGTGCCCATCGTGCCCGATTACGCGAGACCCCGATTAAGGGGCCGCGCTAGTCGTCGCCGAGATGCTCAGGGCCCGCAGCTCCTGATTGCTTGCGCTGCCAGCCGGCCGAACGTGCCTGAGAATGGGCCGGTGTTCTCCTTGACGGGCAAGACGGTACTGGTCACGGGCGGAAGCAAGGGCATCGGGCGCGGGATCGCGACGGTGTTCGCGAAGGCGGGTGCCCACGTCGCGATTGCCGCGCGGTCCCGCGTCGATCTGATCGCCGCCGTCGAGCATCTCGACGGTCTCGGTGCTGGCAAGGTGATCGGGGTGACGGCCGACGTCGCCGACGCCGGGTCGTGCACGGCGATGGCGCGCTCGGTCGTCGAGGCGTTCGGTGGCATCGACGTACTGTGCGCCAACGCGGGCATCTTCCCGGAGGCGCCGTTGGCGACGATGACGCCGGAGCAGCTCGGCGAGGTGCTCGACGTGAACGTGAAGGGCACGGTGTACAGCGTGCAGGCATGTCTGCCGTCGCTCATCGCGTCGGGCTCTGGCCGCGTCGTCCTGACGTCATCGATCACTGGGCCGATCACCGGGTACACGGGATGGTCGCACTACGGCGCATCGAAGTCCGCCCAGCTTGGCTTCATGCGCACGGCGGCCATCGAGCTCGCCAAACACCGCATCACCGTGAACTCCGTGCTGCCGGGCAACATCTTGACCGAAGGGCTTAAGGACCTGGGCGAGGACTACCTTGCGGGGATGGCCCGTGGCATCCCCGCGGGCGCCCTCGGCGCTCCCGAGGATATCGGTTACGCAGCGGCCTTCCTGGCCAGCGACGAGGCGGCCTACATCACGGGGCAGGCGCTCGTCGTCGACGGAGGTCAGGTCCTGCCGGAATCACTCGACGCCATGACTTCGTAGGCGGCCCGCTCCCCCGAGCGGACGGCGCCGTCGACCCAGCCACACATGATCGAGGAACTCTCGGTGCCCGCCCAATGGATGCGCCCGCACGGTTCCCGCAAGGCGTGGCCGAACTGGGTGAGCACCCCCGGCGGCGCGTGGCTGAGCATGCCGCCGCCGGAGTAGCGCTCTGTCGTCCAGCACTGCGCGACGTAGTCCACCGGCGATGCGGCCCTGTCGCCGAATCGCGCGACGAGTTCGGACAGAATCAGCCTGCGGCGTTCGGTTTCGTCGAGCTTGCCGATCCTGCGGGCGATCGGACCTTCGACGATCACGCAGAGGACGCCGGGTCGCGGTGCGTCGGTGCAGGCGTCGATCGTGATCGTCGCCGCTGAACCGGGCGCGGCCGACTGACCGGACAGCCCGTCGTTGCGCCAGAACGGTTCGTCGTAGACGACGTTGATCTTGTAGATCGCGCCGCTGGGCATACGTTGATGGAGGAACGAGCGGTCGGTCGGAAGCATTGGCTCGTAACGAATCTGGCTGGCGATCGCGATGGGCACCGCGACGATCACCCTGCTGGCTCGCACGGCCTGTTCGTCCGCGTGGACGGTCACGCCGTCGTCGTCCTGGTCGATGCGACGCACCGGCTGCGACAGGTGCAGCGAATCGCCGAGCTCGGCGGCCATCGGTCGGTACACCGCGCCCATGCCGCCGATGATCCGGGAATCCTGCGATGCGCCCTTGGTACCCAGCACGAACGACGGGCCTCCGCCTGACGCCATTTGAAAGAGGACGAACAGCATCGAGACCTCCGAGGCGGCCGACGTGTAGCACCCCGCGATCGCCGCCTCCAACAGATCGTGCGCGGCCTTCGAGGCGGTGTTGCTGCGCAGCCACTTCGCCAGCGAGACCTGGTCCCACTTCTCGGCGTTCTTTGCCTCCCACGGCGCCGCCAGCGGGATCGACTTGCACATCTGACCCATTTCGAGGAACACCGCGCCGAGGTTGGCCACGACCCATGGGCTCATCGTCATCGGGATGGTTCCCTTGTAGCGGTGCTGCTTCCCGTCGATCACCATCATCGACTTGCCACCGGTGTACTGCTTGTAGCTCCGCACCCCAAACTCGTCCATCAGCGTCTTGATGCCGTCCTGGCCGGGCCCTACCCACGCCCCGCCGCGGTCGATCCACGTCCCGTCGTCGCGCAGTTCGGTAAAGGTGCGCCCGCCCACTCGGTCACGGGCTTCCAGCAATGCGACGGAATGGCCTGCCTGCTTCAGCCGCAGCGCCGCCGTAAGCCCTGCGAACCCAGCGCCCACGACGCAGAAATCCACGTCAACCATGCTGAAGATGGTCCACGCCCGATGGCGGGACGGGACGTTTTCGGCAACTTTCGGTGCGTATCTCGTCGGTCGGCCCGATGCTTAATTAGCTCTGTAACAGAGGTATCGTGGTTGACGTGCCGCCCGTCTCGACTCGAATCGACCTCGCCCAGGAGCTGTTCGCCGTCGTCGGCAGGTTCCGAAGGCAAGTGCGACGGCTGTCGCCGCCCGCCTTCGGCGCACGCCTGCCCGAGTCGCAAGCGGAGTTGATCCGACTAGTGGGCAGACGGCCGGACGTCTCGGTCCGCCAGGCCGCAGCCGAGCTCGGCCTCGCTGCGAACACCGCGTCGACTCTGGTGTCCAAGCTCTGCGCCGACGACCTGCTCGTCCGCTCCGTTGACCCCGAGGACCGCCGGGTCGGCAGGCTGCGCCTCACCGAGCCCGCGCAGCGGCTCGCGGACGACTCCCGCGTCGCGCGCAGAGCCACGCTGAGCGCCGTGCTCGACAGGCTGACCCCGTCTCAAGTCGATCAGCTGACCGCTGGATTGGAGGTGCTGTCAGAGATGACCCGCATGTTGAACGAGGAGAAGACGTGACGCTAGCGGCGATCGACTGCAGCCACCTGAGCCACCGCTACGGCGACTTCACCGCGGTGGACGATCTCAGCTTCGACGTGCGCGCAGGCGAGACGATGGGCCTGCTTGGGCCCAACGGCGCAGGCAAGACGACCGTCGTGCGGGTGCTGACCACGCTGACCCCCGTCCAGGACGGCGAGGTGCGCATCTTCGGGCTCGACGCGCGGTGCGACACCATGGACATCAGACACAACATTGGCTATGTGCCGCAACAGCTTTCGATCGAGCCCGCGTTGACGGGCAGGCAAAACGTCGACCTGTTCGCCAGGCTGTACGACGTGCCACGCAAACAGCGTCGCACCCGCGTGACCGAGGCCCTCGACGCAATGCAGCTCCTCGACGTGGCGGAGAACCTCGCGGGAACCTATTCAGGGGGCATGGTGCGGCGGCTCGAACTCGCTCAAGCGTTGGTGAACCGCCCATCGCTGCTACTCCTCGACGAGCCCACCGTCGGTCTGGATCCCATTGCGCGCGATGGGGTTTGGTCACAGGTGGCGAGGATGCAGGACGACTACGGCATGACGGTACTACTGACGACGCACTACATGGAGGAGGCCGACGCGCTGTGCGACCGCGTCGCGCTGATGCACCACGGCGAGCTTCAGGCGGTTGGTTCGCCTGCCGAGCTGAAGGACACGGTGTCCCCGACTGCTTCGTTGGAAGACGTCTTCCGCCACTACGCAGGTTCGGACCTGTCAGAGGATGCCGCCCGACAGGGTCTTCGCGAAATCCGTTCCAGCAGAAGGACGGCCCGCCGTGTCAGTTGATCGAGCCGAACACATCGAGCTGATCCGCGCCCCCCGCGGCGTCAAACGTGTTGGCGGCCTGCTCCGCAGGATGGGCGCCTTTGCGCTCGTCGAACTACAGAAGCTCAGCCACGATCGCAGCGAACTGCTGACCCGGATGGTGCAGCCCGCGTTGTGGCTGTTGATCTTCGGGCAGACGTTCTCGCATCTGCACGTGATCGACACCGGCAACGTCTCGTATCTCGCGTTCCTCGCGCCGGGCATCATCGCGCAGTCGGCGCTGTTCATCTCGATCTTCTACGGCATCCAGATCGTCTGGGACCGCGACGCCGGCATCCTCGCGAAGCTGATGGTGACGCCCGCTCCCGCGTCGGCGCTCATCACCGGCAAGGCGTTCGCCGCGGGCGTTCGGTCGGTGGCCCAGGTCATCGGCGTGCTCGTCATCGCCTACCTGATGGGCGTGCACCTGACCTTCAACCCGCTGCGGATCCTTGCGGCGATGGCCGTCGTGATCCTCGGCTCCGCGTTCTTCGCATGCCTATCGATGACGCTGGCCGGGCTCGTCCGCAACCGCGACCGGTTGATGGGGATCGGCCAGGCGATCACCATGCCGCTGTTCTTTGCCTCCAACGCGCTCTACCCGGTCGACGTGATGCCGCAGTGGCTGCGCTGGTTATCGGCGGTCAACCCGCTCAGCTACGAGGTGAATGCGTTGCGCGGCTTGCTGATCGGTACCCAGTCGAATTGGCTAGTGGACATCGGCGTGCTCGTCGTCGCGGCGGTGCTCGGTGTGGCTGCCGCCTCAGCGCTGCTGCGGCGGTTGGTTCGCTAGCTTCTCGCGCATTACTTGGGCCGAGCGAGGTCGTACACGGTCACGTTGCCCACCTTTTGCGGCGTGAACGTCGCGGCCACCCATTGGGCGATGTCGTCGTGGGTGTGCCCGCCCCAACCGGGACCGTGGCTCTTGGCGTTCGAGACGACGTAGTAGGCGACGCGATGGTTGGCCACGTCATCGGTGAACTGCGCGAGCGTCGGCGTCGGATCGGTGCCGGAGAAACCGCCGATCGCCATCACCGCGGTGTTGGTGGCCAGCTCGAGGCCCGCGGCAGTCGTCGACCGATCTATCGCGGCGGACCATGGCGTGTTGGTTGCTGCCAGCATGGCGTTGAGCGCAGGGTTGTCGGCGATCCTGCCCCACTGCCTGTTTGCCATCCCAGACGCGTGGGCGGGACCGACCTGCGGGCCGCCCCCCTGGTGCGGTTCCGCCGCGGTGGCGATCGCGTAGGCGGCGGGACCTGCCAGCGCCCCTGCCACTGCGACGGCCGCGAGCGTCAAGACCGTCTTGCGTTGTGCCCGCACCGCCCAGAGACCGAGCAGCCCGAGGCACGCGACGACGGTCAACGCCAAGATCGCCCAGCGCAAGCCGGGCAACCAGGACTCGTTGCGCGCGAGCAGCCACCAACTCCATACGCCGGTCGCCAAGAGCATTCCCACAAGACTGATTCGCGCCCACCAGGCTTCGCGAAGGGACCACATCTGTTGAGTTCCGATCGCGAACATCGCCGCGACGGCAGGTGCGATCGACAGGCTGTAGTACGGATGGATCATGCCGTGCATGTAGCTCAGCACCAGGCCGTCGACGACGATCCAGCCCCCGAACAGGATCGCGCTCGCGCGCACGCGATCGGTACGAGGAGTGCTGCGCCGAGCAACCAGTACCAGGATCGTCGCGACGAGCGAGGCTGGGATCAGCCAGCCGATCTCGAAGCCGAACTCGCCGGAGAACAATCGGCTCCAGCCCTGCGACTGGCTCCCGAAGACGTTGAAACCGCCATGTCCGATCTTCGGTGCTGCGTCTGAATCGGTTGACCCCGGCCCCATTCCGGGGTGGTTGTGCCCGAGCACCCGCGCGAACCCGTTGTAGCCAAGCACGAGGTTCATGAAGTCGTTGTTCGTCGATCCCGCGATGTAGGGCCGCGACGATGCGGGCCACAGCATCGTCAACACCACGAACCAGCCGGCCGAGGCAAGGAAAGCCGCTCCGCCGCCTAGCACGTGAAACAGCCTGCTGCGCAACGCTACTGGCGCGACAACCAGATAGGCGCCAGCCAGCGCGGGCATCACCATGACGCCCTCCAGCATCTTGGCGAGGAACGCGAAGCCCACGGCAACGCCTGCCAACGCCATCCACTTGGCTCCGTTTCCGTCCAGAGCCCGCACGGTGCAGTACGCCGCCGCCGTCATCAACAGCACCATCGCCGCGTCGGGGTTGTTGAATCGGAACATCAAGACGGCAACGGGTGTCAGTGCGAGGGCCGTGCCTGCGAGCAGCCCGGCTCTAGGCCCGCTGATCCGCGTGACCGCGGCGTAGAGCAGGGCGACGGCAGCGACGGCCATCAGTGCCTGCGGGACCAGCATGCTCGCGCTGCTGAAGCCGAACAGCTGACCCGAGAGGCCCATCACCCATTGCGAAAGCGGCGGCTTGTCGACGGTGATGAAATTCCGTGCGTCCAGCGACCCGAATAGCAGCGCCTCCCAGTTCGTCGAGCCTGCCTGCGCGGCGGCGGCGTAGAACTGGTTTCCCATCCCGTTGATGGTGATGTTCTGCAGGTAGAGGACCGCGGTACCGATCAGCAGCAGGCCGAGGCCGATGCGATTGGGGGTGAGTAGTAATTCGGTGGCGGGCGTCGGCGTCGAGGTCTGCGGCGGCAGCGGTGTCGGCACACTCTCCAGTGACGCATTGCTACCCCCGCGCCAACCTGTGTGCCAGCCGCCAGACTGCTGCGGGTTGTCGAATCCACGGGGCCGTGTGATAGTGCCGACGTGGTCGAAACCATTCTCGTGGCGGCGTCGGAAAGTCGAAGTCCGGCAGAAGCCGTGGGTCGGATCATCGGTTTCCTGCTGATTCCTGGCATCGGTCTACTTCTGCTGATTCTTGGCCTTCGGCAGCGCGGTCAGAGCCGTCGCAACGCGCCACCGCCTCCACCCCAGCCCGGGTATCCCCCGTATCCCGGCGGGCCCTGGCAATACCCGGCCCAGTACCCACCTCAGTACCCCGGCCAACACCCGGGGTGGCCGCCGCAGCCCGCGAGTCCGACCCGCGGAACGCCGCTCATCGCGGTGGGGGCGGTGATCCTGGCGTTAGGCCTGCTGGGTGTCGTCGGTGCCCTCGGCGCTGCAGCGCTCAACGTGGCCAAGGCAGGCAGGCTTTCGGTCGGTGAGTGCATCGGCGTCGATCAGTACCGAGCGAGGAACCTCAATGCCAAGGCCATCGACTGTTCCCGCGACGACGCGCTGTACGAGCTTGCGTCGAAGGGCGACGGCACCGCGAAGTGCCCGGACGGCGAACGCGACGCCTCCGCGTCCTACGCACTTCTGATCAACGATGCGATCACCTACTGCTTCGCACTCAACGCCCGCGAGGGCGCGTGCTACCACCTCGAAGTCGAGGACAACATCTTCGAACCGGTGTCGTGCAACAGCTCCGAGTCGATGGTGGTGCAGGTCGACCGCAGGGTCGACGGCTCCACCGACACTTCGGCGTGCGGCGGCGATGCCAACGCCGTGACGATTCCCGAGCCGGCGCGTGTCTACTGCTTCGTGATTCCATAGTCGAGGATGCGGGCGATCGAATCCAGCGGGATCGACAGCCACGCGGGCCGGTACCGCGCCTCGTACGCGACCTCGTAGACCGCCTTGTCCAGTTCGTACGCCGCCAGCAGATCGCCGGAGTCCCGCGGGTCCGTGCCCGAGCCGACGGCGTAACCCTCGCAGAACGCCGCGCAGTTGCGGTCCACCCATTCGCGGGCGTCGGCGACCAGCCGCTCGTCCTCTTGGGTCTCGCCAGAGACCAGACGCTGATATGCCGCGTACGCGAACGACCGCATCACGCCTGCCACGTCGCGCAGCGGCGAGTCCGGTCTGCGCCGTTCGGCAAGCGGTTGTCCTGGCTCGCCCTCGAAGTCGATCACCAGCCACGTCTTGGGTGTGCGTAGGACCTGACCCAGGTGTAGGTCGCCGTGAACACGCTGCACCGTCATGGTCTGCCCTGCCAACTTGCCGTACCTCTGCTCGATGGTCTCGACGTACTTCCCTAGTTCGGGCGCCGTGCGTGCCATCGCGTGCAGCCGCTCCACCAACGTGTCCGTCGGAAACTCCACCTCGGCCGTTCCCAACGCGCCCGCCAGCGTCAGGTGCACCGAGGCGACCGCTTCGCCCAGCCGGTGGGATTCGTCGGCGAACTCGGCGTAGCGGTCACGGGTGGCTGCAGTGGCCATGTCCCAACCCTCGGCGGAGTTCGCCGCGAACTCGGCCACCATGCCCAGCGCGAACGGTTCGTCGTCTAGCACGGTCTCGAACGATCCGAGCAGCCGCGCCACGTGCAGGTTGTGTTCGGCAGCGAGCACGCGGTTGAGCTCGATGTCGGGGTTGACGCCAGGGGTGACGCGCCGGAACGCCTTGAGGACGGCGGCCTTGTCGAATACGACGCTGGTGTTGCTCTGCTCGGCGGAGGACACGCGTGGCGTCGCGTCGAGCGGCAGGACGGCGCCGGGTTCCTTGGTGAACTGCAGCGGCCCGACCGTCGAGGACGCGTCGATCATCGCGAGGAGGTCGCGGGCGGCGCGCGGGTCGTACATCGCGTCGTACGCCGTACGCTCGCCGTCGACGCCGATCGTCGCAAGCTCGCCGAACTCGGTCGCCGACCCGGTCGTCCAGCCCACCAGGACTTGATAGCGCTCCTGGGTCCCGTCGGTGTAACCGACGTCGAGGATGACCAGGTCGAGGTCATCACGCAGAGACACCATCTGCGTTGGTGCGACTCCGGACAGGGTGCGAGTGCGTCCGGCATACCAGCGCTGTCGCGGCAGCCAGTCGGCGAAGGGCAGGTTCATATCCATGCGGCCTACCCCCGACACCACGTTCTGAATCACGCCGCTCGGGTCGACGACATTTCTCGCTTCCACGCAGGCAACCGTAAGGCGTCAGAACGAATATTCGTCGACGTCGTCCGGGCGGCGAATACCCTCGACTGCGCGAGGACCCGAGATCGCCTGCCACGCAAGCAGTCCCACCCCGAGGATTACGCACAGGTCGGCCGCGTTGAAGATCGGCGACCAACCGATCGAGACGAAGTCGACGACCTCGCCGCGTAACAGACCCGGCGCACGAAACACGCGATCCGCCACGTTGCCCGTTGCACCGCCGAGCAGAAGCCCCGACGCGACGGCGGCGCCGTGCGACATCCCCACGTGTCCCCGCCATGTGATGACGGCACCGACCAGCCCGCCGACCAACAGGGTGAGCGAAACGGGATGGCCCGCGCCCCACGAGAACGCCACCCCCGAGTTGCGGATGAGCAGGCACGACACTCCTTCGCCGAGGACGCTCACCCGGCGGCCCGGGCTGAGGATCTCGACGGCGACCGCCTTGGTGACGACGTCCACCACGAGCGCAAGCGAGGCGGTCGCAAGCAGAAGCATCCACCGCGCAGGCACTAGGTCATCTGGCGGCTTTCTCACTTCAGGAAGCGGGCGGCATCCGCGCGGAGATAGCGGCCCGAGTTGGCCTGTCGGTACCCCACTGCGCTGCCTGCCGCGGTGATCGCCACAAGGCCCGCGACACCCGGCAGTGCGACGGACAAGAGGTCGACTGTCCTAGCGTTGCGGAGATACTGCGGAAACCCTTGTCGCAGAAAGGGATTACCGGCAGGGGGCGTCGCTCCTGCGGCGATCGGCTCTTCGACTCTCGTCGTTGGCCGTGCCTCGGCACCGCGCACTCCCGGCACGCCAGCGACCTCGCCGGTGCCACCGGAGCCTGGACCGGTTTCGGCGACGGGACGCGGCGGGGCCAACCGGACCCCGATGGGCGCCACCGTCGGGGTCTGCAGGATGCCGAGGTTCTCTGCGCCGATACCACCGCCGTTGCCACCTGACCCGGGGACGACGTCCACCACCTCGGGCGCATTGGGCTCGACTTCGTAGACCTTCAGCTGCGGCTGCGGTTCTGGCTCAGGGTCCGGCGCCGGTTCGGCTGCCGTCGTGCGGAATGGGTTGTAAGGCACCACGACGTCGTTCGACAGCGTGTTTGCGGCCTCGTAGGTACTGCGAGCCGTCGAGTACGCGACGACATGGCCTCGGAGGTCGACCGTGTAGACGGTGGCAGGGGCGGCCGCCAACTTCGGCACGGGAGAGGCCACCGCGATGTTGCCTGGCAACACCAGGACGGCGACGCTTCCGCCTCGAATCACGGTAAGACCATTTCTGATTTGCGTGGCCACCGGGCCGAGCTCACGGGGTGCCGCGTTGGTGGATACCTGCGCGCCCGTACGTACGCCGCCAGCCCCGATGCTGCCGAGGACACCCTTCGGCCCGATCATGTCGCGGATGGGATGCGAGGAACCGGGGTTGCCAGTCACCGCGCCGATGGCACGTCGGATGGGGGTCGCGTGGCCCGAGTCGCTAGTGTTGCCCTTGTCGTGTCGAGCACCTGGGCCAGCCATCGCCACACCGCCACTGAGCCCGCCGACGAGCAACGTGGCGGATAGTGCGCCGATACACACGGCGACGCGTTGGACGGGCTTCGGCAAAGACCACTCGATTCTGACGGAATGACTGCCAGCGGGAGATCATGGGTTTTGCTGATTCTCGCACGAGGGGCCACCTCACCGCCAAGAAGTCGCAGGCTGAACCCGAGTGTAGGGTTCCGGTCGTGGCGTCCCGTGACCACGGCGACCCGGGCGACGGCCCGTCGGTCCCGCCCCCGCTGACCGAAGCCGTCAACGTCACTCGACCGTCGGCGGCCGAGGAAGCGCGGACCATCGCGGCCTCGACCAACACGGGCACCCTTGCGTCGTTGACGAGCACGGGAGATCCGTGGGCGTCGTTCGTCACGTTCGGGTTGGACGGCGGCGCACCGGTGCTGTGCGTGTCGAACATGGCCGAACACGGCCGCAACCTCGCAGGCGATCCGCGGGCGAGCATCGCCATTGTCGCTCCAACGACGCAGACCGACCCGCTGGCCAGCGGCAGGATCACGCTGGCTGGTTTCGTCGAACGGCCGACGGGGGACGCTCTCGCCACCGCGCGGCAAGCCCACCTCGACGCCGTCCCCGCCGCGAAGTACTACATCGACTACGCCGACTTCGCGCTCTGGGTGCTTCGCGTGCAGCGCGTGCGGTGGGTCGGCGGCTATGGACGGATGGATTCCGCCACCGCCGAGGCCTACGCCATGGCCGAACCCGATCCGGTGACGCCGGTCGCGGCTGGGGCCATCGCGCACCTGAACGCCGATCACGCAGCCTCGCTCGTCGAGATGGCCAGGGCGCTCGGTGGCTATCCAGACACCGTCGAAGCCACGTGCACCGGCGCCGACCGCTATGGACTCGACCTGCGGCTCGAGACGCAGCGAGGCATGGCCTACACCAGGATCGGCTACGCAAAGCCGATCGACTCCATCGCCGAATTACGCGCCGCGGCAGTCGAATTGACTCAACGCGCAAGAAAGGGCTGACTCTCTTGCCATCTGCGACCGACCGCCCGGAGTCCTGGCAAGCGGCGTTCGACCTCATCCGGACGCGCGGATACGAACACCGCGAAGAGCCGTTCCGGCTCGCGAGCGGCCAGCTCAGCCACGACTACATCGACGGCAAGTACGCCATCGACACCGGCGAACGGTTGATGACGGTCAGTCGGGCCGTCGCCGATCTCGCCGCCCGCACCGGCATCGAGTTCGACGCCGTCGGCGGATTGACGATGGGCGCCGACCCGTTGGCGCACGGCATCGCGGTGGTGACAGGCAGCGCGTGGTTCTCGGTCCGCAAGGAGCAGAAGCAGCGCGGCCGCGAACAGTGGATCGAGGGCACGCGCATAGAGCCGGGCACCCGGGTATTGCTCGTCGACGACGTGATCAGCACGGGCGGGTCCACCGAGATCGCATACGACAGGGTCACCGCGGCGGGCGCCGTCGTCACCGGCGTCATCCCGATGGTCGACCGAGGCGACGTCGCGGCTGCCCGCTTCGCCAAGCGCAACGTCCCGTTCGCCGCCCTCGTCACCTACACCGACCTCGGCATCGAGCCGGTGAAGGACGTCTAGCCAGGCACCACCAACAGCGCGGCAGCGTCGACTCCTACCGTGACGTGGTCGCCAGGGGCCAACCTTTGCGCAGAGCCGCTGGACATCTGCGCGCTGATCGTCGAACCGTTCGCAATCTCGACGGTCACCCGCGAGATCGGTCCGAGGAACATCACCGTGCGCACCGTCGACGCGCCATCGGCGTCGGGGGTGACCGTCACCGCCTCGGGACGCAACATCGCCGTCCCTGCGCCCGAGCCGATCGAGCCCTCCATCGCGGGCACCGACGTATCGAGCACACGCACGGTGCCGCCATCGACGGATGCAGGTACGCGGTTGTTGAGACCGACGAAGTCCGCGACGAACGGCGTGGCCGGGCGCGCGTACACCTCGGCGGGCGGGGCGAGCTGCTCTAGCCTGCCCTGGCTCATCACCCCGACGCGGTCGGCAACGGCCAACGCCTCCTCCTGATCGTGCGTGACGAACAGCGTCGTCGTGCCCACTTCCAACTGAACGCGACGGATCTCGTCGCGCAACTGGGCGCGCACCTTGGCATCGAGCGCGGAGAGGGGCTCGTCGAGCAGAAGGACCTGCGGTTCGATCGCGAGCGCCCTCGCCAACGCCACCCGCTGCTGCTGCCCGCCAGACAGCTCGTCGGCGTACTTGTTCGCGTGCGCCGCCAACCCGACAAGATCGAGCATTTCCGAGGCACGTTGCAGCCGTTGGGTTTTCGCCTTGCCGCGCATCTTCAACCCGAACGCCACGTTGTCGAGCACCGTCAGGTGCGGGAACAGGCTGTAGGCCTGGAACACCATCCCCATGTCGCGCTTGCTCGCGGGCACGCGACTGATGTCGACACCGTCGACCGAGACCGTTCCCGAAGTCGCCTCGTCGAGTCCCGCGACGATCCGCAACGCCGTCGTCTTCCCGCAGCCCGACGGACCGAGCAGAGCGACGAACTCCCCCGGCTCGATGCGCAGAGACAAGTGGTCGAGCGCCTTCACCGAACCGTAGACCCTGGTGAGATCCTCGACGTCGACGCTCACTCCGCCGCGCACGCGAGGAGCAATTGAGTCCTGTGTCACTTCGCTCGCCTCCTGCGACCGCTGAGGAACGAAAGGGCAAGCAGCAGAACGAGACCGAACAACAGCGTCGCCAGTGACGCGGCCACCGACGTCGGGCCATCACTCTTGCCGACGGCCACGATCTGCACCTGAAGTGTCTGAAAGCCCGACAGCGAGGCGATCGTGTACTCACCGAGGACCACGGCGATCGAGATGAAGGCCGCCGACACGATTCCCGACCAGATGTTGGGCACGACGATTCGAGCGATCGTCGTAATCCAGCTCGCGCCAAGCGATCGCGCGGCCTCCGACAGCGTCTCCAGGTCGATCAGCGAAAGGGCAGCGTCGATGGCGCGGTACGCGAACGGCAGCACGACGACGACGTAGACGAAGGTCAGCGTCAAGGCGGACTCACCGAGCAGGTAGGTCACCCACAGGTAGACGTTCTTCAACCCAACGACGATAACCAGCGCCGGAATCGTCAACGGCAGAAGGCATAGGAACTCGACGGCCCCCTTGGCCCAGGGTGCGCGCAGACGAACCCAGATCATGGTGGGTACCAACACGATCAGCATCGCAGCGACGGTGAGGACGGCCAGGGACAACGACAGCACGATCGACTGGAACAGCGCGTCGTCGGCGACGAGGTTGCGCCAGGCCGCAAGAGTCCTACCACCCTGGATCAGGTTGCGGGTGCTGAAGTCGGCCATCGCATAGAGGGGCAGGAGGAAGAAGACGCCGAACAGTACCCAGAGGCCGCCACGAACCATGCGTGTCATCCGAGCCACCTCGCGGTCCGGCGCACCAACAGGTTGTAGGCAACCATCACCAGCGCGACCACGACGATCATCTCCAGCGCCAACGCGTACGCGAACCCTGCTTGCCCGAGAACGACCTCACTGGTGAGGGCCGACCGGATCAGCAGAGGAACGATCGGACTGCCCTGGCTGACGAGCGCGGCCGCCGTCGCGTAGGCCGCAAAGGCGTTGGCGAACAACAGCAGCGTCGACCCGAGGAAGGCGGGCCGCAAGACGGGGAGCCCGACCTGGGTCCAGTACTGAAAGGTCGATGCGCCAAGGCTCTCGGCAGCTTCCCGCCACTGCGGCCGAAGCCCCTCCAGTGCGGGCAGGAAGACCACGACCATCAGCGGAATCTGAAAGTAGGTGTACACCAGGATCAATCCCGGTAGCCCGTAGAGCCATCCCGAGCCCGTCAGATCCCAACCGAGATGCTCGCTCACCCACAGCGTCAGGACCCCGTTCAGGCCGATCGTCGCAAGGAACGCGAAAGCCAGTGCCACGCCGCCGAATTGGGCAAGGACGCTGGACAGCGACACCACGGTGCGTCGCACGATCGAGGTGGGGGAACGATTGACGATCAGCCAGGCGAGCAGTGCGCCGAACACTGCACCGACGATCGCAGTGCTCGCCGCGAGCAGAACGCTTCTGCCAAGCGCCAGCAGCGCCGTCTCGGAGAAGAGTGCCTGTACGCGCGTCAGCGAGAAGCGGCCGCCGTCGAACACCGCGCTGACGATGACCGTGATGGTCGGGACGATCAGGAATATCCCAACCACTGCGAAGAACGGCACCAGGGGTAGCGCGTCGACGACGCGGCTACGCAGGCGGCTCAACGGAATTCGGTGAAACTGGATCAGCCCACCGCCTTCGCCCAGTTGGCCTGGAGATACTTCGTCGCCGTCGCGTTCTGCTCGGTCGAGACGAACGTGGCCGCGCCGTCCACCGGAGGCAGTATCCCGTAGGCCGCCTTGTCGATGGTGCCGTTCAGCAGCATCGTGCCCGCCCGAACGGGCCGTGCGCCGCCCTGCAGGAACAGGTTCTGCCCCTCGTCGCTGAACAGGAACTCCTGCCAGAGCCGGGCGGCCGCGGGATGCGGGGCGTCGGCGTTGATGGCCTGGTAGTAGTAACCGGCCACCGCGGCGTTCGGAGGAATGACCACGTGCCAGGTCGGGAGCTTCTTGGTCTCGGCGACGTTGAGGTAATCCCAGTCGATCACGACGGGCGTCTGACCCGATTCGATGGTCGCAGGCGTCGGGTCCACCGGCAGGAAGTTGCCCGCCTCGTGCAGCTTGCGGAAGAACTCAACCCCTGGCGCAATGTCGTCGGGTGATCCACCTTGGGACAGCGCGACCATCATGACGCCGGAGAACGCCGCGCCCGCCTGGGTCGGGTCGCCGTTCAACGCGACCTTGCCCTTGAGTTCGGGTTTCAGGAGGTCGTTGACCGTTTCGATCGCGGGCACCCCCTTGGCGGTGTCGTAGCCGATCGACATGAAGCCGCCGTAGTCGTTGACCCACAGCCCCTTCGGGTCCTTGTAGGAATCAGAGATGTCGCCGAACGTCGCGACCTTGTACGGCGCGAACATCGCGGTGTTGGCCAGGGCGACCGACTGCCCCAAGTCGAATACGTCGGGGGCCGTCGACTTGCCCTTCTGCTGATTCGCCGCGTTGATCTCGTCCTGGCTGGCGGCGTCGGGCTGGGCGGAGTTGACCTTGATGCCGTACTTGTCCTGGAACGTCTTGATGATCGTGCCGTAGTTCGCCCAGTCCGGCGGCAGCGCAATGACGTTGAGCTCGCCTTCCTTCTTGGCGGCGTCGACGAGTCCATCCAGCCCACCGAAGTCGGCAACCGAGGTGGCCTCGCCTGCCTTCACCCCGGACTGGGTCTTCTCGCCGTTGCCGTCCGACTGCGGCGGCGCGCATCCCGCCAAACCGCTGGTGAGAAGCAGTGCGATTGCGCCTGCGATCGCCGTGAGCCGAGATTTCGTCGGCCGAGAGTTTGGCATGCCGAACCTTCTTGTGGACGGGATGGGACCGGATCAACCTCGAACGTGACCCTACCTGTGGAGAGACATTCCGAGGCCAAATGTGCGTCTCGGCCCATGAGTTGGTGGTCAGCGATTTAGCATCAGTGGGTGGCGAAGAGCCGAGTCGGGGGGGATGCCGACTCCAGCGGGGACGACGCCGTCGACGTGGTAGAGGGGGTCGACGGAGTAGACGAGTGGGCGAGGGTCGACGGAGTCGACGAGTGGGGTGGCCTCGACGAAAACGAGCTAGACCTTCAGTGGCACGACGACGATCCCGAATACGACCCGGAGTCGACCGGTACCGAACCCGCGACACCGCAGGATCGATTCAATGCGTTCGACTCCCGCACGTGGGACATCGGTCCCCCAACCGTTCCGTGGTACGCGACCAAGCAGGCTGTGGCGACCACCGCCGCCGCATCGGTGGCGCTGGTCGTGCTCGTCGTGTCGGTGGTACTGCTCGCAGTTCGCGGCACGCCGACAGCCGACGAACCCGCACTCGTCCAGAGCCCCAGCACCGTGAGTTCGCCCGCGTCGACCGCTCCGGTCGAGACCGTGGCCGTTGCGCCGCCGCCCGTCCCCCTTGCGCCACCACCGCCTCCGGTCGCCAGTCCCGCTCCCCCCGCCTATATTCCGGTTGGGGTGCGACCGAGCGCCAAGCCCGAGAAGCAACCGCCTCCCACCGCCAACGTGTCGCACTCGTCGTTCGGGACGCCGACATCACGGGCCCCCGGCCGATGACGGAGTCCGACGAGGCGGCGGCGATGTTCGCGGGCGCGCCCGTCGCGATGCTGGCGACCGTGGGAGCCGACGGCGAGCCACACATCGTGCCCGTCGTGTTTGCCGTGAGCGACGGCATCGTCTACACCGCGGTCGATGCCAAGCGGAAGTCCACGAAGCGGCTTCGACGGTTGGCCAACATCGACGCCAATCCTCAGGTCAGCATGCTCGTCGACCATTACGACGAGGACTGGGCGCACCTTTGGTGGGTGCGTGCGGACGGGCTGGCCCTCGTCCACGTCGCAGGCGAGGAGATGGCGACCGGTTACGCCTTGCTCCGCCGCAAGTACCCGCAGTACCAACGGATCGCGCTCGACGGACCCGTTGTGACGGTCGAGGTTCAGCACTGGTCATCGTGGCACGCCTAACACCGCGCCACTGCCACCGAACCATCAAATCCTGCCGATGGAATTTTCGTCCCTGAGCTGTGCGTTTAACCATCCAGGTGGACTCGGCAAATGCCTTGTCCGCCGAGGAAAGAGGGACGGAGAGAATGAAGAAGTTGGGAGCTGCCGCCATCCTGGTGGCCGGACTCGGCGCTGCAGTCATGGGGCTGTCGGCACCGGCGTACGCCGCACCCGTTGGAGACACCACGTCGCAGCTGGACGCCCCCGGTTCGGCAACCCCGCGCGCGGGCGCCGACACGGCGGCGAAGATCACCACGCGCACCGCGTATCTGGTGTTCAGCTAGTCCATACGACCAGTAAGGGGCACTCCGCAAGGAGTGCCCCTTTTCTGTGCCAGAATCAGCCGCTGTGCCAGTAACCGAAGCTCCTGCGCTTCGCGTCATCGGTTGGGGCACCGGCGCCGTCGGCCGGGAAGTGTTGGCTGCGGTGCTCGATCACCGCTCCGGGCTCGAACTCGTGGGGGTCAAGGTCTACTCCGACGACAAGGACGGCGTCGACGCGGGAATCCTCGTCGGCCGCGAGCCGGTAGGGGTCAAGGCGAGCGTGGACACCGATCGCATACTCGCCTTGGATGCCGACTGTGTCGTCTACACGCCTCGCCTGACCGACCTGGCAGAGGTGTGCGCCATCCTGGCCAGCGGCAAGAACGTGGTCACGACGGCGTTCCTGTTCCATCCCAACCGCATTTCGCAGGCCGACCGCGATCACCTCCTCGCCGCGTGCCAGGCGGGTGGCACTAGCATCCATGGCGGCGGTCTTAACCCCGGTGTCCTGTCCGGCGCATTGCCGTTGGCGATGGCAGGCATGAGTCGCACGATCCAGCGGTTGACGCTGCAAGAGCGCGCCGACTGGTCGGTATACGACAGCACGGCGATCACCTTCGACAACATGCGGTTCGGCAGCCCCGTCGATGAGATCGATCCGGCGGCAAGCGAATTCCTCGCGTTCAACAGTGCGATCTTCACCGAGCAGGTGTGGCTACTGGCGGATGCGCTGCACGCGGGGATCGACGAGGTGACTGCGACGGTCGAGGCCGTCGCCGCCGAGCACGACCATCAGATCTTCGATCACCTGCTGAGTGCCGGCACCACCGCGGGCCAGCGCTGGAAGTGGACGGGCCGTCGCGCCGGTGACGCGCTCGTCGAGATCGAGACGCTGTGGACGGTCGGCAACGAATACCCCAAGCACTGGCCGAAACCCCAGCACGGCTGGACGCTCACGATCGAGGGCGACCCGTCGATGCGCACGCACTTCATGTCGCTGGCGAGCTTCGAGCGCGATGCGACCATGCTCGAGCACGTCAACTCCGCGAACGTGGCGACGGGAATGGCCGTCCTCAACGCCATTCCGGCGGTATGCGCCGCCGCGCCGGGGTTCGCGACCCAGGCCTCGGTGGTCCCGCGGACCCTGATCGGTTTCGGCAACCTGTGATTTCGGCGCGGTTTCCACCCATTCATGGGGCCATTCATGGGGCCTAAGCGCGCCGAAATCGCGGTTAGAGCAGGCCGAGCAGCTTCAGGTCGGCGACGTACTTGACGATGATCGCGGATGAGATGTGTGGAATGTCCGGGTTGCTCGCGTCGGGCCCAATCTTTGCGTCCTGCACTGCTGCGCGGAACCGCTCGGTCGAGGCCATCGCACCGTTCACGGGCCGCTCCGCCTTCTGGTAGTTGTGCAGAAGCGGAAGCAGGGAGGCCTGCCGCTGCTTCTCGGGCAGTGCCCGCAGCGTGGTTTCGAAGCGCTGCAGCCAGTCGCCATAGCCATCGATGCGAAGGATCGGGTAGCCGGCGTCGATCAACCAGTCCACGAACTGGTCCATGCCGATGCCGTCGTCGTGCGGGTTCATCACGTGATACGTCTCGAACCCGTCGGTGACGCGCGAGCCCAGCGTGGAGATCGCCTCTGCGATGAACTCGACGGGTAGGCCGTCGTAGTGCGCCCGCTGGCGATTGCCGTCACCGTCCAACTCGTAGAACGACTTTGGCGCGACGCCCGTGGCGACGAGCGACAGCATCATGCGCGTGAACATGTCCGGCAGGTTGAGCTGGCCGGCGTAGGTGGTGTCGGCGAGGATCATGTCGCAACGGAACACCGAGACAGGCAGACCGCAGTGCTCGTTTGCCTCGCGCAGGAGCACCTCGCCCGCCCACTTGCTGTTGCCATAGCCGTTGGCGTAGCCGTCGTCGATGGTGCGCGTCGCGCTCACGACGCGGACGTCGGCGTCCTCGCGATTGTCCGCAGGATTGATCCCTGCGCCGACCGCCATCGTCGAGACGTACACGAAGGGCTTGATCTTCGTGGTGAGCGCGATGCGGATGAGCTCGGCGGTTCCTAGCGCGTTCGGCCCGAACAATTCGCTGTAGGGCAACACGTGGTTGACCAGTGCGGCGGGGTCGACGATCAGGTCGACGGTGTCCGCAAGTCGTTGCCAAGTCTCTTGCGCGAGGCCGAGATTCGCCTCGCCCTTGTCGCCTGCGATCACCTCGAGGTGGTCGGCGGCCAGAGCACGGTAGTGCGCAAGCAGTGTCGGGTCGCCGCTGTCGAAGATCGCGTCGAGTCGCTCGCGGGCGGCAGCGTCGGACTTCGCGCGGACCAGGCAGATGACCTTGCCGTCGACGAGGTCCATTCGCTCCAACCACTCCAGCGCCAGGGAGCGCCCGAGGAAGCCGGTCGCGCCGGTCAGCAAGACCGTCCGCACCTCGGAGTTCGGACCCGGCAGCGACGGCGCAGCGGCCAGGGTGGCAGCGTCGATGAACTTGTCCAACGTCAGATCACGAGCGTGCACCTCCACGGAATCGCGGCCGTGCACTGCGGCAAACGTCGGCCGCTTCGATCCGCCTGCACGTTCGGTCTCGACGTACTCGGCGATGGCGGCCAGGTCGCTCGCCGGGCTGACGATCACGCCGACGGGCACGTCGACGTCGAAGATGTCGCGAAGCAGATTACCGAATGTCAACGCGGACAACGAGTCTCCGCCGAGATCGGTGAAGTGTGCATCGGCGGCGACGTCGGACGCGGCCGCGCCGAGCAATGCGCTCGCCGCGCGGCTGACGGTCTCCAGCACTGGGCGCTGCGAGCCACTCTGTCGTAGCGCGGCCAACTCGCCCGCCTGACCGTCGGCAAGGTCGACGTAGAGCTGTTCGAGCTCTGCGGTGTAGCGCTCCTTCAGCCGCGGCCATGCCAGCTTCCGGACGCCAGTGAGCAGACCGTTCTCCAACGTGAAAGGCGTTGTCTCCACGATGAAGTCGCGGGGGATCTCGTAGGACTGCAGGCCGGCGGAGCGCGCCGCATCCTTCAGCGAGGCGGCGATGGCGTCCTTGAGTTCGCCTGCGCCGTAACCGGAAATGGCTTCCTCACTGGGTACGACAACGGCAAGGAGGTAGGGCCGTGCGCTGTTGCCATAGACGTAGATCTGCCGCACCAGCGGGCTGTTGCCGAACGCCGCCTCCAGCTTTGAAACCGTGACGAACTCGCCCTGCGACAGCTTGAGCACGTTGTTGCGGCGGTCCAGGTACTCGACCTGATCGGGGCCAAGCTCGGCGACCACGTCGCCGGTCCGGTAGAAACCGTCGGCGTCGAAGACCTCGGCGGTGACGTCGGGCCGCTTGTAGTACCCGGGGAAGAGCGTGTCGGACTTGATCAGTAGCTCGCCGCGTGGGTGCGGCACGTCGGTGCCGAAGTACCCGAGCTCTGGCACGTCGACGAGCTTGTACTCCAAAACCGGTGGGCGCCGGATCTTTCCGTCGACGAAGACCGCGCCCGCCTCCGTCGAGCCGTAACCCTCGTTGACGTGCATGTCGAGGAAGTCCTCGACCCACGCCTTCAGTTCGGGCGAGATGGGCGCCGAGCCGGTCATGGCGCTCGCGTAGCGATCGCCCAGCATCTTCGTGCGCAGTGCGTCGTCGTCGACACCGTTGGAAGACTGGCTCAGGTACTCCTGGTGCAGCATGTCCCATATCCGCGGCACGAAGTTCATCTGCGTGGGCCGCACCAGGGACAGGTCTTCGAGGAACGTCGAAAGGTCGCTGCGGGCGGCGAAGTAGACAGTGCCGCCGCTGGCCAGCGTCCCGTAGAGGACACCGCGACCCATCACGTGGCTCATCGGCAGGAAGGCGAGGGTGATCGCCGGAAGGGCGCCTTGCTTTTCGTCCCAGTGCGAGTTGGCAGCGGACCGCCACATGCTGGCGACCTTGCCCTCGGGATAGATCGCGCCCTTGGGCGAACCGGTGCTCCCGGATGTGTAGACGAGGAGTGCCAGTGGGTCGTCGCCGTCGGCCACCACCGAGCGTGGCACCTCACGCGTCCGGCCGCGGCCGAGTGCGTCGGCAAGAGTCTCGACGACGATGGGGACCTCGGCGAGGCGAGCCTTCGCGGCCGCCAGCGCCTCGCGATGGTCGTCTACCTCAGGGGAGAAGTCGAACACGACGAGCCGCGCGGGAGCGGCCCCGGTCAAGATCAGCTCTGCGGCGTCGTCGACGAAGTCGATGCTCGACGCGATCAGCGATGGTTCGGTCTCGGCGACGATTGGGTGCAGTTGGGCCAGCGGCGCGCTGGTCTGCAGTGGCACGGACACGGCGCCGAGTTGCGTCAGCGCGATGTCGATGACGGTGTAGTCGACGCTGGTGAACCCGAGGATGGCTACCCGGTCGCCGGTGGCGACTGGTTCGTCGCGAAGCGCCGCGGCGAGGGTCTGCACGCGCTCCCAGAGTTGGCCGTAGCTCAGCGTGTCGAAGTGCGGAAGCAATTTGGCCGTGGTGCGGCCGGTGTCGTCGGCGGTGTACTCGACGGCCCGCGCGCCGAGTGCGGGCCGGTCGGCGTATCCCTCCATGACGACGCGGACGACTTCGGGCAGACGCAGCTCCGGCTTGTCCGCGGCAACCCCCACCTCGACGTCGGGTCGTGCGGCGGCGAATTGCTCGTCGCGTGCGTACAGGCTGGCGATACGGCGATCTAGGCGCGCTGCGCGAGTGGTATCAGTGGTTTCAGAGGTTTCGATCGACATCTTCATTCCTATTCGACGCAATGCGCCCAAGTCCTTCGGTGACGGTGCAGCGCTGCACCCGCTCCCCACAACGTTAGCAAAACTAAAGATATGCCCCAGGGCTCTGAGCTGCCCATCTCCTGTGAGGAATGGCACTCCTCAAGAATTTGTTACGCTAACTAAGCATCCCCCGATCGGAAAGAAGACCATGCCAAGAACCAACGATGACACCTGGGACCTAGCCACCAGCGTGGGCGCCACTGCGACCATGGTGGCCGCCGCACGCGCGATCGCCACGAACGCCGCAGTGATCGACGATCCGTTTGCCGAGCCCTTGGTGCGCGCGGTCGGCGTCGACTTCCTGACCCGCTGGGCAACCGGGGAACTGACCGCCGGCGACCTCGACACCGATGACATCGGCTGGGGCCTCCGCCACATGCCCGATGCGATGGCGGCGCGCACCAAGTTCTTCGACGCGTTCTTCGCCGACGCCGCGAAGGCAGGCATTCGCCAGGCCGTGATCCTGGCCTCCGGTCTGGACTCCCGCGCCTACCGGCTGGACTGGCCAGTGGGCACGACGGTGTTCGAGATCGACCAGCCCGACGTGATCGCATTCAAGACGACGACGCTCGCGGGCCTGGGCGCCGAGCCCAAGGCTGATCTGCGGACCGTCGCGATCGACCTGCGCGACGACTGGCCCGCAGCGCTGACTGCGGCAGGTTTCGACCCGTCGCAGCCATCGGCGTGGATCGCAGAGGGGCTGTTCGGCTACCTGCCCCCCGAGGCGCAGGATCGCCTGCTCGATGCCGTCACCACCTTGAGCGCGCCGGGCAGCCGAATCGGAACCGAGGCCTTCCCCCACAACCCCGACGTCGACCTCGACGCAGCGCGGGAGAAGATGCGCGAGTCGACCGCCAAGTGGCGCGAGCACGGGTTCGACCTCGACTTCGCCGAACTCGGATTCCAAGGTGAGCGCAACGACGTCGACGAATATCTGGACGCACGCGGCTGGACGACCGTCGGCACGTCGATGGCAGATCTGTTGGCCACCAACGGCTTCGACGCCTTCCCGCAGTCAGACGACGAGCATGCGGGCATGAGCGACGTCATCTACTACACGTCGAAGCGCTGACTCAGGCCGCCTCGCGCGCCGCCTTCAACTCCAACTCGGCTTCGTAGGCGCCCTCGCCACGGCCCAGGGCGACGGTTGCAGCCGTCATCGCACCTGCGGCGATCGCCAGGGCGATCGCTTCGTAGGTGCCTGCGTCTAGTTCTTCGCCGAGGAGGATGGCGCCGAGGAACACGGCGACGACGGGTTCGAGAATCAGCATCGTCGGTACCGAGGTGTGTAGGGCGCCTGCGTGAAACGCGGACTGTTGCAGCAGCGTCGCGATGATGCCGAGCACGACCAGCGCATACGGTGCTGGCGTCGCCAGCAAACCGAGGAGGCCGCGCTCGCCCAGAAGGTGCATGTTGATCTTCGTGACGACGGCGACGACGCCGAACAGGACGCCCACCGCGACGGAAAACAGCACCGCGCGCCGCCAACCGTCGACGCGTATCGCGATGAGTACGGCGCCGACGATGACGGCGCCCACGATCGCGGCGACGATGGTCGACGTCTGCAACGACGCGGCGTGTTCCGCGGGGCCGGGATGCGCGAGGAGCACGAACACGGCCAAGCCAACGGTCAGCAGTAAGGCCCACAGCAGTTCACTGCGGGTCACGCGTCTGCCTGCCGCCCATGCGCTCAACGGCAGTGCGAACAGCAGCGCCGAAACCAGAAGTGGCTGCACGAGAATCAGCGAGCCCTTGATCAGCGCGAGCGCCTGAAAGACATACCCGAGAACCGCGACACCCGTGCCCGCCCACCACAGTGGTCGCCGCAGAAGCGTCGAGACCATCACGGAGCTGACGCCTTGATCCTGCGGGACGTCGAGGGTGGCGCGCTGGCGCACGACGATGCCGATCGCCATGCACACCGCCGCGCAGAGCGCGAAGAAGACGACCAACCCCTGCCCAATCAACGCTTCGACACCTCATTCGTGGGGTTGGGGACGACTACCGGCCGCACCCTTACCGTAGAGGTCGCGTCAGCCTGCTTCGCGCCGAACGCCAGAGTCGTCATCTCGATCGACCCGTTCGGCGCCCAGTCGTTCGGCCACCTTGCCGACGGCGTTGTCGACGCGGTCGACTGCGGCGGCAACCCTGCCGCGCACCTTGCCCCCAGCAGTGTCGACGTCGTCGGCCGCGCTGAGCAGGTAGGCCCTTACGTCGAGCCGGACCCGCTCGGCGGTTCCCCGCAATCGTGCGCGCAGCCGATCGTCGACCTCGACCGTGACGTAAGGGAGCACCTTGAGTCGCATGCGGCCAGCGTAGTTGAGGATTCTCGGCCGGTCAGATCTGCGACAACGCCTCTGCCGTCACGAGATGAATGCCGGCATCGAATCCCAGCCTCGGATGGTCGACGTCGTCGAGAACACGGCGTTCGGCATGTCGACCTCCCATTCCGGGAACCGCTTGAGGATCTCCTCCAGCGCGATCCGGCCCTCTAGCCGCGCCAGCGACGAGCCCAGACAGAAGTGGGCTCCCACGCTGAACCCGAGGTGGTTGCGTCGTTCGCGGTTGATGTTGAATTCCTCTGCGTCGGGCCCGAACTGGCGGTAGTCGCGGTTGCCCGCACCGATCAGCATCATCATCGCCGAGCCTTGCGGAACGGTCTGGCCGTGGACCTCGACGTCGCGCGTGACGTAGCGGGCGACGTGCGGAGCGGGCGGTTCGAACCGGACCAGTTCCTCCACGGCCGCTGGGATGAGGCTCGGATCCTCGACGAGCTGGCGTCGTTGCGCGGGGTTCTCGGCCAAGACCTTTGCGGCCCAACCGATCAATCGCGTGGTGGTGTCGTTGCCCGCTCCCGCTACGACGTTGATGTAGATGAGCAGCTCGTCACGGGTGAGCTTGCGGGTGACACCGTTTTCATCGACGAACTCGACGTTGAGCAGCTCCGTCATGATGTCGTCGGACGGGTTGTCGACGCGCCAGTCCACGTACTCGGCGAAGACGTCCGCCGACACCAGCCCCTCTTCGGCGTTTATCGGCTTGCCTGCCTCGGTCTTCATGTAACCGGTGACGTGGTCGCGGATCACCTGCTCGTCGGCCTCGGGGATGCCGATCAGCGCGCTGATGGTCTTCATCGGCATGACGGCGCCGAAGTCTGTGACGAAGTCGAGCTTGCCTGCGCCCACCTTGGGATCCAGGCACTGGACGCAGTAGTCCCGGATCTTCTCCTCCAGCAACGCGATCTTGCGCGGGGTGAACATCCGGGAGAGCAGCTTGCGGTGAATGTCGTGGACCGGCGGATCCTCGAAGATCAGCACGCCAGAAGGGATGGGGATGTCCGCCTTGATCAACTCGATGATCGCACCCTTGGCGGAGCTGAACGTGCCGTGGTCGACGATGCCGCGGTTGACGTCCTCGTAGCGACTGACCGCGTAGAAATCGTGCTGGGCGTTGTAGTAGAGCGGCGCCTCTTCGCGCAGGCGGGCGAACGTCGGATACGGGTCGGCGTTGATGTCGACGTCGTACGGGTCGAAATAGACGTCGCTGGTCGCGCTAACGGTCACGGCGGGCCGCCTCTCTGCCGGTTGCTTACCCGCGTAAGTTACACGGCCGAGCAAGCGCCAGACAAGCGTGCACTCCGGCTCACGTGGATGCGCGTTGGATCAGCTTGGCGACGTTGGCGATGCTCGGTTCGCCGTCCGTCGGATACCCCAGCTCCGCGATCATCGCCGCGACGGATGCGTCGACGACGGTCTCCGCGTCGAACGCGACCGACGTGAGCGGCGGGCTGCTGACCGCTCCGAGCGCCGTGGCGTCCACGCCCATCACCGCGAGATCCTCGGGACAGCGCAGACCGGCCTCCCGGATCCCGTGCAGTACGACGAACGCCGTCTCGTCGCTCTGCGCGCACACCGCGGTGATGCCGTCGTCGACCCAGCCCTTGACCACCTCGGCCGCATCCGTGCCGTCCGTCGCGACGCTGCCGACGGCGAGCTCGGGCAGACCCCGCTTGTCGGCGGCGACGCGGAGGCCCTCCAGCCAATAGTCGCCGAGGGGCCGCAGCGTGGGCACGTCCGAAACGGCGAACGCCAGTTTGCGATGCCCCCTGGCGACGAGGTGGTCTATGCGCAGCTCGCCGATCGTGAGGTGCAGGGCACCCATCGCGTGCAACTGCGCGCTCCCGAGGTGAATCTGCGGGATCCCCGCCGCCGTCACGGCCTCCAGCGCCGCGCCGCTGAGCGGGAAGACGCTGGTCACCGCGACGGGGCGAAGGTCGGCGACCGCGTCGACGATGTTGCTTCCGTCGTCGGTCTCGAACTGCATCGACAGCACGACGCCGTGCCTGGCAAGGGCAGCGGTCATGCGGCTACCGACCTCGAGGATCAGTTCTCCGAGCGCGATGCGCGGCACCACGTAGAGCATCACGCCGCTGCCGCCCACGGCGAGGTTGCGCGCCGCGAGGTTCGGCCGGTAGCCGAGTTTCTTGGCGGCGTCGTGAACGGCCGCGCGCGTCTGCGCCGAGATCGTCTGGCTGGTCACGTTGTTCAGCACGTAGCTGACTGTCGCGGCTGACACGTTGGCAAGGCGCGCGACGTCGGCCTTGGTCGGCCTGGCTGCGCCTCGCGTGCTCACGGCTACATCGTGGCATGGAATAAGTCGGGGACAACGAGGTTGCACGTCCCATGCGAGCAGTCGTCTACGATCCCGATCGCCCTTCGAATCTTCGCTTCGCCGACGTCGACGAACCCGTGGTCGGCCCTTCCGAGGTACTGATCGACGTCGCTGCGTTCGCGTTGAACTTCGGCGAATTGCACTGGATCGACCGGATGCGCCAGCCAGGCGAGGTTCCCGGCTGGGACGCCGCAGGGGTGGTCACGCAGGCGGCTGCCGACGGCTCGGGTCCGCCGGTGGGTAGCCGCGTCGTGGGCTTCAATGGGGCGGGCGGATGGGCGCAGCGCCGTGCAGTTCCAGCGGAAAACCTTGCGGTGCTTCCTGATTCGGTCGACTTCGGCACCGCAGCAGCGCTGCCCGTCGCGGGGGTCACCGCACTGCAGGCACTCCGGGCACTCGGCCCGGTGGTCGGCAGACGAGTCCTCATCACGGGGGCGTCGGGCGGAGTAGGCAGATTCGCGGTGCAACTCGCCGCACGCGCGGGCGCCCACGTCATCGCCGCGGTCGGCTCGCCCGCCCGAGGCGCCGGCCTTTCCGATCTCGGGGCAGACGAGGTCGTCGTCGGACTCTCCGGGGTGAGCGAAAGGGTGTTCGGCGTGCTCGACAACGTCGGCGGCAGCCTGCTCACCGAGGCCTTCGGTCTGGTCGGCGACGGCGGGTCGCTGCAGTCCATCGGGATGGCATCCGGTGAGCCCTCGACCATCGACTTCGAGGCCGAGCGCGGGACCGGTGCACGCAAACGGTTGGAGCCGTTCACGGTTCGCACGCCGTTCGACGCCGACCTGCGATACCTGGTGGAGCTCGTCGCAGCCCGTGAGCTCGACCCTCAGATCGGTTTGCGTTCGCCGTGGGAGGACGTCTCGGATGCCGCGGCCGCGCTGCTAGAGCGACGGGTCGCGGGCAAGGCGGTCTTGGACCTGAGTTAGACCTTGATCTCCCCCATCTCCGACCACCCGTCCACGTCGATCGAGTGGCTGATGATGAGCGGCGTCGACGCCAGTACGTCTGGCGCCGCGGCGACGAATTTCTTGAAGTGGTCGCTGTTGACGTGTTCACCGCCGGCGTCACCGTCCCGAAAGCCCTCTACCAGAACGTATTCCGACGGGTTGTCCAGGCTGCGGGACCACTCGAAGAAGAGGTTGCCCGGCTCGTTGCGAGTGTCCCGGGTGAACTCGGCAGTGAACTCACCGAAGCTCTCGACGTACTCGGGCTTCGGCGTCCACTTGACGACTATGAAGATCATGTTGGGCTCCTACGGAATCAGGATTGCTCGGCCGCGGACGTTGCCGTTGTCGAGATCGGTGATGGCCGACTGAAAGTCGTCTAGCTGATACTTCTGCGTATGCAGGTTGACCTTGCCCCTGGCCGCGAGTGCCATCAGGTCGCACAGGTCGTTGTAGCTGCCGACAAGGTTGCCGATGAAGTTGATCTCGGTGGAGATCACGTCGATGGTCGGCACGTTGATGTTCTCGCCGTATCCGACGACGTGATAGTCGCCCGCCCTGCGCAGCATCGCGATGCCTTCACTGGTGGCACCGCCCTCTCCGACGAAGTCGACGACGGCCTCCGCACCGTTGCCACCGGTGAGCTCTAGAACCTGCTCGACCTGGCTGCCGTCGGCAACGACACCGTGGTCGGCGCCGATCGCCTCGGCCAACTTCAACGCGTCGGGGTTGCGGTCGACGACGATCAACTCGGCAGGCGACAGGGCCTTGAGCACCTGAATCCCAATGTGCCCCAGGCCTCCAGCGCCGATCACGACGACCCGGTCGCGCGGGGTCAGGCGCTTGGCCGCCTTGGCCGCGGCGTGGTACGCCGTCAACCCTGCATCGGCGAGGGCGGCGACGTCCGACGGTTCCAGCGAATCGTCGATCTTCACGACACTGCGCGCCGAGGTCTTCAGGTACTCGGCATAACCACCGTTGGTGTCGATGCCAGGGAATTGGTTCGCCTCACAATGCACGTCGTCACCGGAGCGGCAGGCACGGCACAGACCGCAGGTGATCAACGGGTGCAGGATCACCTTGTCGCCCTCGGCGACGTTGGTCACCGCGGATCCGATCGCGTGCACCCACCCGGCGTTCTCGTGGCCGATCGTGTAGGGCAACTGCACGTGGGTCTTGGGCTCCCACTGGCCTTCCAGGATGTGCAGATCGGTCCGGCACACCCCAGCACCGCCGATCTTGACGATGACGTCGAACGGACCGGTGGGCGTCGGCGCTTCGACTTCCTTCATCTCCAGGTTCTGGTGGTAGCCGACGACCTGGACGGCTCGCATGGTGCTCATGAATGTTGTTCCCTTCCAACGAGTGTGAGTTGCGGTTCCTTTGGCGTGTCGCCGTATCGGGTGCGCAGGAGTCCCCGGCAGAAGTGCGCGTTCCCTTCGATCGAGATGCGGGTGGCGCGGGCGCGCCGCAACGCGAGCGAAATGTCGTCGGGTGCATGGCCGCGGCCTAGGTGGTCGACCATGACGAGTGCGTTTGGTGCCGTGGACAAGTCGAGTGCTGCCCGACGTTTGAGCAGGGCGGCCTTGGCGTCGTCGTCGGGAAGTACGCCGAGGACGACGTCACCAAGGGTCGCCTCCTCCCGGTCCGGTTCGGCCCTGAGCAAGGCCGTCAAGCACCGCTCCATCGCGGCCGTGTGCGCCTTGCGCTTGAACGTCTCACGCAAGTCGTCGAGACTGTCGTCGGCCTCGTGCCGAAAGGTGCCACGGTATCCGGCGTCTGCGGCCAACCCCGCGTTGATGATCTCGGAGTCGTGGTGATCATCGAGCTCGACGGTGACGTTGTGCGTCCAATCCAGGCCCACCAGAACGTCTTTGGCGTCCGACGCCATCAAGTAGGCAAAGTTCGGCGCGCAGAACGACGTGGGCAGCCGCAGATGCACCTTCACGTTGCCCCCAGGGGAGACGTCAAGTGAGCGTACGAAGCCGAGGTCGGTGATCGGCTCGTCGAGCTCGGGATCGACTACCGCGTCGAGTGCGGCGTAGGCCTGTTCTTCGCGTCCCATCACGCCTCCACGAGGTCGTCGGCGCCACGCGGGCCTACGGCAGGTTCGTCTGCATCCGCCAATTGCAGCTCGGCGGGCACCGGGATGTCGTACATCTTCGCAGCGTTGAGCCCGAGGATCTTGCGCTTCTGGTCGGTGGTGATCGGCGCGTATTCGGAGAGCTCGGAGGGGATTTGGAAGTCGACGAACTTCTCGATCAGCCACCGCGGCGTCCAGATCGCGTAGTCCGACGAGAACTGGATCCGGTCCTCGCCGATCCAGTACAGCAGCTCGCCCATGATCTGCCCGAAGTACTTGGGCCTGGTGTGGATGAACGGCATCGCGACGGCGAGGCCGGCGTGAACGTTCGGCTCCTGGGTCGCGATCCAGCAGAAGTCCTCCAGCCGCGGCAGCCCGCAGTGCTCGACGATGAAGTTCAGGTCGGTGAAGTCCGAGGCCACGTGATCGATGTCGGCGACGTCGAAGGCATCGCGGTCCAACGGCCTGATGGTCGGGCCCTTGTGCACGTGGATGTTTCGCACGCCGAGTTCGCGGCACGCCTCGAAGTAGCGATACGCCCACGGGTCGTCGAGGCGCCAGCCGCGAGACTCGCCGTGCCATTCCGCGGTGTAGAGCTTGACGCCCTTGAGGCCGAACTTCTTGGCGTCCGCACGGAATTGATCGAGGCCCGCCTCGCCGTTGCGGGGGTCGAAGTTGTGGTTGTAGGTGAGCTTGTCGGGATGTGACTTCGCGAGTTCGGATGCCTCGTCGGTCTGGCCGAAGCCCTTGTAGTAAAACTCGCCGAGGGCGGCAGGCTGGAAGATCGCGTGGTCGACGTACCCGTCGTCGAACAGGTCCTTCATCAGCCGAGCGCCGCCCTGGTACAGGTAGTCGTCGTACTCCCAAACCTCGGCCTCTGGCGACAGATTGCGGTGGTAGTCGTAGAAGCAGTCGATGAACTGCTTGCCGTGGATGTTGCGCTGATTTTCTGGACGGGCGTCCCACAACGCGACGTGAGCGTCGACGATGAAGTAACTGGTGTCGTCCTTGCGGTACATGCGGATTCTCCCTGGTGAGCGAGTCGAGGTGTGAGGGCTGTCACACCAGCTGATCGGAGCCTATGGCGAGGTTCTGCCGCACGAGACACCGCGAGCGTCTCAATCTGAGACGTCGGCCGGTGTCATCTCGGCGACGCCCCTGACACGCTGCTTGTAACGTGGATCACACCGGAAGGAGAACGGTGCCCGACGACCTACCGGAGCGGGTCAAGCTCCACCAGCTGCAGCATCCCGAGGCCTCAGTGCCGACTCGGCTGCTGGCGTCGTGGCAGCGCAGCGAGGATTACGGAGTTCCTGCCGAGCACGTCGAACCAGTCTTCACCGGCACCGACGACCTCGGCTCCCTTTTCGTGCAGTGCGGCAACGAGGTACTGGCCGACCTTCATCGCACGCTGGCGAACGAGCCCGTCAGCATGATGCTCACCGACTCCGACGGCGTCGTGCTCAGTCGCATGAGCGGAGACCACAGCCTGCTGCAGGCTCTCGACGACGTGCACCTCGCGCCTGGTTTCGCCTACTCCGAGCGCGAGGTGGGCACCAACGGACTGGGCCTCGCGCTCGCCGACCGTGCGCCGACGCTGGTGCGCGCCGACCAGCACTACGCGCTGAGTCTGTGCACGTTCACCTGTGCGGCCGTCCCGGTGTTGGAGGCGACGACGGGGCGGTTGGAGGGCTGCGTCAACCTGACGACGTGGTCGCAGTCGTCGAGCGAGTTGCTCTTGGCCCTGGCACGTTCGGCGGCGAGCAACACCGCCGCACTCATGCTGGCGCGCTCCAACGGACGTCGCCCCCGCCAGACGCCGCGCGGCCAAGTTTTCCGCGTCGAGGTACCGCGGCTGGAGCCTGGCTCGGGCACGCTGCACGAGCTGTCGGAAGCGTGGAACGCCGCGGTATCCCTCGCCGAGCGCGCGATGTCCGCGGGCAGCGTGGTCGCGGCGATCGGCGAGCCGGGGGCGGGGCGCGCGACGCTGCTCGCTCAGGCCGCGCGCCATGTGTATCCGCGGGATCGGATTCTGTCCGCGAGCGCGCCCGCGCCATCCGACGTGCAGACCTGGCTGGGGCTGTGGACGCCCGAGCTGGGCAAGGAACATACGGCGGTGGTGGTCCGCGACGTCGACATGCTGCCGACGTGGGTCGCCGACCAACTGCGTGACCTGGTGGTTCGCTCCAGCCGTGACGCCGCGGTGCCCTTTGCGATGACGGCCGAACGCTTCGAAGACATTCCGGCAGCACTGGCAGGCTTGATCGACGCTGTCGTGGAGGTTCCGCCGCTGCGGAATCGTCCGCAGGACGTGCTGCCGCTGGCCGCGCACATCGCGAAGCGGGCAAGGGGCAGGGACGTCGTCGTGAGCCCAGCGGCGTCGCGTGCCCTGCACGACTACGAGTGGCCGGGCAACGTCGAACAGCTCGGGAGGGTGGTGGCCCACGCGGCGAACCGCACTGACGTCATCGACGTGGGCAGCCTCCCGCCCGAAGTGCTTGCCGGAACCTCACGCCACCTGTCGCGCATCGAGGCCTTCGAGCGCGGGGAGATCATCCGGGTGCTGTCGACGGGTGGTTCCGCGACCATGGCGGACGTTGCGCGCGAGCTCGGGATGAGCCGAGCGACGTTGTACCGCAAGATCAGTCAGTACGACATCCGCATCCCACACTGACGGTTCAGTCGACGGTCGCCAGCGCCTTCAGCGGCTTGCCCGCCGTCTCGCGCAGCACGAGCACCGTCGCCAGCGATACGGCCGCTGCCACGATGAGATAGAACGCGGGAACCATGACGTTGCCGGTACGAGCGGTCAGCCACGTGACGACATACGGTGTGGTGCCACCGAATCCGGCGACCGCGACGTTGTAGCCGATCGAGAAGCCGCTATAACGCACCTGCGTGGCGAAGAGCTCGACGCCCGCCGTGACGGCGGCCGAGATGTACACGGCCTCGATCGCGGCGAGGATGCAATGCGCGGTGATCGCCGCGGTCAGCGAGCCCGAATTCACCAGCAGGAAAAGGGGATACGCGAACACCACGAAGCAGGCAGAGCCCGCGATCAGCATGGGCCGTCGCCCGATTCGGTCCGAGAGGGCGGCGAACGGAAGCGTCAACACCAGTGCGACCAGGCTGGCCAGGGTGATCGACACGAAGGCCTGCGTGGTGCCGTACCCCAGTGGCTTGATCAGGTAGTTGGGCAGGAAGGTGAACACGACGTAGTAACCAACGTTGAAGATCAGGAACAGTCCGAAGACGACGAGAATCTGCCGCCACGATGTCGTGAACGCCTCGCGCAACGGCTGTTTGGCGACCTTGTTCTCCGCGCGAAGTTCGGTGAACTCCGGTGTGTCGTCGAGGCGTAGCCGGATGTAGAGGCCGATGAGCCCGAGTGGCGCGGCCATCAGGAACGGAATGCGCCAACCGTAGCTCGCCATCGCGTCAGCAGGCAGCGCCGCCTGCAGCACGGTGACCGTAATCGAGCCGAGCAGGAACCCCAGCACTCCCGACCACACGATGAAGGTGACGACGACGCCGCGCCGCTCGTCGGGGGCGTACTCCGCGAGATAGGTTGCACCGCCGCCATATTCACCACCTGCCGAAAAGCCTTGCAGGCAACGGAAGAGCAGGAGCAGCGCCGGGGCGGCCACGCCCATCGCGTGGTAGGTCGGCAGCAGGCCGATCGCGAGCGTCGCACCCGACATGAGCAGGATGACGAGCGCCAACACCCGCTGCCTGCCGAGGCGATCGCCGAGGGGGCCGAAGACCAGCCCGCCGAGGGGACGAAGGAAGAACGCCGCGGCGAAGATCGCGAACGTCTTGAGCAGGGCGGCGGTGTCATCGTCGGTGGGAAAGAAGTTCGCGGCGATGATCGTGGCGAGGAAGCCGTAGATCGCGAAGTCGAACCACTCGACGGCGTTGCCGATCGATGCGCCGGTGATGGCCTTGCGGACGGCGGCGGTGTCGTCAGCCATTTCGGGAAGATAACAGCGGCCCACTAAGCGGGACGCTCAGCGAGTAGTGCGCTACTTCACCGCTCCGAATCCCTTGCTGGCACTAGGCCGCGTCGATAGTGTCCTGAGAGTCAGCTGTAAACGCGTGCGTCAATTGGGGGTGCGCGCGTTCGTCAACGAGGGGGATTGACCGATGGCCAAGCATCGCAAGCCACGCAAGAATCACGTAAACCCGCTGCTCGGCGGTGCCGTGCTCGCCGGCGGCATGCTGATCGGACTACCCGCTGCGATCGCAGCGGCGACGCCGATCAACGGCAGGCCCGCGCTGGCCCACGACGCGCCAGGCGTCGAGAAGGTCCAGACGGCCGGCGACAAGTTCTTCGACAACCACCCCTACGCCGACGGCTCGGGCGCGGGCTCGCTGTATCACGCGGTGTTCGGCCGGTCGGCCAAGAGCAACCAGGCGGCAACGAACAACCCGAAAGCCACGGGAACCAATGGCCTCTATGCGGGTGTGCGGAATACCTATCCTCGCGTGATCAAGTGCAATCCGGTGGTCCAGACGGGCTGCTGATCTAACGCGTACCTAATGTCGCATGCATTGTTGCGCCCATCAATTAGCGAGCTCCACTAACTGATCTGGATGGGCCCGAATCTCCGGTTTCCTCGCTGGCTGCGGGCTTGATCAACTATGTTCACATTGATTTGCGTTGGCTACGAATGTCTCTGATGCAAATTGGTACGTACGCGTTGCCGAACGCCCCGCCGCCGGTTACGCTCCTGCCACCTTAAGAATTAAATGTGAATCGAGGGGAAGTCCCAATGGCCAAGCATCGCAAGCCCACCGACCACCACGTGAACCCGTTGCTCGGCGGTGCCGTGCTCGCGACCGGCATGCTCATGGCTGCGCCCGCCGCCATGGCGTTGGCCGATACTCCTGGAGTCCACGGTCGTCCGGACACCCCGTTCAACCAGCCGGTCGTGAATGCAATTCAGAATGTCGGTGACAAGGTCTTCGACAACCCGGACATCAAGATCCCCACGTTGAGGGCCAGCGGACCCGTCACGTTGAACGACACGGGTGCCGGCCAGACCTACCACGCGCTGTTCGGCAACTCGACGGACACGCTTCAGACCGACGACGCAGGCGCCAAGGTCGACCCATCGCAGGGCCTCACGGTCGGCGTGGTCAACAGTTTCGCCACTCCCTACAAGATCACCTGCAACATCGCAGTCCAGACCAGGTGCGGCACGGTTGTCCGGTGGAACCAGCTGTAACACGCTTATAAGCGACTTTCGGCGCGTCGGTCCTTGTCAGGATCGGCGCGCCGATTTCGTTGGTGCCAACGTCCGTTCGCGTCGAAGCTTTCGCGAACGCCAGTTACCGTATTGTGATCGAGATCACACCTCGTTTAGGCTGCTGGAATAGGTTGCCAGAACGGGGAGGTACCCAATGTCCGCACTCCATGAGTCCACCAGAAACCATCTCGGCCACTCGATCGGCGGCGCGTTGCTCGCAGGCGGCATGCTGCTTGCGGTGCCCGCCGCAATCGCGACGGCAGCGCCAGGCGTCAACGGCCGTCCTCCACTGAAACCCGCGAAGGCCGTCGAGAAGATCCAGACGGCTGGCGATGCCGTCTTCGACACCCATCCCGGCCTCGATGGAACGGGCTTCGGCTCTCTGTACCACGGCGTGTTCGGCCGATCGGCCGTGAACAACCAGGCGTTTACCGGAGATCCCACCGCGACCGGCACCAACGGCCTTTACGCAGGCGTGCGGAACGTCGTCCCCCGCGCCGGAACGTGCAACATCGTCGTCCAAGTGGGCTGCAACTAGTAGCCACGCGGTGTCGACGCGCCGATCCCGTCTTCACAGGATCGGCGCGGCTATTTCGTTTGACGGGTTCCACACCGATTGATCGACTGCTCGCAAGGGTTCGCCGTTTGGTCGTGGCACTGAACCGATATAGATGTGCGCTCACCTGCCAAGTCGACGAAACGTGACGAAGAGTCCAAGGCTCGCCATTCCTTCGCTGACATCGGCTTTCGCAAACGTCATTTTCGAGAGTTGTGATCAAGCTCTCAGGCCGCTACTCTGCTGAAAAGCCAGTTAGCCACAAGGGGGAGGAACCCGATGTCTCAACACCGCAAGACCACCAAGATAAGCGCAACTTCGTTGCTCGGAGGAGCAGCCCTCGCCGCAGGAATGTTGTTGGCCGTCGCGCCGCTCGCCTCGGCAGACACGGGTGTCAATGGCCGTCCGAGTAGTGGTCCTGCCCCACAGCCCGGCGTCGACGCCGTGCAGACTGCCGGTGACAAGGTCTTCGAATCGAACATCACCGTCCCGAGCCTCAGCCTCACCGGGGGACCCGTTGCGCTGAGCAACACCAGCATCGGCCACACCTACCACGCGCTGTACGGCAACGCGACCAACTCCAAAGAGCTGGACGGCGACGGCAACCAGGTTGGACCCCGCCAGGGCCTGACGATCGGCGTGGTCAATAGCTTCGCCACCGGCTACAACGTTCAGTGCAACATCGTGGTCCAGACGGCCTGCGGAGCGCCCTAGTTCTTCACCAAAGCCGCGCATGCCTTTCGAGGCATGCGCGGCTTTGTCATTCCGGCGCCAGCCCTAGTGTGAGCGCATGGACCTGAACCTCACCGGCAAGATCGCCGTCGTCACCGGAGCAAGCAAGGGCATCGGCCTTGCCATCAGCCAGGCACTGGCGGAGGCAGGAGCTCACGTCATTGCCGGGGCCCGCAACAACTCCTCGGACCTGAAGGCACTGGAGGCTGCCGGCTCCGCAACCTTCGTCACCGCCGATCTGTCCACGCGCGAGGGTCCGCGCGGACTCATCGCCGCAGCGGCCGAACGCGGTGGCGTCGACGTCCTCGTCAACAACGCAGGCGCGGTGGCCACCCGCTTCGACGGCATCCTCTCGGTCACCGACGAGGAGTGGGAGGCTTCGCTGGCGATCAACTTCCTGTCGGCGGTGCGCACCACGCGCGAGGCGATTCCTCAGATGCTGGCCCGCGGCGGCGGCTCGATCGTCATGATTGGTTCCGTGAACGCGACTCTGCCGGAGTGGAACATCGTTGACTACAGCGCCACCAAGGCCGCGCTGGCCAACTACGCGAAGAGTCTGTCGAAGGAGTTCGGCCCCAAGGGTATTCGCGTCAACACCATCAGCCCGGGCCCGGTGTCCACGGACCTCTGGCTCGCCGAGGACGGGGTGGCGGCCAAGTTCGCCTCCGCCAGCGGCGCCACACCCGACGACGTCGTCGCGTCGGTGTCGGCAGGCGCCCCGACTGGCCGCTTCACCACCCCGCAAGAGGTCGCCGACCTCACCGTGTTCTTGGCCAGCAGTCGCTCGGCCAACACCACCGGCGCCGACGTTCGCATAGACGGCGGCTACGTCACCACTGTTTAACGCGCGATTTGTGCACGCGAAGGCGCGCTCAGCGCTCTCGAGCGTGCACGAGTCACCACGAGAAGGGGGGCTCATGGCCAGCAAGACCAACCCCGTCATCTTCATGTCGGCGCTGAGGGCACACCATCGTGGTGGACCCGAGGTTTTGACCGTCGAGCGGGCACCGGTCCCCGTGCCCGCTCCCGGTGAGGTCCTGGTGGAGGTGCACGCGGCCGCCATCACCTTCGACGAGTTGACGTGGGAGGAGACGTGGGCACACACGCCCGTCGTTCCATCCCACGAGGTATCCGGGGTCGTCGCAGCGGTGTCGGGTGACGCCGAGTTCACCGTTGGAGACGAGGTTTACGGCCTGATCCGATTCGACCGCGACGGCGCAGCCGCCGAATACGTCACCGCGCCCGCCGCCGACCTCGCCGCCAAGCCGAGGTCGGTGTCCCATGTCGAGTCGGCAGCACTGCCGCTGGCGGGCCTGACGGCTTGGCAGGCGCTCGTCGATCACGCGAAAGTGCAACCGGGCGAACGGGTTCTGGTTACCGGCGGCGCGGGTGGCGTCGGAGCGCTCACCGTCCAACTGGCGCACGACCTCGGCGCCGACGTCACCGCCACCGTCCGAAGCGACACCGCCGACTCGGTGCGGGGTTTCGGCGCCGACCGCGTCGTCGACACCCGCACCGAGGCGGTCGACGGACCCTACGACGTCGTCGTCGACACCATAGGCGGGGAAGCCCTCGACGGCTTGTTCGGTGTGCTGCGGCCCGGCGGCAGGCTGGTCACGCTGTCTGCCCCGCCACCAGAAGGCAAGGCGGATGAATTCGGCGTGACGGCGACGTTCTTCATCGTGACCCCCAATCACGAACAGCTGACGACGTTGGCCCGCATGGTCGACGACGGCAAGCTCGAGGTGGCGATCGCCGACACGTTCCCGTTGGCCGACGGGCGCGCAGCGTTCGAGAGCCGCGACAAGCGGCCTCGCAAACCCGGCAAGACAGTGCTCCTCGTCCGCGAACAGTAGAGAGACGGCGATGTACGACCTCGAGGAAGCCATCCTGTCCCGGCGGTCGACGCGACTGTATCTACGCGACAAGCCGGTGCCGAAGGAACTGGTGATCGAAGCCCTCGAACTCGCGAAGAGAGCGCCGTCGAACTCGAACATCCAGCCCTGGCATCTGGTCTTCAACTCCGGGCCCGCCCGCGACCGCCTCGTCGAGGCGCTGCTATCGGAAGCCGAGAAGGGCGAGCCCGCGGTCCCGCCGCTTCCCGACGAGTTCCGCCACTTCCGAAGCGACCTCGGCGCGTTGCTCTACGGGACGATGGGCGTGCCCCGCCACGACACTGAGGCGAGAAGGATTGCAGTCCTTCGCAACTGGGAGTTCTTCCGGGCGCCGCTCGGCGCCATCGTGTGCATGCATCGCGACCTCGACTACGTCGACGCCATCGGGGTCGGCATGTTCCTGCAGACGTTCATGCTGGCTTTGACGGCACGCGGCGTCGGCAGCTGCGTGCAGGTGTCGATCGCGGGCTATCCCGACGTCATCCGCGAGCAACTGGGCATCGGGGAGGACATGAGGATCCTGTGCGGGGTGTCGATCGGCTACCCCGACCCGGACTTTCCCGCCAACTCTCTGCGGGTACCTCGCAGTCCGCTGGAAGACAACGTGCGGTTCGTCGAGAGCTGACGAGGGGCACCGGACACCGAGGGACTCGCGGCGTAGCGTCGAACGCATGTCGACGCTCACCGAACCCAAGGTTGCTTCAGCACTGGAGCGGATGTACTCCGCGTCCCAAGCACAGATGGCCGAGATCCGCAGCAGCGGCGGCCCGTTCGCCGACCTCGCGCACGACGCCTCCGCCCAGGAGCGGGCCGACGCACTGAGCGACTACTACCTGCCCGTGACGCCGGAAGCCGGCCGGTTGCTCTACTCGCTGGTGCGTGCCACCCGTCCGCAGACCGTCGTCGAGTTCGGCATGTCGCTCGGCCTTTCGGGCATCCACCTCGCGGCGGCGGTGCGGGACAACGGCAGCGGCCGCGTCGTCACCACCGAACTCAGCGCAGCCAAGATCGTGACGGCGACGCGGAACTTCGAGGAGGCCGGCCTCGCCGACGTCGTCACCGTGCTCGAAGGCGATGCGCTAGAGACCCTGAAGGAGCTCGATGGATCGGTGGACTTCGTGCTTCTCGACGGCTGGAAGGAGCTCTACATCCCCGTCCTCGAGCTGCTCGAACCGCGGCTCACGCCAGGAACGCTCGTCGTCGCCGACAACACGAGCATGCCGGAGTTGCAGCCCTACCTCGACTACGTGCGTGACCCGGCCAATGGCTACGTCAGCGTGAACTTCCTCGCACGGGACAGCGACAGCATGGAACTCAGCTGCCGCGTCTAACGGCCCAGCGCCACGAGGTTGTTCACCGACTGCTCGACGTCGGAGCGAATCATCCTGGCGACGATCCCGCCGACGGGGCCGCTCAGCAAGCCGCCCTTCAACTCCGCCAGCACGCGGAAGGTAGTGTCGGGGCCATTGTCGGCGACGGTCATCTCTAGCCCAATGCGCACCCCGCCGAACCCTCTCCCCTGAAGCGTGATGCGGAGCGGCGCGTCGTACTCGGTCACCTCCCAGTGGATGGTGTTCCTGAAGCCCTTCACCTTGATGCACGCCGAGACTGCCGTGCCCTTCTCGACGACGTCGGGCACCGGGCTTCGCCACCCGCCGAAGATCGTCAGCCATTCATCGAACCGGTGCAGGTCCGATGCCAACTTCCAGGCGTGCTCGGGCGACAGCTTGGACGTAACTGCGACGTCGACTTTTGCCATCTACCCCTTGTACCCAATTACGGGGCTTTAGGCAGCAGGTGTGACGCCAAGCACTCTCAGCAGGTCGGGCTTCATCTGTTGCAGTTGCGCACCCCAGTAGCCCCAGCTGTGCGTGCCGTTGGCCGGGAAGTTGAAGATCGCGTTGCGTCCGCCCGCCGCAATGTAGGCCTTCTGGAACTCCTTGTTGGTGTCGATGGTGATGTTCTCCAGGAACTGGGCGCTGTACTGGACGCCGAAGTCGCCAGGCGCGTCGAGGTCCGACGTTCGGCCATTCCCGCAGTACACCCACACCGCGGTGTTGTTGGCGACGAGCGTGCCGACGTTGACCATCGGGTCGTTGCGGCGCCACGCCGGATCACTCGTCGTCCCCCACATGTCGGTGGAGTTGTAGCCGCCCGCGTCCTTCATCGAGAAGCCGATCATGGTGGGCCACAAGCCTTGTGACGGGTTGAGGAACCCCGACAACGAGCCCGCAAAGATGTATTGGTCGGGATGCCAGATCGCCAGGTTCAAGGCCGCGCCGCCCGACATCGAAAGCCCCACGACGGCGTTGCCCGTCGGCGCGATGGACTTGTTCGCGGCGAGCCAGGACGGCAACTCCTGCGTCAGGAACGTCTCCCACTTGTAGGTCGTCGTGCCCGCGCTTCCCGCAGCGGGCCTGTACCAATCGGTGTAGAAACTCGATTGGCCGCCGACGGGCATGACCAGCGAAAGGCCCGACTGGTAGTACCACTCGAACGCAGCGGTGTTGATGTCCCAGCCGCTCGCATCGTCCGTCGCCCGAAGTCCGTCGAGGAGATAGACCGCATGCGGGCCACCACCTTGGAACTGCACCTTGATGTCTCGGCCCATCGACGGCGACGGAACGTGGAGCACCTCGACGGGAAGCCCGTCGCGTGAGTAAGCGGCGGCCGTAGGCGTACCCGCGAGGCCGATGAGTCCCGGCAGCATCGCCGCGACGAGGACAGCGGCCGTCATTCCCCGCGCATACCCGCGTGGAATCTGCTGAAGGAGCTTCGCCAACACTGGTCGGTCCCCATCTCTTTCGTCGTGCCCGTCGTGTCGCTGGCAAGCTAACCGCGCCGACGGCGACGAGGAATCACCCCACGCCCACCCGTAATCGCCTTGTTATCAAGGTGTTCGCCACCTGTGAGCAGCTTCTGGATGATCTGTGAATACCCTGGCTGGCCGCACTGTGAAAGGCTGGGAGCGGCAGACTCGACTCAACCGACCAAGGAGTTTTGATGCGTACTACTCGTCGACTGACATCCGGAACTCTGCTCGCCGGCGGTCTGATCGGCGCGACGCTGTTCTGTGGCCTGCCCTCCGCGTTCGCCAATGAGGATCCCGCCGCTGATCCGCCCAACTGCACGGCGGCCGATCTCGCCGGCGTCCGGGCGGGCGTCGAGGCGGCAACCTCGGCCTATCTCTTCACCCATCCCGACGTGAACTGGTACGTGACCAGTCTCGAGAGTCAGCCTCGCGACAAGGTGCAAGCGAACATGGCCGCCTGGCTCAACCAGCATCCGCAGGCCAAGGCCGACTTGGCTGGCATCCGGCAGCCACTCCTGGACATCAAGAACCGCTGCGGCGCACCACCTAGCCCGTAGCTAGCCGACGAGTGCGAGCAAACTAGCGGTACGCCACCACACCAGGCCCGCAAGCACCACGACGACGGCCACCGCTGAGCCCGCTTGGACGAGATTCCTGCGCTCGTTCGGCGCGTATGCGAAGGCAGCGCCGACGGCCGCGCCGGTGAGCAGTCCCCCGATGTGACCCTGCCAGCTGATCTGCGGGACCGAGAACGTGAACACCAGGTTCAACGCGATCAAGCCGATGACCCATCGCATGTCGAGGTTGAGCAGGCGCGACAGTGCCAAGGTGGCGCCGAACAACCCGAAGATCGCGCCGGAGGCACCAAGAGTCGGCACGTCGATCGGCGTTAGCAAGTAGACGAGAACACCGCCGCCCAGCGCGCTGAGCACGTAGACCGCGATGAAACGCACTCGGCCCAAAAACGACTCCAGCGCTGGGCCGATGACGTACAGCGCCCACATGTTCAGCAGCAGGTGCGGTATGCCGCTGTGCAGGAATGCCCCTGTCAGCAGTCGGTAGAACTCGCCGTTGGCAATCCCCGGAGTCCACGTGACCAGTTCGCGGTAGACGTCGTCGGAGGACTTCTGCAACACGAACATGACGACGTTGAGGGCAATCAGCACGTAGGTGACCACCGGCGCAGCGGGCTTGCGGATCTTGACCTTCACCGCGCCCGCCTCGACGCAGTCGACGCACTGATGCCCGACGGGAGCAGACCGCATGCAGTCCGGGCAGATGTAGCGCTGGCAACGGGTGCAGCGGACATGGGTTTGGCGGTTGGGATGGCGGTAACAGACTGGCGCCGCTTGCATGTTCGGCGGCGGGTTGATGGTCACGTCGCCATTGTCCCAGGCGAGTCGCGATGAACCCTTCACCGATGGGGTGCCGCCCCAGTTCCCTGGGGCAGCTCCCGTCACTTCAGCCCGGCTACTGAACCTTCGCGCCGGGAATGTACCGGCCGGGCCCCACGTTCGGCCGCGTGCCGCCGGTGTTGCGCGGCGGAGCGCTGACGGTGATCGTGCCGCCGCTGCAGGTGACGGTCTTGCCGTCGACGATGACGGACTGGCCGTCGTCGATCGGGATGTCGTAGCCGTCCTTGTCGGTGTAGTGGCATCCGCCGCCGCCACCGCCCCCGACGGGCTGGGCGTGCGCCGTCGCTGGCGCGAGCACGACGGCCACTGCACCGAGCAAGACGGCGGCGAATTGGAGAGTAGTCATCGTCGAGCTGGTCGTTGCGTTCTTCATGTCGATCTCCTTCATGGTTGGTCGCAACCCCTTGTTGAGCCGCGTTCATCACCTAGGAGCGACCGAGCGGCCCAATCCCCACACTTTTTTCCGATGGATTTCCTGCGATCGAAAAGTGTCGGATCGTGCGGACCCGATGACTCCCACCTACGTGCGCGGCCAGACCGCCGCGACCGATGAGAAGGAGGCGCCAGGTCATTGCACCTCAAACAGCAAACGGCGATGATGTCCACAGCGCTCGCACAGTGCCCTCGAGGAGGGGACCGATGACGGATCTCGACGACGGGGCCCTCGCGAGGGCGGCTGCCAGCGGGGACAAGGCGGCGTTCGCCGCGATCTATGACCGATACGCCGACCGGCTACACGACTTCTGCGTCGGAATGCTGCGCGACCGCGACACCGCCGCCGACTGCGTGCAGGACGTATTCGTCACGGCCGCAACACGATTGGTCCAACTACGAGAGCCCGACCGATTGCGGTCTTGGCTTTATGCGATTGCACGCAACGAGGCACTGGCCCGCATACGCGCTCGCAAACGCGAACAACCCAGCGAGGAATTACCCGACATGCCCAGCGGTGATGCAGATCTAGCGACCCTGGCCGCGCGCAACGAATTGGCCGACCTCATCCATGCGGCCAGCGGTGGCCTGACCGACCGCGACCGAACCGTGCTCGAACTGGCCTACCGCAGGCGGCTCGACGGACCCGAACTCGCCGACGCGCTCGGCGTCACGCCGCGCAACGCCAACACTCTCGTCGAGCGAATGCGCGACACCATCGCCCGCTCACTTGGGGCGTTGCTGGTCTGCCGACGGGTGAAGGCCGATCCGGAAAGATGTCCCGAGCTGGCCGCGATACTCGATGGCTGGGACGGGCAACTCACGGTGCTGATGCGCAAACGGGTGGCCCGTCACATCGACGACTGCTCGATCTGCGAGGAAGACCGAGCGAGGATGGTCAGCTCTGCGGTTCTGCTTGGCTCTGCGCCTGCGCTCATCCCCGCACCGAAGTGGTTGCGCGACCAGACTCTCTCAAAGGTGCGCCTAGGAGGGCCGCCCCCGTCCGTACCGGCGACCGACGCCAACCAATCCTGGTGGCCCCAGCCCGATTTCGACGTCAGCGATCTCGAAGGTTCACCAGCGTCGGCAAGCGCGTCACCCGCGAAGCCTCGCGGCAACGGCGTCCGCGCGGGCGTCGGTGCGGCGCTGGTGCTGTTGGCGATCGGCGGTGCCATCATGGTCCGAGCGCCCGCCAACCTGCGCGTCGTCCCTGCGGTGGCGCCAAGCACTTCGACGACCACTGCTACCGACACGACGACGTCCATCACGACCACGACGACGATCGAGCCGTCCACCACGGAGCCGTCTGCCGTGCCACGAATCGCACCGCCCGAGACGTCGCCGCCACCACCCGCGCCGGTGCCCGAGCCCTTGCCACCGTCGACCACTACGACGCGCAGGACGACACAGGTCACCAGTACGCCTGCGACGACGACCCCCGTCAGAACGACGGAGCCGAGAACCACAGAACCGAGGACCACGGAGCCGACGAAGAGTCCGGTGACGAGTGCGCCGCCGGAAGTGCCGCCGTCAGAGCCCAGCACGACCAAGCCGACGAAGCCGACGCTGAGGCCGCCGCCGGTCGACACTCCACCCACCAAGCAGCAGCCGCCACCGAGCAGCCCGGTGTGCCCCGGGGACCCGCAGTGTCCGCCGATCTTCACGTGACGTCTAGAAACGCCAGAGGGCTTCCTGGCTGGTGCTCGCGATCAACGAGCCCGTGCGGTCGTAGAGGGATCCTGCGACCAATCCCCTTGCGTCGCTGTTGTTCCGCGACGTGACTTCGTACCTATGCCACTCGTGCGGAACGAAGGGCCTGTGAAACCACACCGCGTGGTCGAGGCTCGCCGAGTAACCGTCGTGGGGGCCACCCTCGACGCCGGGGGGACGCGCTACGGGAACGGGGCCGAAGTCCGACATGAAGGTCAGCGCGCAGGCTCGGATGAGCGGATCGTCTTCGACCGCTTCCCTGGTCTTGATCCAGAATGGCGGCACCGCAAAGGGCGTGTCGTCCTCGGGTCTGGTGCGGATGTCGAACAAGCCGGTGAAGCCCAGGTTGGGGCACTTCGGGACGAAGGCGTCGAAGTCGTCCGGTTCACGCTCTGGCGGTTGCCAATCCGCACCGGGCTCGGGCCGATGAAACGAGGTGATCATCTCGAGGATGACCTCGCCGTTCTGGACCGCCGTCACCCGCCGGGTGTCGAACGACTTGCCGTCTCGGGTGCGTTCGACCTGCAGTTCGACGACGGCGTCGTAGCGGCCCCCGCGCACGAAGTAAAGGTGCAGCGACTGCGGGAGCTTGCCCGCATCGACCGTCGCGCCCGCGGCGGCCAGCGCCTGCGCGGCGATGAGCCCGCCGAAGAGCCTCTCGCCGTGGCCGCGCCGTGGGTTGGAGGCAAGAAACCTATCGCCGTCGCGATCGAGCTCGACCAACCGTGCCATCCAACTCATCGGTCGAACCTAACCTAGGTGAACGAAGAGCGGACGCATCACGATCACGTAGACGGCGAAGACCGCAGCAGGGGCGGCCAACGGCGTCCACTCCAGATTCAGCGGGACGACCGTGGCAAGGTAGGCGATCAACGAGAGTGACAGCGCGCCAACGATAGTCGGTAGAGTCACCGCCTCGGAGCCCGATGCGTGCCGGAGCACCAGATAGGCAGCGGCACACAGGCCCGACAGCACCGCGACGTTCGGCGCAGGTTCGGCGATGGCGATCGCACAGACGCTCGCGACGACGGCAACCGTTGCCGCCGAACGCAATCGAATTCCCACCAACACCGCGGCGGCCGCGACGGCGGAGGCCGCCAGCGCAAGCCCGTCCGCCCATACCGCCGAGGCGGCGACCATCAGCAGGCCGAACGCTGTGGCCAGGTAGGCGGTCGGAGAGAGGTTCACGTCGTCCTCGACAGTCCGCGCGGGGACATGCGCCTGCGACGGTCGGGAATCAGGTGCATCACCTGGTCGAGAGGAGAGTCGCCGCGCCACGCGACGATGTCCACTCCCACGGTGGCCATGTCGCGATACATGAAAGACCTTTGCATGGACCACATTCGGCCGACGAGCGGATCCACCGAGCCCGCGAATGGAATGCCGTCGAGAACGTCCACCGCGACGACGACGTGGCCGCGTCGACACAGGTCGATCAGCGCGAGGGCGAAGTCGGTGTCCAACAGCGTCGAGAACGCGACGACGACCGCTCCGACGGGCACGGCGGGACGCGGGGCGAGCGTTCCCGTCGTGGTCTCGAAGCTCGCGCCTGCCCCCAATGTCGCGTCGAGCACGCGGTAGAACTGCCTGCGTCCGATGTCGGGGCCTAGCCACCGCGGCTGGCCACCGAGTGCGACCACACCCGCGCGATCACCGCTGCGCAGTGCACTCTGGACGACTTGCACTGCTCCGCGGACGGTCCTCTCGGTCGACTCGGTGGCAGGACCCGCGGGTTGGTCGTGGGTGTCGACCAACACGACGACGTCGGCTGCGCGCTCACTCAATCGCTCCGTCACCTGCAGACTTCCACGGCGAGCGCTAACCGGCCAGTTGACCGTGCGGAGTTGGTCGCCAGGCACGTAGGCACGAATGTTGCCGAACTCGACGCCTCGACCGATGCGCCGCGTGATGTGAGCACCGAGGCGGTCGGGAAGTTCCGTGCGAGGTATGGCCGTCGACTGTGCGGGTGCGACGGGGAAGACGAAGACGTCGGCGACGCTCACCGACGCGGCGCCCTCCAACAGTCCCCCGCACGCCGCGACGCTGACCCGCATGACGATGGGATACCGGCCCCAGCGATCGGCGGACACCCTGACCACCAATCGCGGCGCCAGAGGATCGACCACTTCGAGGCGCATGGGTTGCACCACCGAAACCGTCGACGTGACACCGGCGGCGCCATTGGTGCTCGTCCACACCGTCAGTTCCACCTGCTCGCCCTCGAAGCACCGCCACATCCCCGGCTCGGCGTGAACACTGACCTTCGGCACAGGCCGCTGCCACCTCAGCGTAAGCAGAACGCCGAGAAGTGCCGCGGCAAAGGCGATCAGATGCCAACGTGAGCCAATCACCGCCAACGCCAACGTGATTGCCACACAGGTGGCCAGTGACCGTGCCAATGGCGACGCCCGCCAGCTCAGCTCGACGTCCCGGCTGACCGACTCCTCCATCACGTCGCTCCGCGAGTCCGTGGAACGGGTATGCGGCGCAACAGATCCGCTACGACGTCGACGTTGCGCACCTGGCGAACCCACATCTCCGGTCGCAGGCTGATTCGATGCGCCAGCGCAGGCACTGCGAGCGCCTTCACGTCTTCGGGGATCACGTAGTCTCTGCCCAGCAACAGTGCGTGCGCTCGGGCGAGCTGGACGAGGTCGAGCTCGGCGCGAGGGCTGGCACCGACCGCAACCTGCGGATGCTGCCTGCTGCCGACGGCAAGGGAGACGACGTAGCCGAGCACGTCGTCGTGCACGGTGACCTGCTCGACGGATTCCTGCATGGCGATGAGCTCCTCGGCATCGACGATCCCGTTCACCCTTGGTTCGGCCGAGCCGCGGTCTAGCCGTCGCCGCAGCATCGATGCCTCGTCGGGCTCGGAGAGGTAGTTCAGCTCCAGCCGCATCGTGAACCGGTCGAGCTGCGCCTCGGGCAGCGGATAGGTGCCCTCGTACTCGATCGGGTTGTCCGTGGCCAACACGATGAACGGGTCCGGAAGCTGGTGCGTGACACCGTCGATGCTGACCTGTCCCTCGGCCATCGCCTCCAACAGCGCGGCCTGCGTCTTGGGTGGAGTTCGGTTGATCTCGTCGGCGAGCAAGAGGTTCGTGAAGACCGGTCCGCGACGGAACTCGAACTTCCCGGATTGCATGTCGTAGATGGTCGAGCCGAGCAGGTCCGCGGGAAGGAGGTCCGGGGTGAACTGCACTCTGGTGAACTCCAGACCCATTGCGGCGGCGAAGCATCGAGCTATCAGCGTCTTGCCCAGGCCGGGCAGGTCCTCTATGAGGACGTGCCCACGCGCGAGCATCGCCGTCAGGATGAGGGTCAGCGCCGCGCGCCGGCCCACCACGACACGGCCGATCTCATCGATGATGTCTTCGCCGCGTGATGCCGTCACACTCGCTCCAGTCGTTGCAGGATCTCGTCGAGTACCGACCGTCCGGGGCCGGGTTGGTCGCGACCCGACGTCGAGACGTTGTCGGGGTCGACCCACTGCCATAGGTCCTCACCGAACACCATGTGGGCGGTGACGTGAAAGACGCTGGCGTTCTTGCTTCTTCGCGCTCCGGTGGCGAGCTCGAACTGCCTGGCGAGCATTGGCCGCAGGTGCCTGTCCCAGTCCGCACGGCTGGCCTCCGACCACTGGATCAGCGTTTCGGTTCGCGCCAACCACGTCCGCAGGGTTTCCGCAGGGTCGCGTGATCGGGATTCATCGACTTCGTCGGCGTTGTCGCGGGCCAGCAGCCAGCGCACGGTGAACAGCGCGATCACCGCCATCGCTGCAGCCGCCCACAGTGCGAACCGCCGATCGTGTCCGACGACGACGAGTAGTTCGATCCCGATGATCAGGGCGAAACCGCCAGCCACGACCTTCTTCATGCTCGGGTCCTCAGTTCGCCGAGGACGCGCTGGAGCACCTCGACGGCCAAGTCGCGATGGTGCTCGCCCATCACGTGCGGACTGAACCGAGCCTCGTCGAACAACTCCACCAATTGCGTTGCGCTACCAGGACCCAACGCGTGGTGCTCGACGGCTCGCTCCAGCACCTCCGATGCCGTGTCGAAGTCCTGGGGCATGGCGTCGGGCACGTTCGCGAGCTCGCGCTCCATCGCCGCGTAGCACGCGATGATCGCCTTGCGGGGTTCGCGGCTCGGATCCTCGACCTCGGCGAGCCCCATCTGTGCGGCCCTCGCAAGCGGTGTCGATGCGTCTGACGGAGGTGGGCCGTCACCGTCGGCGGCGGACGGCTCGGGCGTGTGCGCCCTGCGGGCCCGAGCCTCGACGACACCCATCGCGACCAACGCCGCCACCAGGATCGCCGTCAGCGCGTAGACGACGCCGAGTCCGTGCCCGCCGTCGTCGCGGTCGGGCGGCGGCGGCGGACGATCCACGTGCTCGTCGGGAGCCGATCCGGGCCCTGCCGACGTCGCCTTGTCGGGCGTTCGCGCCGCAGGCACGTCCGTCGAGTCGTTGCCGCCCGACCCGCCGATCCACGTGATGGCGATCAGCGCAGCGATGACGGCGACGAACACGATGACGCCTGCTCGCCACGATGGCCGCTCACCCTCGCGCAGCCAGTCCGGCCGGGCGGCAGCACTCTGCGGCCCCGTCCTGCGCCGCCGCCACCTGGCGACGAGCCCGAGCAAGACCACGACGAGCGACGCCAGCAGCAGGCACACCACGAACGTCACCGCGAGGGGGTCGTCACCCCTCGGCGGTTCTGGCCGCTTCGCGGGCAGCGGCTGGACACCTGGCACGTGGCCGCGCAAGGCGATCGCGATGACGACCAGCAGCACCGCGACACCGATCGCGGGCTGCAGCCTCTTCATTGCGGACCCTCTAATCGCCTGTCCAAGTGCCAACTGCCCGTTCGAGATCCGCCAACGACGACTCCAGATGGACGAGGAGCCGCTGCATATGCGGAACGCTGCGCCTGCAGCCGACGAGACCGAAGTCGAGGTTGTCGCCGTTGTTGGCCAACGTGATGTTCACGGCCTGCCCGTCCAGTGCGATGGAAAGCGGGTAGTTGCCATCGAGCCGGGCGCCGTTCCAGTACATCGGCTCGCGTGCACCGGGGACGTTGGAGATGACGATGTTGAACGGCGGCGGTGCGGTGGACACGAAGCCGGGCAGCAGACCAAGCGCAATCCCGCCCGTCAGCACCGCGGACAACGCCAACTGTTCGGGCTTGGGCAGCTGCGCGAACACCTTCTTGTTGTCGCGCATCGACCCACTGATCACGTCGAGCCGTGCCGCCGGATCGTCGAGGTGGGTGGCGAGGTTGCACAAGATCGTGCCGACCATGTTGCCGCCGGCGTCGACGTCACTCTCACTGCGTAGGTTGACGGGAACCATCGCCACCAGCGGGGTATCGGGAAGCGCGTGCTCCTCCTCGAGGTAGGCGCGCAACGCCCCCGCGCACATCGCAAGGACCACGTCGTTGACGGTGGTCCCCGCCGCCTCCTTGACGTTCTTGATCCGCTTCAATGGCCAAGATTGAGCAGCGACCCTGCGAGCGCCACCGATCTTGACGTTGAACATCGTCTTCGGCGCACGGAACGGCAAGGTGAGCTGCTGCTCGATCAGCGCCGCCCTGGCTACCTTGAGCGTCGAAGGCGCAAGCCCCACAACGGATTCCACGGCGCTGCCGACAGTGGCCCGTAGCGAAGCCGAGGATTCGACCCGCTTTCCTCGGCGCGCAGGCAAGCTCCACGGCACCCTCATCGCCGTGTCGGTCGGATCAGTGGTCAGCGCACGCTGCATCAGTCGCAACGCCGAGACGCCGTCGATCAGCGCGTGATGCACCTTGGTGTATACCGCGAATCGGCCATCCTCTAGCCCCTCGATGAGATGCGTCTCCCACAGCGGACGGTGCCGGTCGAGCAGACTGCCATGCAACCGTCCCGTCAGCTCCAAAAGGTCGCGGATCTTCCCAGGACTGGGCAACGCCGAGCGTCGCACGTGGTAGTCGAGTTCGACTTCGTCGTCGACGGTCCAGGCGAGACTGGTCAGCCCGCCGAAGAACGCCGGGTGCTTGCGGAACGTCGGCTGAACGTCATCGTGCTTCAGCATGGTTTCGTATGCGCTTCGGATGAACTCGATGCCGGCCCCGGCGGGCGGCTCGAACAGCTGTAGCCCCCCGACGTGGAACGGGTGCTCTCGCGATTCGCCAATGAGGAACATCGAATCGGTCGGCGACATCAACTGCATGGGACTCCAGTCTTGAAGGGGTATCGGTCTATGTAATCCCGCGAGCGGCGTGCAGCACACGCGTTCGCCAGGTTTGGGTGCCTCAGTCACCAATTTGTCATCGCGGCATACTTGCGCAGATGAAGGCTGTCAGTTGCGTCCACGGCGTCCTGAACGTCGTCGACCTTCCCCCCTCGTTCGCGCCCATGGCAGCGTGCACCTGCTCGGCTACTCACCGAACGCGCCGGGTGCCTACGCCGAGCACGTGCTTGCCGAGGCAGCCATGAGCTTCGTCGTGCCGAACGGACTTACCCCCGACGTCGCTGCCCTAACCGAACCGATGTCGGTGGCACTGCATACCGTGCGCCGTAGTGACATCCGCCAAGGGTGACGTCGCGATCGTGGTGGGCTGCGGTCCGGTTGGGCTCGCGGTGATCTGTCATCTCAAGGTCCGGGGTGTACGGACGATCGTCGCGAGCGACTTCTCCCCAGGGCGCCGTGCACTGGCTTCGCGATGCGGTGCCGACGTCGTCGTCGACCCGGCAGTCGACTCGCCACGGCGTCAGCGCTGCGTTCGACGCGCTCGGCGATCCCGAGACCCACGCCAAGATCCTGATCGACCCCAAAAGCGCAGCCGTAGCGCCCTAGTCAAGAGGTGAAAACACTGTGATTGCTGAAAACCGTTCGAACACACTGACTTTCGATGACCGCGTCGCCATCGTGACCGGCGCTGGCGGGGGCCTCGGACGCTGCCACGCCATCGAGCTCGCCCGCCGGGGCGCGCGCGTCGTCGTCAACGACCTCGGCTCGGCCGTCGACGGGACTGGGCAATCGACGTCAGCCGCGCAGGCCGTCGTCGACGAGATCACCGCGGCGGGGGGCACCGCCATCGCCAACACCGACTCGGTGGCCAGCCCCGAAGGCGGCCAGGCCATCGTCGCCGCTGCGACGGACGCGTTCGGCCGCGTCGACGTGCTAGTCAACAACGCTGGGATCCTTCGCGACGCCGCATTCAAGAACATGACGAGCGATCAGGTCGACGCCGTATTGGCCGTCCACCTGAAGGGCTCGTTCAACGTCACCAGCGCGGTGTGGCCCGTGATGCGCGAGCAGAACTACGGACGCATCGTCATGACGACGTCGGGTTCCGGCCTGTTCGGCCAGTTCGGCCAGGCGAACTACGGCGCCGCGAAGATGGGCCTCGTCGGGCTGATGAACGTCCTCGCCATCGAGGGGCAGCGCAACGGCATTCTCGTCAATGCCCTGTCGCCGATTGCGCTGACGCGGATGACCGAGGGCGTGATGGCCGAGACCGTCGCCGACCTTCCACCCGAGAAGGTGACCCCCGTCGTCGTCTACCTCGCGCACGAAGTCTGCGACAGGACCGCCCACATCTACCGCGTCGGCGGCAGCAAGGTCTCGCGGGTCTTCATCGGCGTGACCCAGGGCATCGACGACCCCGACTTCACACCAGAGACGATGGCAGCCAAGATCGACAAGATCGACGACGCCACCGGCTACGTGATCCGCGGCGGCCCGACGAGCTAAGCCGTTTATGGGCTCCAGTCCCATGTGCTCCGTCGGGTCCTATGTTCGACTTCGAGGTCAAGGTCGTGACGTCGACCCCACGGTCGTGATTTTTCCCGGAAGGGTGCGAAGTCACGACCGTGGTCTCGATCTCGGCCATAGGACCGCAAACGGCATCCACTCCCCTGGACGGACGCCCACGAACCAGATCAGTCGAAGAGGTCTGGCTGCTCGCGCGTGATGCGGTCGAACAGCGGCTGGAAGCTGAACCAACCCGCGAAGTGTGAGCCCACCTGGCCGCGGGTCAGCGCCGCCATCTCGGGGTCGATCAGGATCGGCTTGCCTGCCGCCTCGGCCATCAGCTGCGCGTGGCACGACCGCTCCATCGTGATGAACCACCACGCTGCCTCCTCGACGGAGTGGCCGACGGTCAGCAGCCCGTGGTTGCGCAGGATCGCCGCCTTGCGGTCGCCGAGTTCGTGCGCAATGCGCTTGCCCTCCTCGACGTCGAGCACCACGCCGGAGTAGCTGTCGAAAAGCGCGTGGTCGTCGTAGAAGGCACACGAGTCCTGAGTGATCGGGTCGAGCAGCCGCCCGAGCGTCGACCACGTCTTGCCGTACACCGAATGCGAATGGGCAGCACCGACGACGTCGGGCCGCGCCGCGTGCACCTGCGAGTGGATGGCGAACGCAGCAGTGTTCAGCGGCCGGTCGCCCTCGACGATCGTCCCGTCGTGGCGGACCAGGAGAAGGTCACTGACCTTGATGTGGCCGAAGTGCATGCCGAACGGGTTCACCCAGAAGTGATCCGTGCGCTCGGGATCGCGAGCGGTGATGTGTCCGGCGACGCCCTCGTCGAAGCCGAACCGACTGAAGAGACGGAACGCGGCCGCCAGGTTCTGCTTGCGATGCAGTCGTTCCTCTTCGATCGTGCGATCGGCTGGCATCAGGGACGAAGTGTTGCCGCTGGCGAGCGTCTGGGCCTGCTCTAGTTCAGTGCTGGACATGAACGCCAGACTACGACTGCAAGCAGTGTGTCTAAGCGGACTTGGGCAACGCGGGGAGAAGCCGTCGACGCCTGCGCGTCATGTCGGCGAAGTACGCGAGAGCGCGGGCTACCGACGCCGATACCGGCAGCGTTGCGAGGTCGATGTCGTCGGCGATGGCATCCATGACGATCGGGTTCGCGACCAGTTCCCACTCGACGCCCGCGTCGTCACACTTGTCGTCCAGCGCCAGAAGTAGCGAAACACCATGCGGGGACATCGAATTCACTGCGCTGAGGTCCAGCACGAAGGGCTTCTCGGCGAGAACGTACCGGGTGACGTACTGCGTGACGGCGTCGACGTTCGACGCGTCGATGTCGCAGTCGACGGTCACGACGGTTGCCAGCTGACGGGCGCATGCCCGCATTCCGCAGTGCGTAGTAACCATGAGCAGCCTCACCTCTCGCCTGGACCTAGCTCGAAGTTAACCCGCGTAATCTAAGGCGGTCGGGTGCGGCGGCTAATACTTCATTAAGAGAACGGATTCTCTCAGGCTGGCGTCAGCAGCATCACCTGGATCGTCCGAACACCGTCGGTCTTCGATGCCTAGGTCGTGTATGCGGCGAGTACCCCAGAAAAGATTGCGAGTGCTCGCAATCTTTGTTAGCGTGCCGTCATGCCCTACGACGTGATCATCCGCAACGGTTCGTGGTTCGACGGCACCGGCGCGCGGCCTCTCGTACGGACGCTAGGGATTCGCGACGGCATCGTCGCCACGGTGTCCCGCGAACCGCTCGACGAGGCAGGTTGCCCCGACGTGATCGACGCAGACGGCAAGTGGATCCTCCCGGGCTTCGTCGACGTCCACACGCACTACGACGCCGAGGTTCTCCTCGATCCGGGCCTGCGCGAGTCGGTTCGGCACGGCGTCACCACGATCCTGTTGGGCAACTGCTCACTGTCTGCGGTGTACGCCGACAACGAGGATGCGGCCGACCTGTTCAGCCGCGTCGAGGCGGTTCCGCGCCAGTTCGTCCTCGGCGCGCTGGAGGCGAAGAGGACATGGAGCACCGCCGCCGAATACGTCGAGGCCATCGACGAGCTTCCGTTGGGCCCCAATGTCGGTTCGTTCCTTGGCCATTCAGATCTTCGCACCTCGGTGCTCGGGTTGGAGCGCGCCACCACCCCCGATGTCCATCCGACGGACGCCGAGCTAGAGAAAATGGCCGATCGGCTGACCGAAGCCGTCGACGCAGGACTTCTCGGCATGTCCGGCATGGACGCGCCCATCGACAAGCTCGACGGCGATCGCTTCCGATCGCGTGCGCTGCCTTCAACTTTCGCCACGTGGCGGGAACGACGCAGGCTGATCAAGGTGCTGCGCAAGCACGGCCGCATCCTGCAGAGCGCACCCAACACCAAGAATCCGCTAGAGGCGCTGAACTTCTTCCTCACCAGCAGCGGGATGTTCGGCCGCCGCCCCGGTGTTCGGATGAGCCTCTTGGTTTCGGCCGACGCCAAGTCTGCGTCGGGTGCAGTACACGTCTTTGGGCCAGGCACGAGGCTTCTGAACAAGGTGCTCGGCTCCTTCGTCCGGTTCCAACACCTTCCCGTCCCCTTCGAGCTGTACTCCGACGGCATCGATCTGCCGGTGTTCGAGGAATTTGGCGCTGGCACCGCAGCGCTGCACCTCCGCGACCAGATCGAGCGCAACGAGCTTCTGGCCGATCCAGAGTACCGCCGTCGCTTCCGCCGGTCCTTCGACCGCAAGAAACTCGGTCCGACGTTGTGGCACCGCGACTTTCACGATGCGACCATCGTCGAGTGCCCCGACGAGTCGCTCGTCGGCAAGAGCTTCGGTCAGATCGCCGACGAACGGGGCCTGCACCCGCTCGACGTCTTCCTCGACGTGCTCGTCGAGAACGGCGAGCGCAACGTGCGCTGGACGACGATCGTCGCCAACCATAGGCCGAAGCACCTGAACGCCCTCGCCGTCGAACCGTCGATTCACATGGGCTTCTCCGACGCCGGTGCCCACCTTCGCAACATGGCCTTCTACAACTACGCGCTGCGACTGCTCGAGCGTGTGCTGGTCGCGGAGAAGACGGGCCGTCCCTTCATGACGATGGAGCACGCGGTTCACCGCCTCACCGCGGAGGTCGCGGATTGGTTCGGGCTCGACGCCGGCACCCTGCGTGAGGGCGAACGAGCCGACTTCGTCGTCATCGATCCGGCCGGCCTCGACTCCGCAGTCGACGACTACCACGAAGAAGTGGTGCCCTTCTACGGCGGCCTGAGCCGCATGGTCAACCGCAACGACGCCGCCGTCGTCGCCACCGCGGTCAACGGACAGGTGGTGTTCCGCAACGGCACCTTCCGCGATGGCTACGGCGAGACGGTCAAGTCGGGCAGGTTCCTGAAGGCAGTCGGCTCACGGCAGGCGAGCCTCGCCGCAGCCTCCGTCTGACATGGCACGAACTCAGCAGCAGCGCCGCGAGGACACCGTCGCGCGGTTACTCGAGGCCAGCATCGCGACGATCATCGACGTCGGCTACGCACGGGCGTCGGCTGCCGTAATCACCAGGCGCGCTGGGCTTTCAGGCGGGGCGCTGTTCCGGCACTTCGACACCATGGGCGATTTCATGGCGGCGACGGCCAACGAGGTGATGCGTCGCAAGCTGGAGACGTTCAGCAAGCAGGCCGCGGAGATACCGGCGGACCAACCCGTCCTAGAGGCGGTGGTGCACATCGTGCAAGGCGTCGCTGGCGACGTGGTGATGCAGGAGCTCCAGGTCGCCGCACGCACTGACGAAAAGCTCAGGGCCACATTGCAAGAAGTGCTCAAGGCCTACGGCGACCGAATGCTCGACACCGCTCGCGCGCTCCCGACCGCCGACCAGTACCCCGACGAGGTGCTGGCCGCCTTGGTGGCCCTGCTCGTCAACACGTTCGACGGTGCCGCACTGGTGCGCAACGTACTCCCGCAGCCGGAGCTCGACGCGCTGCGGATACCGTTTCTCATGAGCTTGCTCGCCCCAAAGGATCGGAGTGAAGATGCCTGACCGCATTACCGAGTTCACCAACGACGGGTTCACCTTCCCGGTGCTCGACGAGGGCCCGCTCGACGGAGCCGCGCCTGAGGCGACATCTGGCAACGGCGAGATCGTCGTTCTGCTGCACGGCTTTCCGCAGACGTCGAAGTCGTGGAAGCCGGTGGCCGCGCGGCTGAACGACGCGGGCTACCGCACGCTGAGATTCGACCAGCGCGGGTACGCCCCTACCGCGCGACCAAAGCGACGCAGGCGCCCGTACCGATCGAGCGCATTGGTCGGCGACGTGGCGGCGCTGATCCACGAGGTTGGTTCGCCGGTGCACCTGGTGGGTCACGACTGGGGGGCGGCCGTCGCGTGGGGTACCGCCGCGACCAAGCCCTCGCTGCTGAAATCGCTGACTGCCGTCTCCGTTGGCCATCCCATGGCCTTCCAGCGGTCCTTTTTCAGCAGTAATCAGGCGCTGCGCTCGTACTACATGCTGCTGTTCAACATCCCACGGTTGCCGGAGGCAGTGATCAACCGAAGCCCCAAGATTCTCGACAAGTTCCTCGAAGGCTCCGGAATGGGGCCAGAGGCAATCGAGGACGTGCACCGCGACATCGTCGCAGGCGGTGCGTTGACGGGAGGCCTCGGCTGGTATCGCGCAATTCCGTTCCAAGACAAGGCAAGCAGTGGGAAGGTCTCGGTACCAACGACATACGTGTGGAGCACGGGCGACGTGGCACTCGGTCGCCGCGCCGCGGACTTGACCGCCCGCTACGTGACGGGGTCGTACCGGTTCGAGGTCCTCGACGGCTCACATTGGATTCCCGAGGAGCACCCCGATCGGCTTGCCGAGTTGATCGTCGAGCGCATCGAGGACAGCTAGCGGCCAAGCCAAGGCGGCGAAGTACCCTGGCCACGTGCCCGATCTCCATCCAAGCGTTGCCGCCCTCGCGCCACTGCTGGGCACGTGGACGGGGCGCGGCTCAGGCGAGTATCCGACGATCGAGCCGTTCGACTACCTGGAAGAAGTGACGTTCGGCCACGTCGGCAAGCCATTCCTGGCCTACGGCCAGAAGACGAAGGCCGTCGACGATGGACGGCCGCTGCACGCGGAAACGGGCTACCTCCGTGTCCCGTCGGAGGGCCGCGTCGAATTGGTCCTTGCGCACCCGACCGGCATCACCGAGATCCTGGAAGGCACGCTCTCGGTGAGCGGCACGACGATCGACATGGAGCTCACCGCGACCACCATTGGTCTGACCACATCGGCCAAAGCCGTTACGGCGCTGGGTCGTTCGTTTCGCGTCGACGGCGACGAGTTCGCCTACACGTTGCGCATGGGCGCGGTCGGCCAACCGCTGCAACACCATCTCTCGGCAACCCTGCACAGGAAGCAGGCATGACCGCAGACGGCAGGATTGCGGTGCCGACCGACCTCGACGCCGCGACGACCATCGCCGACGAAGACCATTCGGGCGTCGGCGAGCCGGCCGTCGAACGCATCTGGCGTGCCGCTCGGCATTGGTACTCGGCGGGGATGCATCCCGCGATCCAGGTGTGCCTGCGCGTCGATGGCAAGGTCGTGCTCAACAGGGCCATCGGACACGCGTGGGGCAACGGTCCCGACGATCCGCCGGACGCCGAGAAGATCCCCGTCGCCACCGATACGCCGTTCTGCGTGTACTCCGCGGCCAAGATGATGTCGACGACGGTCGTCCACATGCTCGTCGAACGCGGCGTGTTCTCGCTCGACGATCGCGTGTGCGACTACCTACCGACCTACACCAGCCATGGCAAGGACCGCACGACCATCAGGCACGTGATGACCCACAGCGCCGGCGTGCCGTTCGCCACGGGCCCGAAGCCCGACCTCAAGCGGATGGACGACAGCGAGTACGCCAGGGAGATGCTCGGCAATCTGCGGCCGATCTACCCACCGGGCCTGGTCCACGTCTATCACGCCTTGACCTGGGGGCCGTTGGTCAGGGAGATCGTCTCGGCCGCTACCGGTAAGAACATCCGCGACATCCTCGCCGACGAGATCCTCGACCCGCTCGGCTTTCGATGGACCAACTACGGCGTTGCGCCGCAAGACGTTCCGTTGGTAGCGCCGAGCTACCCCACCGGCAAGCCGTTGCCAGCACCGATCGCGGCGGCCTTCAAGCTCGCGGTCGGTGGCACGATGCACCAGATCATTCCCTACAGCAATACCGCGCAGTTCCTCACCGGTGTCGTGCCGTCGTCCAACACCGTGTCGAACGCCGACGAACTATCGCGGTTCGCCGAGATCCTGCGTCGCGGAGGCGAACTCGACGGCGTCCGGGTCATGCAGCCGGACACGTTGCGCACCGCGACGGCGGAAGCCCGGCGGCTACGTCCCGACGTCGCGACCGGACTGATGCCCGTGCGCTGGGGCACCGGATACATGTTGGGCTCCAAGCGCTTCGGGCCGTTCGGGCGCGACGAACCCGCCGCGTTCGGCAACACCGGGCTCGTCAACATCGCCGCTTGGGCCGATCCGGAGCGAGGGCTCGCTGCGGCGGTCGTCAGCAGCGGAAAGCCCGGCGGCCATCGCGAGGCCAAGCGGTACCCCGCGCTGCTGAACACCATCGCCGCCGAGATTCCGCGCGTCTGCTAGTCGCGCACGCCGTGATAGATGCCGCGCCGCACGATCCACGGCATCAGCACCCGCTCGAACGACCACGCGGGGAACTTGAACGCCCGCCCGTTCGGTGCGAACACCTCCAGCCCGTCACGTTGAATGCCGATCACCGAACCCCAGCGACCCTTCGGCGGCTTGTACGCGCGGAGCGGCTTGCCCTCGAACTCTGCGACCACGTTGTGTGCGAGCAACCCGTCGCCTCGGTTGCGGGCCGAACTGCGCAGCGGGTCCGTGGCCGCGACGTCGCCGACTGCGAACACGCCGGGATGATCGGGAACTCGAAGCTCCGGCGTGACGCGGACGAAGCCGTCGTCGTCGAGCAGTTCGGCGGGCAGCCAGTCGGTGTTCGGCCGCACCCGTCCGATCGTCCACAGGACCGCGTCGGCAGTGGTGGACGGCTGGCCGGTGCTCCACTGAACCGGACCGCTGGTGATCTCGTCGCCCGTGAATCCGTCGGGCAGCACGGCGCGGTGCCCGGGGTGCAGCGTGACTCCCGCGTCGTGCAGTCGACGGCGAACCCGCTCCCACGCGCGCGGATGATGTTGCGCCAGAGCGCGATCGCCGGGGAAGTAGAGGTCGACGGGCTTGCCGGGCCACGCAAGCGCGATGTTGGCCGCACTGCTGACCGCGGCGGCACCACCACCGATCACGGCCACGGACGTCGCGGCGGCCAGTCGGTCGTGAGTCACCTCGAGGTCGGCGTCGATCTCGTCGGCGGACTGCAGGTTCGGCTGACGCCAGAACCCGTTGGTCACGCCGGTCGAGATGACGAGCGCGTCGTACGGTTCCGTCGTCGTGGCACCGTCGGCATCCCGGATGGTGACGGTGCGCTCGGCCAGGTTCACTCCGGTCAGCGTGCCGTGGACGGTCCGCACGCGATCGAGTCCGCGATACCTGTCGAACGTGATCCAATTGTGCTGCGCCCAGTGGTCGGGACGGCTGATGCGCCAGCCGAGTTCCTGTCCGCTCACCAAACCCGGTTTGGCCGAGACTCCCACGACGTCAGCATGTTTGGCGAGATTGATCGCGGTGAGCAGTCCGCTGTCGCCCAACCCTGCAACGACGACTTTCTTGCGTGTCATGCTGCCGCTTTCTTGGGTGGCCACGGAACGAATCGTGACACCCGGTCGATCACCTGTCGATACTCGGGTCGACGATCGAGGCTGCGCTCCTCCATCATCGGGATGCTGGCGAACAGGAACAGCGCGAGCATGATGGCCGCGCCGACGAACAGCCACCAGGCGTCCTGCGGTGCGGCTGCGACGCCGAACAACGCCATTGCGAACCAGAAGCTGAACTCACCGAAGTAGTTGGGATGGCGCGACCATCCCCAGAGGCCACGGTCCATCGCCTCGCCCGGGGCGCGCGTCTCGGCGAAACGGTACATCTGCTGATCTGCGACGTACTCGAGGACGACGGCGCCCACCCCGATAACGGTTGCCACCCACGCCAGCCAGGGCAAGCCGACACCCGGTCTGGTCACCGCGACGTAGACGGGGAGCATGCCGACGAAGACCTGCACCGTCGGGATCAGATGGATCGCGAACAGGTCGACGAAGAACTCGAACTTGCCTGCACGTTCCTTGAACATCGGATAGCGCCAATCCTCGTGGTGCAGACCGGGGAATCCACGAATCCAATTGAAGGTCAAGCGGATTGCCCACAGCATCACGACGAACGCGACCAGCCAAGCCCTCATCTCGCCCACGCCGGGTTCGGCCTGACTCCACCAGTAGAAGAGCAGGAGCGGAGGGATGACGCTCCAGTAGGCGTCGTAGAAGCTGGAATTCCGATGGACGCGGCTGAAGACGAAGATCACCACCGTTCCGATGAGGTCGGCGACGAGCGCGTCGAGCCACGGTCGTCCGGTCGTCGGGCCCAAGAGCAGCCAAGCCCAAGCCGCCGCAATGGCAATGACGTAGGCCCCTGTCACGATCCACAACGACTTCGCCTTGCTGACGGTGGTGGTCACCCTTCACGTGTAGCACGTCGCCTCAGGCGAACATCGCCTGGGCGATGTAATGGCCCTCCTGCGGGGCTGGCGGGACAACGAAGATCGCCGAGCCGATGTGGCGGATGTACTCGTTGAGTAGGTCGTGGGCACCGAGCCGGTTCTGAATGCGAATGAAGTGAGCTGGGTCGTTCTGATACGAGATGAACAACAACCCGGCGTCGAGCTGACCGTTCACGTCAAGACCGTCGGTGTAGTTATAGCCGCGTCGGCGGATCAACACGCCGTCGTTGTTCTCGTGTGCGGCAAGGGCGATGTGCGCCAACGGATTGATCACCAGATCTCCCGCCTCGTCCTTCGCGGTGAAGTCGGGGGTTTGGAGCTCGGTGGTGCCCGTCAGCGGGGACCCCTCCTCCTTGTGTCGACCGAAGATCATCTGCTGGTTGCCCACGCGGTCGGTGTCCCAGGTTTCGAGGAGCATCCGGATCTTGCGCACCACCTGATACGTGCCACCATCCAGCCACGGCTGGTCGCCGCCGGAGATCCACACGAACTGCGAGTACTGCTCGTCGGTGGAGACGTTGCGGGTTCCGTCCTTGAATCCCATGAGGTTTCGCGGTGTCTCCTGCCCTGGCCCCGCCGACGCACGGCCGAACCCGAGGACCGCCCAGAACGGCGTCACCGTGGTCCGCCCAAGGCGGGCGAGGTTGCGCACGGCGTGATAGCAGACCTGCGGATCGTCGGCGCAGGCGTGTACGGACAGGTCGCCACCGGTGAGCTTCGGGTCGAGGGCGTCGCCGTTCAACGCGGGCAGCGCAGCGAACAGGGCAGGCTTTCGCGAAGCCAGACCGAAGCGTTCGCCGAACACCTCGGGACCGAGGCCGATGGTCACGGTCAGGCTTGCCGGACTGAGTCCGCCGGCCTCGCCGGTGTCCGCGGGAGGCTGGACCAAGCTCTCGGGCTGCACTGCACCGACGGGCTTGCCTTGCTGGAGCACCGCCGCGGCGGCCGACCAGCGCGCCAACAGCGTCTGCAACGTGGCCTTGGTCGCAAGGTCCGCGAGCTTGAACGACATGAACACGCTGTGCCGCTGCGGCGGAGTCTCGATGCCACCCTGATGACCCTGCCCGTAGAACGGATAGCTGTGATTCAGGTCGACGACGTCCTGCGCATCGACGGCAGGCGCATTGGACGACGCCAACGCCCACCCCGCCGAACCTCCTCCCGCTGCCCCGACGACGACGCCGCCGAGCCCGGCAAGCAATGTGCCAGAGAGCATTCCACGCCGAGACACCCCTGGAGTGGCGCTAGCGGCCTCTTCGCGGGCATCCGGGTCTAGGGGCATCTGCCCAGCGTCGGTCATTACTTCGCGGCGGCAACCTTCGCCGCAACCGCGGCGAGGCTCTCGTGCAGAGGCGTGATCACGGCGGTCAGCTTGGCGGCATCGCTCGCCTGCAGCTGCGGGGTGTATGTCTTGTACCCGCCGAGCGCGCCTGGGTCACGGTAGCCGTCGAGGGTGGTCAGCACCGTCTGGAACTGCTGATCGAGCTGCGTGACGAGCGCTGGATCAATCTTCTCCAGACCGGGGCGAAGCGCGGCGTACGCCTGCTGAGCGCCTTCGACGTTGCCCGCGAAGTCGACCAGGTCGATGTGGCTGAACTGCTCTTCCTCGCCGGTGATCTTCGTGGTCGACACCTCCTCGATGAGGTCGGCCGAGCCATTGCCGAGGTCTTCCGGCTTGAACTCCAGCGTCGATGCGACGCCGACGAGCTTGCCGACGTTGCCGACCAGTTCGGTGCTCAATGCCCTGGTGCCAGGCGTAATCGCGTTGGCTTGGAACAGATCTCGTTCGATGGCGTGGAATCCCTTCCAGCCAACCTTGTCGTCGACGTTCGATGCCCGCATGTCGATGAGGTAGTCCAGGTTGGTTGCGTTGTCGTCGGGGGATCCGCCTGGAAGGACGAAGCCATCGACGAAGGATTCGGAGCGTTCGTAGAAGGGCCGCGCCTTGGCGTAAGCCTTCCTGGCCGCGTCGAGGTTGCCGGACTGGATGGCGGCGTCGAGGTCCTTGACCGCCGCGTTCATCTGCTTGACCTGGTCGACGACGTAGGCCGCGTAGGACTTGGTGCCATCGTCGAGGATCGTCGGCACCGTTCCCGTCGGTGCGACAGCGGCTTGGCCGGTGACCTCGAAGTCGACGTATTCATTGCCAGCGCCTGGGCAGTAGACCTGGTACTTGCCACCGTCGAGGGTGACGGTGAACGAGACGGGATCCAGTCCAGGAGCGAGGTTTTCCTTCTCGCCGACGATCCGTTGCTCCTTGAGCAGTTCGATCTCGGTGATGCCAGGCGCGCTGGCGTTGGCCACCGTGAACGTGACGGGGCCCGCTGCCACCGAGTTGCTGTCGAGCTTGCAGCCGTCCTTGCCGCCCTCGTTGGCGAGCGTGACGTTGACGGTGTTGACGCCGTTGGTCACGCTCGACGAGGCGGTGGCCGATGGGCCAGTGGCGGTGTCGGCCTTGGAGCCGCAGCCGCTGACTGCCATGGCGGCAGCGGCCAGAAGGGCGGGCGCGGCCAGCCAGAGCCTAGGAGACACGGAGTTCAACCCGCTCGGAGTCTTCATCATCGTTCTGTTGTTCCCTTTCGCGTTTCGAGGAGATGCGGCGTCCACGCGCCACGGTGAGCAAGAGCAGAGCTGCGGCAATCGCGAAACTTGTTGGCAACCAACGAGTCCAGAGCGTCGCCTCGGATCGGTCGTGCGCCGACTGGGCGATCGCGTTGGCGACCGCGTTGTCGTCAGCCTGCGGGGTGGCCCAGTCGCTGGCGAGCCCGCCGACGCTGACTGTCTTGGGACCGGAGAGCCCGCCACCGGTCAAGACCGCAGTGCGGCTGCTGACCGCGTCGGCGCTGACGACGTTCGCGCCGTTGGCGTGCACGGTGTAGACGGTGTTGGCGGCCCACGTCACGGCGAACGGTCCCGGCGTGCGCGCAACGTTCAACCCGATGGGGAGGCGACCGCCGGTGAGGTCGGCGAGCTGGCGAAGGGTGACGCTTGCGGCGGCCAGTCCTGGATCGGCTGGCTTCCTCGCCTGCCAGACGTCGACGTCGACGCCGTCGACCGTCTGCTGCCCGGCTGCGGCCAGTGCGACGGTGTTCGAGCCGACGGTGAGATCGGTGCCGCGCAGGGAGATGGTCACGGGACGCCCGTCGGCAGCGGTGGCGGTACGAGTCGAGGACTCCACGCCTCGGCCGCTCGCGGGCACGAACACCGCGAGAAGCGTTGCGATGATGGACAATACGGCCGCCAACCCCATGTGCAGGCGCGTTCGCGTCCTAGGGCTGGGCGCCAGGCTCGCGGGCCACAGGAAGATCGTCAGCACCGGAACCGCATACACCAGCCAGCCGAGAACCTCGATCAGGCGAGGGTCGCCTGGGATGCCGAACATTCCGGTGATGAGCGCGCCGAGAACGGATCTCGCCGACAACCACGACGAGAAGTCGAGCACCTGCTGCTGACCGATGGTCACCCAGCCCGCTTCGTGCGCCGTACGCAATGCCGTCATCACCAGGCCTGCGGCGATCAGCACCAGAAAGACGCCCGTCACGCGGAAGAACCGGCCGAGGTTGATCTTCAGTCCGCCGTAGTAGAGCCCGACGCCGATCCCGACGGCGACGGCGATGCCCGCCGCGCCGCCGAGCACGGCGTACCAACGGTTGCCGGTCGAGGTCTGGGCGGCGGCGAGAAGGAATACCGACGTCTCGAAGCCCTCCTTGAGGACCGCGAGAAATGCCATCGTGGCGAGGGCCAGCGAGCCACCCGCGTTGATCGCGTCCGCGGCCTCCCGCTCCAACTCGCCCTTCATCGCCATGGCGTGGCGATTCATCCAGGTGATCATCGTGGTCACGAACACCACGGCGATCACGCCGATGACCGTCTCCAACATCTCCTGCTGGCGTTGCGGCAGCGATGTCGACAACAGGTCGAGGCCAACGCCGACCGCGCTGCTGATCACGACCGCCAGCGCGACGCCCGCGATCATCGGCCGTACCGAGCGGCCGTTGCGGGTGAGGAATGCGCCGACGATGCCGACGATGAGCGAGGCTTCCAAGCCCTCGCGGAGACCGATGAGGAACGTGCCAACGAAGATGCCCTGCACGTTCCTCCTGCCCAGTCATTCGGTCAGCACAGGCTTCCCTAATAAAGGTGAAGCTAGCCTTACCTTTACCCGATGACATGGCCTCAGGGCCAACTCCCAGGAGGCTCCCAGTGGTCCTCGACCTGACTGGCAGTGGCCGCGAGACGGCAACAAATGACGAGAATCCCGACGAAGCCCGTCATCTGTTGCAGTCTCGCGGAATGCTGCAACGAACGAAGCCGCCAAAGTTGGCACGAACAACGGTTTGTAAATTCGGTATTACGTGGCTGTTACGGTTACCATTTGGGCATGCATGACATGGCGGTGTTCACCGAGGTCGCAACGCTGCGCGCCAAGCCATCGGGTCGCGACGTCTCACTATCGGCGCTGGAGATGCACGTCCGCGTCGTCGATCACACGGTCCACACCGACTGTCCGGGATTCATCACCGACGCCGGGCTCGACGCCGTGGCTCCCGGACCCGCGACGACGATGGCCGCCATCGAGTTGTCCCTCGCCGGATTCTGGCGCCGAATCGACGGCGGCTACGTCATCGCCGACGACGAGTTGATCCACGAACTGTCGCACTCGACGCTGCGACGCAAGCTCGCTGCCGTGGGCCGTCGCATGTGGAAGGTCCTCAACAACGAGAACTTCATCCCGTTCTAACTCTCGGCGCTAGCCATGTGCTCGCCGAAGAACGCGAAGATGCGCCGCCAGGCATCCTCGGTCGCCTCATCGTCGTAGCCGAATCCGCCGACCCGTAGCAGCGGTTGCGCGGGCAACTTGTTGGCAAAGCTGTGCCCGACATTGGGATAGGTCTTGATGTCGGCGGGGATGCCCTTGCGATCGACCGCACTCTGCAGTTTGGCTCCTGCACCGATGCCGATGGGGTCGCGTCTGCCGAAGCTGGCCACGATCGGGCACGCGCCCTCGAGCACCTCGTCGAGCGGGCGCGGGAGCGGTACGCCGTAGAACGGTGCGGACGCGGCAAAACCCTTGGGCGCCATGAGCAATGCGAACTGTCCACCCATGCAGAAGCCAGCTATCCCGACCGTCCCGGTGCACTCCGGCATCGCCTTCAGATGATCGCGCGCGGCGAGCACGTCGTCGAGAGCGCGGCCCCGCTTCGTCATGAGTTCGCGCATGACCCGTGTGATGCACCGCGCGATACCACCGCGCGCATACATGTTTGGAACCAGCGCCACGTAGCCTGCCGCCGCGATACGCGCGGCCACCGCCTTGTTGTCGACGGAGTAGCCGAACGCATCGTGGATCACCACGACGCCAGGCCAGGGACCCTCGCCCTCCGGAAGCCATAGCAGTGCGTCAATCGTGCCGTCGGGCGTTTCGATGTCGATGGTTGCCATCGTGCGATTATGCGCCGGACTGAGTCGGCAATGCGACATCCCACTTCCATGGCGTCAGAGCCATGAACGGCGAGGCCATCAGCCGCGTCGATTCGTTTTGCTCCCAACGGGTTTGCAGCACGGCGGTGAGTCGATGCGCCGTGGCGACGGGATCGTCGTCGAGATAGCAGACCGTAAGCCGCCTCCCCCCGGTCGGCGCCAGGCGGGGATGGATCGACGAGCCGCCGAAGAAGCTCCAGAGTCCAGCGACTCCCGGCACGTCGACGAGGTCCACCGGAGTCCCAGCACCGTCCTCCACCAACAGGTAGACGCCGGTGGCAGGCCGCCACGGCAAGACCTCGGCGGCAATCTGGACTCGCGCCGCTGCCACTGCTGCATCGAAACGGTAACCACCAAGTTCCACGCTCGGCAGAGCCAACGGCATCCGCCCCGCCGCGCGAAGGTCCGCGCCCAGCGCGAAGAACTCCTCCAGCGCGGGGTCGACGGCGCTGCCAAAGAGATACATGACGACGTGGTCGACGTCATCGAAAGGGGCGCCACTCACCGCCCGTGCGGCGCGGCAGGCTGGCGTGCAGACCGCCGCACTCGAACGCAGGTTTCCCTTCGCCGAGTACCGCAAGGGCTGGTTCCAGGTCGCCTACTCCCGCGACGTCGAGGTCGGGCAGGTCATCGCCTTGCACTACTTCGGTCAACGACTGGCGTGCTACCGCGGCACCAGCGGCGCGCCCTACGTGTTGGACGCGTACTGCCCGCACCTCGGCGCCGACATCAGCGTGGGCGGCACCGTGAACGACGACTGCGTCGTCTGCCCGTTTCACGGCTGGAACTTCAATGGCGATGGCCGCAACGTCCTGATTCCCTACGCGAAGAGCGTCAATCGCGCGGCGCGGCTGCGTGCCTGGCCGACCGTCGAGCGGGCCGGCATCATCTTCGTCTGGTACTCACCCGATGCGGGAGAGCCGGAGTGGGAACTGCCCAAGATTCCCGAGGCGGAGGACGCGGCCTTCGTCTTCCACGCGCCGCCCGAGGCACGGTGGACGTTCAAGTCCCACCCTCAGGAAGTCTGCGAAAACACCGTCGACATAGCACATTTCGCGACAGTTCACGGCGTCTCATCGTTCGGCAATCTCGACGTCGAACAGGACGGCCACGTCTTTCGTGCGGTCGCCGAGGTGAGCTTTCAGACGCCGCGCGGCGTCGTCGAGGGCGCGGTCGACTCCTGCCTCTTCGGACTCGGCATCGACGTCGTGAGACACCGCGGCCTTGGTCAGTCATGCACCATCCTTGCGGTGACGCCGATCGACGGAGAGATGGTCGACGCCCGCTACACGTTCTTCGTGCAACTCGACCCGAAGTCCGGGGAAATGAGCCGGATGGGGCTGGGCTTCGCGCGCGACTTCTGCAAGCAGATCGAGCAGGACATTCCGATCTGGGAGAACAAGGTCTTCCGGGGTAAGCCGCAGCTCGCCGCCGGTGAGCAAGCCATTACGACGTTCCGTGCGTGGGCCACGGAGTCGTACGCCTGAGCCGGAACCCTCTTGACGTAACGGTCCGGCGCTCAGCTAGCACCCCCGAACATGAGACGAATCGGAGTGGGCAGGCTGTTACGGCGTAAGCGGCCCCTGACCTGCCAGGAAGTGGTCGAACTCGTCACCGAATATCTCGAGGGCGCGATGGACCCGGCCACTAGCGCCCGATTCGAGGCGCACCTAGCGAACTGCGACGGCTGCGCGGCGTACCTCGATGAGCTCCGGTTCACGATTTCGTCGTTGAAGCCGGTCGACGAGGGCCACCTCGATCCTGTCTTTCGGGGCCGGCTGATGGCGGCCTTCGCGGATTCGAGCGGCTCGTGGTGACCGGCACGACCGACGAATCGGAGTTGGTCGAACGGCTGCGCGGTGGCGACGAAAAGGCGTTCGCCGACCTGGTCGACAAACACACCCCTGGCCTTCTGCGCGCAGCCCGTAGCCACGTGCAGAGTCATGCGATCGCCGAAGAAGTCGTACAGGAGACCTGGATTGCATTGCTGCAGGGCATTAGGAAGTTCGAAGGCCGATCGTCCTTGCAGACTTGGCTTTTCGTAGTGATGACGAACATCGCCAAGACGCGGGGAAGCAAGGAGCGCCGCGACCAGGAGGCCCTCATTGCGGCCACGGGCCCCACCGTCGACCCATGTCGATTCCGCGGTCACGACGATCCTCGGGCCGGGGCATGGAAGCAGCCGCCTGCGTCATTCCCGGATAGCCCCGAGGGTTCGGTCCTTGGGCGGGAGCTACGCGACATCGCCCAACGCGAACTCGACAAGTTGCCCGAGAAGCAACGAGCAGTCGTGACGCTGCGCGACGTGCTCGACTTCGACTCGGCCGAGGTGTGCGAGGTGCTCGACATCAGCCAGGCAAACCAGCGCGTGCTGCTCCACAGAGGCCGGGCAGCGATCCGCCAGGTCCTAGAGGACTACACGAGGACACGGTGACGGCCTGGTCGATTGACTCAGTCAAAGCCTCACTGCGAGAACGCTGTTCGTGCGATTCTGCCAACCATCGATCAATTTCTGCCAACGGAATTAAAGGCTAGTGGTCGGTGTTCTGGCTTGTGGATCGGCGCAGGGACCGGCCGACGGAGTAACGGAGAAGAAGAGGCGCAACCATGAACGCTAACGTCAAGAAGTTTGGATTTGCCACCATCGTCGCCAGCGGAATCGTCGGCGCATTCCTCGGCATCGGTGCCCCGGCGCAAGCCGTCGCAGGCCCGGCCCTCGGACAGTTCTCCGCAGGCGTGGACCATCGCGATTGGCTCGGGCAGTACGGACCCAACGCACCCGTAGTGCTCCCCAACGGCGACGTTCACCCGTCGCACTGATCTCCACCTTTTCAGTCGCGACACGAGAGGGGCGCCCTGCGGGGTGCCCCTCTTTCGTTTCGTGCGGCACGAGAACTTGCTGAACCCCGACTCGGCGACGGTTGTGACGGCGCCGACACTTCCGCTGGGAATAACCGAGCAGGTGCGCACCTGCACGGCGCGAAGGCCGCTCGCACCGTGCTTTGGAGGTGCCGCAGCACACAGAACACCCGAGCCAGAAATCACCCGTGGCACAACACCGTTGGACCGAATCTGCCAACCATCGCTCAATTGCTGCCAATGGAATTAACCAGGGGGTATCGCTGTTTTGACTGACATCGGCGCAACGATCCGGCCGACGAAGTAACGAAGACGAAGAAGAAAAGAAGAGGCTCCACCATGAAGAAGTTTGGATTTGCCACCATCGTTGCTGGCGGTATCGTCGGCGCGTTCCTAGGCCTCGGCGCACCGGCGCAAGCCGTCGCGAGCCCGGTAGGCATGGACTCGGTGAGCTCGACCGTTCCGTTCAGCACGGACAACACCCACCGCTACTGGCTCGACAACTACGGCCCCAACGCGGGCTTCGTAGTCCCGGACGGCCAGCCGCACCCGAGCCACTGATTCAGTCTCGAACGAAAAGAGGGGCACCCCCAAGGGGTGCCCCTCTTTTCATGTCTAAATGTTCGTGTCTAACGCCGCGCCGCGGCGATCGCCTTGTGGATGCGCTGCTCGCTGACCGGTCGCGCAGTGCCTAGCTGCTGGGCCCAGAGACTCACCCTGAGTTCCTCTATGAGCCGTGCGATGTCGGGTACGTCGAGCCCGAGGTCGGCGTACGCGTCCTCAACGGCGTGCACGCGACGCATCCGCTCGCGGTCTGCTTCGACACCGTGCGGGAGCCGCTCGAGTCGTCTGCCCATCGCCGTCAGATAGCGGGTGAGATCAGCGAGATGCGCCACACCGGTCGCAGTGACGAAACCCGCAGGCAGCAGCCGGCTGAGCTGAGCGCGAATGTCCGCCACCGCGTCGGCCTGAGCGGGTAGCGGCTTGGCCGGGAGGGCGATGTCGACCTGATTCGCCGCAGCAAGCACCTTCGCCACCCTGCCGACGACGTCGAGCGTCGTCGCGACCAGCGCAGCCGCCACGGCCTCGCGCTGCGCCGTGAACTCGGCCCTGGTCCACACCGGCGCCGGGGCGATCACGGCCACCGCCGCATCGGCGCAATCGTCGAGAAGGGCCGCGAGCGAGCCGTCGGGGTTGGCGCCGAGCACGAGCCTCGTCCGCGCGTCCAACGCCCTCTCTACGGCCTTGACGGGTGACGGCACCGACAACCGCAGCAGCCTGCGCACGCCGGCCGCCGCCGCGGCGCTCTGATCGGCTTGCGAGGCAAACACGCGCAGGTCCACGGCCGTATTGGCGTCGACGAAGGCGGGGTAGGCCCGCACCGTGTTTCCTCCGCTGACGCGTTCGACGACGCGCGGCACCTCGTCGAGATCGACGGGCCACGACACCAGCCCGGAGCGCTGCAACTCGGTTCCGACCGCTTCTGCGACCGCATTGGCGACGGGAGCCGCGAGCTCTTGCCGCAGCGCCCCGATGTCCTTGCTGCGCGCCAGTTCCGAGCCGTCCGCCGACTCGACGGCGAAGGTTGCGCGAAGGTGCGGGGGCACCTTCTCCAAGTCGAAGGCGTCGACGGGGACGACGACGCCGGTGCGACGCCGCAGTTCGTCGGCGACGGCGTCCAGCAGGCGACCGTCGCCGGGATCGATCGCGGGAAGCAATGCTCGAGCGGTATCCGGCGCCGGAACGAAGTTGCGGCGCAGGTCTTTCGGCAAGGACTTGATCAGAGCAGTGAGAAGCTCCTCACGCAGGGCGGGTACCTGCCATGCGAACTCGTCGCCGCCAAGACGGGCAAGCACGTCGACGGGAACGTGCACGGTCAGACCGTCGTCGGCTGCACCAGGCTCGAAGCGATAGGTCAGCGGTAGTGCCAGATCGCCGACCCGCCACGTGGTCGGCTGCCCGTCCGCGTCGTCGTCGCTGCGCAGTAGGTCCTCACGCGTGAACGTGAGCAGCTCCGGCGTGCGGTGCCGTTGCTTGCGCCACCAGCCGTCGAAGTGTCTCGCCGACACGACTTCTGGCGGGATCCGTGCGTCGTAGAACGCATAGATCTCTTCGTCGCCGACGAGCAGGTCGCGCCGACGGGCGCGCTCCTCGACCTCGGCGAGCTCCTCGCGCAACAGTGCGTTGTCGCGGAAGAAGTGATGCCGGGTCCGCCAGTCACCCTCGACGAGGGCGTGCCGGATGAACAGATCGCGGGCGACCTCGGGCTCGACGTCCGCCCAGCCGACTCTGCGCCGCGGCACTAGGGGGAGACCGTAGAGCGTCACCCGCACCCACCCCATTACGGCGCCGCGTTCCGAATCCCAGTGCGGTTCACTGTAATTACGCTTGACCAGATCTGCCGCGATTCTCTCTATTGGCTCCGGTTCGATGCGCGCCGCGATCCGCCCGTACAACCGGCTCGTCTCGACCAGTTCGGCGACCACGATCCAGCGCGGCGGCTTCTTCGTAAGGACGGAGCCTGGCGCAAGCACGAACTTCGAATTGCGAGCGCCTGCATATTCGCGGGTCTCCCCCTCCCGCAAGCCGATGTGTGACAGCAGCCCAGCGAGCAACGCTGCGTGCACGCTGGCGGGATCAGCAGGCTCGGAATCGTCGGATTCGCGGATGCCGATGTCTCGGGCGATGCTGCGCAGCTGTCCCGTGAGGTCTTGCCACTCCCGGATTCGCAAGTAGTGCAGGAACTCCTGGCGGCACATCCTCCTAAACGAACTGCCAGAGCGGTCCCTTCGCTGCTCGTTGAGATAGCGCCACAGGTTGAGATACGACATGAAGTCGGAATGCTCGTCGGCGAACCGGGCGTGCTTCTGACGCGCCGCCTCCTCCTTGTCGGCAGGCCGCTCCCGTGGGTCGGGGATGGACAAGGCCGCGGCGAGGACGAGAACCTCACGCACGCAACCCTCGTCGGCAGAAGCCAGGATCATCCTGCCGATACGGGGATCCACGGGCAGCTGGGCGAGGCGTCGGCCCAGTTGGGTGATCGAACCCCGTTGGTCGAAGGCGCCGAGCTCGTTGAGCAGTTGCACTCCGTCCCGGATGCTGCGCTGGTCCGGTGGGTCGAGGAAGGGGAAGTCCTCGATGTCGCCCAGCTGCAGCGCGGCCATCTGCAGTGTCACCGCGGCGAGGTTGGTGCGAAGAATCTCCGGATCGGTGAAGCGCGGCCGCGACTCGAAGTCCTCCTCGGTGTAAAGGCGGATGCACACACCGGGAGCAACGCGCCCCGACCTGCCTGCCCGCTGGGCCGCCGAAGCCTGCGAGATCGGTTCGATCGGCAGCCGCTGCACCTTGGTTCGGCGGCTGTAGCGGGAGATGCGGGCCGTGCCGGGATCGACGACGTAGCGGATGCCCGGCACGGTCAGCGAGGTCTCTGCAACGTTGGTGGCCAGCACGATTCGGCGGCCGACGTTTGGGACGAAGACGCGCTGCTGCTCGGCCGTCGGCAGTCGAGCGTAGAGCGGAAGCACCTCGGTGTTCTCCCGATCGCTGCCGAAGGCGTCCTTCAATGCCTCTGCGGTGTCGCGTATTTCGCGTTCACCCGAGAGGAATACCAGGACGTCGCCTGGCGGTTCGGCTGCCAGTTCCCTGACGGCGTCGACGATCGCCTCGGTTGGGTCGCGGATCTCGGTGCGGACGATCTCGTGGTCCGGGTCGTCGGGATCCTCCGCGTCGTCCGCGGCGACGGGGACTTCCAGTGGGCGATACCGAATTTCGACGGGATACGTCCGGCCGGAGACCTCCACGATGGGTGCTCCGCCGACACCAGATCCATGTTCGGCGCCGCCGACACCAGATCCATGTTCGGCTCCGCCGACACCAGATCCATGTTCGGCTCCGCCGAAGTAGTTCGCGAACCGCCCGGGATCGATCGTCGCCGACGTCACGATCACCTTGAGATCGGGACGCCGCGGCAACAGTTCTCGCAAATAACCAAGCAGGAAGTCGATGTTGAGACTGCGCTCGTGCGCCTCGTCGATGATCAGCGTGTCGTAGCGAAGCAGTCGGCGATCGCGCTGGACGTCGGCGAGCAGGATGCCGTCGGTCATCAGCCTGATGAGCGTGCGGTCGCTCGCGTGGTCGTTGAAGCGGACCGTGTAGCCGACGGCCTCGCCGAGCGGGGTGTCGAGTTCGTCGGCGATGCGCTGCGCCACGGTGCGGGCGGCGAGCCTTCGCGGCTGAGTGTGGCCGATGGTGCCCCTGATGCCCCTGCCGAGTTCGAGGCAGATCTTCGGCAACTGCGTCGTCTTGCCAGAGCCGGTCTCCCCCGCGACCACGACCACCTGGTTGTCGCGAATCGCACTCGCGATCTCGTCGCGTCGCTCGCTGACTGGCAGGTCGGGATACGTGATCGTCGGCACTGCCGCGATGCGACTTGCCACCAACGCCTCGGCCACACCGAACTGCTCGACGAGCTTGGCGGGCACGTCGCCGCGGACACCTCGCAGCCGCTTGCGAAGGCGGTCGGCGTCGCGCAACGTCAGTTCGTCGAGGCGCGGACGCAACTCCTGTGCCAACACCTCAGTCCGCTCCCACCGTGGTGAGGCAGAACGGGTGGCCTGCCGGGTCGATCAGCACACGCCAGCGCGTCGCGTCGGCCTGATGTTCAGCCACACGCGCGCCCAACGCGACCGCCTGCGCGACGGCGGTGTCGAGCTCGCTGACCGAGACGTCCAAGTGCATCTGCTGGAGCTGGCCCGGCCCAGGCCAGGTCGGCGCGACGTAGTCGGCTACACGCATCATCGCGAGCGTCTGCGCGCCGTCCGTGATCGCGATCACGCCGCCGTCCGGACTTTCCACTAGCCTGCGCATGCCGAGCAGCGCGCAGTAGAAGTCGGCCAGCTCAGCGGGGTCGGGACAGTCGATCGAGGTTGCACCCAGACGGCCGACGGGCGCAGAAGGTGAGGCTGCCATGTGCACCACATTGGCACGGCGGGTTGCGCGACGAGTGACCGTGGGTATCAAGGAGGGATGCTCTCGACCCGCCTCCGTCAGGTCGTGGCCGCCCTGCTGCTGGTGACGGCCGCCACGGCCTGCACCGACATAGCTCGGACACCAAGCCTCACGGCTGCGCCACGCACCGTCGAACTGACGCCTGGCACGATCGGCGGTATCGGACCGAGGTACGTGGCGATGGGCGACTCGGCGGCCGCTGCGCCCCTCGTTCCACCGCAGGCCAAGCCCGTCGGCTGCCTCAAGTCGAGCAACGACTACCCGTCCGTGCTGGCTCGCCGCATCGGCGCTGCGTCCTTCACCGACGTGACGTGCACGGGCGCGAGGACCGAGGATCTGCAATCCCGCTCGCAGTTGACGCGCTCTGGTCCCATGCCACCGCAACTCGACGCCGTCGCGGCCGACACACAACTCGTCACCCTGACCATCGGCGGCAACGACATCGACCTGCCGAGCAACGCGATCAAGTGCCGACGCACGACCCTCGACGTACCACCCTGCACGCAGGATCTGGTGGTCGACGGCGTCGATGGCATCTCCCAGTCCATCGACGAGGACGCAGACCGATGGTCGAAGCTCATCGCGGCGATTCGCGCTAAGGCGCCGGACGCCAGGGTGATCGTCGTCGGGTACGGCACCTACGTGCGGCCCGAGGGCTGCTTCCCCGAGCAGCCGATCAACCCCGTCGACGCCGCCTACTTCCAGGCGAAGATCGACGAGTTGGACGGCCGACTCGAGAAGGTTGCGACTGACCAAGGCGCCGAATTCTTCGATACCAGAACACTTTCCGACGGCCACGACATCTGTGCTGCACCCCAGGACCGCTACATCGAGGGCTTCGAGCCTGCGATGCCCGCCGCTCCCCTACATCCCAACGGCAGGGGCGCAGCGGCGTTCGGGACCGCTCTGGCCGCCTTCGTCGGCTCGCCGCCCGAATGATCCACGGCCTTGACACCAGCCCTGTGAAACAGCACCACCGCGACCGCCGAACAGCTGCAACTACCGCAAAGACGTCCGTATCACCCTGACGGGCGAGCGTCAGAAGCCGATCGGCGGGGCCGGCATGGTCGGAAAAGCCATGCGGATCGCCGACCTGACGGATGTAAGAAATGTCGTGGACACCCCGTCGTTCGCCGCAAGCACGGGGATGCCCACAACTCGCGCTAACCTCCAGCCATGGGCTTCATCGAGAGCGTCGAGCTGGTGGGCAAGGTGATCGACGGGGTCGGCGTTGCGATCATCGCCATCGGCACCGTCGTCGCGGCAGGAATCGCGATTGGTCGCCTGATTCGCAAGTCGGACAACACTTATCGGCTCTTTCGCGAACAACTTGGGCGGTCGATCCTGCTCGGCCTCGAGTTCCTGGTCGCCGCCGACATCATCCGGACGGTGGCCGTCACGCCGAACGCCCAGAGCGTGGCCGTCCTCGCTGGCATCGTATTGATTCGGACGTTCCTCTCGTTCTCGCTCGAGCTAGAGATCACGGGCCGCTGGCCGTGGCAAAAGTGGAGTGGCACAGGCCAACCCGCCGCCGAACAGACCTGACGCTCAGCTCGCGAGACTGCAACACATGACGAGAATCGCGGCGCAGTCCGTCATATGTTGCAGTCTCGCGAGCTACTTGGGTCGCGGACAGGACGCGTGATCCTGCAGCGCCTCACCGCCTGCGGTGTCGCCAGCCGCGACGTCGACGTGGTCGGCCAGGATCACGAACCCGGGCCTACCTCCCGACAGATAGGCGCCGGCAACGACCACCGTCTGGCTGCCCATGTCCTCACGGGCACCGGGGATGCCGTCGGCGAGAAGCTGAAAGGGATTGACCGCGTCGAGGTTCTCGCCGTCGACGGACATCGCGCTGTAGCGGTGACCTGCTAGGGGCACGGGGAACGGCGCCCACGACGGACCGACGTCGCCGGCATGGAGCGCCAGCGCATCCAGCACGTCGAGCCGGATGCAGTCGACGTGGATGTGCAACTGGTTCTGAGTCCGCGCATCCTCGGAGTTGATCGCGAGGCTGACCCAGTCGCGGGGAAGCGTGAACTCCGCGCGTTCGTCGACGAAGGAGCGCGCCCGCCACGCCGCCGCGAAGTAATTCGGCGCGTCGGGCGCCAACAACTCGGGGCTCTCGATGCCGGTCACCCGCGCAGTCGGGATGAGCAGGAACTGCCGCGGCCCCACGAGGTCCTTGAGAACAGCCCAGTCCGGTTCCACCGATGCGCACGGAGCCGGATCGCCGTGCTGCCATTGATCCGGTACGCACTGGCCACTGACGATGTCCCACAACGCATTCGGATCGGCGTGAGCCACCCCTGCGCCGAACACCGACGACGCGGAAACGAGCACCGCCGCGAAGAATGCCCTCGCGATCACGTCGCGAACTCGTCGCGGATGTCATCGAGGTTGGCCTGCATGTTCTGCCGCCACTCGGCGAGTCGCCCCGCGACGATCCTCGCCTCCTTTTCGGGCTTGGCGGTGATTGCGTACGTCAGCCCCGATGGCCCAGGACCCATCCGTGCCCACTGCCGAATCAGCGCGCCGTCGCTGGCCGGTTCTACCTCGAATGCCCATGTGGCGGATACACCTTCGGGGCCGATGACGTTCCACACCCAGCGCCGTCCCTGATCCACCTCGACGATCTCGCACTCCGTCTGCCAGGAGCCCAACGCGTCGTGTTGGCTGCTGCCGCGGAACCGAGCGCCGACTTCGACGCGGTCCGCGCCCCCGACCCACTCAACGCTCTGCAGTTCCGCCGAGCAGCGCGCGGGAAGTCCGATGTCGGTCACCCGCGCCCATGCGGTCGCGACGTCGCACTTGACTCGTTGGGTCACCTCGACGGTCGGCCCATCGCTGTAGCGCATCGTGTCATAGTGCATGAGTGAAGGTCGGTGTCCTCATAGAACCCCGTCTACCCGGCGCGGCGGACTTCGCCGTCGCCGCGGAGCGGATCGGAGTGGCTTCGCTGTGGGTTCCGGAGGTGTGGGGTTACGACGCCTTGACCGGGCTGGCCTTCATCGCCGCGAAGACATCGACCATCGGGCTGGGAACCTTTGTCGTCCAACTGGGTTCGCGCAGTCCGGCGCTTCTGGCGACGTCGGCATTGAGCATGCAGGAGCTTTCCGGCGGTAGGTTCACGCTCGGCGTTGGGACGTCTGGTCCGGCGGTGATGGAGGGCTGGCATGGCGTCCGGTTCCGCAAGCCCGTGCAGACCACTCGCGAGACGATCGAGATCATCAGGACCATCAGCCGTGGCGAGCGCCTCGAGCACGCAGGCGAGGTCTACCCGCTGCCGCTTCCCGACAGCAGCGGCAGCGTCCTGCGCCCGTTGGTACGGCCCGATCACGTTCCCGTGTACGTCGCCGCGATGGGACCACGGAATCTACGGCTGACGGGGGAGGCCGCCGACGGTTGGCTCGGCAACGCGTTCATTCCCGAGGCGGCCGAGGTGTTCTTCGGTCCCCTGCGCGAGGGAGCCGAACGCGCGGGCCGCGCGTTGACCGATCTCGACCTGGTCGCCCCCGTCGCCGTCGAGTTCACCGCCAGCCAAGCGGACGGCGACGCAGCCGTGCGCAGGCACGCCGACGGGTACGCGTTCACGATCGGCGCCATGGGTTCCAGGGGGCAGGAGGGCGGAACCAACTTCTACAGCGACGCCTTCACCCGGCTCGGCTACGGCGACGGCGTTCGGACGGTCACCGAGCTCTGGAAGGCGGGGCGGCGTGCCGAGGCTCGCGCAGCCGTGCCGCTCGACCTCGGTCGGTTGACCAATTTGGTCGGCACCGACGACGCGATCGCCCGCCGCGTGCACGCGTATCGCGAAGCAGGCATCACCACGCTATTGGCCAAGCTCGACGCCGACTACGCGGACCAACTGGCGACGCTGCAGCGGCTGCTCGACATCGTCGCGGGCTGATCGGGCTGATTGCCAACGCGAGATGCGGGTGCCGGTATGGTCTTGATGTTGGCTTTCGCACAAAGGTCAGCGCAGCCTGGGCAGCAACGACGAAGGACCCTATGCGCGCATCCGACGATCCCCGATCAAAGTCCCTTTCGGTACTTCTGATCGAAGACGACCGAGGCGATGCACTTCTCGTAGAGGAACTGATCGCAGACGCCGACGCCGACGTGGACATGTTGTGGGCGCAATCGATGGCCGACGCCGAGCGTGAGTTGGCCGAACGCAAGCCGGATTGCATCCTGCTCGATCTGCACCTTCCCGATGCCGATGGAATCGACGCCCTGCTGCACGTCGTCAAGGTCGACGCGACCATTCCCATCGTCGTGTTGACCGGACTGGCCGACCTGCACTTCGGCGTATCCGCAGTGGCGTCTGGCGCACAAGACTACTTGGTCAAGGGACACGTCGATCCCGAAATGCTTAGGCGCGCACTGCTTTACGCCATTGAGCGCAAACGGGCCGAGCTCACCTCCGCCGACTTGTACGCAAGCCAGCTTCGGGCTTTGGAGAATGCGCGGCTGGAGCGAGGTCTGGTGCCATCCCCGCTGTTGCTGGAGGACCCCGGCGTCGCCATCGTCGCTCAGTATCGGCCCAGCCGGGAGAACGCTCAGCTCGGCGGCGACTTCTACGACGTTGTGCAGACACCCGACCGCACCGTCCACGTCCTCGTCGGCGACGTATCGGGCCACGGCCCCGAAGAAGCCGCGCTCGGCGTGGCGCTGCGCATCGCGTGGCGCGTGCTGGTGCTCGCCGGTGTTCACGGCGCCGACCGCATGAGACAACTCGACCGAATACTGCGCGCCGAGCGGGCAGGCGAAGGAATCTTCGCGACGGCGTTGAGCTTGGCGATACCCGCAGCTGGCCCGGTCACCGTCGTCCGCGCCGGCCATCCAGGGATGCTCCTGCACGGCGACGGCAAAGTGGACTGGGTCGAGCCGCCGAGCGGGCCTGCGCTGGGCCTGCATCGCGGTGATTGGGCGGAGCACGACGTCGACCTGTCCGACGGAGACGGGCTGCTCCTGCTCACCGACGGGCTCTTCGAGGGTCACTCCGGCGTAGGCGATGAACGGCTCGGCGAGTACGGCCTGCTCGAATTGGCCCGCTCGATCGCGACGCTTCCCGCCGCGGCGTTCGTCGGCGCCCTCATCGACGGAGCCGAGGAACTGGCTCACTCTCACGGTGGCCTCACCGACGACGTGGCCGTCATTCGCGTGCAACGGATCAAACGGTGATCGCCAACGACTCGCGCCCGACGCGCTGGCTACAACTCACGGTGCAAGGCTGGCTGATTCTCGTACTGGCCAGCATGGGGCTGGTGATGCTTGCCGGTGCGCTGGCCAGCATCGCCCTGATCAACCGCACCGACGACGTCACGCGTCAGTTGATCGACCACGTCCAGCCGGCACGATCCGCGTCATACCGGCTGCAGGCGGCCCTTCGCGACCAGGAAACGGCAATCCGCGGCTACGTCATCTCTGCCGACCGCCAATTCCTAGAGCCTTACTACGACGGCCAGCAGGACGAACGAAAGGCGGCCGATGATCTTCAACGGGCCGCTTCCGGGCGGTCCGACGTCCTCGCCGATCTCGACTCGATAGAGCGTGTCGCGACGGCGTGGCGGCTGTCCTACGCGGAACCCTTGATCGCAACCATCAAGCCCGGCAAGCCCGACCTGGCCAACACCGCGTCCGCCGAGGTCGGCAAGGTCGCGTTCGACAACATCCGCTTGCTGTTCGACAAGCAGAACGACCACTTGAGCGTGGCAAGGGCGGAAGCCATCGCCGAGCTGGATCGGACGCGCACCTGGCGGGACAGGGTGCTGATCGCCCTGGTCGGGGTGTTCCTGTTCACGGCAGTGCTGCTCGCTTACCTCACGAGACGGGCGGTGACCCGTCCGCTCGCCGACCTCGCGGCCGCATGCAGGCGAATCACCGGGGGCAGCTTCGGCGAGCGGATCTTCCCGCGCGGCCCAAAGGACATCCGGCAGATCGGCGTGGACGTCGAGGACATGCGGCAGCGCATCGTCGACGAACTCGACGCGTCCCGATCTGCCGAAGAACTCTTGGACCAGCAGGCAGTCGACTTGAGGCGCTCCAACGCCGAACTGGAGCAGTTCGCATACGTCGCGTCGCACGACCTGCAGGAGCCACTGCGCAAGATCACGTCGTTCTGCCAGTTGCTAGAGCGTCGGTATGCAGACCAACTCGACGAGCGTGGCCTCGAATACATCGCCTTTGCGGTCGACGGCGCCAAGCGCATGCAGATCTTGATCAACGACCTGCTGACGTTTTCCCGCGTCGGCAGGCTCAATGCCGAGCACGAAGAAGTCGACCTGAACGCCGTGCTGGACACGGCGGTCGGCAACGTTTCGATCGCCATCGAAGAGTCCAATACCGACCTCGTCCTGCCGGAGGCCCCGCTGCCGCACGTCCTCGGTGACACGACTCTGCTGACCATGCTGTTTCAGAACCTGATCGCCAACGCGGTGAAGTTCCGACGCGAGGGTGAGCACCCCCGCATCGTCATCCAGTGCGAAGCGGGCACCGGCGAACGCAGCGACCTTTGGCTCTTCAGCGTTTCCGACAACGGCATCGGAATCGGGCCGGAATTCGTCGACAAGGTGTTCGTGATCTTCCAGCGCCTGCACGGCCGCGACGCCTACTCGGGCACCGGCATCGGCTTGGCGCTTTGCAAGAAGATCGTCGAATACCACGGCGGAACGATCTGGATCGATACGTCTTACACCCGTGGAGCACGCATCAACTTCACGATGCCCGTAACCTCCGATGCAACGTCGCGCGAGATCCCTGCGTCGAATTTGGAAGGAACCCCGCAATGACACCATCCACTCGTCCGATCGACGTCCTCCTCATCGAGGACGATCCGGGCGACGAGCTCATCACGCGGGAGGCCTTCGAACACAACAAGATCGACAACACGTTGCACGTGGCGCGCGACGGTGAGGAAGGTCTTGACTATCTCTACCAACGAGGCCAGTACAGCGACGCACCTCGACCGGATCTGGTGCTGCTCGACTTGAACCTGCCCAAGTACGACGGACGGCAGCTGCTAGAGAAGATCAAGTCCGACCCCGATCTGTGCCACATCCCAGTGGTCGTGTTGACGACGTCGGCTGCGCAAGAGGACATCTTGCGCAGCTACAAATTGCATGCCAACGCGTACGTGACAAAGCCGGTCGACCTCGATGCGTTCATGAAGGCCGTTCGGCAGATCGACGAGTTCTTCGTCCAGGTGGTTCGTCTGCCGAATAGCTGACTACTGGGGCTGCTGGTGATTCATCAGCTTGAACCACGCGAGCGTGACTTCGGTTCCCGTCGGCGTTCCCTCGATGGTCGCCTCATCGGCAAGGGCGTGCATCAGCGGTATACCCCGACCCCGTAGGTTCGACGGTTGGTTTCCCGTCGGAATGCGCCAGCACCCATGGTCGATCACCGTCACCATCAGGGTGTCGCTCTCTGGCGCGTAATCCGCACTCAATCCGACGGTGCCTGGGAGCGGCGAGTCGACGTAGGCGTACTCGGCGGCGTTGGCCAGTGCCTCGTAGACGGCGAGCACGAGGTCGTTGTGCCGCTCCTCGTCCAACGTGAAGTGCTGCCGCAGCCACGACCCGAACTCCTTGCGGGTCTCGGCGGCGCTCGCAGCATTCGCGACGATCTCGGGTCGCACGAAATGCGCTCGATCGTTGACTGGTAAGCCCTCGGCTCGCTGGATGTCGTTCATGTTCGCCCGGTGACTACCCAGCGAAGGTCCGGTTCACGCCTCTCCGCAAGCTTTGAGTGCGTCGTCGAGTGTGGGATACAACGCAACGATCTTGTCGATGCCCACGAGCTTGATGGGGCGGCTCGTCGCAGGCCCGTCGGCAACGACGAGCAGCTTGGCGGTCTGGCCTACTCGCTCGTTGGCCTCGACGAGGACGCTCATCCCGGCCGACGCGAGAAAGGCGACGTCAGTGAGGTCGACGATGACGGCCGAGGGGCCTTCGCCCGCGGCGCCGAGGATCGCGGCCGTCAACTGAGGTGCAGTCAGCGCGTCCACGTCGCCGCTGACCGTGACGACCGAAGCGCGGCCGCGCTGGTCCAGCTGGACGACGAAGTTTCTGTCGTGCGCGGCGAAGTCCTCGTCATTGCTGCTGGCGGGTAGGTCAGCCACGGTGTACCTCTTCCTCGCGCCGGCGCGATTTGCGCACGACCAACCGGTCAGGCTGAGTGCTCAACCCCGAACACTTGAGCAGAGTAGTCGAGAATGGCCGGTGGATGCGCGTAGTGGTCAACCGGCGGCGACGAGCTCCCGAGCTGCCGTGCGCAGCCCACGACGCTTGCCGGTGGCGGGATCGGCCCCGAAGGTATCGCGAACGCCGCCGCGGATGCGGAACTTCAGCTCGGAGTGGGTTTCGGGAGCGTCGTCGCTGCTGGCCGTCAGGAACCTATTCGGAAGGGCCAGTTTGAGAATCGTCCAGAACGACTGCGAGTACTGGCGCAGCAGCGGACCCGTCGTGTACGGCAGGTCGTACTTGTCGCAGAGCGCACGGACTCTTTCGCCGATCTCGGCGTAGCGATTGCTCGGCAAGTCGGGAAAGAGGTGGTGCTCGATCTGATAGCAGAGGTTGCCGCTCATGAACGCCATCACCGGCCCTGCGCGAAAGTTCGCGGAGCCGAGCATCTGGCGTAGGTACCACTCGGCCTGCGTCTCGTTCTCGTACTCCTCCTTGGTGAACTTCTCGGCGCCGTCGGGAAAGTGGCCACAGAAGATCACCATGTACGACCAGTAGTTCCGGATCAGGTTGGCCACCGCGTTGGCGCCAAGCGTGTGCTTCCACGCGCGGCCGGTCAACGCGGGGAAGACGACGTAGTCCTTGCCCACCTGCTTGCCGACCTTCTTGCCGATGATCTTCAGATCCTTGCGAACCTCCGCCATCGACTTCTCGCCCTTGCGGTACTTCGTTATCTCGAGTCCATGAGCGGCGACACCCCACTCGAAGAGTGTGCCAAGCAGGATGTTGTTCACCGGGTTGGCGATCATCCAGCGCTCCCAGCGTTGATCGCGGGTGAGCCGCATGATGCCGTAGCCGATGTCGTCGTCGAGCCCAACGATGTTGGTGTACTTGTGATGAATGAAGTTGTGCGACTTCTTCCAGTGCACCGTCGGCGACGTGGTGTCCCACTCCCACTCCGTCGAGTGGATCTCCGGGTCGTTCATCCAGTCCCACTGACCGTGGGTGATGTTGTGCCCGAGTTCCATGTTCTCGATGATCTTCGCCAGCGCCAGCATGGCTGTGCCGATTGTCCACGCGACCTTGTTTCGGCTGCCGAACAACACGATTCGGCCACCGGCGGCAAGCCCCCGCTGAAGTTGGATGGCCCGGCGGATGTAGCGGGCATCCCGCTCGCCGCGCGACTCCTCGATGTCGGCTCTGATCGCGTCGAGCTCGCGGCCGAGTTGCTCGACGTCCTCGGGCGTCAGATGGGCGTACTCCTTGATGTCGCTGATAGCCATGTTCTTCTCTCCTAGATCTTGAGCGTGCAGTCGCCGGAAGCGGCTGAGATACAGGTTTGAATGCGGTCGCCTTCGCCGTGCTCGGTCCCGTTGCGGATGTCTCGGACGTGGCCGGATTCCAGCGATAGGACGCAGGATTGGCAGATACCCATGCGGCAGCCGAACGGCATCTGGATGCCCGCCTCCTCGCCGGCCTCCAGCAGCGTGGTGGCGCCGTCGACGTCGACGGTCTTGTCGGACACCGCGAAGGTGACGGTGCCGCCCTCGCCTCCCTTGTCGGTTCGCGCGATGACGAAGCGTTCGGTGTGCAACTCGTCTTCGAGCCCCGCGCTGGTCCAAACGGCTTCGAGGGCGTCGAGCATCGCTGGCGGACCACACGCCCACGTGGGGCGGTGCCGCCAATCGGGGACGATGCGGTCCACCTCCGACTCGAAGTCGAAGTGGCCGGACTCGCCGGTCAGATGCAGGTGCAGTGCATAGCCCGCCGACTCGTCGTGAAGCCGTTGCAACTCTTCGTGAAAGATGACGTCCTCGGCCGAAGGGGCGGAGTGAATGTGGACGATGTCCGGAGCGTGGCCTCGCTGCTTCAATGACCGCAGCATCGCCATGATCGGGGTGATGCCGCTGCCGGCGGTGACCAGAAGCAGCCTTGCGGGTGGCGGATCGGGCAGCGCGAAGTCGCCCTTCGGTGCGGCAAGGCGAACGATCGTTCCCGGCGTCACGCCGTTTACCAAGTGCGTCGACAAGAAGCCCTCCGGCGTGGCCTTGACGGTGATCGAGATGAGCTTCTTGTCGCGGACGGGGATCGACGTCAGCGAGTAGGACCGCCAGTGCCATCGACCGTCGACGCGCAGACCGATGCCGACGTACTGGCCGGGCCGATAGTCGCCGGAGAAACCCCACCCGGGCTTGATCGTGACGGTCGCCGAATCCTCGGTTTCCCTTCGAACGTCGACGACCTGGCCACGCAGTTCTCGTGCCGACCACAGCGGGTTGAGCAATTTCAGGTAGTCATCGGGCAGTAGCGGCGTCGTAGCTCGGGCCGCGAGCCCCCGCAATACGTTGATCCTCGGCGTCGACGCCGTCTCGACGTTCTTGGCAGGCTTCACACTCCACCGGGTCACGTCGCGCAAGTTCAGTGAACACATGTGCACCGGTTACCCACTGATACGAGGTTCAACCCATGAGTACCTCGCGAACCGCGCCTACTTCTTGAGTCTGCGACTACCGCCGTGCCAATCCTCGGTGACCCCGATCGATTCCTCGCTGACGCCGAAGCTGGCGAGCGCAGGCAGTTCCCGCAAGCTGCGCTTGAGTTCGGCGAAACCGGGGAAGCTGGCAAGCCCCAACACGTGGTCCCACAGTTCGGCGGCCTGCTCGGGGCTCGGCAGCCGACTGATGACGGGGCCGAAGAACGCCGTGCCCTCGGGCGGTCGAAAATGCAGGATCGGGGTGCCGACGTCCTTGCCGGTGAGCGAGAGGGCGCCATCGGTCTCGGCGCGAATCTCTGCGTCGAAACCGTTGTCCTCCAATGCCTCCAGCAGGTCGTCCGAGAGGCCGAGCTCTTCGAGGATCGGTGCGAGGAACTGCGGTGAGCCCTGCGGGTGCGGTGACATCTCCTCGGGCGGTGTGTCGAATAGCCGGTGCCCGATTGCGAGGTAGAGCGGCCCTACCGCCTCCCGCCCCTGCTCGGCGCGCAGCTTGGCGGCCACGCGAAGCATCTTCAGCCCCGCGGTGTGGCCCTCCTCGTAGCCTGGTGGAAAGTGCGCGTCATAGTCGATGTGCGCGTTGATCATTCGCAGCGAGATGAAACGCCAGTCGACGTCGTAGTCGCGCTGCCGAGCGACCATCCGAACCCACTTGCTCGTCATCCATGCGAATGGGCACACCGGGTCGAAGTAGAAGTCGAGATCGCTCACGAGGACGCTCCCTTGCGCTCGGAGACGAACCGGTGGATCGCCTCGACACCCATCGTCACGCGGTTGTCGTTGGCCGTGAACACCTCGGCGAAGCCCTGTGCGGGCAGATACGTCGCCGCGGCGAAGGACGACGGTAGGTTCGCGATGCCCGTCCAGCCGAATGATCCGTCCTGCCAAGCCATTTCGAGCCAGGTTTCGATCATCTCGACGAACGATGGGTCGACACCACCCGCCTCGACCGGGTTGAACGACGTCATGAGCCCGGTGGACCACATCTGCTCGACGATGGCAGGGGTCAGAGTGCGCTGCCGCTCGGACTCGGCAGCCTCGGACCTCACCAGGTCGCGAAGCCCACGGGCTCGCGAAACGAGCTCGTCACTGATCGTCGCCGTCATCGGAGACCTTTCCATCGGCGGGAGACTCCGGGACCTCAGGAGGAGGGGCGTTGCGCAAGTACGCCCTGAGTCGCAGAAGCTGACTGACCACCAGGCCTGCACCGATCAGCACGCCCAGTGCGATGACGACGGTGGCGCTCACCGCCGCGAGACTACGCATTCAGTGCGTTTCAGACCTTCGAATCGCCGGCTTCGGCTGTCAACTCGCGGTGTCGGTGTGTCACTGCCTGCTCATCGGAGTGGTGCGGTTCGTCATGCGCTGCCGTGAATAGAGATCGTCGATCGCGTCGCGCGGGTCAGTGACTGCGCAACTCGTCGACCAACTTGTCCTTGGGCAACGTCGAATAGCCCTTCATTCCAAGTTCTTTAGCACGTTTTCGCAATTCGACGACGGTCCAGCCCTCGTAGGCTCCGAACCTGCCCCCCCTGCGCCCAACAGCCCTGGCGCCGCGCGAGGCAACTGCGTTGGAGATGCGGGCCGCCTTTTCCTTCGAATCCCCCTTTTCGCGGAGATCCTCGTACAGTTTCTCGTTCTTGATCGACGAATTCGGCATAAGTGAGGGTGCCCGCGAGGTCTACTCGTCAATCACTTTGGGTAGCCAGAAATATGGCTACTTCGCTTGAAGAAGATCGCACGGTCAATCGGCACTCGACGGTGGTGAATTGGGGGCTGGCGTTCTCGACGCTTCTCGGAGCTGCAGCGGTGGTGGCGTACGCCTTCATGCAGGTGCTCGCCACCGCGGCGTGCAGCAGTGGTACGTGCCCGAAGTTGGGCCCAGGTGAAATTGGGTTCACCCTGATCGTCTACGGGGTGCCCACGGTGGCGGTGCTGACCGTCCTGCTGTCGTTCGTCACGGCACGTCGACGCCGCGGCATCGTGTTACCGATCGTCACATGGCTGGTGATCGCCGTCGCGGCCGTCGTGCTCTACGCGACCTTCCCGTAAGCAGGAGGCCGCGCGACATTGGCACAGGAAGCTGTGCGACCGTTGTCGCGATGGGCGTGCTAAGTACTCCTGAGGAACGGTTCGGCAGCTTGCCGGACTACCCGTTCGAGCCGCGTTACGTGCACGTCGCCGCCAAGGGCGTGCCCGAGGTCCGGATGAACTACGTCGACGCGGGGCCCGCCGACGGACCGGTGGTCCTGCTCGTACACGGCCAGCCGACGTGGTCGTACCTGTATCGCAAGGTGATTCGGGTGCTGGTCGAGGCCGGGCTGCGCGCCATCGCTGCGGACAACATCGGGTTCGGGCGCTCCGACAAGCTGACCGAGCCGACTGATTACACGTTTCGACGTCACGTCGACTGGCTGCACGGCTTCGTCACCGCGTTGGATCTGCGCGACGTCACCCTCGTCGTGCAGGACTGGGGCGGCCCCATCGGGTTGAGCGTGTTGGCCAGGGAACCGGACCGCTTCGCCGCAGTGGTGGCCACCAACACGATCCTGCACACCTATGACCCCGAGTTGGCGGGCAAGCTGACGTGGGCACACCACGGGGTGGGTGATGGGCGAGTGCTACTGGAGGAACAGTTCCTCGACTACGCGGCGTACTACCAGCGGGCACCGGAGATCGTCCCCAGCTCCTTCCTCGACGCGGTCGCGGGTCCTCTGCCGAACGACGTGCTCGCCGCGTACGACGCGCCCTTTCCGGACCGCTCCCATCAGGCCGGGCTGCGGCAGATGACGGCTTTGGTGCCGCTGACCCGCAACGATCCTGGCGCGAAGATCGGACGAGAAACGATGGCCGTTCTTGAGCAGTGGCGGCGACCCTTCCTCACCGCCTACTCCGACGGCGATCCCGCGACCCGCGGCTGGGAGACCGTGTTCGCCGAACGGGTGCCAGGCGCACGGGGCCAGCCGCACGTCACGATCGAAGGCGCAGGCCACTTCGTCCAGGAGCAACGGGGCGAAGAACTGGCCCGCGTGATCGCCGAGTTCGTGGGAGCGAACGGTCGGGTCGGACATGGGTAGGCCGAAGATCGCCTACCTGACGGCGGTCGCCCTATCGGCGGCCGCCTGCGCCTCGACGCCGTCGGCTCCTCCGACCGATGCCGGGCCCGCCAACACGCAGGCGATGGCGATCGTGCAGGCGATCACCAAGCAAGGGTTCTCCGCCCCGAATCCCCGAGATACGACGGCCCAGGATTGCGGCGAAATCCGGTGTGACCAATCGGTCGTCACCGACACCGTCACGGTCAGGTCTTTCGGCACCAACGGCAGGGCGGAGATCTACGCGAAACCGCTCGGCCTCGATCAGGTCGCGTCCGTCGTCGTATCCTTCGCGCCCACCGTTCCCCAGGCCGAGCAGGCACGGTACTGGGCTGCGATTCAGAAGCTACTCATCTGAACGCCGCGCGGTTTCCCTAGCGGGCTCGCGGGTTCTCCAGCACCACGGCAGCACCCTGACCAGAGCCGATGCACACCCCTGCGACGCCGTAGCGGACGTTGCGTTCACGCAGTTCGGTCGCAAGGGTCAGCACGTAACGCGCACCCGTCGCGCCGAACGGGTGTCCGATCGCCACCGCACCACCGTTGGGGGTCAGCTTGTCGTCCGGCACCGTGAACCCGTCGAGTTGGTTGGGCATTTCGCGAAGGACGCCGAGGGCCTGAGCGCTGAACGCCTCGTGCACCTCCCAGACGTCGATCTGCTGCGGAGTCAGACCCGCGCGTCGGATCGCCAACGGCATCGCCCACGCCGGGGCCAGCCCCATGATCGTCGGATCGATGCCGTACACGGCCGACGAGACCACCCGTGCCAACGGTTCGATCCCGAGTTCGGCGGCCCGCTCGCCAGAGGCCAGCACGATCGCGGTCGCCCCATCGGTCAACGGTGTCGAGTTGGCGGCGGTCATCTGCGTCGTGCCGGGCTGGGCCGGCAACTTCGCCAGCGTCTCGGCGGTGGTGTCGTCGCGGATGAACTCGTCGTGGGAGAACGTGCGGGCAGGCGTCTTCTTGGTCGCCGAAATCTCAACCGGCATGATCTCTTTCGCCAACCTGCCAGAGTCTCGCGCCGCCTTCGCGTTGCGCTGAGTGCGCAGTGCGAAGGCGTCGATCTCTTCGCGGGTCAACTCGTAGCGGTCTGCGACCTTCTGCGCGGTCTCGATCATCGCGATGTAGGCGTTGCGGGCCAGGAGAGTCGGATTCGGCGGACCGCCTGCGCCTGCCCACATGGTGTCGAGCATGAACACCGGTCCGCGCGGCATGAACGGAGCGTCGCCCTTCATCAGCGCCCACCCCGACCGCGACATCGACTCGACGCCCGAGGCGATGCCGACGCCCAGGTCGCCTGCCATGATCGCGTGGCTGATGTTGACCGTCGCGCTCAACGAAGACCCGCAGAAGCGATTGATCGTCGCGCCTGCGACGGTGTCGGGAAAGCCCGCGGCCAGCGCGGCCCACCGGCCGACGTCGCCCATCCCCTCGTGTGCGGGGTTCACGCATCCGGCGACGATGTCCTCGACCTCGCCGAGCGGCACGCCAACCCGTTCGCACGCACCCTTCATCGTCATCCCGAGCAGGTCGTCGGTTCGGATGTGGGAGAGGCTGCCGCCGTACCGGGCGAACGGGGTCCGGACCCCACCGAGAACGAATGCTTCAGGCATCGCTTTCCCTTCTGAACGCAACGCTGGATGTCGCCGTACGCTCGATTGGGTGAGCGCCGTATCGACCGTCGTCCTAGAGGGACGCTTCGCGCAAGACCTTTCTGCGATGGCGATCGCGTGGCAGGCGGAGAAGGCGCCTGACGCGAGCCTGCTCGCGCTCAACGAACCGTTGGCAGTCGAACTCGGGCTCGACCCCGAGTGGCTGCGCAGCCGCGCCGGGATTCAGCTGCTCGTCGGCGCGAATCTGCCCGAGGGCGCCACCCCCGTCGCACAGGCGTACGCGGGCCACCAGTTCGGCGGTTTCGTACCACGGCTCGGCGACGGACGCGCGCTCTTGCTCGGCGAGCTCACCGACACCGAGGGCAATCTGCGCGACCTCCACCTCAAGGGCTCGGGCCGCACACCCTTCGCGCGCGGAGGTGACGGGCTCGCTGCGGTCGGTCCGATGCTGCGCGAATACGTCATCAGCGAGGCGATGCACGCGATGGGGATACCGACGACGCGCTCGCTCGCCGTCGTCGCGACGGGCAACACGGTGTATCGGGACAGCCCGCTGCCGGGAGCAGTGCTGGCAAGGGTCGCGAGCAGCCACCTGAGGGTCGGCAGCTTTCAGTACGCCGCGACGACGGGCGGCGTCGACCTGGTTCGGGCGCTCGCCGACCACGCGATCGCGCGCCACCATCCCGCAGCGGCGGAGGCCGAGCACCCGTACGTCGCACTACTCGACGCCGTCGTCGCCGCGCAGGCGTCGCTGGTGGCCAAATGGATGCTCGTCGGATTCATCCACGGCGTCATGAACACCGACAACATGACGATCTCGGGCGAGACGATCGACTACGGGCCATGTGCGTTCATGGATGCCTACGACCCTGCGACGGTGTACAGCTCGATCGATCACGCCGGACGCTACGCCTACGGCAACCAGCCAACGGTCGCCCAATGGAACCTCACTCGGTTCGCCGAGACGCTGCTCGACCTGTTCTCTGACGACCAAGAGAAGGCGATCGAAATCGCGGTGGCGTCCCTCGGCGAGTTTCCCAATCACTTCAACGCCGCCTGGTTGACCGGAATGCGCGAAAAGCTAGGACTGCCAAGCGAAGTCGCGGACGACGTCGCGGCACCCCTGGCGCAGGACCTGCTGCAGCTCCTGCACGCGAACCACGCCGACTACACCGGGTCATTCCATCGGCTGGGAACCTTCGACGACTGGAGCAGCCGCTGGCGCGCACTCGCTCCGAACGTCGACGCCCTCGCGCACGCCAACCCCGTCTACATTCCGCGAAACCATCTCGTGGAGGAGGCGCTCGACGCGGCGACGAGCGGCGACATGAAGCCCTTCGGAGACCTCGTCGCCGTCGTGGCAGACCCGTACGTCGAACGCGCAGGGCTCGAGCGCTACGCGGCCCCCGCCCCCGAGGACTTCGGCGAGTACAAGACGTTCTGCGGGACCTAGCCTTCCAGGGCCCGGCGAATCTCGGTCTCGTCGGCACTGCCGGCGACGAAGATCATCTCGTCGTGAGCCTGCAGCACGTCGTCGGGTTTCGGCAGGATCACGTGGTTGCCCCGGATCAAGGTGATCAACACGGTGTTGGCAGGAAGTCGGAGATCGCGCACCGCCCGGCCGACAGTCGGATTACCAACCGACAGCGTGAGTTTCGCGACGTTCGCCCCGCCGCGGCGCAACCCCATCATGCGTACCAGGTGGCCGATGTCGATGGCCCCCTCCACGCCCGCGACCATCGCACGCGGCGTCGACACCGCGATGTCGACGCCCCACGCCTCGGTGAACATCCACTCGTTGCGCGCGTCGTTGACCCTCGCCACCACGTGCGGAACCCCGAACTCGCTCTTCGCAAGCAGCGCCGCCGTCACGTTCGCCTTGTCGTCGCCCGTTGCCGTGATCACGACGTCGCAGAGCTGAAGGCCACACTCCTCCAGCGAAGCCAATTCACAGGCGTCGGCCAGCAGCCACTCAGCCGCAGGGACGAGGTGCGGCTGGTATTTGGCTACTTCGTGCTCGATCAGGAGCACCCTGTGCCCGTTCTCCAGCAACTCACGCGCAACGGACCGCCCTACCGAGCCCGCACCCGCAATGCCGATCCGCATGGGTCCATCCTGCCTTCGCCGGGCCGCAGAGGCGGTCCATGTGCTGTTTTACTTGGGCAGACCATGAACCTGCACCAGCTCTACATCGCGATGCTGATCGCCGGTCTCGTGCTGCTGGTCAGCATCGCCGCAACGCGCATCGCGCACCGCGTCGGGCTGCCCAGCCTCCTGCTCTTTCTCGGCGCGGGCGTCCTTCTCGGCGAGGACGCCCTCGGCGTGCACTTCGACGACGTCGAACTGGCACGCAACCTCGGCACCGTCGCGTTGGCGATCATCCTGGTCGAGGGCGGTTTGACGACCCGTTTCTCCGACATCAGAAGCGTGCTCGCGCCCGCAGTCGTGCTGGCGACGGTCGGCGTCGGCATCAGCACCATCGTCACGGCGGCAGGTGCACACTTCCTACTCGGCTTCGACTGGCAACTGTCGCTGTTGCTCGGGGCGATCGTCTCCTCGACCGACGCCGCCGCTGTCTTCTCCGTGGTGCGCGTCCTCCCGTTGCCCCGCCGCGTCGCGGGACTGTTGGAGGCCGAGTCCGGTTTCAACGACGCACCCGCCGTGATCCTGGTGCTGATCTTCAGCGCCACGCCGCTGGTGTTCCACTCGGGCGAGGCAATCTTCGAGTTGTTCTACGAGCTCACCGCGGGCGCGGCGATCGGGCTGTTGAGCGGTGCGCTCGGTGCGATGGTGCTGCGACGCATCGCCCTGCCCGCTTCCGGGCTGTACCCGCTCGCTACCTTCGGCATCGGCATGGTGGCGTTCGCAGCAGCGGGCAGCGCCAACGCCAGTGGATTCCTCGCGGCGTACCTGGCGGCGGTCGTGCTCGAACGCCACCATCTGCCCCACCGTTCGGCGATCCGATCGTTCGCCGAAGGCCTCGGGTGGCTTGCCCAGATCGCGCTGTTCGTCCTGCTCGGCCTACTCGTAACGCCGAGTCTGCTTGGCGACGACATCGTTCCCGCCGTGCTCGTCGGGTCGGTGCTGCTGCTGATCGGCAGGCCTCTCGCCGTCGTCGTGTCGCTGATTCCCTTCCGTCCGCCGTGGCGCGAACAGGTCTTCCTGTCGTCAGCCGGGTTGCGCGGCGCCGTCCCGATCGTGCTTGCGACGTTTCCGATCGTGGCAGGAGTCGAAGGCAGCAGGCGCCTTCTCGACATCGTCTTCATCCTGGTGGTGGTCTTCACGCTGGTGCAGGGCCCAGTCCTGCAGCCGATCGCGCGCCTGCTCGGACTGGCGCCCCGAGACGCCGCACGCGAGATACACGTCGAGTCGGCTCCCCTCGACGTTCTCGACGCCGAACTCCTGAACATGACCGTGGCTCCCGATTCACGGCTGCACAACGTGACCGTCCTCGAGCTGCGCCTGCCAGAGCCGACCGTGATCACGCTGATCATTCGCGACGGCCACACGTTCGTCCCGCAACCCGACACCCGTATCGAAGCAGGCGACGAACTGCTGATCGTGACGACGACGACGACGCGTGAATCGGCCGAGCGACGGCTTCGTGCGGTGAGTCGCCGCGGCAAGCTCGCCTACTGGTTCGACGAATACGGCGCGCCGAACTGACCGATGCCGGTGGCATCCTGACGTAGTGGGCTTGATATTCCGACTGGTCGAACTGTTGCTGGTGCTGGTCCCGGTCGTCGGCGCCGTCATCGCGGTGAGGGGGATGATCTCGTCCGCTCGCGGCCGCGCCGACGACGTGCGCGGTCCGATTCAGGAGTCCATCCCGGCCAGCGAGCCTGGTGATCCCGCCGCCCGGTGGCGAACCATCACGCGCGCGCTCGACGAGCACCGTCGCACGGACGAGCGTTGGCTGAGCTACGAACTCGACGTCGCCAAGCTCCTGGACTTCCCTCTGATGACCGACATGCGCGATCCGTTGACGACGCGCTTCCACGGAACCAAGTTCCGTGCGGATCTGCTGCGACCGACCAAGGCGGAAGACCTGCTCGACGACCGTGAGGGCACACGCGATTACCTGGACGCCGTACAGGAATACGTGACGGCCTTCAACGCCGCCGAGGCGGAGGCAATTCGCCGTCGCCGCAACGACTTCAGCCAAACCGATCAACAACGGCTGGCGAGGGCCCAAAGCCTGCTGCGGGTCGCATCCGACGCATCGGCGACCGCGCAGGAACGCGGAAGGGCCTATGCGCTCGCCGGCAAGGAGCTCGACGGGCTGATCGTGTTGCCCGACAACACCCGGGCGGCCATCGAGCGAGGCGTGGCCGGAGAGTTGGACTGATGACTCCGTACCGTGGATGAGATGAGCGCCCCAACCGTCCTTGGCATCGCGGTGGCGATCGCGGCCGCGCTCGCCGTCGCGCCGACACCCGTTGCCTACGCCCAAGCGTGTTCCGACGTGGAGGTGGTGTTTGCCCGCGGCACCACCGAACCAGTCGGGATCGGCTCGGCAGGACAGGCATTCGTCGACGCGCTGAAGCCGAAACTCGGCTCTCGCTCGCTGGGTATCTACGCCGTCCAGTACCCGGCAAGCACCGACTGGCCAACCGCGGTGCAGGGAATCAACGATGCGAGCGCCCACATTCAGGCCACCGCCGCAAACTGCCCCGCGACGAAGCTGGTGCTTGGCGGCTACTCGCAGGGCGCCGCGGTCATCGGGTTCACCACGGCGAGCGTGGTGCCTGCCGGTGCGACCGACTACAACGGCAACGGCCCGATGCCACCAGACGTGGCCCAACACGTCGCCGCCGTCGCGCTGTTCGGCAAGCCGTCACCGACGTTCATGGGCGCAATCGGCGAGCCAGCCGTCACGGTCGGTCCCCTCTACGCGGCCAAGACCATCGAGGAGTGCGTCCCGAAGGATCCGGTCTGCTCCGAGGGACAAGACCTGTCGTACCACTTCAAGTACGTGACCAACGGCCTGGTTGCTCGAGCCGCCGACTTCGTCGCGGGCAAGCTCTGAGTTTCGCAGGCCGATCGGGCGAACTACCGCTCGTGAGGCGGCACGTCGCGCAGCTTGTCCGAGAACGCGTCGACCTCGGAATGGCTGTGGGACAAGTGAACCCGGGCGGTCGAGGCGGGCCTGCTCGTTAGGGACAGGCCTTGTCGCCATTCGTTGGCTGGCCGAATGGGTCTCGGCGCGAAGCCGCCGCCGCAGTTGGGGCAGACGTTCGCGATGCGCTCGACGCAGTGGGCGCAGAACGTGCACTCGTATGTGCAGATCATCGCGTCGAGAGCCTGCGGCGGCAGATCCTTGTCGCAGTATTCGCAGTTGGGTCGCAGCTCCAACGCGGGCACGTCGCCTCCTTGCCTCCAGTGACATCGATTGTGGCTGCCAAGCGTCGCCGTCGACAGCGGCGCGTGTGCCAGTTGCCGACGAAATGGCGCCAATCCGGTTGCGACGAGGTTGCCTGTCGGTGGCCGCTGGATTGCGGTCGACGATTATTAGGTTTCTGGCTCGACCTGCACTAACGTAGCGCGCGGTTCACCGTCGACCCAGGAAAATCTCATGCCTTCTCAGTCCGCCCCGCGGCTCGCTCCAACCCTTCGCAACGCCCGTCGGCACCGCGTCACTCGCAACCTGAATCTCCCCACCGTCGGCCAGTGCTTCGACGTCGAGATCACCCGCGACGTCGACGGCTGGCTGATCCGGATACCCGAGATCGGTGCCGTCACCCACACCCTGCGCCGCGCGCGTGTCGAGGTCGCCGCACGTGAGTGCATCGCCACCAGAACCGGCATCCCGATCGGTTACGTCGCGATCCTCGTAACCCGCGAAGTCAAGTAGCGCTCAAGGGGTTTCGCATCGGCGCCCTACCAGGTGGTTGGGTGGGCGGCGCCAGCATCGGCACACGAGGCTTGACGGTTGCGGTTGCCGGTTTCTTCGTGGTGATCTCCAGCTCGTCTCCGGAATGACGGATGGTCAGTCGTCCCTCGGGTCCGTCGCGCAACGTATAGGTCACCTCTTCGCCGGCGACCTCGACGCGCACGCCATAGCCGTGCCACCGCAGGCCGAACGCCAGCCGGGTGATGCCGTTGGGCAATTGCGGGTCGAGCGCCAGCACCTTCTCGTCGTCTCGTAGCCCGCCAAAGCCTGCGACCAACGCTATCCAGGCGCCAGCCAGTGACGCCATGTGCAGACCGTCTCGCGTGTTGTGGTGCAGGTCGCGCAGGTCGATCAACGCGGCCTCGGCCGTGTAGTCGTGGGCGAGCTCGAGGTGACCGACTTCGGCGCACAGTACGGCTTGCGTGCACGCAGACAACGACGAGTCGCGCGTCGTGCGCCGTTCGTAGTAGTCGACGTTGCGCGCCTTCTGATCTGCGGAGAACACGTGGCCCTGCCAGTGCATTGCAAGGACGAGGTCGGCCTGCTTGACCACCTGCGACGGATACAGCCGGACGTAGGGCTGATGCAGGAGCAGTGGATACTGGGTGTCCTCGCTGAACGGCCACTCCCGTAGCCCGGTGAACCCCTCGCACTGCTGATGTACCTCTAGCTCGTCGTCGTAGGGGAGATTCACGGCGGCGGCGGCGTCACGCCAGGCAGCCGTCTCCTCGGTGGTGACGCCCATCTCCTCGGCAGCGTCCGGGTGCCGTTCGCACGCGTCGGCCGCGGTCCGCAGGTTGTACGCGGCCATCAGGTTGGTGAACACGTTGTCGCGCACGACGGCGGTGTACTCGTCGGGACCCGTGACGCCGTCGATGTGCCACACCCCGTGGCGGTCGTGGTGTCCCAGCGACGCGAACAATCGTGCCGTGTCGACGAGCACCGTCAGCCCGCACTCGGCCTCCAACGAGTGGTCACCGGTGACGACCCGGTACCGCTCGAAGGCCATCGCGATGTCGGCGTTGACGTGCCATGCCGCCGATCCCGCTGGCCAATACGCCGAGCACTCCTGTCCACGGATCGTTCGCCATGGGAACGCAGCGCCCTTCAGATTCAGCTCCGCGGCACGATCGCGGGCCAGTTCGAGGGTGGACGCCCGCCACCGCAGAGCATCGGCGGCGGCCTGCGGTGCGGTGTAGGTGAGCGCGGGCAGTACGAATCCCTCCGTGTCCCAGAAGGCGTGCCCGTCGTAGCCGGTACCGGTCAGCCCCTTGCCAGGGATCGCACGCCGCTCGGCCCTTGCGCTCGCCTGCAGTATGTGGAAGAGCCCGAATCGCACGGCTTGTTGGATGTGCGGGTCGCCATCGACCTCCACGTCAGCGCAATCCCAGAAGTCGTCGAGGTACTGGCGCTGTTCGTCGAGCAGGCCTTGCCACCCGGTGTAGCTGGCGCCCGTGATCGCTCCAGCCACCTGGTCGTGCAGCGCTGGCCGTGAGCGCAGGCTGGACCAGCCGTACCCCAGGTACTTGACGATGCGCAACCGCTGGCCTGGCCGCAGGCCGCAGATGACCGTGGTGCGTGCGAGGTTTTCGCTTGTCACGGTGGACACTTCGACACGGCCCTCCACGTCGATCAGGTGGTCCATCGCGGCCGCCATCGTCAGCCCGCTCACCTTGGTGCGGTGCAGGAGGATCGCCTGCGTGTCGCCGCCCTCGTGGCTGACCGGCTCTAGTGGATGGTGCAGGACGGCGGCCACGCGGGGATCTGCCGACGGCTGTGGCTGGTCTTCGTTGGCCACCAGCTCGGATTGCACTGTCACACGGGTGAATTCGTCGACCGCCTGCACGACGTACTCGATCGCGGCGACGCTGCGATTCGTCAGCGACACCAGCCGGGTGGAGCAGACCTCGATCTGCTTGCCTGCAGGCGATCTCCAGCGCGCCCGCCGAGACAGCGTGCCCGAGCGGAGGTCCAAGAACCGCTCGTGCTCTAGCAATTCGCCGTATCGCACGTCGAAGGGTTCGTCGTCGACGAGCAGCCGCAGCACCTTGCCATTGGTGACGTCGACGAGGGACTGGCCCTCTTCGGGATAGCCGTAGCCAGCCTCCGCGTAGGGCAGCGGACGCAATTCGAAGTACGCATTGAGGTAGGTACCCGGTAGTCCGTACGGTTCACCCTCGTCGAGGTTGCCGCGCATGCCGAGGTGCCCGTTCGACAGCGCGAACAACGACTCCGACTGAGCGAGCAGGTCGAAGTCCAGCCGAGTCTCGCGGACCCCCCACGGCTCGACCGGAAAGGCAGCGTCGTCGATCATCACGTCGCCATCAGCTCGGCGAGGTCGGCAACGACGATGTCAGCGCCGTTGCGCCGCAACGCTTCTGGATCGCCGGTGCGGTCGACACCGACGACAGCGCCGAAGCCGCCCGCCCGTCCGGCCTGCACGCCAGAGATTGCATCCTCGAAGACCGCTGCGGCGTTAGGATCTACCCCGAGCAGCTGCGCCGCACGCAGGTAGGAGTCAGGGGCGGGCTTCCCAGCTAGGTGCTCGGCGCGGATCGTCAGGCCGTCGACGCGGCAACGCACGAACTTGGCCAGGTCTGCGACGTCGAGAACCTCCCGCGTGTTGGCGCTGGAGGACACTACGGCGATCGCGAGCCCCGCGTCGGCGACGGCTTGCAGGTAGCGCAGAGAGCCCTCGAACACCGTCACGCCGTCTGTGTGCAACCGCTGCTGGTAGAGCTCGTTCTTGCGGTTCGCCAGTCCGTGGACGGTTTCCGCGTCGGGACCGTCGTCCGCACCACCCTCGGGCAGTTCGATTCCGCGGCCCGCCAAGAAACTGCGCACCCCGTCGTCGCGGGTCTTGCCGTCGACGTATTGGCGGTAGTCCTCATCCGAGAACGCCTTCTGGCCGTCGCGATGGCTCAGGAAGTCGTCGAACATCTCCTTCCACGCCTTCTCGTGCACGCTCGCCGTGTCGGTCAGCACGCCATCGAGGTCGAACAGGCACGCTCGCGTCGTGTCGGGCAAGCCCAGCGCGGTCACCGCATCCTGCGCTTCACACGTTCGTCTTCCTCGAACGTGACGCGGTCGTCCGGACCGGCGCCGTAGAAGCTGCGCGTGCCGCCGGCGGTGAGCACTCGGACGGTCGTGACGTTGAGCCAGCGATGGCCCACTGGATCCTCGATGACGTCGCCCTTCGCGATTTGCGTCGGCGCCACCAGCTCCACCGGCTCCTGCTCGGTCATGCGTCCTGTTTACCCAATGTCATCGAGACGACACCTGCGAAGTGCTGTTTGAGGCCCCCGTCACGGGGTAGCCAGTGGGTACTTGAATGGCGACCGAAAGGGGTCTCCGATGTCCACGGCGCTCGAAAACAACACGCCTATCGAGAACGAACCACCTGCTCAGGTAGACAATGATGAACCGGAGGCGCCTACCTACACGGTGACGAACTGGATCCTTGGGCTGTGCTTGCTGCCTGCGGCAGTGCTGCTGATCGGCTTCGCGTACGCGCAAGTGCTCAACGCGGGCTGTGCCGATGGATCCTGTCCCGGGATGGGGTCGGGCGAGTCCAAGTTCATCTTCATCGTGACGGGCGCACTCGCGGTGGCGGTGGCAAGCATCGCCGCGTCGTTCGTCACTGCCCGCCAACGGCTTGGCGTCTTGGTGCCAGCATGCGGTTGGGCACTGCTACTCGTTCTGGCGGCCATGGCATACACGGCGGTTCCGTAGTCGCGCGCTAGCCCATGGACGTCGACCATCCCGAACGGGACCAGAGCTGGGACCGGGCGGCACGCTCGGAGACCGAAACCGAACGGCTAGACCGCAATTGGTCCAGCCTCCTGCAGGAGCTACGTGTCGCGCAGACTGGCGTGCAGTTGCTCACCGGATTTCTACTGACGCTGCCGTTCCAGCAGCGCTTCGATCTCCTCGACGGCACGATGCGGACGGTATACCTGGTGACCGTCGGGTGCTCCGTGGCGGCGACCGTTCTCCTCATCGCACCCGTCGGGATGCATCGCCTCCTCTTCCGGCAACGCCGACTAGCCGCGCTCGTGTCCGCGGCGCACCGATGCGCGTACGCAGGTCTCGTTCTGCTCGGAGCCGCGATGGTGGGCGTCACCGTGGTGGTATTCGACGCCGTGGCGGGTCGTCCAGCAGCGCTCTTGGCCGGATCGCTGGCCTTCGTCGCCTTCACCGTGATGTGGCTCGTCATCCCCCTGCTGCTGCGTTCGGATCATGGGCAACCGTCCGTGCCGTAACGCATGGATTCCGGCTGAATTGGGTATGTGACCTGCATGGGTAGACATAGGGCCGAGATATTCAAGCGTAGCGATGCGCGCCCGCAGCCCGCCCGGCCAAAGTCGTCGGCGCACGAAGGGAAACTCGATGGGAATCACGAGGCGAATCCCGACCGAACCGACATGACGGTTCCCCACCTGTTCGGTGATCCATCGCTGGCTCTCTACGGTTACCGCGGTCAGGTCGCCTGACCCGTGCCCGGAATGCCCTCGCGTGAGGCGACGGAGACTGCGCCGCCCGTGTTGAACACCTCGATGACGACGTCGGCATCGCGGTACCAGCCCAGACGCGCTAGATCCGGCGTCTCGGCGATGATGGCATGGGCAGTGTCCCCGTCGAGAGGGTAATCGTCCACGGCATGCCGCCAGTGCGCCGCGATCAGCGTCGCACCTCTCGGGAGCCCCGCACAGCCGCGACGTACGGCGTCGCGTAGCGCGTCGGCGCTTAGGTAGTAGGCGACCTCGCTGAGGACGACCAGGTCGAAAGGCCCTTCGGGCCAAGGTGAGTCGAGCGAGGACCGTGACAGCGACACACGGTCGCGGCAGCCAGCCTCGCGCAGGCGCACGTCCGCCGTGCGCAGTGGTGACTCGGCCACGTCTACGGACGTCACGCGATCACATCGTTGCGCCAACAACTCGGTGAGCGTACCGATCGAGCAGCCCGGCTCGAAGGCATGGCGATAGCGGGGTTCGGGAAGCAACGCCATCGTGATCGCATACTTGCGCCGTTCATACCAACGCGACTGCAGGAGCCACGGATCGTCGGTTTCCGAGTACATGGCGTCGAAGTAGTCGTCGGAAAGTCGCGTGCTCATCGGAACAACACCTCGCCAACTGCGAGTAGTCGCGGTAGAACGAAGGCAGGCAGAAGCGGTGGGACGTCGGCGTACGACGAGAATTGGCTCCGGAAGCATTGCGCTGCTTGCTGTTTGCGTTCAACCGCCTGAGGAGTCAAGGGGACGCTAAACCCTCGCTCCCACGGTACGGCCGAATCGCCTGGTGTTGCCCAGTGCCACATCCACACTGGATATTCGACCAGTACCCCGGCGGTGGCGCCTGCGGCGGTGGATGCGGCGCGGCCGACGGCCTCGTGGTCGGGGTGCCCGTCTCCACGCCAGGTTGCAGCGCACCACGTTCCCGGTCCCTTCTCACCCAGAATCGCGGTGAGAAGGGCAGCAAGGCGATGCTCGTGGTCGGCGACCTCGCCGTCGGGCAGGCCCAGCGAGATCGGTGGTGCTAGACCGAGAGTGCTTGTCGCCGCGTGTAATTCCTCGCTTCGCGCGACTTCCAGCAGCGTCCGTTCCTTCGCGGACAGGCTTGGATACGCCGCGGCGCCGTCGGTCACGCATACGACCGTGACCTCGACGCCCCTCGCGGCGAGTTGGGCCATCGTCGCCCCGAGTCCGAGCGTCTCGTCGTCGGGATGTGGTGCGACCACGACGAGTCTCGGGCACTCGCGCAGATCCAACTCCGGCAGCCGGTCGGCACCGAGCCAATCCTTCACGGGTGTGCCACCGCCTGCTAGTGGTGTGGCGGCGAGGCGGGCGCCATTGCCCGCTGAGACCGTCATGACTGCTGACTCGCCAGCCGGCCGAGCACGGCAAGATCGCGTTCGGCATGGCTCTGCCGCACGTACATGGTCAGATCGGCCACCCGCCGGGCATGCGGCCCGTCTTGGCACAGCGGCCCCGGTCCAAGAGCCCGCCCGGTCCGCGTGATCGCCTCGTCCACCGCCGTTTCGACGACGGCCCTGACCCGCCTGGCGAGAAGTTCTGAGGTACCCGACCTGTCGAACGGATCGGCGTCAATCCGTGCCGCCGACAACGTCATCAAGGCGTCGGCGGCCGCGATGGCAGCGTCGACCGCTCCGAGATGTGCCAGCGTGTGCGCATCAGCCGCCTCATCGCCGGCCCGTGCGTACAAGGGTCGCGCAACTGCGCGGGCTCCCCCGAGCCAACACGCCGCCACCCCGATCGCACCGTGCCAGAAGCCCGGCCGCGCGAGATATGCACCGGGCTCCCCAACGGGAACCGCGCGCACGTTATTGAATTGCACTGCGCGAGTGTCACTTCCGGCCATACCGGCATTCCACCACGTACTCGGCAGCGGTTTGACCCCGGGATCGCTCACCTCCACCGCGAACAGGCGGCGTTTGCGCTCCTCCTGCCGCGCGGTGACGAGCGCATGGCTGCAAAAGCTCGCCCCCGAACACCAGGGCTTCGTCCCGCTCAACGTGAAGTCGTCACCGGAACCCGTCGCGGTAAGAACCGCGTCCGAGGATTCGGCTGCCCATACTCCCCACAGCTGGCCCATTGCAGGCGGCTTGCCGCCGAGCTCGTCGAGGATGGCGACGGCGTCGCAATGCGCTTCGGCCAACCGTCCCGCGACGACGTCTTCCTCGGCGAGGTGCATCAGGGTGCGCCAGCGTTCGGCCGTCCTGCCCGATGCGGGCATCGGCATCTCGAGACGGCCTGATTCCAACCAATGTCTGATGAGGCCCGCGCTCATACTGACTCCGCTGTCAACATGGCAGGTGGATTGCCGTTTTCACCGGTTCTCAATCCGTGACGCACGACGCGTTTGACCTTCGCGCGCGGGGGTATCAAGGTTCGGTGCGCGACTACCTGTGCCCGAACTGCGGCCAACGACTAGCTTTCGAGAACTCCGTGTGTTTGTCCTGCGGTAGCCGCCTAGGGTTCTCCCTCGACGACATGGCACTGCTGGTCATCGCCAAGGGCGAAGACAGTGAGCACGACGGCGCTGTGGATGCCAGCGAATACCGACTGTGCGCCAATCTGCATCGCGCCGAATGCAACTGGCTGGTCCCGAAGGGCCCGATCGCGCAGCTTTGCCAAAGCTGCGCGTTGACCCGCACCAGGCCCAACGATGCCGACACGGTGGCAATGGCCGCGTTCGCCGCCGCGGAAAGGGCCAAACGTCGTCTCATCGTCGAGCTCCACGATCTGAAGCTGCCCATCGTCGGGCGAGACCAGGACCCCGAATACGGCCTCGCGTTCGATCTGCTCTCCAGTGCCGCCGAGAAGGTCTTCACCGGGCACGACGATGGTCTGATCACCCTGGACCTCGCAGAGGGCGACGACGTGCACCGCGAGCAGTTACGCATCGCGATGGCAGAGCCATATCGGACCCTGCTCGGGCACTTCCGGCACGAGATCGGCCACTACTATTACTTCCGCCTCGTCGGCACGTCGCCGAACTATGAGTCGCGATTTCGCGAGCTGTTCGGAGATCCCGACGCGGACTACCAGGAAGCGCTCGACCGACACTACAGCGAGGGTGCGCCTGCCAATTGGCGGGCGAACTACGTGTCCTCGTATGCGACCATGCACCCCGCGGAAGACTGGGCAGAGACGTTCGCGCACTATCTGCACATCCGCGACACCCTCGACACCGCCGCGGCATTCGGATTCGCCCCCGCCGCAGCTACATTCGACCGCCGGGCGTTGGGTCCGAGCGGATTCGACGCACTAATCGACCTGTGGCTGCCGTTGGCGTGGGCCCTGAACATGGTCAACCGCTCGATGGGCCACGACGACTTGTACCCCTTCGTCCTGCCTCCCGCGGTCCTGGAGAAGATGCGGTTCATCCACACCGTGGTCGACGAGGTCACGGCCGACCCGGCCAAGCTGGCCATCGCGGCGGGGGCCTAGCTCTCGCAGCGATCAGCCTGCGAGATCCTTCACGTGATCGGCGAATCCTCCGGTCACGCGGGCATCGGTGCGATCCGAGGTGAGCACCGGGTGCGTTCGGTCCCACGCGATGCGGGCGCCTGCTCGCTCCAAGCGCTGGACGAGGTCGACGTCTTCCTCCACTTCGAGGGGTCGGAAGCCGCCAACGCGCCAATAGACGTCGGCACGCACTCCGAGGTTCGCTCCGTGGATGTGACCGTGCGGCGTGTCGGAGGCCTTCGCGCGGTCGTACCCACGCTCGTACAGCCGTTGGGTTTCGGCGCCATGGTCTCGCCAGTCCACCCGTACCGTGCCGACCACCGCTTCGAAGCCGGCTCGGTGACGTGCCAGCTGATTTGCCAGCCAGTCGGTAGGCACTTCCGAATCGGCATCCGTCGTCGCGAACCAGGTATCAGAGCCTGCGTCGGGGGCGAGACGTCGAAATCCCACCCCTCGCGCCACGCCGACGTTCGCCGCACCTATCGAGACCGTGAGAAACGGTGCCTTGACCGCGTTCTCGGAACCATCCGAGCATGAATCGAGCACGACGACGGTCTTGACCGGCACGGGTACGTGTTCGGCGGCCCTCGCGAGGCTGGCCAGGCAGGCCGGCAATCGATCTCGCTCGTTGTGAGCGGGAACGACGACGACGAATTCTGCGGGTTCTACGGCGTGAATGGAAATGACGACTACCCTCCTCGTCGACCTTGAGCGAGGGCCCGGGGCTGGAGCCGCGTGTTACGGGTAGCCAGAAGCGTTGGGTGACAAACCCGCGGCGTGGCTACTTGGCCCGACTCTGCGCTTCGAGTTTGGCCACGATGTTGAACAGTCCGCTGATGATGTCGCCCATCACCGCATCGTCCTGAACGTCGGCGCTTGGGTCTTCGGATACCGCGCGTAGCTTCTCGTACAGCGCCATGGCTTCGGGCGCGTCGGCCGAGGGCCGCGGAATGTTGAGCTTCATCGCTTCATGACCTGCCTTCGTGACGCATCGACAACCTGGCCGTTCAGTACCCCGCAGGCGGGCGGGGAAAACGGCTTGGCGATGTTTCGGTATCTCGGCGACAGGGCATTTGAGCAACGATGAGTAGCGACGAGCGCGCCCCAGCGGTTCTCTTCGACGTCGACGGCACGTTGGTCGATTCCAACTACCTGCACGTCCACGCCTGGCGTCGCGCCTTTTCGGACGTGGAGATACCCGTCGAGACCTGGCGTATTCATCGCTCGATCGGAATGGATGGAACGAAGCTGGTGGAGTCCCTCTCGGGTGACGCCGACGACGACGTCCAGAAACGACTCAAGGACTTGCATTCGCGCTACTACGCGGAGACCACGTCGCTGCTGGCCCTGCTTCCGGGTGCACGTGAAGTCTTGGACCGCATCGCATCGCTGGGACTGCAGGTAGTTCTGGCTACCTCCGCGCCGGAAGACGAATTCGAGACACTGCGCCGCGTCCTCGACCGCGACGACTTGGTTTCCACCTCGACATCGTCGGAGGACGTCGGAACCGCCAAGCCCGAACCCGACATCGTCGAGGTAGCACTGGACCGCGCAGGCGTCCCCGCCGATCGCGCGGTGTTCGTCGGCGATGCCGTCTTCGATGCGGAAGCTAGTGGTAGGGCGGGGGTCGAGAGCATCGGCGTACTCAGCGGCGGTGTCTCTCGCGCCGAACTGCAGGACGCCGGTGCGGCTGTCGTCTTCGACAACGTTGCCGAGCTCTGCGAGCACCTGGACGACAGCCCGGTCGGCCGTCTACTTGGCCTCGTCACGAAGGGCTGACAGCAGCGGGCCTGCCGCCTCCTTCAGGAACTGGTCCTGCCCCTCATCGCCGACCTGGACCAAGGCGATGTCGGTGAAGCCGACCTTCCAATACGCGCTCACGGCGTCGACGATCGCGTCGATGTCCGGTCCGCAGGGGATGGAGTCTGCGACGTCTTCGGGCCGGACGAACTGCGTCGCACCCGCGAAGCCGGCGGGGGTAGGAAGGTCCGCATTGACCTTCCAGCCCCCTGCGAACCAACGGAATTGGTCATGCGCTCGTTCGATTGCCTTGTCCCGGTCCGGGTCCCACGAGATCGGGATCTGACCGATGACCCGACTTGGCCCAGCAAGGCCTGCGTCTCTGCGAGTGCGGTGCCAACCCTTGACGAGATCCTCGTCGGGCTCGACCGCGATGAGGTGCTCTGCCAAGGGCGCCAACGCAGCGATCGACTTGTCGCCCGAGACGGCGACGCCAAACGACACCGGGACGTCCGGTACGTCCCAAATCCTGGCCGAGTCCACCTCGAAGTACTCGCCCTTCCGGTCGACGAGTTCACCGCCGAGGAGTTCGCGAATGATGCTCATGGCTTCGGCCAGCATGTCTTGCCGTCGTTCGATCGTCGGCCAACCGCGTCCAACGACGTGTTCGTTGAGGTTCTCACCGCTGCCGAGACCGAGGATGAACCGGCCGTCGGCCAGAATCTGGAGCGTCGCGGCCTGCTGCGCAACGATCGCCGGGTGATACCGCATCGTCGGGCACGTCACATAGGTGAGGAGTTCAACTCGCTCGGTGGCGTGGGCGACCGCACCCAGCGTCGTCCACGCGTGCGGAGCGTGACCCTGTGTGGTGAGCCACGGCGAGAAGTGGTCGCTGCACACCTCGAAGTCGAATCCGACGTTCTCGGCCGAAACCGCATATTGCACAAGCTCTTTGGGACCAGATTGCTCAGTCATCAGGGTGTAACCGAACCGAACCACGTCATTACCTACCTTCGCCAATCGTCTACCTGACTGTCGACTACCCCGGCAGGTCAAGACGAAACCGGCACACCCAAAGCCATCACGGCGACGTCGTCCTGCAGTCCGGTACGGAGCGTGCGCGGAGGCGAACTCGAGCGATTCTCCCATTTTCCATTGCTGGACTATCCTGTAGTCACGCGCCATCGGGCGTACGTTCGAACGCACGCCGCGGGTTGAGTTGACAGCCCACCAGCTGCAGTGACTCCAGCAGTGGCGCAATCAGTTCTTGCAGAATGAGGTTGCATGGAAGCTCGACTCCCCGTCTTCGACGTGCATCAGACATGGTTCGACCAGCTGGTGGTGGTGGCCGCCCGCGGCGACGTCGATGCGCTAACAGCGCCACGGCTCAATGACGAGATTCTCCGCGTACTTGCCGAGCAGCCGTCGGCGGTGATCGTTGATTTGACCGCCGTGGACTTCCTCGCGTCAAGCGGAATGACGGTGCTCATCTCGGCTCACGAGAAGATCGCTCCAACCGCCCACTTCGGTGTCGTCGCCAGTGGCTCGGGAACCAGCCGACCGCTGAAGCTGATGGCGATCGACAGCGTCATCTCGCTCTACGAGACGTTGCCCGAGGCCATCGCTGCCTGCACGACGGCGTGATCGACTAGGAAGCGCACCATTGCATCTGCACAGCCTCGCCTTCGATGTCGTTGTGGCGCAATGAGAGTCAGAACCGACACCTCGTGCGCGGGAGCGGCTTCGCGGCGGTCGTAGTAGCCCGGTCACGGATTTCATCGTCAGCGTTTGTTCGCGAAGGTGTCGGGTATTGCAACTTCATGAATCAACTATCGGGACGCCGAGTGGCCATCCTCGCCACCGACGGCGTCGAACAGATCGAATTAGTGCAACCGTGGCGCGCCCTGGAGAGCGAAGGCGCCGCCGTCACGTTGGTTTCGCTAGAGTCGGGCGAGATCCAGGCGTTCGATCACGACACCGACCCGGCCGACACGTTCACCGTCGGCGCCGCAGTGTCCGAGGTGGCTGCCGACGACTTCGATGCGCTAGTGCTCCCGGGCGGCACCACCAATCCCGACAAGCTTCGCCAGGACCGCGATGCCGTGCAGTTCGTCAAGGACATCTCCGATGCAGGCAAGCCGATCGGCGTCATCTGTCACGGCCCCTGGACGCTGATCGAGGCCGACGTAGTCCGAGGACGCACGCTCACGTCGTATCCGAGCCTTCGAACCGACATCCGCAACGCGGGCGGTAACGTCGTCGACGAAGAGGTGGTATGCGACGACGGCTTGGTGTCCAGCCGTAACCCCGGCGATCTTCCTGCGTTCTGCCGCAAGATCATTGAGCAGTTTGCCTGAATCAGATCGGGTTTTCGTGAGCCACGGCACGGAATCCCTTGGCGCCCGCGCGATCCACTGCTGCCTTGACTAGCCCGAACACCAAGCCCTGTAGCGAGGCCGCCAGCAGAGCTTGTTTGCCCGAACGTTCGAGGTCCTTGGGATCCGGTGGGTTCTCGTGCGAGTCGTCGATCGCCTTCCAGAGCCGTGAGAACACCGCTCCCGCCAACAAACCTCCCGCGACGCTCGTCGCGATCGATAACGGGAAGTAAAACCCTCCGGATATTGCGCTCACGTCGGTGCCCTTTCGATCGGTGCTGCACGTTGGCTGTGAAGTACCCCGTTCGACGCGGGTTATTCGCGCGTCAGCGGCAGGGTTTCAGTGCTCCGGTCTCGGGTATTCGCCGCGTAGCGAAGGAGGACGAACGTGACGAATGTGAGCACTCGGACCACGGATGGCGTCGACGACCTCAGCACCGTAGAGCTGGTGGAGCGGTTGCAGGGGCAGGTGACGACGCTGATCCGCACCGAAATCAGTAACGCACTGGCAGAAGTCAAGACCAAGGGCACCCGGTTGAGGATCGGGATCGGGCTGTCCGGGGCAGGTCTACTGCTCCTTCTGTACGGCTTGGCAGTGCTGATGGCCGCGGCGATCCTCGGCCTTGCCACCGCTGTTGCGCCATGGCTCGCGGCGCTCATCGTCGCCGCCGTGGTCGTCGCCGTCGGAGCGGCCCTCGCCGGTGTCGGGGCCGCTAGAGCCAAGCGTGCGGTTCCACCGCTTCCACAGCAGACCGCTGAAAGCATCCGCGACGACCTCGCCGCAATCAAGGAGGGCTCGCGTGAGCACCGCTGAGACACCGCAGCCCGACCTCGAACAGCAGCGTGCCGAGATCGCCGAAACCGTTGAGGCCCTTCATGCCAAGCTCGACGTTCCGACGCGGGGCAAGGCGGTCGTCAAGAATCAGGCGGCCCGCCTCAACGAAAACACTGCGCTCCGAAACGGATTGATCGCTGCGGTGGTCGCCGCCGTCACACTGATCACCGTGCGCCGCGTTCAGGTGCACCGCCGGCGCTGAGCTTGGCTATGACCACGGCATCACCGGCTCGCGCGCGCCGCATCCGAACCTGGAGCCTCGCGGCAGCGGTGGTGCTCCTCGCTGCGTTGGTACTGACGAGTTGCCCGGATTTGCGCGACGGTACGCCGGGGCAGTTGTTTCGGGCGGAACAGGAGGCCGAGTCGGCAGCGCGTTCGGCCGCACTCGCCCTCGACCTCTTGAATCGAGAACGATCCACGGCTGCCTTGGCCAGCGTCGCCGTGAGCGACGCCCGCGACGAGGTAGTGAAGGCACGAGTGGAGCGGCGCGGCCACGTTGAACCTCTTGCCCAAGCTCGGCTGACGGGTTTGGCACCTCGGATGGTCGGGCAGCCATTCACACGTGAACAATCTCGACTTCTGGCATGGCGCACTCGGGCATTGGCTGCTCACCAAGGGCCTGCACATCGCCTTGGCGCTTCTCTTCGCTGCAGTCGCGACACGCGTGATCAGGTGGGTGGCGTCGCGGGTCAGTAGGCGTCTGGCTCGCGCCGACGACCGTGACCCGGTGGTCCGCTCGGAAAGCGTCAAGCACGGTCAGGCCGTCGCGTCGGTCATTTCGTCGGTGGCCATCGCGATCCTCTATCTGGTGGTCGTCGTCGACATCTGCGATCAGCTGGGCCTTCCCGTCGGCTCCCTGGTCGCACCTGCGGCCGTCGTCGGGGCGGCGCTGGGGTTCGGTGCCCAGCGCGTCGTACAGGACCTGCTCAGTGGATTCTTCCTGATCACCGAAAAGCAGTATGGCTTCGGCGATCTCGTCGAACTCGCGATCAACGGCGGTGGCACCGCCCAGGGCACCGTAGAGGACGTCACGCTACGGGTCACCAAGCTGCGCACTGCCGACGGAGAGGTCTACACCGTGCCCAACGGGCAGATCGTTAAGGCACTGAACCTGTCCAAGGACTGGGCACGTGCGGTAGTCGACATCCCAGTGCCCGCGACGGCCGACATCACGGCGGTGAACGATGCGCTTCGCGACGTGGCGAGCACGGCCGCACACAACGACGGCCTTCCCGATTTGCTGCTCGACGAGCCACAACTGATGGGCGTCGAGAGCATCGAGTTGGACACGGTGAACATCCGGATGGTGGCTCGGACGTTACCGGGCAAGCAGTTCGAGGTCGGACGTCGATTGCGAGCACTGATCCTGGCCGCACTGCGGCGGGCAGACATCGCCACCAAGGACGGCAAGGAACCGAGCATCGAGACGGTCGCATCGGGAACGGGCGGGCGTTAGCCGCGTCCGACTGATGCCCGAGGTTGAATTCGGCGAGGCCGGGTAACCACCTCGCGGACGGGCCCCCCGAGAAAGGACCCATGGCGGCAGTACGAGCGTCGGTCGACGACGCAGCAATGGTCGAAGCTCAGCGCATCGTCGGTGCGGTGAGCGCTGCCTTCTCCGCCAAGGTGGTTGGCCAGCATCGCCTACGCGAATCGTTGCTGATCGCTCTGCTGTCGCGTGGCCACCTTCTGATCGAAAGCGTGCCGGGGTTGGCCAAGACCACGGCGGCGCGCACGGTGGCCGATGCCGTACGCGCGACGTTCAAACGCATTCAGTGCACACCCGACCTGCTGCCCAGCGACATCATCGGGACCCAGATCTACGAGGCTGCGACGAACTCGTTCGTCACCCAGCTGGGGCCCGTGCACGCCAACATCGTGCTGCTCGACGAGATCAACCGATCGAGCGCAAAGACGCAGAGCGCAATGCTAGAGGCGATGGAGGAGCGGCAAACCACGATCGCAGGCGTCGAATACCCAGTCCCCGAGCCATTCCTCGTCGTCGCGACCCAGAATCCCGTCGATCAGGAGGGCACGTATCCGCTGTCCGAGGCGCAGACCGACCGGTTCATGCTCAAGGAGGTCGTCGACTATCCCTCCATCGACGAAGAGGTCGAGGTGATCGCCAGGATGGACGCCGGACTCTACGACCGAGTTCCTCGCGACGCCCATCGCGAACCGCCGGTCGTCGACGTCGCGGACATCCTCGCGGTGCAGCGCACCGTCGCCATGGTGCACATGGACCGCGCGCTCATCCGCTACGCCAGCAGCCTGGTCGGAGTCACCCGCGAGCCCGATGGGTACCTGCCGGAGAGCACCGCGCGGCTGATCGAGTACGGCGCGAGCCCACGCGCCACCATCGCATTCTGTCGGACGGCACGGGCGATGGCCATCCTGCGTGGCCGCGCCCACGTGATTCCCGACGACGTCGCGAAATTGGCGCATCGCGTTCTGCGGCACCGCATGATCCTCGGCTTCGAGGCGGCCAGCACCAGGGTCACGCCCGACTCGGTTGTCGACGCGGTGTTGCACGCCGTGCGGGTTCCGTGAGATCGACGTGGGCGAGCACCTCGACCGAGCCAGACCCTTCCTGGGTCGTGACACCTCCGGTCTTCTGGAAGGTGGCCGCTACGCGTTGCTTCACAGCCGCAGTTTGGAGTTCGACGACTTGCGTCCCTACGTCGCGGGCGACGAGGTACGCGACATCGACTGGAAGGCATCCGCGCGCTCGGGTCACGTTCTGATCAAGCGCTTCGTCTCCGAGAAACACCACAAGATCCTGTTGGTGGTCGATGCGGGCAGGAACGGCACGGGCCTGGCTCCGTCCGGCGAGGTCAAGCGCGACGTGGCCGCCAACGCCATCGGCGCGATCGGATTGATCACACTTCGCCGTTCCGACGAGATCGGAATGGTGTTCGGCGACGCACGCGGCTGCGTCGACATTCGCCTTCGTCGCGGCGAGACACACGTCGAATATCTGCTGCACCGGTTCTACGAGCACACGTCGGCGCGTCCGGGCCGCAGCGACATCGTGACCCAACTTTCCTGGGTGGCAAGCCATTACCGTCGCCGCCTGTTGTTGGTCGTGGTATCCGACGAGCCGGAAGTGACCGATCCGCTGAGGGACGTGCTGGGTAGGCTGACGTCGACGCACGACGTGTTGTGGGCGATGTTGTCGGACATGCCTGCGGCGACCTCCGCACAGGACGAGGTCGACGGCTACGACGTGGGCACAGGCGGTTTCGTTCCATGCGGTGCCACACTCGGCGCCGGCATCGTTGCGGCCTACCAGCGCGCCGAAGCGGTTCGACGCGAACGACTTTCGGAGACGCTTACCGCCAACGGCGTATCTCACGCGGCGATCGATGGCAGCGCGGGCATCCGTGCCGCAATCGCCGAGATGACCGGGGTACTCGCCCGTGCCCGATGACCTCCTGCGCCACGTCGGCGGCCCAACGCCCTACTCGTCGGCGTGGTGGTGGATCGCGGGGTCATGCGTGGCCGTCCTGGCCGCATGGTACGTCGGCGTCTTCTTGGTCACGTCCCCCACGGTCCGTGAGGCCGTGGCCAGGCGCCGTTCGATCAAGAGGGTACGGGGCATCGGCGATCGATTCCGCTCCGGCGAACTCGGGCGCGAACCCGCTGGCGCCGCTCTCGGCCACGTCGTGCGCAGGTTTCTGAGTGAGGTCACTGGCGTGCGCGCCGAATACATGCAAGTCGATGACATCGCCGATGGCGAACTCGCCTCTGCTGCACCACTTCTCGCGGAGGTGACGGACGCGCAGTTCAACCCGGACTCGCGGGTCGAGATGACCGAGGCCATCGCCCGGGCCGAGGAGTTGATCCGGTCGTGGCCGTGAGATGGCTGGTGGTCGTGATCGTCGGGTGCGTCGCACTGGCGGTCTGCGTGGCCGTGGTCCTGCTGAATCCGGTGCACCAGGAGCGGCGTCGATTGCGTCCTCTTGCCAACGTGGACCGTCTCACTCGTCTGCCCGAGTACGTGCGCGCGGTTCGGCTCCGCGCGCTGATCGCGGTAGTGACTCTCGGGTTGCTCCTCGTCGCCTTTGCCTGCACGGTCCTCGCGGCAGCTCGACCCACCGGCCTTCCGACCGCCACCGGCGATGCGGCCGTCGCTCAGCCCGAGGACATCATGCTCTGCTTCGGCCGCCCCATGCCCAACGGCGAAACGGCCGAGGCAGCGAGGTTCTTCGCCGCGCAGGCGCAGACCTTCGGCACCCAGCGGATCGGGTCGACCTCGACCAACAGTCGCGTGATACCGCTGACACGTGACTACGCCCACGTGACCGACCAGTTGAGCAAGCTCGCCGGCGACGACGCAGGCTTGGTCGCACCGGTGGCGTACGTCGACTACACCGAGGGCGTGCAAGATCTCCTCGCGCTGTGCATGACGGGATTCCCGTCGTTCGAAGACGGGGCGGCGCAACGTCGTTCGATCGTCTACGTCGGCATCGACGAACCCTCTCCCGGGACCGCACTGTTCGACACCGACCGCGTTCGGCGAATGGCCGATACCGCAGGCGTCCAGATCAACGCGTTGACGAATCGTGACGGGACCGGCACCGTGTGCTCGCTCGCACGTCACACCGGCGGGCAGTGCTTCACCGGGGACTTGGACGTCGGTGAGAGCCTGACGCGGATTAGGAGTCACTCACCTGCGCCCACGGAGGACGGCGGCACCAGGGCAGCCGTCAGGGCCGAGGACTCACCCGACATCCCGCTGGTGGTGGCGTTGCTGGCGGCGGTGGCATTGGCGATCGTTCCCGTGCTTGGTCGGTACCCATGACGTTCCATCCCGTTCTACCGCCCCTTCTGCTCGCCGTGCTCGCCGCGACCGTGGTGGCCGCACGTCTCGTCGCACGTCGGACGGCGTCGCCGCGGCGGTGGAGCGTCGTCACGGGCGCGACACTGTTGCTTCTCGTCGCGGCGGCACGGCCCGTGCTCGGCGAAGCGAAAGACGTTGCACGAGTGGCTGACCCCACCGCACCCAACGTGTTTCTGCTCGTCGACCGGTCGCCCGACATGGCCGTCGCCGACGCCACCGGAGCTCGCTCGCGCATGGCTGCCGCGCGTGATGACATCACTGCCGTCATCGACAAGTACCCCGGCGCCCGCTTCGCAGTGCTCGACTTCGCGGCGGGGCCCGATCTAGAGTGGCCTCTTTCGCAGGACTCGTGGAGTCTGCGTCCCGTGATGGCAGCCGTCACGCCGTATCCGTCCCACCCGGACGCCGCCATCGCGGCCAACGCGGGCGCCGCGGCAAACCTGCTGCGCTATCAGTTGATCGGCGCGACGCAGCAGTACCCTGTGGCGCCGGACTTGGTGTTCTACTTCGGCGCGGGGACCAACGGTCCCGGAATCCCGCAGGGGCAGTTCAACCTGCCCACCGACTCCGTCGACGGCGGCGCGGTGTTCGGCTACGGCGTCGACGCCGATCAACGGGCGTTGCGCGTCGTCAGCGAACAGATCGGCGTGCCATTCGTCCAGCGTGACGTCGGTGGGTCCGTCGGCGAGGCGTTGCCAACGGTCAAGTCGAAGGATGACGCGATGACCGCACCTCCCTCGACCCGAACGGAGCTGTACTGGGTGTTCGCAGCGGGTTCGGCAGCGTTGTGGTTGGTCGAGCTCTTTCTCGTGATGCGCGCATTCAGACGCACGCAGTTGCCCCCGGTGAGGGTCGACCCATGAATTCCCGTGTCTTGCGGCGTCGTCTGCTGATCTTCTCCGCACCCGTCGCGGTGCTGCTCGTCCTCACCGTCGTCAAGCTCGCCTCGGTGGGGATCGCCGGCCGTTCGGCGGCGGCCGACTTCGCCGCGGGCAATGCGGACGGGCTGAGGTCCGCCGTGTCCGCGCTAGAGGTCGTGAACGTCATCGAGCCCGCGAAGGCACACGTGGCGAGCGGCGCGTTGGCCGTCCTCGACGATCGGCTACAAGACGCCGACCACGAGTTCTCCCTGGCGCTCGCCCTTACCGAGCCCGCGCAGTCGTGCGGGGTGTTGGTCGACCTGGAGCTGGTTCGAGAGACGTTGGGCGACAGAGCAGTCCAGCGATTCGACACAACGGCTGCCGCGATCCGCTACGTCGACGCACTGCGGCTGGTGGACGGCGCGCCAAGGGGGTGCTTCGCGGGCAACGCCGACCCCGACGAGCAGCGGCGCGCGCTGCGCAACGACGCGAGGCGCCGCCTCTCCGACAAGATCGCCGCAGCGCGGACTGCGGCGCCTCCGCCTCCGCCGGTGTCCCCACCCGCAGCACCCCCGCCCGCAACGCCACCGCCCCCGGCCTCGGCGCCGGACGATCGGGCCGCTCGGCTACGTCTGGACCCGAGCGCGGGCGATCCGCTGGAGAAGCTGCGCCAGATTCTGCGCGACGCTGCGGCGGCGCGGGCCGCTCAGCCCGATGGTGGCTCGTAGCGCTGTAGGTCGGACCCCTGAAGGCGACGCGACCCGGGTGCGATTCACCCTGACCGTCGACCCCGTGGTGCCGTTGCCCGGCTTCCTGGTCAAGAAGGGCGCCAAGGGGCTGATGGAGACGGCCACCGACGGATTGCGCAAGCGTGTCGTCGAGGTGAAGCGGCGCTGAGCGCACCCACTCAGGATTCGACGAGATCCTTCAACCTTCGCAGTGTCTCGTCCATGATGCGGCCCACCTGCCGTGCCGCGACCCAATCGGCGACGAGCCCCAACACACCCCCGGGCGCTTCGTAGGCCAGCCTGAACTCGACCTTGGTGCGGCCGTCACCGCAATCGCGCATGCGGAATCGGCCCCTCAGCGTGATGCCGGTGATGCCGATCCATGCGAGATCGCGCGCGTCGTCGAACTCCGAGATCTCGATGACCCCACCGATCGGCACGGAGCCGACCTTCCAGTGCACCGTGTAGCGCGAACCGACTCCCACCGGTCCCTCGGTGACCGTTTCCCAGCGTTCGAGTTGGGCCATGAACTCGGGATAGCAGGTGGGATCGCTGACGTGTTTCCACACCGCGTGTGGATCGACGTCGACGACTATCCGTCGCTGCAGCCTCATCGGTCCGTCACCACTAGCCGAGCACCGGGAATCGTCGTTCTGCGGCCAAGCGGTCAACGGCTGCCTGCAGCGCACCCTCGACTTTATCGTGTACGGCCTGGTCGTCACCGTCCACCTCGATCGGGTCCAGGGCCTCGACGACGATCTTGGCGGGCAGCGGGATGTGACCGGTCAGGTCGCCGATCACCAGTCCCCACGGTGGCGCCAGCGCAATGGGAACGCTCTTGAGCCGCAACGACTTGTCGACGCGCAGCAGCTTGGCCAACCACTGCCCACGGCTGAGGAACAACACGCTTTCCTGGCCTCCCACGCTGGCGACCGGCACGATCGGCACGCCGGCCTCGCGCGCCAGCTTCACGTAGCCCTTGCGCCCGCCGAAGTCGACCGTATTGCGTTCCCAGAACGGTCGGAAGACCTCGTAGTCGCCGCCCGGGTACACCAGCAGCGCAGCTCCGGACTCCAGTGCGAGCCTGGCATTTTCGTGATTGGCTGCCACCGTGCCGAACTTGCGTAGGGACGCTAGCGGCGGGGCCGAGACGACGAGGTTGTGCGCGAGTTGGTAGAACGGCCGCTCGACGCCGAAGTACGAGCAGAAGGCCAGTGTGAACACGAACGTGTCCGGCGGGACGTTGCCACCGCTGTGATTGCCGACCAGCAGAACCGGCCCCTCTGAGGGAATCCGGTGCAGACCCCGTACGTCGGCGCGGAAGTACAGCGAAGCGAGCAACCACAAACCGGGTAGCTGCTCGCGGATGTAGTCGGCGTCCCGCTGGTCCAGATCCGCCTTGGGCACCCGCGACGTCACCTGGTGCTTCACCCACTCGAATGCGTCGTCGAGCACAGCCATGACGCAGGGATAGACGGCGATCGCGCCCGGCAAACCTGCGAGATCACGAATGATTCGCAACGATCCCGGGGCCAGCACTCGTGAGTGGCTGGCAACCTCGGATCTCATCTCCGCAACAGCGACAGGATCATGTTGGCCGTGGACGGTGCCGTACTTCGTGGCGCGAACGAGCTACCCCAGTGACACCAGGGTGAACTCCCGCACGCGGCCCGTCGTCGCTCCGCACTTGGACATCAGCGGTTCGGAGAACCGTTCACCGACGACGACCTCGACCGTCCCGTCGCCCCGCTGCAGCACGACACGGGTTGCGCCGTCAACGGCCTCCACGTGCACGGGCAACCACGCATCGATGCCATCGTCACCGAGGGCGTCGCGCGCGAAGTACTGCGCCGCCTGCACGACATGCGGCAGCGAGGTACGGCCACGCAGGCGTGAATTGTCCACGCGCCCTTCCAAATACAACCTGATCAAGTCGGCAGGTTCGGGTGCGTCCGCCCGGCCGTAGCACAGGCCCTCCGGCAGCACGAGCATCGTCGCCGCGAACCTGTCGCCACCGAGGTGAGAGCATTCCCACGTCAAGTCCGGATACGCCTGCGCGATAGCCGCGACCGCGCTGCGGCCACGCACGGCGCAGCACTGATCGTGTTTGCCATGCGCGCACACCGCAACCATTGGGTCGGTCGTCACCACACCGTCGGAACCGTCCAACGCCAACTCGAGATAGTCACGCGGATCATCGACCTCGCCGTGATACAGAGCCTCTTCACCCACCGTCGACCGCGCGATGAACCATCGCCAGCGCAGTGCCTTCGAGCGGCGGCCATGGCGCCGGATCGCCGTGATCCGCATCTTCGCCGACTCGACGCGTCGGACGATCGACCGGCCAAGCTGCGGATCGATGATCGTAGGCGACTGCAAGAATGCCGAATGTCCCCACGGCCCAGGTAATTCCAGCATCACCCAGGCGAACCCCGCCGAGGCCGTACCGTACATCGGATCGTTGCGGGCGAGCGACTCTCCGCTGCACGACGTCTTGTCGACCACGGTGCTCATCGGTCGCCGCCGTCCTGCTCGACGGGCGTGACTACCGCCTCTCGCAGCAGCCTCCTGATGACCACCTCACCGTCGGCGGCGTCCAGGCCAGGCAGCGAGGTGGCATCAACGTGCATGCCGCGGTGCAGTGTGGCGAGCGCGTCACCGCACTGCTGCGGAAAACTGATCGTGCGGTCGGGCAGCCGCACCAGAACGCGCTCTCCCTTGCGTTCCACGTTGCCCACCAGACCATGACGCCACGCCACCGTCACCGTGGCGGCATTGGCCATGGCATTCAGTGTCGCCAGCGGGCGTACTGCGACGGGTCGCGTTCGGTCCGCGTGCAGGCGCGCGAGCCGCAGCGCCGCTCCCTGCGCCAGGTCGGCGCCACGGTCTTGCATCGTCTCGACCAGCCTCGCCATGATCTTCGTCGCGATGGCCGCCATCTCGTCGCGGTCGGTCGGGTCGATGCCCATGGCCAACGACTGCCGGAAGTCGGACACGTCGTCCAGCTGGTCGACGATGGCGCGGACCACGTCCGCCTCGGCAAGGGTGGCAACCCCTATCGTCAGGTGAATGGACGTGGCGTCGCCCGACCGGGCCGAATGGACCCATCCCCGCGGCAGATACAGCGCATCGCCTGGGCGAAGTACGGCGTCGATGACGGGCTCGCCCTTGGCGCGGTCCGTCACCGCGTCACGGTGGGCGGTCCACGGTTGTGCTGGGAGCGGATGGGGATGCACCGGTTCGTGAACCAACCAGTGCTTGTGGCCGCTGGTCTGCAGCACGAACACGTCGTGCACGTCGTAGTGCGGGTCGAAGCCTCGGCTACCCGGTGGGGTGACGTAGGCGTTGGCCTGCACCGGGTGCCCGACATCGTCGACGAACGCGCGGACGAAGTCGATCAGCGGCGGCCACAAGCGGTGTAGACCTTGCAGGACTATCGTTGCGCCGCTGGCGAATTGGCCGAGCAACTTCGCGCTGTCGACCTGGTCAGGCATCTCCGCGCCGAAGCCCGCCGGGCCAAGGTAGCAATCCCGGGCCAGCACCTCACCACCCTTGGCGATTCGGATGAACGGGGCGCGCACCCCGCGTTCGGCGAGCAACTCGTCGACGTGTTCGGCCGAAAGGAGATCGCTGAAGTCGCGGGGTAACGCATCCGCTCTGCTGAGGAGCGGTTCACGCCCCCAGAACTGGCCGGCGAACGTCACGGCGTCGGTGGCGATGCAGCGCGTCAGCACCGACGTCGGTTACGCCGTGCCGTCCGCGCCGCCGTCGTGGCCACCAGGGTTGGAACCCCCGTCGGCAGGGCCTTCGCCAGCCGCGGTGCCGTCCGCGCCGCCGTCATGGCCCTCGGGGTTGGAGCCACCGTCGGCAGGACCCTCGCCGCCGGCGGTACCGTCCGCGCCGCCGTCATGGCCCTCGGGGTTGGAGCCACCGTCGGCGGGACCCTCGCCGCCGCTGCTTGACGTGGTGATGTCGTCATCGTTGATCGCCATGGAATCATTCCCTTCGTTTCGCCGCTGTCGGACTGTCGACGCGGTGCCGAATGATTGCCCTCAATCCCGTTGCCTAAACGAGCGATCAAGCCGCCGCCGCGTCTGGGCGCCTCGACCGCGCGCTTTGCTTGGCAACCCGGTTGATCAGAGTTCGCGTCGCCTTCTCGAGAACCGCCTGCTGCTCAGCGGGACTGCGCATCGCTTCTGCTCGCCGAGCGGCGGCTGCGATGGTCAACCCTTGTTCGTAGCCCGCCACCAGCCGCGGGTCCACGTACGAACCGCGAGCCACCGCCGGCGTGTTGCCGAGCCCTTCGGCGACCTCCTTCATCACGTGTGCCTCGACTCGCTTGATGACGCGCTTGGACACCGGCGGGTTTGCGTCGACGAATGCCCTCGCCGCCAACACCGTGCCGTGCCAGGTACGAAGGTCCTTGACGCTGAACTCGTCGCCCACCATTTCCTTGAAGCGGGCGTTCAGGTCGTCGGAATGGATGTCCGTCCATCCGGATGCGCTGCGGCACACCAGCAACCGTTCCGTTCGATTGTCGCGCCGCAGCAACGACCGCACCGCCCGCACGACTTCGGCGTCTTCGATTTCCAACACGCGGCGCACGCCGCTCTTCGCGGGAAAGTCGAAGGCGACGGCGTCGCGTCGAACGCTGACGTGGTCGCACAGCAGGGTCGCAAGGCCGTATGACTCGTTCTCCTCTGCGTACTGCTCGCCGCCCGCACGGAAGTAGCCGCGGTCCAGCAGATGTAGTGCCAGCGCGAGCACACGGTCCCTGCCCAGTCCCTTGCCAGCAAGGTCGCGCGCGACGCGTTCTCGCCAATCGGGCAGCCGGGTCGACATCTCGAGTACTCGATCGAACTTCTCCTCGGCGCGCTCCTGCTGCCACTGCACGTGGTACAGGTACTGCCGCCGACCCGCCGCGTCGGTCCCCACCGCCTGTATGTGGCCGTTCGCGTGCGGGCTGATCCAAACCCTCTTCCACGCGGGCGGGATGACGAGGCCTTCGATCCGCTCTAGCGTCGCCTCGTCGCTCACCTTCTCACCCTGTGCGTCGTAGTAGGAGAAGCCCTTGCCGCGTCGAGTACGACTGATCCCAGGACCGCTGAGCACACTTCGACGCAACCTCATTGGCCGGATATTCCCTCAAATACGTGCCCTTACACCGGTTACTCCGCTCCCGATGGGTATCGCGAGTGGGTGGCCGACCGACCCACCCGAATTGCCGGTCTCGACGAAACGAAACGACCCGACCCCTTCCGCGGGGCCGGGTCGTCTCGACATCGTTTAGTTCTGCTCGATCGTTTAGTTCTGCTCGATCGTTTAGTTCTGCTCGGCCTTCTCACGGGCCTCGGCGACCTTTGCCGCACCGCGTGCGGCCTCGGCTTCACCTTCCTTCTTGGCTGCGTCGCGCTGAGCATCGGCCTTGTCCTGCTGGGCCTGACCCTCGCGCTGGATGTCGTCACGACCGGTCACTGCACCGACGACCTCCTTGACCTTGCCCTTGACACCTTCGACGGCGCCCTTGACTGCTTCTTCAGGTCCACTGTTGTGCTCGCCCATGACTGCCTCCTGGGGATTGCGTGTCAGCCTCCACCCACGGCGAAGGCTGCTTCCACGTAGAGGCTTCCCGACACCGCGACCTGGCAAACCGATGTGGCGCTTGGGCCACGTCACAGTGGGTATGTGGACGGCGTGACGGAGTACGGATTGATCGTGGTCGGTAGCGGGCCCGCAGGGGTGGCTGCGGCAGAGGCATTTCGTGAGCACAACCGCGACGAGCCTATGCTCCTCGTCACCCAGGATCGCGACGTGCCGTACGAGCGGCCGCCGTTGAGCAAGGACTACCTGCGCGGAGAGACCGACGAGATTGAGCTTCATCCCGCGGAGTGGTTCGACGAACGCGGCATCGATGTCGTCCGCGGCCAGCGCGTTGACACCATCGATGTTGCGGCACATGAGATTTCGTTCGGGGCAGGCAGCCAGAGCTTTCGTTCGCTGGTCCTGGCGACTGGTTGTGCTCCGAAGCCACTGGCGGTGCCGGGCGGGGCATCCGCCCTGCTGCTGCGCTCCCGCGCGGACGCCGAGACGCTGAGGGCGACAGCGCGGGAGGCAGAGTCCGCGGTAATCGTCGGGGCCGGCTTCATCGGATGTGAAGCAGCGGCATCACTTTCAGCACTTGGACTCGCGGTCACCTTGGTCGCTCCGGATCCCGTTCCACAAGCCAGGCGTCTGGGCAACGCGGCAGGACGACGCATCGTCGCCGCACTCGAAGACGCGGGCGTGCGGTATGTCGGTGGTGCCTCGGTCGAGGGCGTCCTGGAAAACGGAGTGACGCTCGATGACGGCGTGACGATCCGCGCCGACGTGATCCTCGCGGCGACGGGTGTCGATCCGCACAGTGCCCTCGCGCGGGACGCCGGTCTCGAGATCGCGAACTCCCGAATCCGCGTCGGGTCCGACATGCGAACCTCAGCCGAATCGGTCTACGCAGCGGGCGACGTCGCGATGGCGTACAACTGCACGGCAGAGCGGTCGCTCGCGGTCGAACACTGGCAGGACGCGATTGACCACGGCACCGTCGCGGGGACCAATGCCTCCGGCGGAAGCGCGGAATGGGATGGCGTGCCTGGGTTCTGGACGACCATCGGGCCGCTCACGCTGAAGTACCACGCGTGGGGTGACGGCTACGAGGAGAGCACCCTCGTCGAACACGACGACGGCTGGACAGTCTGGTACGCAACGCAAGGCGCGACCGTTGGCGTACTCACGTGCAACGCCGACGACGACTACGCGCGCGCCGAGGGTCTCATCGCCGACGGAGCGCCGCCACCCGCGGCGTGAGAGTTAGTGGTTGCGGATCTTGTTGATCAGCTTGGCCTTCGGCAGCCCCGAGTAGCCCGTCACACCAAGCTCTCTTGCACGCTTCTTGAGCTCCGGCACGGTCCAATCGTCGTAAGAGCCGGACTTGCCGCCCTTCTTGCCGACAGCCGACTTTCCTCTAGCGGCAGCGGCGTTGGAGATGCGAGCGGCCTTCTCCTTGGAATCACCCTCCTTGCGGAGGTCGCGGTATAACTTCTCGTCTTTGATCGATGGGTTTGGCATGTATCTCGAATTGCCAGGCTGCCAAGCCCTCAAACCGCCGCGCGATGCCCGACGTGCCGCGCTCTGACCTTGGCGAGGAAAGTCGAGACCGCCGTCGCGCACCGCCTGGCGTGCGCCCCGTCGACGAGGTCGAAGGCGTGCCCAGCGCGTGGCACCTCGACGTAGTCGACGACACTGCGCGACACGGCGCCGAGCGCACGGTGAAAGCGCCTCGCCTCGTCCACCGGAATTATCGCGTCGTGTTCACCGTGGATCAGCAGGAAGGGCGGTGCACCTGGATGGACACGCGCCATCGGCGAGGCGGCCTCGAACACCTCGGGATGACGAGATTGGCTGCGGCGCACCACCACTCGCTCTAGGAAGCTTTGGAAGTTCCTGCGGGTGGGGGTCGAGCGGTCCTCCCAGTCGTAGCGACCGTAAATACCCACGACGGCGTCCACCGACGTGTCGGCGGTCTCGTCGAGTTCGCCCCGAAACCGTTCGTCTCCGGGTGTGAGGCCGGCGAGTGCGGCGAGATGACCACCCGCGGAACAACCTGCGATGGCGACGAAGCCGCGGTCGCCGCCGTATGCGTCGACGTTCGCGCGCGCCCACGCAATGGCTGCGTTGACGTCTTGGACGTGCCGCGGCCAGCGGTGCACGGGTGAGACCCGGTAGTCCATCGTCAGGCAGACCCATCCCTGCCTGACGAGATGTGACAGCAGCGTGTGGCCCTGCAAAACGCGTGTGCCCTGCACCCAGGCACCGCCTGGCACGAAGAGGAGCACAGGGGCATCGGCGGGTAGGTCGGGGCGTCGCCACACGTCGAGAAGCTGAGCGGGGTGATCGCCGTACTGGATCGAACTGCGATACATCCAGCGCCTCCGCTGTGCGCGGGCGCGAAGGTAGGGAGGCACGCGGGGTCCGTTGATCGGGCTCCCCTGCGCCTCGGCCAGTTCGAGGGGAAGCGGGCTGGTACGACGGCTCACGGCAGCCCGAACTGCCGCGGGGGCGTAGTGACCGCCCCACAAGGCCAAGGCGGTCATGCCGGCAAACGGCTCCAGATGCCGACCCACGAAGGGGAGCGAGGAATACCACCTGGTCGACGCCAAGATCGCGTCGACGGGACGGATACCGGGTCGGCCGCTAGTCATCGGACGGAGCGGCGCACGACGAACAGTTCGCCTCCTCGAAACCGAAGTGCCCACACGTGGGACAGATGAAGTCGAGCATGCGGGCCGCCTATTCGAGGTCGAGTATTCGCGCTGAGGTACTCAGCAGTGCGTCCTATACCCCGACCCCGCCGCGGCCAAACGGCGGCCAGCTACTCCTCACCGGTTCGTCCAAGCGCGACGACGTCGTCGGTGCGCTTCGTCGAGGTCATGAAGTCGTCGATGAGATCGGCGACCTCGTTCGGCGCCTCGACGTGCGCGAAGTGTCCGACGCCAGGCAACACCTCCAGTCGGGCGCCGGGACGGAAGTTGACTGCGGCGTGGCCGTGCTCGACGGGGATGATTTCGTCGGACTCTCCCCAGATCGCCATGGTCGGCAGCTCGGAACGTATGTGCAGCCGGTTCAGCGCGCTGACGGCCTGGCCGCGGTAGTCGACCACCGACCGCAGGGTGCGTAGAAATGCGTCACGTGTCGGCCGGTCGGAGAACGACGAGTAGGCACGCCAGATCTCGGCGGCGCGTGGCGCCTTCACGCCAGCCGATGCGAACCACGAGCCGATCTTGTTGCCCGCCTTGAGAACCGGTGAGGGGGCGATGACGGGGAGCACGAACTCCGCACCGGGAGCCGACAGCACGCGAAGTATCCAGCCGACGTCGGGCCCCAACCCGCCGCTGCTGATCAAGATGATGCGCTCGCAGTAGTCGGGGTGTTGATAGGTGAACTGCATGGCCACCCCGCCGCCGAGTGAGTGTCCGACGATGGTCGCGCGCGCAATGCCCAGCTCATCGAGGAAGTCACGCAGGAAGACGGCGAATGCGCCAAGCGAGTAGTCGCCCCGCGGCTTCACCGACTGGCCGTGGCCGAGCAGGTCGGGTGCCACCACCCGATAGTTCTTGGCCAACCGCGGAATGAGTTCACGCCAGGCGTCCGAGCTTCCCGCCATGCCGTGAATCAGCAGCAGCACCTCGCCGCCGCCCTCGTCCCGGTAGGCAACGCGGTCGCCGTTCAGGTCGAGAAACTTCACTTCGTTCACGTGACTCTCCGATTCGGGTCGACCGGACCGAGCGCGCCGCATCGCGCTACTCGTCGGTAACTTCGAGGGTGCCCCAAACAGCGCACCCGGTCAACGGTTGGGTGACGACAATCTCCGCGCACGAACAAAGTGACCCAGCAATGCGTGAGCGCTCGCCGTCCGGGGTATTGATCCTGGCGAGGGGGTCGAATCGAACCCAGTCGTCGAGGAGGGTAGCCATGGGCCGACACAGCGTCGAACGAGGCAAGCGAGCCAGCACCAGCGTGCTGAAGTGGCCGAAGTTCAGGCCCTTTGCGAGTCGCGGCGCCACCAGAACCGACTCGGCGGACCGCACCCTGTTCGGTGATCCCTCGCTGAATCTGTTCGGTGGCGCGGCGCACTGTTGAAACTGCGGGCCACACCGACGAGTTGAAGGGCCCGGCCTCGTCGAGACCGGGCCCCTCGAACCGTCTAGTTAGTGCTGCTCCGCCTTCTGGCGTTCCTCATTGGTCTTCGCCGCGCCGCGTGCGCTTTCCGCCTCGGCTTCCTTCTTGGCTGCGTCGCGCTGAGCGTCGGCCTTGTCCTGCTGGGCCTCACCCTCGCGCTGGATGTCGTCGCGACCGGTTACGGCGCCGACCGCCTCCTTGACCTTGCCCTTCACGCCCTCGACGGTGCCCTTGATGGCTTCCTCGGGGCCGCTGTTGTGCTCACCCATGTGAAGTCCTCTCGTTGGGTTTGCCTCGAGCCCACACACCGGCCCGGTGGCTACAGACCGGCGCGCTACCCGCTTGCACCCCTTGTTTTCCCGTTGCGCCAACGAGAAAAACCGTCACCGCGGTGTTGTCTGCGCCACAGCAGAGGTTCGCAACGTGAGCAGGGTGATCTCGCTCGGCGCGAAGACACGAAAGGGCGGTCCCCAGAACCCCGTGCCGCGGCTGGTGTACAGCTGAGTTCGTTCGCCGTGACTGCTCAACCCGTGAACGACCGGTTGATCAATTCTCACCAAGAAGTTGAATGGCCAGATCTGCCCGCCGTGGGTGTGGCCGGAAATCTGTAGATCCACTCCGGCGCGCACCGCGTGCGCAACTTGTTTCGGCTGATGCGCGAGCAGCAACACGGGCAGCGCGCTGTCCGTACCTACCAGGGCCGCTTCGAGATCCGACGAACGCGACGTCGCGTCGTCCACTCCCGCGACGACGAGCACGTCACCCCCGCGTTCGACGATCAGATGCCTGTTCTGCAGCACGTCCCAGCCGATGCCCGCCATGTAGTCCAGCCAGCCCTGCGCCTCGCTGATGTACTCGTGGTTGCCGGTGACGTAGACACGGGCATGCCCGGCCCGCACCGATGCGAGTGGCCGGGCCTGTTCCTCGCGGACTTCCGCGGTGCCGTCGGCGATGTCCCCCAGGTGGCAGACGACGTCCGCGTCGAGCTCGTTCACCCTGTCCACGACCCCCGCTGACCACTTGGCTCGGTCGATCGGTCCGTAGTGCGTGTCGGTGATGATCGCGACGCGCAGGCCGTCGAGACCGCTGCCGAGTCTGGGGATGACGACGTCGACGTACTTGATGCGTGGCACGCGCATCGCTTCGGCATGGCCCCAGGCGAGCAGCGCGATCACCACGACGACGACGGCACCCGCGACGATTCGCGATCGTGTCGGATCGGCAACGCCCGCCGCGAACAGAACGAGCCCGAGCAGCTGCGCGAGAACCGACCAGGTGAACAGGACCCAGATTGCGCCCAGCAAGGCGTCACCAGTGACCGCGGCCCAATCCCGGTGCCTGCGACCGTGTCCCACGATAATCGCCGCAGGCAGCCCGAAGAACACCGCCACGAACGCGAGCGTGCCGACGATCACCACGGCCGTTGGCCACTGCGCGCCTGCGGACAACAGGGTCAACCACGGCACCCCGAGTAGGAGCAGGAGAATGCCGGAAACTGGTATGAGCAATAGCCATCGACGGCGTGACCGCGGAGCGGAGTCGGTGTGAACGGGCTGCGTATCTGCCATCACCGCGAGGGTACGCGCGACCGAGGGGCTTACCCCTCCGAGTCGGGGTTGTCGACGTCCCACACCAGGCAAAAGGTGTGGCCTGCAATGTCGCGGTACACGCGGAACGTGCCGTCCTCGACGGCGTCGGGGACGCGCGTCGCCCCCAACGCGAGGACCTTCCGCTCGGCGTCGTCGATCTCGTCTACCTCTATGTCGAGGTGAAACTGTTGCGAGCCAAGCGGATCGGGGAACCGCGGCGGGTCGTGCTCCGGCGCCAGCTGAAACGCGAGCCGACGTCCGGATGGGTCGTTGAGGACCACCCAGTCGTCGCCGTCCACGGTGATCTCCCCACCGAGGACCCCTGCGTAGAAGTCTGCCAGCCGCCGCGGATCGCGGCAGTCGAGCACGGTTGAGCGCAACTTTCCGATCATGGGGATCAGTGTTGCCGCAGTCGGTCGGATCAAACCCAGCCAATCACCGATTGGCTTGACGAGGTTCAGGCTCCAGAGGCCAAGACGTACGCGCCTGGCTCTAGCTTCTCAGTTCGTCGCGTGTAGGCGCCCCACGTCCACGGCCACTGATTGGGACTGTGCCCGTTCGCGTCGAGATACCAGTTGCCACAACCCAACCAGACCGTTCCCTTGAGTGCTTCTCTCACCTCGCGGTGGAAGTGGTCCGCGACGTCTCGGCGCACCTCGATCCGCCGTTTGCCGGTGGACTTCAACTCCTCCAGAGCCGCGAGCACGTGGCGCATGCCTGCTTCGATCGTGAAGATGATCGAGCCGGTGCCGCCGTTCGTATTGGGACCGTAGAGCAGGAACATGTTGGGGAACGCGGGCACGCTGAGGCCGAGGTAAGCCTTCGGGGTCTCCGCCCACTCCTGCGCGAGCGTCCGACCGCCGACGCCGACGATCTCCATCGGGGCGACGAAGTCGTGCGACTGGAACCCCGTCGCGAGGATCAAGACGTCAGCGGGGCGCTCTACTCCGTCGCCGCCGATGACGCCGGTCGGGGTGACGTGCTCGACCCCGCCTGAGATCAACCGAACACCCGGCTTGGCCAGGGTCGGGTACCAGTCGTCGGTCACCATCACGCGTTTGCAACCGTATTGATCCTTCGGGGTCACCGCGGCACGCAGCGCAGGGTCCTGGATGGCCTTGTTTATCCGCCGCCGACCAATCGCCTTAAAGGGAGCCAACATCCACTGCTGGCGCGTCATGCCGATCGCGCCGACCTCCATGAAGCCCTGCACCAGCTTGCGGTCGAGCCGTTGCACCGCAGGCCACCGCCGGAACAGCCGCTTCGACCGCTCCGAGTACGCGAAGTCGCCGCGCGGCATGGTCCATCCGGGCGTCCGCTGATACACGTCGAGCGTCGCCACCTCGGGCTGAATAGCCGGAACCACCTGCGCAGCACTGCACCCGCTGCCGATGACGGCGACCCGGGCGCCACGCAGGTTCACGTCGGAACGCCACTGCGCCGTGTGAAACACCTCTCCGCCAAATCGGTCGAGGCCGTCGATGTCGGGAAACTTCGGCGTCGACAGTTGACCGCATGCGGTGATGAGTAGGTCGGCGACGTGTGCACCGGCGCTGGTGTCGAGGATCCACTGACCGCGCTCGTCGTCCCACGTCGCCGATCGGACTCCGGTGTCGAAGCGGAACCAGTCGTGAACGCCGTGGTCATCGACGACCTTCTGCAGGTAGGCCCTGATCTCTGCCTGCGGCGCGTAGCGGCGCGACCAGTCGGGATTCGGCGCAAACGAGAACTCGTAGAAATGCGAGGGGACGTCGACCGCCGCGCCAGGATAGGTGTTGGCGAACCACACCCCACCGAGGCCCGCGTTCTTCTCGAAGACGACGACGTCGCGATAGCCCGCACGCTTCAGCATCGTCGCCGCGGCGATCCCGCCGATGCCACCGCCAACCACCGCAACCGACATACTCCGCGGTCCGTTCGACACCACGACTGCACGTTACATCTGGGGGCTAGCCGGTAGTCGAGATTGCGGTCAGCGTTGACGACTGCACCGGCCGCGCGGACGAAAGTACGAGTCATGCCCGATCGGGTACATCGAATTCACCTGGAGGCAAAGCCATGACCACGTCATCGGTTCGCAGCACCCACACCATGTCGCTGCTGGACGGCGAGATCGTCGAGGAGAACGACCTCGGCTCGATGCGACGAATCACCGCCGACAACCTGCCAATCCTGAAGAACCTGTCGATCAAGCGCGTGCTGCTGAACCCCGGTGCCATGCGAACTCCGCACTGGCACGCCAACGCCGACGAACTCACCTACTGCGTCTCCGGCACCGCGCTGGTGTCGATCCTCGACGACGGAAGCAACTTCTCGACGTTCGTCGTCACCGCAGGCCAGATGTTCCACGCCGCCTCCGGTTCGTTGCACCACATCGAAAACGTCGGCACCGACGTGGCCGAGTTCATCATCGCCTTCCGCAACGAACGGCCCGAGGACTTCGGCTTCGGTGCGACCCTCGGCGCGTTCAGCGACGCCGTGCTTGGCAACACCTACGACCTGCCCGCCTCCGACCTTGCCAAGATCCGGCGTGACCGCCCCTGGGACCACAAGCTGGCTGCCCGCGTCGGAGCCCCAAGCGTGCCTACTGCTGCACTGTTCAACGACCCGCACAAGTTCGACATCGAAGCCCAGCAGCCCGGGCTGAACTACGTCAGCGGCAATGCCCGGTTCGCCCGCCAGCAGTTCTGGCCCGTGTTGAAGGACATCTCGATGTACTCGCTACGCGTCGCAGAGGTCGGCATGCGCGAACCGCACTGGCATCCCGTCACCGCCGAGATGGGGTACGTGCAGCACGGCGATGCCCGGATGACCGTCATGAATCCCGATGGCACGCTTGACACGTGGAACATGACCAAGGGTGACATGTACTTCATCCCCCGCGCCTACCCGCACCACATCGAGAACATCGGGCCCGACGAGTGGCACTTCCTGATCTTCTTCGATCAGCCGACGCCCGCCGACATCGGCTATCGTGCATCGGCTAGCGCGTACTCTCGAGAAGTGCTCGCCGCAGCGTTCAACACGCACATCGACGACTTGCCGAAGTTCCCCTTCACCACCACCGATCCGCTGATCGTCAACCGAGTCAACCCCGTCGACTAGCCCAACCCCGCCCGATGGTTTGTGCACCTCGACCCGCGCCCACCGCGGGTCGGGGTGCACGAATCGCGTCGAAACGAGAGGCACTGCAATGGCATTCATCTTTCACGAGGATCGGGGCCAGGGCCTCGACGCTGATCTGCTGGCATTCCTGAAGGGGTGACGGCGATGTTCACCCATGACTCAGCGGTCGCCAAGGTGCGGGCAGGCGAAAACCTTTGGAACACCCGCGATCCCGAGCGGGTGCAGATGGGATACACCCCGGACAGCTGGTGGCGCAACCGCTCCACCTTCCTGCACGGCCGTGCGCAGATCGTCGAGTTCCTCACCGACAAGTGGGCACGCGAGCTCGACTACCGGCTCATCAAGGAGCTGTGGGCATTTGGCGACGACCGGATCGCCGTCCGGTTCGCCTACGAGTACCACGACGCATCGGGGTCGTGGTTTCGCGCCTACGGCAACGAGAACTGGGAGTTCGCCGCCGACGGGCTGATGAAGACCAGGCACGCCAGCATCAACGACGTGCCGGTCACCGACGGCGACCGCCTCTTTCATTGGGACAGCAGCGGCCCCCGCCCCGACGATCATCCCGGACTGAGCGAATTGGGGCTCTGAGGCTCGCGACGTGGCGCTAGGTTCTGGACGTGACCGCACTCGCGAACCGCCAAATCCTGCTGCGCCGTCGACCCAACGGGCTACTCCAACCGGACGACACCGAGTTGGTCAGCAGGCCGGCGCCAGAACCCGAGGACGGCGAGGCGCTGGTCCGCACCACCTACGTGGGAATCGATGCGGCCGCGAGGACCTGGCTCGACGATCAACCCGGCTACCTGCCCCCGGTACGAATCGGCGAACCAATCCGGGCCGCGTCGATCGGTGAGGTCATCGAATCACGCAGCGACGCTTACGCGGTCGGCGACGTCGTGACCACGCTTTCCGGTTTCTGTGAGTACGCGATCGTCCGCGACGACGTCTTCACCACGGTCATCCCAGGCGTGAGCGACCAGGTGACGGTGATGTCCATCTACGGGTCGAGCGGCGCGACGGCCTACTTCGGAATGACCGACATCGGCAAGCCGCAGCCCGGGGAGACTGTCGTGGTGTCGGCGGCAGCGGGCGCAACCGGTTCGGTCGCAGGGCAGATCGCCAAGATCGCAGGCGCGCACGTGGTCGGCATCGCAGGCGGCCCGGAGAAGTGCCGGGTCGTGGTCGAGGACTTCGGGTTCGACTCCTGCATCGACTACAAGGACGGCGACGTGGCTGCCGCGCTCAAGGCGCACTGCCCCAAGCGCGTCGACGTCTACTTCGACTGCGTGGGCGGGCCGATTCTCGACGCCGTGCTCGGTCGCCTCGCCCAGAATGCGAGGGTCGCGCTCTGCGGCGTCATCTCCAGCTACGTCACCGGCGAGCACCCAGGGCCGGCCAACTACGTGAACCTTCTCGCCAAGAGCGCGCTGATGCAGGGCTTCAACACCCTCGACAAGTGGGGCCGCTTCGACGAAGCGTTCGCTGCCCTGCGCGGTTGGGAACAGGACGGCCGACTCGTCCACCGCGAGCACATCTTCACCGGAGTGGAGTCGTGCGTCGATGCCCTGAACGGATTGTTCACCGGGGCCAACATCGGCAAGACTCTGGTGAAGATCGGCGAACCAACCAGCGGCTGAGCGCATGCCGAACCCGACCCGCCAGTGTGCGATCACGGCGAGCAGTCGGCGCCAGATTCGCCACCACCGCACGCTCGGCATACTTCGAGTGCGAATACTGTGCGATGCGATGCCAGACGAACCGCACGAACCGCACGAACCGCTGCGTGACGATCACCGACACCTACTCGATCGGCGCGCGCTCACCGAAGACGCTGCCCGCCCCGAAGCCGTCGCACGTCGGCACGACGCGGGCGGGCGAACCGCGCGTGAGAACGTCGACGACCTGGTGGACCCCGGTTCGTTCGTCGAGTATGGACGGTTCGCCATCGCGGCCCAGCGCCGCCGCCGTGAACTCGACGATCTCATCGCCCGCACCCCCGCCGACGGCCTGATCGCTGGAACGGCGCGAGTCAACGGCGGCGCGTGTGCGGTGCTGTCATACGACTACACCGTGCTGGCAGGCACGCAGGGTTCGCTCGGGCATCGCAAGAAGGACCGCCTGTTCGAGTTGATCGAGAAGATGGCGCTGCCGACGGTGTTCTTCGCCGAGGGCGGTGGCGGCAGGCCTGGCGATACCGACTACCCGGCCGTGTCGGCGCTCGACGCGCGGGCGTTCGCGCTGTGGGCGAGCCTCTCGGGACTGATCCCGCGGATCGCAATCGTCAAGGGACGCTGCTTCGCAGGCAACGCCGTGATCGCCGGGTGTTCGGACCTGATCGTCGCCACCGCCGACGCGTCCATCGGCATGGGCGGGCCCGCGATGATCGCGGGCGGCGGCCTCGGCGACGTTCACCCCGACGACGTCGGCCCCATCTCGACGCAGGCGCCCAATGGCGTCGTAGACGTCGTGGTGGACGACGAAGCCCAAGCCGTCGCGGTCACCAAGACGCTGCTCGGCTACTTCCATGGCACGACGGCCGCTGGCACCGTCGCCGACCAGTCTCGACTGCGGACTCTCGTTCCCGAGCGGGCGCGACGGGCCTACCCCGTCAACCCGATCATCGAAACCCTCTGTGACGCAGAAACGGTCACGTTCCTACGTGAGCGGTTCGCACCGGAGATGGTGACGGCGTTCGGGCGCATCGACGGACGTCCGGTCGGACTCCTCGCCAACAACACCATGGTCGTCGCGGGCGCCATCACGGCCGGCGCCGCGGAGAAGGCAGCGCGATTCCTGCAGCTTTGCGAGGCATTCGACGTTCCGGTGATCTCGCTCATCGACTGCCCCGGCTACATGGTGGGTCCCGCAGCCGAGGCCGAGGGATTGGTGCGGCGGGGATCGCGGTTGCTCGTCGCGGGGGCAGCGCTGACGGTGCCGCTGATCGTCGTCGTCCTGCGTCGCGGTTACGGGTTGGGCGCGCAGGCCATGGCTGGTGGCAGCCTGCACGAACCGCTGCTCACCGTGGCGTGGCCGGGTGCGCACCTCGGACCCATGGGCTTGGAAGGTGCAGTGCGCCTTGGCATGCGCAAGGAGCTCGAGGCGATTGCCCTAGAAGACGGAGCCGCGGCACGCGAGGACGCCGTTCGCCAGGCAACGGCCGCCGCCCAGGAGAACGCCAAGGCCCTCAACGCCGCAGCGCTCTTCGAGATCGACGACGTCATCGATCCTGCCGACACGCGGGACCTGATCATCAATACGCTCGCCGCCGCGACCACCCGCCGACGCAAGAAGCGGCGCAGACGATTCATCGACACCTGGTAGACGGGAGCCCACATTGACCGACGGAATGCGCAAACAGATTGCGCTGAGGAAACATTCACCCGCGTACTGGCGAGTGACGTTCGACCATCCACCGTTGAACATCTTCGGCCCAGAGACGATCCCCGAACTCAGCGAGATCGTCACCGCGCTGGAGACGGACGAACAGGTCAGGGTCGTCGTGTTCGACAGCGCGGTCGACGGCTTCTTCCTGACGCATTACGACTTCGTCGCCCCGGCGGAGGACACGACGCGTCTACCTCCGGGACCGACTGGCCTGCAACAACTTCCGGACATGCTGGCTCGGCTGAGCCGCGCACCCGTCGTGTCGATCGCCTCCATTCGCGGGCGTGCCACCGGCGTCGGCAGCGAGCTTGCGCTGGCCAGCGACATGCGCTTTGCGAGTCGGGAGCGGGCGATCCTCTCGCAATGGGAGGTCGGCGCGGGCCTGGTGCCAGGCGGCGGACCGATGGCTCGACTGCCCCGACTGATCGGGCGAGGGCGCGCGCTAGAGGTCCTGCTGGGGGCCGACGACATCGACGGCGCGTTGGCGGAACGCTACGGGTACGTCAACCGGGCACTGCCGGACGCCGAACTCGACGCGTTCGTCGACGCATTGGCAACCAGGATCGCGTCCTTCGACAAACAGGCACTCGCAGAGACGAAGCATCTGGTCGACGTGAACAGCCTTCCGCCCGACGCCGAGATCGCACCCGAGTGGGACGCCTTTCTCGCGGCGCTGGCGAGGCCCGCGGCCCAGGCGAGAATTCAAAGGCTGTTCGAGCGAGGCTTTCACGAGGCGGGGGACGTCGAGACGAGGCTCGGCTATCACGTCGGCCAGCTGGGCGACTCGGATGGCTGAGCGCATCACGTTCTCCAGCTCCACGGGACCTCTCCTTGCGGGCCTCGTCGACCTTCCCGTCGGCGAGCCGCGCGGCTGGGGCGTCTTCGCCCACGGCTTCACGCTCGGCAAGGATTCCCCGGCAGCCAGTCGCATGTGCAAGCAGTTGGCCAGCGAGGGCATCGGCATGCTCCGCTTCGACAACCTCGGTCTCGGCGACTCCGAGGGCGACTGGGGCGACGGGTCGTTCTCGCACAAGGTCGCCGACACCGTCCGCGCTGTCGAGTTCATGAACGACTCGGGCCGCGAGGTACACCTGCTCGTCGGCCACTCGTTCGGCGGCGCGGCGGTGATCGCCAGCGCCCACGAGTGCGAAACGGTGGCCGCGGTGGCCAGCGTCGGCGCGCCCTATCAACCGGCACACGTCGAACACAACTACGACGCACTGCTGCAGCGGATCGAGTCCGACGGCGAGGCGCCGTTCCTGGCAGGAGGCAGGGCGCTCACGCTGAAGCGACACTTCATCGAAGACGTCCGCGCCGCCGACCTGCACGAGCGAATCCGGACCCTGCGCCGGGCGTTGCTCGTCATGCACTCGCCCACCGACAACACCGTCGGCATCGCAAATGCGAGCGAGATCTTCCGCGCCGCAAGGCATCCGCGCAGCTTCGTTTCGCTGGAGGGTGCCGACCACCTGCTCACCGGCAAGAACCAGGCAGCACGGGCTGCGCGCATCGTCAGCGCGTGGGCCGACCCCTACCTATGAACCCCTACCTATGAATCTGCCTCCCATGGCGGTTTCCCGATCGGCCCATACGTGAAACGGGGTTGATGCGGGCGCCGCGAGACTGCAAGAGATGACGGACCCACTCGGCGTTCTCGTCATCTCCTGCAGTCTCGGCGCGCCCAATGGCTCAGCCGTGCCCCGACCTGACCAACGCGTTGCGCGGACGCAGGAAGCCCGGCTGCTGAAGGGTGCGAATCGCCTTGAGCGCGCCCATCGGGATCACGCGCTTGAAGTAGACGCTTGCGTCGAAGCTCGCGCGCACCTCCTTGACGTAGGCCATGGGCAGGCCGAACCGGACCAAGCCCTGGCTGACGTCGACGAGATCGGCGCGGCGGACGGCCTCGACCAGCGGTGCGTGCGGACGCGGCGGGCCGTACGTCGTCATCCTGTGGTGCTGGGCGACCATCAGCGCGAGTTCGGAGGACCAGGCCTCGCGGCCGGTGCTCGCCAGCCAGGCGTCCTGCGCCTCGATGGACGGCACCAGATAGTCGAGCGTGTCGAACGCGGCCAGGTCGTGGAAGGCGACGGCGATCGCGAGCTTGTCGTCGCGGTCGGTCGTGTCGGGAGTCAACGCGCGGGCGAAGTTCACCACGCGGTAGGCATGCGCCTTGTACCGTCGAAACCCGCGTCGTCGCCGTTGGCGCGATGGCGGTGAGACTCGAGGATCTCCTCGACCAGGGGCAGGGTGCGAAGGATCTCGGGAGGCTCCATTTGACGATCGTACGGCCGCTCGAAGACGCCGTTGGCTAGGCTCGGTCGGTGGCCGAATACAGCAAGACGACAGCCGAACTCATCGTCGAATGCCTGCAGAACGAAGGCGTGACGCACGTCTTCGGAATCCCCGGCGAGGAGAACATCCGGCTGGTCGATGCGCTGTCCAGATCATCGATCGACTACGTCCTCACGCGCCACGAGCAGGGCGCGTCGTTCATGGCCGAGGTCTACGGCAGGCTCACCGGCAAGGCGGGGGTGTGCTCGGCGACGCTGGGGCCGGGTGCGATCAACCTGTTGCTCGGCGTCGCGGACGCGACCACGAATTCCACTCCCGTGCTTGCCCTTTCGGCACAGGTTGGGATGGGGCGCAGCTACAAGGAGTCGCACCAGAGCGTTGACCTGGTGTCGATGTTCGCGCCGGTGACGAAGTGGTCGGCGTTGGTCGCGACACCCGACGCGGTTCCAGAGATGGTCCGCAAGGCGTTCAAGCTCGCCCAAACCGAGCGTCCCGGCGCCGTCTACCTCGCCGTCCCAGAGGACGTCGAGGATGCGCCAGCGGCCGAAGATGCCAAGCCGCTGCACGTGAACATCCCGCGGCCGGATGATCCCTCGGTGGCCCAGATCGCGCGCGCAGCAGAAATACTCGGCGCTGCAAAGAATCCCGTGCTCCTTGCTGGCCATGGGGCGGCACGAGCTCATGCTTCGGAGGCCGTGCGAAGCTTCGCAGAAACACTCGGCATCCCAGTCGCAACGACGTTCCACGGCAAGGGCGTGCTCTCCGACGAACATCCGCTGGCGCTCGGCGCCGTCGGCTTCATGCGCCACGACTACGTCAACTTCGGGTTCGACCAGGCCGACGTAATCGTCGCGGCAGGCTACGAGCTGCAGGAGTTCGATCCCGTCCGGATCAACCCACGCGGCGACACGAAGATCATCCACGTCCACCGCTTTCCCGCCGAGGTGGACACCCACTACGACGTCGCCGTCGGATTGAACGGCGACATCGGCAGAAGCCTCGACGCACTGGCCGCAGCGGTCACCCGCGAACACCCCTCCGCATCCGGCGGTGAGCGGATCCGTGAGCTGCTCGCAGACGAACTCGACAGGGGCCGGGCCGACGACAGCTTCCCGCTCGCTCCTGCGCGGATCGTCGCCGACACCCGCAGCGCACTGGCCAGTGACGACATCGTGCTCGTCGACACCGGCGCACTGAAGATGTGGATGGCCCGGCTGTACCCGACCTACGAACCGAATACGTGCCTGATCTCCAATGGCCTTTCCACGATGGCCTGGACGCTGCCAGGGGCGATCGCCGCCAAGATCGCTTGCCCCGACGCCAAGGTGCTCGTCGCGACGGGCGACGGGTCGTTCCTGATGAACTCGCAGGAGATCGAGACCGCGCTGCGGGTCGGGACGCCGATGGTCATCTTGATCTGGGTCGACGACGCCTACGGGCTGATCAGTTGGAAGATGGACCTCGAGATCGGCCACAACGTCGACACTCGATTCCACAACCCCGACTTCGTCGCATACGCCGAAAGCTTCGGCGCCAAGGGCTATTCCATCTCCTCGGCCGAGGAGCTACTGCCCACCCTGCGGCGGGCACTCGATGACGACACGGTTAGCGTCATCGCATGCCCGGTGGACTATTCGGCCAATAGCGCACTGATCTCATCGCTCGGCGAGCTCGACGAATCCTGGTCGTGACGCGATGATTCAGGGTTTCTCGCACATTGGCATCGCCGTCACCGACCTCGACCGCTCGATCCGCTTCTACACCGAGGTCTTCGGGTTCACCGAGCTCTACCGGCTCGACTTCAATGACAACGAGGTCGCGGCGACGATGGAGCAGGAGGGCGCGTTCCGCTCGGCGATGCTGCGCCGTGGTGACGTCAGGATCGAGCTTCTGCAGTGGGTGGACGTGCCGATTACCGGGTCGGGTGAGCGCAAACCCATGACCGAACGAGGCATTACGCACCTGTCCTTCCGGGTCGAGGACGTCGATGGCCTGAGGGATGCCATCGTCGCCGCGGGCGGGCGTCTGCTGGAGCAAACGCTCACGGTTCTCGGCGACCCTGCGGATCCGTCGTCGGGCCGGTTCGTCTACCTCACCGACCCTGACGGCACCCGCATCGAGCTGATGCAGAACGTGCCGGATCTTTCAGCGCTGTAGGGCTGCGATCACGCAGTGAACACGTCGATCGGACGCCCTATCTTGAGCATCACCAACGGGATGTGGCGGGAAGTCGACCGCTGGTATTCGATGTAGGGCGGGTAGAGGTGCGTCATGTACGACCACACCATGTGTCGTTCCTCGCCCTCGGGTTCACGCCAGGTCGCCTCGAACGCCTGGGTGGCGATTTGGACGCCAACGGACTCGCTGTCGACGATGTTCAAGTACCACGCCGGGTGCTCGTCGGCTCCGCCCTTGGACGCGACGATGACGATCTCACCGCCGACGTTGCCGTAGATCAACGGTGTGACGTAGACCTTGCCGGACTTGCGGCCGACGTACTTGATCAAGCAGTTCGTCGTCAGAGCGTGCCCGCCCATGGAGCTGAGGTCGAGGATGTGTCCCTTGGCACCGCCCGATTCGAGGTAGGTCTGCAGGTGCTCTTTCGCGAAGTCACTCATGGGTCGCCACCGTACGTGGAAGGGAGCGGATGGCAGTGCGAATCGCGAAGTACATCAGCGTCGAGGTGACCAGGAAGATCGGCCAACCCATCGCGATTCGGGCGGCGGCGAGCAACTCCGCTTGGTCGGTGTCGTAGAGGTAGTACTGGACGACGAATCGCGCCCAGGAGACCAGCGCCATCACGGCGGTGACGACGTCGAACGCCAACCTCACCCGACGTACCCGACGCCACCCGTCGTCGCGACCGGTGATCCACGCCCAGCCGACGCCGATGAGTGGCCTGCGGATGAGCACCGAGCAGGTGAAGGCGATCGCGAGGAGCAGATACGTCCAGATGCCAGGGAGGTAGAAGTCCTTGGCCTTGCCGGTGAGGAAGGCGAGGCCCGCGCCCATCGCGACGCCCGCGAACCCGAAGAGCGCAGGCCGCGCAGACTCGCGCCGCACCAGCTGCCACACCAGGATGAGCACGGCCACCGACATCGCGACACCGAGCGCCCACTTCAGATCGGCGAATGCGTTCGTCGCGGCGAAGACCGTCACCGGCAGCGACGAGTAGACCAATCCGCGCACTCCCCCGGCGCGTGCCAAGAGAGCCGTGAGGGGTGTGTTCTCAGGAGTCACTCAACCGAGCGTACGGACTGCGACATGGGTGGCCCTAGACTCCTCGCGTGCGAGCGATCCCCGTCATCGCCTTGACCGGATACCTCGGGTCGGGCAAGACGACGCTGCTCAATCACGTGCTTCGCGCGCCGGACGCACGGATTGGCGTCGTGATCAACGACTTTGGTGACATCAACGTCGACGCCGCTCTGGTCACGGGCCAGGTGGACGAACCGGTCTCGATCGCGGGCGGCTGCGTATGCTGTCTGCCCGACGACGGTGGGTTGGACGACGCGCTCGAGAAGCTCACCGATCCGCGGCTGGCGCTGGACGTCATCATCGTCGAGGCGAGCGGACTCGCCGATCCGGTCGCGGTGTCGCGGCTGATCCGCTTCAGTGGGGTCGAGCGGGTGCGGCAGGGCGGCGTCGTCGACGTCATCGATGCCGCAACGCATTTCGACGTCGTCGACCGTGGCGGCGTCCCGCTCGCACGGTACGGGGCGGCGTCGCTGGTCGTCGTGAACAAGCTCGACCAGGTCCCCGAGGATCGGCGCGACGCCGAACTGGCGCGCATCGAGGCGCGAATCCGGGAACGAAATCCCCATGCCCACGTCGTCGGCGCCATCGGCGCGAAGGTCGACCCGGCCCTGCTGTACGACGTCGCCGACTCCGAGGACGGTTCTGGTCAGCTGTCGATCCGCGAACTGTTGATCGACGAGCATGCCGACGATCGGGATCACGTTCACGCCGTCTCCGTCACCGCGACCAGCGATGGATGCATCGACCCGAGTGCCCTGTTCGATCTTCTGGAGGAACCGCCCGCGGGCGTCTACCGGATCAAGGGAGTCGTCTCGGTCCGCTACCGAGAGCGCGTGCGGAGCTACGTGGTCAACGTGGTGGGCGGCTCGATCCACGTGGCAACGGCCCCACCCGCCGCGAGGGGCAACTACCTGGTGGCCATCGGTACGCACTTCGACGTGGCGGGCGTGCAGGCTCGCGTGGACCACGCGTTGCGCCCTCACGACGGCATCGTCGCGAGCTCGGGCATGCGGCGGCTTCAGCGCCATCGCAAGCTCAGCTTCTGAGCTCCCGGTCACCAATCTGTGGATTGCGCAAGGAAACACGCTTCGACAGCCCTCGCCTCTTCTGCCGCCCGTGACTGGGCTCACATGATGTCGGCACCTACAGTCACAAAGGGGGCCAACAATGAAGTCGGAACGGCAGATCGTCGGCGGACCGCGAGCGCGGTCGGTCGCAGGCAACGTGATGCGAGGATCGCTCGGCAATCTGATCGAGTGGTATGACTGGTATGCCTACGCGGCATTCAGCATCTATTTCGCAGGCGTATTCTTCCCGTCATCGAATCCGACTGCGCAGCTGCTGAATACGGCAGGGATCTTCGCAGTCGGGTTCCTGGTCCGGCCACTGGGCGGATGGATGTTCGGCCGCTACGCCGACAAGTACGGACGCCGCGCGTCGCTGACGCTTTCGGTGACGCTGATGGGGATCGGGTCGCTCGGCATAGCGATCCTGCCGGGCTATGCACAGATCGGAACAGTGGCACCGATACTTCTCGTCGCGGCACGCCTGCTGCAGGGATTGTCACTCGGCGGCGAGTACGGCACTTCGGCGACATATCTCAGCGAGGTCGCATCCCCACACCGCCGCGGTTTCTACTCGTCGTTCCAGTACGTGACGCTCACCAGCGGTCAACTGCTCGCACTAGGCGTGCAGATCGTTCTGCAGCAGGTGCTCACGCCCGCTCAGCTGCACTCGTGGGGTTGGCGCATCGCGTTCGTCATAGGGGCGGCGGCCGCCGTGACGGTCATGTGGCTTCGGCGCACCATGGACGAGTCGGACAACTTCAAGCTCGCCACCGTCGAAGACAGCGCGACCACCGAGCGCGGCAGCTTGCGGATCCTGTTCCAATATCCGCGGGAGTGCCTGACCGTGGTGGGTCTCACCCTCGGCGGCACCATCGCGTTCTACACGTTCACGACGTACATGCAGAAGTTCATGATCAACACGACCGGCCTGCCGAAGGAGCAGGTCACGTGGATCAACTTCATCGCGTTGATCGTCTTCGTGGTCATGCAACCGGTCGTCGGCGCCCTGTCCGACCGCGTCGGGCGCAGACCGATACTCATCGCATTCGGCCTCGGAGCAACGCTGTGCACGGTTCCGCTGCTGACCGCGGTGGCTAGTGCAGGCTCGGCGGCATCCGCGTTCGGCCTCATGATGATCGGGTTGGTCATCGTGTCGGGCTATACGTCGATCAATGCGGTGGTCAAGGCGGAGCTCTTTCCAGCCCGCATCAGGGCGCTGGGTGTCGGGCTGCCGTACGCCCTGACGGTCGCAATCTTCGGGGGCACAACCGAATACGTGGCGCTGTGGTTGAAGAACGCAGGACACGAGAGCTGGTTCTTCTACTACGTCGCCGGCGCCGCGGCGATCTCACTGCTCGTGTACGCGTTCATGGGCGAATCGTCGGCGAGCTCCTACCTGGAGAAGGAGGAGGATGAAATCGGTTCCAGTGACCCCGAATCCGTCAACACGGGGGCCTCTGCGGGGAAGGCCTCCTAACATCAGCACCATGCGAGTGCTGCTCGTCGAGGACGACGAGGGTGTCGCGTCGGCGCTGGCCGAGTTACTCGGCCAGACCGGCGCGACCGTCGTCCGCACGGCCCGCGGCGCCGATGCCCTCCACCGGGTCAAGGGCTGCGACCTCGTCCTGCTCGACTTGGGCTTGCCGGACATGGACGGCTTGGACGTGCTGCACACGCTCAGGCGGGCCTCGACGGTGCCCGTCATCATCATGACTGCCAGGGACAGCGACGGCGCCGTCGTACTCGGGCTCCGAGCCGGGGCAGACGATTACCTCGTCAAACCAGTCCGAAAGGCCGTGCTGCTAGCCAGAATTCAGGCCGTCATGCGACGAGTACACCGCACTGCGAGTGGCACCCCCGCCCCGACGAGCCCTGTGGTGGCTGGTCCGGTCACCATCGACCGCGAACGACGGGAGATCACGGTCGATGGCATTGCGCAGCCGCTCACCAAGACCGAGTTCCAGATCGTCGCGATGCTCGCCGCGTGTCAGGGCGAAGCAGTCAGCCGCGAAGAGCTGATGCTGGAGGTGTGGGGCACTGCGATGGTGGGCCGATCGAGGTCGTTGGACTTCTTCATGGGACAGATCAGGGCGAAGCTCCCCGGGCTTCCGCTACAGACGGTGCGCGGCTTCGGTTTTCGGCTGGACAGCTAGCATGGGTCTGCGGGTTCGGTTCGTCCTCGTCGTCCTCTCGCTCCTCGCGATCATCGCACTCGCCGTTCCCCTCGCCCTAAGCCTGGCCGACCGTCGGACGGGAACCCTCGCGGAGGAGCGCGGCAGGCAACTTGCGGCCCTTGCCGATTCGGCCGCGATGACGGGCGTCCCCCTCGACCGGATGGTCGACCGTTACTACGAGGTGTACGGCGAAGGCCTGTTGATCGTCGACTCCGACGGGCGGCGCATGGCTGGACGCGGGCTCGACGAGTCGGCACCCGGGGTGTCGACCGCCACCGACCACGCTCTGGTCGATGCGCCGACGGCGCCGTGGAAGCGGATCTTGCCGTGGGACGACGGGGTCCGGATGGCAGCGGAAGGGGTGCGGCGCGACGGCGAGCTGATCGGGGCCGTCGTGCTGGCCGTCGATACGTCGGCAGCAGCGCACGACATCGCGAACAGCTGGCTGTGGGTTGCGGTCGGATGTCTAGGGCTAGTCGTGTTGGCCGCGTTGGTCGGTCGCGCCCTGACAAGGTGGGTACTGCGTCCCCTCGACGGCTTGGAGCGCGCGGTTGCGGAGATGACAGAAGGGGTTGCGGGGCTGCCCGCCGACGTCGCGGGGCCTCCGGAACTGCGCCATTTCACATCGGCGTTCAACACGATGGCGCAGGTGGTGCGGGCGTCGCTCGACCGACAGCGGCGACTCATCGCCGATGCCTCACATCAGCTGCGCAATCCGTTGGCCGCGGTTCGTCTGCGCGCGGACAGCCTCGACGACTACGTCGCCGATGCGGGACGATCTACCTACGGCTCGATGACCAAGGAACTCGACCGCCTGGAGAATCTCCTCGCCCAACTCCTCCGCCTTGCGCGCGCCGAGGAAGTGAGCGGTAGCCGCAGGGCGGGTCTAGAGGTGGTGGACGACACGACTGCCCTCGACGACGTGATTGCCGAGCGCATGGCGTTTTGGGAGCCCGTCGCAGCTGGCCAAGGGCAACGGCTAGTCCGCCATGGTGTCGACTCCGGACTCGTCGTGCAGCTCGCTCGCCACGACGTGGAGCAACTCATCGACGTCGCAATCGACAACGCGCTTCGCTACGCGGGGACCGACACGACCATCACCACGTCGGCAGAGGCCGTCGACGACCGGGTCGAGCTGACCATCAGTGACGACGGCCAGGGATTGCCAGACGACGACCTCGCCAGAGCGGCCGCTCGATTCTGGCGAGGCCGGGACGACACGACGGGAACTGGCCTCGGGCTGGCCATCGCGGGCGAGATCGCGGCGGGGCACGGCGGTCAGATCGCGGTGGAGCGGGCGCCAGAGGGCGGCCTTCTAGTCCGGTACGTCCTGCCAACCACGGGGGCGTCGACGTGACGGCGGGCGGGTTGAGCGCGATGAGTCGTCGCACCTTCGTGCTCGCGGCGAGCGCGGCGCTGGCCACGGCCTGCGTCGGAAGCGGGCCGGGCGGACTTTTGCGTCTGGCGGCAGGCGAGCGCGGCGGGCTGTATCTCGCGTTCGCGGAGATTCTCGGGAAGCAGGTGCAGGCCAGGTACCCCGACGTCGGCGTCGACGCGATCTCGACCGAGGGCAGTGTCGAGAACCTCGCCCGCCTGCGATTGGGTGACGTGGACATGGGGCTCGTTCTGGCCGACGTTGCGGAACGGGATCGGGCGGCGGGGCCAGGCGACACCGCGCCGCTCGCCGTTGCCCGCGTGTACGAGAACTACCTACAGGTCGTCGTGCGAGATTCCGCTGCCGTCCAACGCCTTTCGGACCTGGCGGGACGACGGGTCTCCATCGGTCCAGGTGGGTCGGGAGCCGCCACCACCAGCGCGGTGTTGTTCGAGGCTGCCGGTCTTCGCGACCGGGTGGAGATGCTCAAGCTCCGTCTTCGCGATGGACTCGCGGGCCTCGCCGACGGCAGCCTGGACGCGCTGGTGTGGTCAGGTGGCGTACCGACACCCGCGATCGCCGAGCTCGACACCACGCTGCCGCTACGCATGCTCGACCTTGGCGACCTGGCCGCTCCAATGACGCACCTCTCCAACTATCCCTACCTCGTCCGCCGCGTGCCCGCAGGCGGGTACGCGCCAGCCGGCCTCCGTTCCATCGGCGTGCCCGACTTGTTGTTGTGTAGGAAGGGCATTGAATCCGACGTGGTCGCCGCCGTGGTGGACGTCCTCACCTCCGACGCGCCGCAACTGGTGCCTCCGTACGTCCGAGGACTGCAGTACCTGGCCCCTCCGTCGATGATCCAGACCGGCCTCATTCCGTTGCACGCAGAAGCGATCGCCAGCTACCGAAGGCTCCACGGCTGAGCCGAATCTGCGGATCCTGCAAGGAAATCTCCGCTAGCGGGCCGAGACCTATCTTCCAGGCATGGTCGTAGGAATCATTGACGGGGAGGCATTCAAGGCAAGGGGGCGGATCAATGTTCTTTCATCTCATTCCACTAGAAGAACTCAAGCGGCACAGCGTGACGTACTGGCGACCCGGTCGAGACAACTGCACGTCCGACAAGACTTGGGTGGTTCTGTGTGAGCGCCAAAATGGTTATGAAGCAACGATTGTCGACCTGCCCGAAGATTCTCGACGTAACGTCGACCCCGAGGACGTCATGGACAGCTTCCTGAGGCGAAGGGCAGCGTTGCAAGCGCAAGGAAATCCCAATGCCTAGCAACGGCAAGGCGCTCCTCTCAGCGACGATTGCGGGCGCACTCTTCGTCGGCGGCGTCTTCTGGTGGCAGCACGGGGGCTCGGATTCGCCGCGCGCAGGATGCGAAACCGTCGTCGTCGCCGCTTCGAGCGATAAGGCGTCGGTCATGCAAGAAGCAGCCGATCGATACAACTCCTCCGACCGGAAGGCCGCAGGCACCTGTTACGGCATCAAGATCCAAGACGTGGCATCCGGTGTCGCCGAGGCCCGACTCGCCGAGGCCGACTGGGACCAGTCTTGGGGTCGGGCTCCCGATGCCTGGGCGCCGGGAGCAACGACTTGGCTCCAGCTGCTTCGCCACGACCGCTCATCGTACGATCGACGAGACATCCTTCCTGCCGACATCCGTTCGGCCGCTTCGTCTCCGGTCATCTTGGCGATGCCGGAGCCCATGGCGCGGGCACTGGGCTGGCCCCGTGCTCATCTTGGCTGGTCGAACCTTCTGAGCCTCGCCAACGATCCTCGCGGGTGGGCGGCGGTGGGCCACCCCGAGTGGGGTCGTTTCAAGCTCGGCAAGACCAATCCAAATGTGTCCACGTCCGGCCTTGCTGCGACCGTGGGAACTCTCGTGGCTGCGACCGGGACTTCGAGCGACCTGACCATGGGTGACCTGTCCAACCGGCGCGTGCGGGACTTCGCCGCCGGCGTGGAGCGATCGGTGGTGCACTACGGCGACACCACGCTGACGTACCTTGCGAACCTGCAGCGCGCTGACGACGCGGGTGCGGCGTTGACCTACGTCAGCGCGGTCGCCGTCGAGGAGAAGTCCGTCATCGACTACAACGAGGGAAACCCCAAGGGGGACTTGGCAACCAAGGGCCAGCACCGTAAGCCACGCATACCGCTCGTGGCGATCTATCCCAAGGAGGGCACGCTCGTCAGCGACCACCCGTTCGCCATTCTGGATGCGCCGTGGTCCGATGCGGGCAGGCGGGCGGGGGCAAAGGACTTCCTGGACTATCTGCGCGAACCTGCCCAGCAGAAGCTGTTCACGGACGAGGGATTTCGAAGTTTCGACCGCAGACCCGGCACCGCGGTCAGCGGCGTCGACTACCTCCGCGAGGACATCGGCGTCGTGCTGGCCGCGCCGAGTCCGCCGGTGCTGTCGGCGGTGCGCGAGACGTGGGCGCAGCTGCGCAAACCGGCGCACGTGCTATTGGTCATGGACGTGTCCGGGTCGATGGGCATGCCCGCAGGGGGCGGAAGGACGCGGCTGGAACGCGCGCAGGCGGCCGCGGTGAAGGGCCTGGCTCAGCTGGCGGACACCGACGAGGTCGGGCTGTGGGTGTTTCCCGCAGGGAACGGCAACGACGTCTACTCGCAGTTGAGCCCGGTCGCTCCGCTGGGACCGCAACGGCAACAGATGATCGCCAAGATCGGTCAGCTCAGCCCGTCGGGCGGCACGCCGCTCTATTCGGTGACGAGGAAGGCGTCGGAGGCCGTGCGGGCCGGTGCGCGCACCGACACCATCAACGCGATCGTGGTGATGACCGACGGTCGCAACGAATATCCCGAGGACGACGACCTCACCGGTTTGCTCCGGCAACTCGACGAACAGTCCGTAGAGGGGGGCATCAGGGTATTCACGATCGCGTACGGTCAGGACGCCGACTTGGACACTGCGACAAGGATTTCGGAGGCATCGCGTGCAGCTGCCTACGACGCGACCGACCCGCGGGCAATCGATGCGGTGTTCACCAATGTCTTGTCGAACTTCTGATGACCGGACTGCGCGACCCGTGGGTACTGTTGCTGGCGGCCTTCGGCGGCGGGGCGACGTGGGCGTTCGGCACCTCCGTCCCGCTGGCGGCGAGCACGGCAGTCGTGATGCTGGCGACGGCGGCGGCGGTGGCCGCCATGACGCACCGCGGCTCGACGCCAGAGCCCCAACGAGACACCGAGCAAGCGAGGCTCGTTCGGGCTCTCGACGGTCATCTGCGTTCGCTTGACGGGCTTCGCGGCGAGACGCTGCCCCCGCTCGTTCAGAGCTCCGCTACGGACGCATGGGCGGCCGCCGATGGCGCCCGCGCTTCTGCGACGCGGGTCGCCGCCGCTGCGGACGACCTCGACGCGGCGATCTTCGCGGCGCGGCGGGTGATCGGTCATGGCCCTGCGGCGAGGCGGGCAATCGAGGAGTCCGTCGGGCGGCTGCGCGGCCGCCGCGGCGAGCTACTGGACCGGCTCGCAAGCGTCGTCGACGAGGTCGCCACCGTGTACACCCGACTGCTCGAGATGTCCGCGACCGCCCGCACGATGGTCGTAGCGGTGGACTCGTCGGCGTTCGCGACGGTCAACGACTCCGTGGTCCTGCTGAGGCTCGCGCTGTCCGAGTTGGAGGCCGATCCGAGCGTTGCGCGGTGACGTCCGTCAAAATCCCTCTGGCTCAATCCATTCGCCGTGCGGTGCGTTGTCCCGAGTACTTCCGCCGCCGCTCGGGTATACCGTCGGACCGAATCGACTCGCGGACTCATCCGAGCATTCCTCTGCAGCCGACCACTTACGCAAAACGATCCGGCGCGAGTCGCGTGACGTCCAGTCCCTTGGCGACGAGATCTGCCGGCACGGGTTGGTTGAGAACGAGTGCGGCGCCGAGTCTGGCAGCAGCCGAGCACGTTTGGATGCCGAAGCCACCCTGCCCCGCCTGCCAGAAGAAGCCGGGGGCGTCGGGGGCCTCACCGATGACGAGGTTGCGATCGGGTGCAAAGGTTCGCAGGCCAGCCCAAGAGGAGCTGATGCCGCGCACGCCGACGGTGGTGGTCGCGTTGATCGCCTCGATGGCACGGGCGATCTCCAGTTCGTCGGGCTTGGCGTCGCACGGCGGGCACGGTGTCTCGTCGGCGGGCGAGCACAATAGTTGCGCCCCTTCGGGATTGACGTAGAACGCCTCGTCGATCTCGCTGCAGTTTGGCAGCCCCTTGCTCTTCTCGCCCATCGGCGAGGCCACCATGAAGATCGTGCGGCGCAGCGGCGTCAAACCGACCGGCCGGACACCTGCCCTTACCGCGAGGACGTCGGCCCATGCGCCCGCTGCGTCGACGACGATCGGGGCTTGATGTGCGCGCCCGTCGTCGGTGGTCACAGTCCAGGTGTTGGCGCGGCGTTCGAGCGAATGCACCTTGGCATTTCGATGGATCGTCGCGCCGTTGATCCGCGCCCCACGGACGAAGCCCTGATGCAGTGCGGCGACGTCGAGTGTCATGGCCCGCGGTTCGTAGAAGCCGCGTTCGGCCGCGTCGGGTCTCAGCAGTGGAAACAGCTCGCGGCACTGGGCGTCGTCGAGCAGTTGTGCATCGGGCACCAGCGGCAGTACGGACGCATGCAATCGTTCGATGACATGCCCGCGGCCGAGGGCGGCGAACTGCAACAGTCCGCGTCGGGCGGTCAGCGCCGACTCGAAGAACTCGGGCGGATCCTCCAGGAACGAACGGCTGGCCGTCGTGAGCGCCCGGACCTGGCTTCCTCCGTAGGTCTCCAGGAACAGCGCGGCTGACCGGCCGGTCGTGTGGTACGCGAGCGTCGACTCCATCTCTAGGACCGAGACGTTCATCGACTTGGAGAGTTCGTACGCGATCGAGAGGCCCGCAATGCCGCCGCCCACCACGATGACGTCGGCGTTCGTGTCGGTCGAGCTCACGAGGGTCGCACCACCTTCCGACCTTGTAACGTTCTGTGTGACGGGAGTGACAATTGAGGTAATTGGGTATTTGATGGACTCAGCCGCCATCCATGATTTCAGGAGACCTCTCCGCGTGACAGTGTCCGTTGGCAACACCGAGCGGCGTAGGCGCCGCGCGGCCGCGTTTGCCGCATCGCTGCTCGTGGCGGTCGCGGCGGCGACCTCGATCGGCACTCCTGCCGCATCCGCCGCGCCGAAGTGCACCGACATCGAGGTGGTCTTCGCGCGCGGCACCGACGAGCCAGCGGGTATTGGCGCCGTCGGCCAAGCCCTCGTCGACGCAATGCGCCCGATGGTCAAGGGAAAGTCGATAGGGACCTACGGCGTGCAGTACCCGGCGTCCTACGACTTCATGGAGGTCGCGGCAGGTGCCACCGATGCGAGCAAGCGCGTGCAGTCCACGGCCGCCAAGTGTCCCAACACCAGGATCGTTCTCGGTGGCTACTCGCAAGGTGCGGCCGTGATCGACGTGATCGCCACGTCGCCGATCGCAGGCTTCGGATACACCGCCCCCTTGACGAAGGCGATCCTGCCCCACGTCGCGGCCGTCGCCGTGTTCGGCAACCCATCCGCGAAGCTCGGTCAGCCGTTGACGAAGATGAGCCCGGACTTCGGTTCTCGCACCGCCGATCTGTGTAATACCAACGATCCGATCTGCTCGGCGGGCAACGACTGGAACGCCCACATCACCTATCCGAAGTCCCCTCTGATGAACGTCGCCGCCAAGTGGGTGACCGGGCTCGTCCAACAGAAGGATTGAATTCGACGTGGCAACCTTTGCGGCGTGGGTTAGCGACGAGTCATAACGGGTATGAAACCGCACATGAGCGTGGTGATCGAGCACGGAACGGCGCGGTGCCCCAAGTGCATGGCATTCGCCGACTACAGCTTTCACGAGGGCGACGGCGGGCTCCTGCGTTACCAGGTGGTCTGCCGACCGTGCGGCAACGTGTACGTGGAGTTGTGCACCTCGCCGTCGGTGGATGTGTCGGCCGCGTAGCCGAATCCGCTACCCGACGCTTTGGGCCAACGCCTCGACCGGGTACGTCGGCGACGGGCTTGCGCTCATCACCAGGCCGTAGAGCGGCCCTCCCCAAGCGTGCATTCCACTCTGGGTTTCGGAATATGCCCTGTGAATCGCGATGCCCGCCGCCGTCAGATCGGGCTTGTCCGGGTCGTAGTCACACACCGCGTCGCCGACGTCGCACACGCTTATCGTTCGCGCACCCATCTCTGGCGGCAGCTTCGACGTCGGGGCCGATGCGAGGAACGAGTGGTCCTGCGCGACACCCATGCCCGACTTCGGGATCGCTGCCGTCGATCCCATGTTGACCGTCGTGTCGGCGGGAAGGCGGTCGCCGTCGGCGATCAGTAGTGCCGCCGCGACGTGCGGGTCGTCCGCCAGATCGTGAAGGTTGCGGTGGATGACCATCGCGCCCTGCGAATAGCCAGCCAGAATGACCTTCGTCGTTGGGCACTTCGCCGTGTACGCCGCGAATTGATCAGCCGCCGCCCTCGTGCCGTCCTTCACGCTTCCCATGAAGTTCATCCAGTCGCCGATGCCTCCGTCCGCAGGCACGGGAGCCGCGGGATAGTCCACGGCCTCGGCGGTGATGGTTCGACCTTCAGCCGCCAGATTCGCCTGTAATTGCTGGTAGGACTGGTAAACCACGTCGCCCATCCCCCCGTTGGCCGCCATGTTCGCGGCGTCGCGCTGACCCGATCCAGCGGCGCCGATCCAGTGATAGTCGGCGCACCCGGATGCGGCCGAAGCGCTTCCTGCGCCCACACCGGCCACGGTCATCGCTACGGCGACGGTGGCCACGACCACCCCTTCGAGCGCCAGCTTCAATTGACGTATCACGACGACTTCCCTCCGACCCGGGCAGCAACGGTGTTCGATCGGTGCCGCCGCACTAGCCAGTTATCGCTTCGCTGGCTCCGCGGTGTTACAGGTGATGCGCACGTGAATCTGGCACGCCCGGACATACATAGACTCCGTGATGTTGTTCACATGTCGTGGGTTGCCGCCGGAATCCCCTTGTTCGGTGGATGCACGTCTCGAAAAGCGCTGCCTAGCAAGGCGGCTCGCTGCGAATGCTGCTCGTCGACGTGACCGCCTCCCGGATCCGGCCCCTTCGACCTGGTGAGTTCAGCCCCGAGCAGGCAAGATCACTCGGCGGCCATACTGGACATCCCCTGTGAGCAGCGGCTGTTTCCGCGCCCCGGTGGCCACTACATAGCCCGCGTGATATAGATACCTGGTGGTTGATCAGCCGAGCGGGCAGCAGGTCAGCTCGTGCGTCGGAGACCTCCTCGATCAGGCGATGGACTTGACCGCGCGATTCCTGAGCGACCGCGCCGAGCTGAGCGCATCGGCGGCGTTCGTCCTCAACAGAGTGTGCCGTGAGGGCCCGATACGGCTCACTGCACTTGCGGCAAGGGAAGGCGTCAGCCAGCCGTCGATGACCCAGCTGATCCAACGGCTGGAGCGCGTCGACTTGGTGACCAGGCTTTCGGATCCCGACGACGGTCGCGCGACCCTCATCGGCATAACGGCACGCGGCCAAGAGCTGCTCGACGAACGCACGCGGACCCGTCGCCGCCGCCTGTCGCAGTTGATGACGACGCTGACCCCCGACCAGCAATGCGAGCTGTGGCTGGCCGCGCGAGTTGCGCTTCCCGTCTTGACTCAGCTCGCGGCCAACGCGCACTGCCCTGTCGACGGACCCCACGATCAGCGGGAGGTGTTCGGATGAAGCGCATTCCGGTGGGTCGCATCGCGAAGAAGTTGTGGATCCCGGTGGTGCTCATCATCGTCCTGACGGTGTCGGGTCTCGTCGTCACGCGCCTGCACAGGCAGTTCGCGTCGAAGGACCTCAACGCCAACGCAGGCGCGGGCATCGAGATCGTCCAGTTCAACCCGAAGGTCATGGTGTACGACGTGTACGGCGAGCCCGGTACCAACGCTCAGATCAGTTACTTCGACCCTGACGCCAACGTGCACACGGTAAACGTCCCGCTGCCGTGGTCTGTCACGTTGTCGACGCTGCTGCCCGCGGTCAGCGCCAGCCTGATGGCCCGAACCGACGGCGAGCAGATCGGCTGCCGCGTCACCGTCAACGGAACCGTCCGCGAGGAAGAATCTGCCAGCGGGATCAACGCGCAGACCTACTGCCTGGTGAAGTCCGCATGACCCACACGTTGCCGCCTGCCGAGACCGCAGGCCAGCCGCCGAAGCGGGCCGCCTTCCCCCACTTGATCCGCATCCTGGCGCTGCCGATCGTCCTGTTCTGGTTGCTGGTTGCCGTCGCGGTCAACGTGTTGGCCCCGCAGCTCGAGGTCGTTGGCGAGCTTCACTCCGCTCCGATGGCGCCGGAGGACGCGCCTTCGATGAAGGCGATGAAGTTGATGGGCAGCAACTTCCACGAATTCGACTCCAATGCCACGGTCATGGTGGTCCTGGAGGGCGACAAACCGCTGGGGCCTGACGCGCACCGGTACTACGACGAGATCATCCACAAGCTTCAGCAGGACCCCGAACACATCCAGCACATCCAGGACTTCTGGGGCGACACGCTGACCGCCGCAGGGGCCCAGAGCGCCGACGGCAAGGCGTCCTACGTGATGCTGAACCTCGCAGGCGAACAGGGCCAGACGCTGGCCAACGAAGGCGTCGACGCCGTTCGCAAGGTCATCGAGGAGACGCCAGCCCCACCCGGCGTGAAGGCCTACGTTGCGGGCCCCGCCGCACTCACCGACGACCTGCACGTCATCGGCAACGCGAGCATCGCCGAGATCACGCTCATCACCCTCGTCGCAATCGCAGGCATGCTGCTGATCGTCTATCGCTCCATCAGGACCACGTTGATCCAGCTGTTCCTGACGTTCATCAGCCTGCTGACGGCACGTGGCGTGGTCGCGTTGCTCGCCACCCACGGTGCATTCGGACTGACCACGTTCGCGGGCAACATCCTGACGATGTTGGCGATCGCCGCGGCCACCGACTACGGCATCTTCATCTTCGGTCGCTATCGCGAAGACCGCGGTATCGGGCTCGACAAGGACGACTCCTACTACGCGACGTTCAAGTCCGTCGCCCCCGTCATCGTCGGCTCGGGTCTGACAATCGCAGGCGCTACCTATTGCCTCAGCTTCTGCCGACTGCCCTACTTCGCGACCATGGGTGCCCCCGTCGCGATCGGCATGGTCGTGGTCGTCGCGATCGCGGTCACGCTCGGCCCTGCCGTCCTGTACCTCGGCAGCCGGGTGGGCCTGTACGAATCCAAGCGACCTCCTCGCAGCAGGTTCTGGCGGAAGGTCGGTACCGTCGTAGTCCGTTGGCCCGGACCGGTTTTCGTGGCGAGCCTGTTCATCGTGCTGATCGGCATCGTGGCCCTTCCCGGCTACAGGCCTGCCTACAACGATCGCTACTACCTGCCCGCCGACGCACCGACCAACCTCGGCTTCGCCGCCGCCGACCGCCACTTCTCGCAGGCCAGGATGAATCCCGACATCCTGATGGTCGACGCCAACCACGACATGCGTAACCCCGCCGACATGCTCGTGCTCAACGCGGTGGCGCGAAACGTCATGCACACCGAGGGCATCGCGATGGTGCAGAACATCACCAGACCGCTCGGCATCCCGATCCAGCACAGCTCGATTCCGTTCCAGACGAGCATCCAGGGTCAGACCAGCAACATGAACCTGCCATTCCAGCGGGATCAGCTGGACACTCAGCTCAAGTTGGTCGACGCGATGAACGTCTCGATCTCCATCCTCGAGAAGCAGTACCAACTGTCGCTGGAGCAGACCAAGATCACCGTCGACTCGGCGGCGAAGTCGGCCGAGCTCCTCAAGACGACCCAGGAGTTGCGCGACGACATCGCGAACTTCGACGACGAGTTCAGGCCCTTGCGCTCCTTCTTCTACTGGGAGCCGCACTGCTACGACATTCCGATGTGCGCTGCGATCCGGTCCGTCTTCGATTCTCTTGACGGGATCGACAAGGTGACCGACCAGACAGGACAGGTGCAGGCCAACACCGACCAGCTGGCGCAGCTCGCTCCGCAGTTGACCGCCCTCCTTCCCCAGACGATTGCGTCGATGAAGACGAGCAGGGACCTGTCGCTCGCGACGTACAACTCACAGAAGGCGCTCATGGACCAGATGCAGGCGAGCAACGACACCGCGCTGGCGATGGGCAACGCCTTCGACGAGGCCAAGAACGACGACCTCTTCTTCCTGCCTCCCGAGGCCTTCCAGAACCCCGACTTCCTCCGCGGCGTGAAGATGTTCATGTCGCCGGACGGCAAGTCCGCCCGCATGTTCATCACGCACGAAACCGATCCCGCCACCGTCGACGGCATCGCCAGAGTCGAGTCGGAGCGCAAGGCGGCACAAGAGGCCTTGAAGATGTCCTCGCTGTCAGACGCGAAGATCTACCTCGGAGGAGTCGCGGCGACCTACAAGGACATGTCCGACGGCGCACGGTACGACTTGCTGATCGCCGTCGTGTCGGCACTGACTCTGATCTTCGTGATCATGCTCATCTTGACGCGGAGCGCGGTGGCGGCCGCCGTCATCGTCGGCACGGCAGCCAGTTCGATCGCCGCATCCTTCGGCATCTCGGTGCTGATCTGGCAGGACCTTCTCGGCATACAAGTGCAGTGGCTCGTCATGCTGATGTCGGTCATCATCCTGTTGGCGGTCGGCTCCGACTACAACCTGCTGCTGGTGTCCCGCTTCAAGGACGAGATCCACGCGGGGCTGAAGACCGGCATCATCCGATCGATGGCCGGTACCGGCGGCGTGGTGACCTCCGCAGGCTTCGTGTTCGCGGCGACCATGGCGGCGATGCTGTTCAGCGACCTGACCGTGCTCGCCCAGATGGGTTCGACCATCGCCATCGGCCTACTCGTCGATACGTTGATCGTGCGCTCGCTGCTGATGCCGTCGATCGCGACGCTGTTGGGCCGGTGGTTCTGGTGGCCGCAGGTCGTCTACCCCCGCGGTGACAACCACTTCCGCAAGCCTGTGCCCGCTGGCCCGAAGGAGCCTCCGCCGCCCCCGAGCGACGAACAGGACACCGCGCCGGTCCCCGTACCCGGTTAGCGGGCGGGCAGCGTCCACGCGCTGCCCTGCTCACGATCGAGCACGGTCTCGCCCTTGTTCTTCAAGCCGAAGACGTACACCAGCAGGCTGACGGCGATCACCACCGTGACGTAGACGATGAACAACGTCGGGTGCTCCTTCTTGGCCGCTTCATAGAGCACCGGAGCAGTGCCGCCGAACACCGAGTTCGCCAATGCGTAGCCCAATCCCACTCCCAGCGCCCGGATTTCGGCGGGGAACAACTCGGCCTTGACGATCGCGTTGACCGATGTGTAGCCAGTGAGGATCACGTACGCGACGATCAGTAGCAGGAATGCCGCGGCGACCGAGGTGGTCTTCGGCAGGTAGGTGAGCAGCACCCAGGTGTAGACGGCGCCGCCGACGCCGAAGAAGATCAGGAGCGGCCTTCGCCCGACGCGGTCGCTGACGAGACCGCCGATGGGTTGCAGCACCAGCAAGACGATCAGAGCCAAGAGATTGACCCAGGTCGCGGCAAGCGTCCGGTCTGGCCCCAGAGCGGTAGAGACGATCTTCGGCGCGTTGACCGTATAGGTGTAGAACGCGATCGTGCCGCCCGCCGTGATGAGGAAGACGAGCACCAGCGGGCGCCAGTGTGCGACGAACAACGTCTTCAGGGATCCCGCATCGCGATCCTTGCCCTCCCGGATGGCGTCCAGGTGCGACTCACTCAGCGACTCGTCCATCGACCGGCGCAGCCACAACACCACTAGCGCAGCGGCGCCCCCGATGAAGAAGCCGATGCGCCATCCCCATGCCTTCACCGTTTCGTCGCCAAGGACGCTCTGCGTCACCAGCAGCGTCAACTGTGCGAGGACGAGGCCGCCGATGAGGGTGACGTACTGGAACGAGGACAGGAAGCCGCGTCTGTTGGCCGTCGCCGCTTCGGACATGTACGTCGCCGACGTGCCGTATTCGCCACCGGTGGCGAACCCTTGGACCAGCCGGGCGATGAGGAGGATCACCACCGCCCAGTAGCCGAGGATCTCTCGCGTCGGCATCACCGCGATGACGAAGGAACAGGTCGACATCACGGTGATGCTGAGCATCAGCGCGGCCTTTCGGCCGCGACGGTCGGCGAACCGGCCGAAGAACCACGAGCCCACCGGTCGCATGATGAAGGTGACCGCGAAGATCGCGTAGACGTAAACCGTCGAGTTCTTGTCCGCCTTGTCGAAGAACTGCGCTTCGAAGAAGGGTGCGAAGGCCGTGTAGACGTAGACGTCGTACCACTCGACGAGGTTTCCAGCCGAACCCCTCAGCGTGTTCAGCACCGCGCGGCGAGTGCTCGTTTGGGCCAGCGTTAGAGCGGCGGGCGTGTCCGAATCCGAGGCGCCTTCAGTCATTCCCGGACGATAACGGACCGACTCCCTCGCCGTCGCCTGTTGAGGAGCTCGAAACTCCCTGTCGGTCAACGATCGAATCGGCAGTGTAAAACCGCCGATTGGAGCGTTGTCGGCGATATGCTCCTGCAACGACCCACGAAGGGAACACATGATCATGCGACACAGAACATTCGGAGCAGCGGCCATGCTGGCCGCTGCGGCAGCCTCGGCGGCGATCCTCGCCGCACCCACCGCCATGGCAGACCCCGACACTTCCTGCGACCCTGCAGTCGTTGCCTGCCCCGGTGGCGCCGCTGCAGTCCCTGGCAACAGCGGCCCGAACGACTACTCCCCTGCGGTGGCACCGCCTGACCAGTACCCCGTCGACGGCGATTGGTTCTTCGGCGCGCCAGGCCCCAACGAACCCGCGTACGGCAACAACAATGGGCCCCATACTGGCGGAGGTGCTGGCCACCGTTAGCAGTCGTGATCGACCCCGCCCATTCCCGTTGAGCGTCAAGAGTTTAGGAGATCGATAGATGCTTTCGTCCTTGTGTTCTGCGCGCCGCTCGCTGGCCGTCACCATCGGTGCCGGCGTCATCGCGGGGGCGGCGGCCATTGCGCTGTCCCCGATCGCCATCGCAGACCCGCCGCCTCCGCCGCCGGGCTGCTCGGCCGGTGACTTCGAGTCAGTCCAGGCTCAGGTCGCAACGGCGACCTCGGCCTACTTCTTCAGCCACCCCGACGTGAACGCCTTCTTCTCTACCCTCAAGGGCCTGCCGAAGGACCAGGTTCGCAGCAAGGCCAAGGCCTACCTTGACGCGAACCCTGCGACTCAGGCGGACATGGCCGCGATCCGTCAGCCGATGACGGACATGAAGGCGCGGTGCCAGTAGCTCGCTAAGGGCGGTCAAAGGGTGGCGACGGCGGGCGGTCAAAGGGTGGCGACGGCGGGCCGTCAAAGGGTGGCAGTGACCGGACCCAGGATCTGCCATTCCGGCGCGACGTCGGCCTGACCGATCCAAGAGGGAACGCCGCGGCCCGTCGCGATGTACGTCGCGCCGGGCTGGTACGGCACATAGACCTGGGCCACCCCGGTCTGTGGCCGCGACTGTGCGCACGTACTGCCGGTGTCACCACCTTGGAGCTGGATGCACGCCACGGTCTGCGTGGGGCCTGCGGGTGGGACGACGCAGACGTCCGGCTGCACGATAGTGGTGACCACGCTGATGCCCTCGTTCACCACGATCTCCGGCGGCGAGATCGTGAAACCGCAGGGCGGCGGAGGCTCGGCGCCAGCCGTTGGTGCGCCGACACCGCCGGTCAACCCCGCCACCATCGTCACGCCGGCCACCATCGACAGCACTCGGATCATGTCTGGATAGTAATGCCGGAACTTGGTGACCGACCGACGATCGGTCACCTCGCGGGCTACTTCCAAGCGAATACCGGTTGCTCCAGCTGGTGGACTGGATCGTGCTTGCCTTCTAGACATAGCCACCGCAGCTGCAGCAGCACCGCGCCCGTCGGCGCGTGGATGAGGTCGTTGCCCAACGGCATCTGCACGACGGGCCGAGGGCTCTCGGGGATCGTCAGGAACCGCGGCGAGTCATCGCGCTGAAGTTGGTGCAGGCCCACCCGGTAGACCGCCACCACCTCGTCGGGCGCAGGGTGAAGGTCGAGCCGACCGCCGCCCCATATCACCACGGGAGTCATGACGTAGCCCGACCGCGTCGGGTAGTCATCGAGCAAGCCCAACACCGCCGACTCCGTCAGTTCGACGCCGACCTCCTCGTGCAGTTCCCGCAGGGCTGCGTCGACGACGGTCTCGCCCTCGTCGACGCGACCACCTGGCAGCGCCCACTGTGCGGCGTGTGCCCGTAGTCGAGATGCTCTGCGGCACAACAGGAAAGCGGCACCTCCCGATACGTCCACCATGCGACCGTCGAGGTCTTCGGGCATCGGTCGCCCGTCGATCCAGTCCTGCAGGTCCACAGGGTCCACCCTGTCCTCGCCGGCCTCGGAGTCGACGAGGACCACTGCGACGGCCGCGTGCCGCTTGGTGGGGTCGGTCACCACGCGGCGGTCGTGGGCAGCAAGGTTCGCGCGGAATCGCTCGTGTAGCGCCTCGTCGTAGGTGATCGTCACGAATCGACGATAAGCGGTTGCGGTTTCGCGGAATATCCAGCCATCCCGTGCATGCTGACGGAAGAGAACTCAGCCGCAGCGAACAGGAGACGAAACATGTCAGATGCGCTTCAATTCGAGGAGATGAACCGGCCGGTGATCGCCGAGTTCCGGCAGACGGGCGGCAAGGCGGGCGGCATCTTCGAAGGCAAGCCGTTGGTGCTCGTCCATCACGTGGGAGCCAAGTCCGGCAAGGAGCGGATCGCCCCGTTGGTGCCATTGCTCGACGGAGACCGCATCTACGTCTTCGCAAGCAAGGGCGGCGCCGACACCAATCCCGACTGGTACCACAACCTGGTGGCGAACCCGGAGACCACCGTGGAGTTCGGCTCCGAGACGTTTCCGGTGAAGGCCCGCGTGCTCACCGGCGACGAGCGGGACTCCATCTACGCCAAGCAGTCCGAGGTGGAGCCGCAATTCGGCGAGTATCAGCGCAAGACGACACGGCTCATCCCGGTGCTGGAGCTCCAGCGCATCAACGACTGACCCTTCAGGCGCCAGCCTCGGGCGCGGGCTCGACCTCGGCGATCTCGCTGAGGCCGCTGATGTCGAGCACCCGCACCAGGAACGGATGGACGATGAGGCGCAATCGATCGACCTCGTCGGCGTGGTTGAACAGGGCGTTGATTCCAGCGCTGTCCAGGTACTTGACCGCACGCATGTCGACGGTGACGGGCCCGCGGGTGCCCGCCGCAGCACTCGTCAGCGCCTCTCTGAACGCGGCGATGTTGCTGAGGTCGATCTCGCCCTTCGCGATCACCAGAGGCGTCCCGTCGGCGTCGCGGTCGGTCGTCAGATTGAGTGGTGTGGCCATTAGACGATCCTCGAGTACATGTGAACTGTGGTGCCTGCGTCGCTGGACTGAATACTCAAGTCCTCCATCAAGACTCGCATCAGACCCATGCCTCGGCCGCGGCTGACGTCGGCGACCTCGCTGGGGACCTTCCACGTGCCAGAGTCCGTCACGGTGACGTGCAGCCTGTCGACCACCGCGGTGGCGCGCAACGACACCATGCCTGGGCGGTCGCGATGGCCGTGTTCGATGGCGTTGGCGACCGCTTCGCCCGCGGCGATGAGGACGTCCTGGATCTGATCGTGATCCACTCCGGCCTGGGTCAGCCAGCCACGCAAGGCGGCACGGCTCGGTGCAAGCTCGCTGAAGTTGGCATTGAACTTCATCGCGAGCGGCCCCGGCTGCCGATACAAGAGCATGGCCACGTCGTCGGGATAGCCGCCCCCGGGTTCCAACCGGGTCATGAGATGGTCGGCGACCTCGTCGATCGAGCGCGAACGCCCGTCCAGAACGAGGTCCGTGGCACGCTCCATACCCTGGTCGATCGAGCTGCCGCGGCGCTCGACGAGACCGTCGGTGTAGAGCAAAAGCGTTGCGCGCGCAGGCATCGTGACACGCACCTCCGGCCGGGACCACTCCGGCCGAATCGCCAGCGGGAGCCCACGCCCGCCGTCGAGCGTCACGGTGGCGCCGTCCGCATGCACCATGATCGGCGGCGGATGGCCCGCGCACGAGTAGACGAGTTCGCCCGTGGCGGGGGTGAGTACGGCGCAGAACGCGGTCGTGCAACGAGCTCCAGACAGACGTGCGGCGAAGCGATCCAGGCCCGTGAGAACCGTTGCGGGACTTGACTGTTCGAGAAGAAGCGCGCGACACGCGCTGCGCAGCTGACCCATCACGGTGGCGGCGGTCAGCCCATGCCCGACGCAGTCGCCGACGATCAATGCGACACGACCGTCGTCGAGGTCGACGACGTCGTACCAGTCACCGCCAACCTGCAGAGGACGGCTCGCGGGGTGATAGCGGACGGCGAAGCCCTCCGGCAGAGTCGCGGGGCCCAGCATCGCATGCTGAAGCGTCACCGCGGTCTCGCGCTGCTCGTCCAATTGGTAGGCGCGGTGCAAGCCTTGACCGAGGCGTCCGGCAAGGACGGTGAGAAGGGTGCGATCCTCGGGCGTGAACGGTCGCTGCTCTGCGAGTTCGATCCACACGATCGTCTTGCCTCGCGGGTGTTGCAACGCAACGCCAGCCCCGCCCGCCTCCTCGGTGACGGTCGCGAGCAGATCGGCGTCGCGCAACGACTTGATCAGTTCCCGCCTGAAAGGCGAGAGGTCGGCCCACTCCGCGGGCTCACCGACGCAAAGCACTTCCGGCGCAACGGATTCGTTGACGGTGTCGCTCGGATACGTCACCGCCATGACGCGGCGCGCCTGCCACACCTGGCGCAGCTCCCTTGCAGCTCCTCGCAACGCGTCGTCCACCGTATCGGCTTGGGCCAGTTGCTGATTGAGCGCAGTCAACGCGGATTGCCTTTGGATCGCGTAGTGCTCCGCCGTGACATCGCGGAAGGTGCCGACGGTGACTCGCCTTCCGGTTTGAGGATCTTCGGCGTGATTGAAGCTGACCGCGACCCAGACGCGATGGCCGTCTCGATGGTTCACCGGAATCGTATGCGCGCCACTTATTCCGCTGATCAGGCGGTCGAAGGCCTCCTGCACCAGGCGGTACGACTCGGGGTCGGTGACGCTGTCTGGCCACCACGGGTGGATGGGTTGGTAGGGAAGCCCGTCGGGTCCATAGCCGAGGATCTCACGGAATGCGGTGTTGATCTCGATGACCGCCCCTTGTTCGTCGCAGACGAAGAAGGCCTCCTGCAGCGAGTCGATCAGCGCCGTTCGCCAACGGGCGTGATGGTTGCGCAACGTGGCCAACTCGACGTTCGCCCTTACCCGAGCGAGCAGTTCAGCCGCGGCGAACGGCTTCACCAGGTAGTCGTCGGCGCCCGCCTGCAGCCCCTCGATCGAGGCTTCCTGACCGGCACGTGCCGACAACAGGAGGACGGGCAGTGCTGCGGTGCGCGGGTCGGTCCGCAGAACCGACAACAGCTCTAGACCATCCATCCCCGGCATCATGACGTCACTGATGATCAAGTCGGGAACCTCGGAGCGGGCGGCGTCGAGCGCCTGTTGGCCATCGATGAAGGCGGTCACCCGGTAGCCGGCGGCTTGCAGCAGGTTGCTCAGGTACTCACGCATGTCGGCGTTGTCGTCGGCGATGATCACGTGACGCTTCTCCCCGCCGTTCGCGACAGGAGCGGGCCCGGCCGTCGTCGCGTCGGTCAGAGCGGAAGCGCCATCCCCCGGCAACCACCGCAAGGCTTCCTGGAGGTACGGCGCGGCGGTGTCACCGGCGGTGCCACCAGAAACGGGAGCGTGAGAAGTCGTCACGACGTCTCCCCCGGACAGGTGGCTCGCGCCGAACGGTAGACGGATGGTGAAGGTTGTGCCAGAGCCCTCCCGACTGTCCGCGGTGATGACACCGCCGTGCATCGCGACGAGCTCGCGGACCAGAGCCAGCCCGATGCCACTGCCCTCGCTGGACCGGCCGCGCGGGCCCTCGATGCGGTGGAAGCGCTCGAAGAGTCGGGGCATCTCAGCCGCGGGCACGCCGATTCCGGTGTCGGTGACGGTCACGGTCGCCTGCTCGTCGTCATGGCCCACCCTGACCGCGATGGATCCGTCGAAGGTGAACTTCAAGGCGTTGGAAAGGAGGTTGAGGATCACCTTCTCCCACATGTCGCGGTCCAGATAGACCGGTTCGTCGAGCGGAGGACAGTCGACGATGAACGTCAAACCCGCGCGCTCGATCGCTGACCGGAAGATGCTGGCGAGTTCTGCGGTGACGGCCGCGAGATCGATCGCCTCGAACCTTGCCTGCATGCGCCCGGCCTGTATACGCGAGAAGTCCAGCAGGGTGTTGACCAGCTTGGCCAGCCGCAGACCGTTCCGTTGGACGAGCTCGAGCTCGTGGCGGGCTTGACCGTCGATGTCGCCCGACCCCCTAAGCAGGTCGTCGACTGGCCCGAGAATCAGCGTGAGCGGGGTCCGGAACTCATGGCTGATGTTGGAAAAGAATGCCGTCTTGGCACGGTCGAGTTCGGCGAGTTCGTCACCGCGCTGCTGCGCGGCGCGGTAGCTGCGTGCACTTGCCACCCCTGCGGCGATATGGCCTGCAACCAGTTCCACGAATCCGCGGTAGTCCTCGTCGAGCCAGCGGTGGCGGTTCAGGGCGGCGACCAGGAAACCGACCGACGAGCCGCCCTGCTGCAACAGAGGCACCACGAGCGCCCGCTCGGGCGGCTGCGGCCAAGCGCCCGTTGGCAGATCGCGGAGGCCGGTTAGGTCGACCACCTCCGATTCACCGCGGGCAGGTGTGTCGGCTGGCCACACCGAGACGGTGTCGCGCGCAATCGTGTTCGGTGCCGCCGGATGTCCGCGGTCGATACCACTGACGCCTGCCAGCTGTGCATCGCCCGCCTCGTCGAACAGGTAGGTCAGGGTGAACGGAAGGTCATGGGTGTTTCCTGTCAGCTGATTGGCGACGAAGTCCAGTGTTTGCCGCTCGGTACGGACGACACTGGGATCGGAGCCAAGGTCTCGCAGCGTCGCCATGCGGCGCTCGCCGATCACGCGCTTCGTGTCCTCGCTGACCACGCAGAGCATGCCGATCACGCTCGACTCGTCGTCGCGCAACGGACTGTACGAGAAGGTGTGGTAGGTCTCCTCCGGGTAGCCCGACCGCTCGAGGATGAGAAGCAGCGCCTCGTCCCACGTGGCCTCGCCGGTAGCGAGCACCCCTTCGATCCGAGGGCCGATGTCGGACCAGATCTCCTCCCACACTTGGCTTGCCGGACGGCCAAGCGCCCAAGGGTACTTGCTGCCGAGGGTGTCGCGGCGATACGCGGCGTTGCAGAAGAACGTCAGGTCAGGCCCCCACGCCATCCACATCGAAAATCGAGACGACAGAAGGATGTTCACGGCGGTGCGCAAACTCTGGGGCCAACTCTCCGGCACCCCGAGCGGGGTCGCCCCCCAATCCACCAGGGCGAGGTCTCGACCGATCTCTTGGTCAGCGCGAAAGACCACTCAATGCCCTTTCACCACTAGTCAGCGTGACGCCGCTTCCCGCGCTGTGCTGGACGGTGGGCGTTGCCTACGTCAAGAAAATCATCGCAACCTTCGCGCCGCCACCGTTTTGGCTGATGAGTACCGCGCTATTTGTCGCCCTTCGTTGCTTCTTCGTCTGCCGCCTCTGTCGGAAGCGCTTGCGCGCCAGGGGTGGCAGGTGCAAGCACCTCGTCCTCGGCTGCTTCGACCTCGCTGGCGGGAACGCCCTCGGCGGGCTCTGGTGTCGTCATCGTTGCCTCCTTAGATCCATTCCGGTACCCACCCTCGGGGTGGACCAACCACCCTGGTTTGAAGCGGTATGCCTCAGGGCACTTCTGCGAGTGCTGGCCGAGCATGCGGCCGCGGGAAGACTGAGGTGTCGAGATGGCGACTGGAGTCGAGCTCGGGCAGATCGAGACGGACATCCCCGCCCGGATGGACCGCCTCCCCTGGGCGCGGTGGCATTGGCTGATCGTCATCGGGCTTGGCACCGTGTGGATTCTCGACGGGCTAGAGGTGACGATCGTCGGCTCGATGTCCGACGCGTTGAAGTCGCCGGACAGCGGGCTCGGCTTGAACAGCTCGCAGATCGGACTGGCAGGAGCCGTCTACGTCGCGGGCGCATGCCTCGGCGCCCTGGTGTTCGGGCAGCTGACCGACCGCTTCGGCCGCAAGAAGCTGTTCATGATCACGCTCGGCCTCTACATCGCAGCGACGGTGCTGACGGCCTTCTCGATGAACCCGACGTGGTACTTCGCGGCACGATTCCTGACGGGCGCAGGCATCGGAGGCGAGTATGCCGCGATCAACTCCGCCATCGACGAACTGATCCCCGCCGCCTACCGCGGGCGCATCGACGTCATGATCAACGGCTCCTTCTGGGTCGGCGCCGCGGTGGGCGCGCTGCTGACCGTGCCCCTTCTGGATCCGACGTTGGTCGACGCGTCCTTCGGGTGGCGCCTCGCATTCGGGCTCGGGGCAATCCTCGGCATCGGAGTGTTGCTCGTCCGCAGATACGTCCCGGAGAGCCCGCGTTGGCTCTTCATCCACGGCCGCGAGGACGAAGGCGAGAAGATCGTCAGCGACATCGAGAAGGAAGTGACCGACGAGACGGGCGAGGACCTTCCGGAGGTTTCCGACCGACTCGGCATCCGTCAGCGCAAGACCATCAGTCTGGCCTTGATCGCCCGCACGGTCTTCACCATGTATCCCCGGCGCACGATCCTGTGCCTTGGGTTGTTCGTCGGCCAGGCGTTTCTCTACAACGCCTTCTACTTCACCTATGGCGATACACTCAGTTCGTTCTTCAACGTCGACCAAACCGGTTACTACATAGCCATATTCGCACTGAGCAACTTCGTCGGCGCGCTCGCGCTCAGCCCACTGTTCGACTCGATCGGTCGGGTCAAGATGATCGCGAGTACCTACATCGCATCGGGCGTCTTGCTGGCCGTCACCGGCCTGATGCTCGGTTCCCTTACCGCGGTCACCCTCACCGCGTGCGGGGTCGTGGTCTTCTTCATCGCCTCCGCAGGCGCCAGTTCGGCCTACCTCACGGCCAGCGAGGTCTTCCCGATGGAGACGCGGGCTCTGTGCATCGCGTTCTTCTACGCGATCGGAACCGCCGTCGGCGGCATAACGGGGCCGCTGCTGTTCGGCAAGCTCATCGAGGACGCCTCCGGCAGCGGCGACATCACGGGATCGCCTTCGGCTATTACCTCGGCGCGGCACTGATGGTCGTCGGAGGCATCATCGCGATCTTCCTCGGGGTCAAGGCCGAGGGTCGCAGCCTAGAGTCGATCGCCAAGCCCCTGACCGCCGTCGACTGAGCACACTGGCGGCCACCAGATTCGGTCGTTAGGGCACGCTGGTCCTCACGATGTCCCCTTCGCCGCCCCTTTCGCCACCCGATAGCGCCGACCCCGACGAGCTGTTCGCCTCGTTCGCCGCGTGGGCGCAAGCCAACGGCACCTCGCTGTACCCGGCGCAAGAGGAAGCCTTGATCGAGCTGGTCAGCGGAGCGAACGTCGTGCTGGCGACGCCGACGGGCTCCGGCAAGTCACTGGTGGCGACGGGCGGGCTGTACGCGGGGTTGGGCTCCGGCAGGCGGAGTTACTACACGGCACCGATCAAGGCGCTCGTCAGTGAGAAGTTCTTCGCCCTGTGCGACGTGTTCGGGGCGGCGAACGTCGGCATGCTCACCGGTGACGCCTCGGTCAATGCTGGCGCTCCGATCATCGCGTGCACCGCAGAAGTGTTGGCCAACATCGCCTTACGCGAGGGCGCCGACGCCGACATCGGCCTCGTGGTCATGGACGAGTTCCACTTCTACGGTGACCCGGACCGTGGCTGGGCCTGGCAGGTCCCGCTGCTGGAGCTTCCGCGTGCCCAATTCCTCTTGATGTCCGCGACGCTTGGCGACGTTACGTTCCTGCGCGAGGACCTCACCCGTCGTACCGGCAGAGCGACGGCGCTCGTCGCGAACGCCGAGCGCCCGGTGCCGCTGTTCTACAGCTATGCCACGACGCCGATGCACGAGACGATTCAGGAACTGCTCGACACGCATCGAGCGCCGATCTACGTTGTCCACTTCACCCAGGCCTCCGCATTGGAGCGGGCACAGGCGCTGATGAGCGTCAACGTCAGCACCAAACAGGAGAAGGCCGCGATCGCCGAATTGATCGGCGGCTTCCGCTTCTCCTCGGCCTTCGGCGCCACGCTGTCACGGCTCGTCCGGCACGGTATCGGCGTGCACCACGCCGGAATGCTGCCCAAGTATCGACGGTTGACCGAACAGTTGGCGCAGGCCGGTCTGCTCAAGGTCATCTGCGGCACGGACACGCTCGGCGTTGGAATCAACGTGCCGATCCGAACCGTGGTCTTCTCGGCCCTTTCCAAATACGACGGCACTCGCACTCGACTGCTCAACGCCCGCGAGTTCCACCAGATCGCCGGACGCGCCGGGCGCGCGGGCTTCGACACCGCGGGCACCGTCGTCGTCCAAGCCCCTGACCACGAGGTGGAGAACCTCAAGCAGTTCGCCAAGGTTGCCGACGATCCGAAGAAGCGGCGAAAGCTGGTGCGCCGCAAGGTACCCGAGGGCATGGTGCCGTGGAGCGAGACCACGATGACTCGACTTGTCGAAGCCACGCCGGAACCGCTGACGAGCAACATGCGGGTGTCCACGGCGATGATCCTCGACGTCGTCGACAGACCAGGCGACCCGTTCCTCGCGATGCGGCGACTGCTGACAGAGAACCACGAGCCCCGCAAGCGCCAGCTTCGGCACATCCGCGAAGCTGTCGGCATCGCACGTTCGCTGCTGCAGGCAGGCGTCCTCGAGCGGCTCGATGCGCCGGAACCCGACGGCAGGCGCTACCGACTGACCGTCGACCTGCCGCCGGACTTCGCGCTCAACCAACCGTTGTCGACGTTCGCGCTCGCCGCGATCGACGTGCTCGATCCGGCATCGGAAACCTATGCGCTGGACGTTGTTTCGGTGATCGAAGCGACACTGGAGGATCCTCGGCAGATCCTGGCGGCGCAGCTGAAGAAGGCCAGGGGCGAGGCCATCGCGGCGATGAAGGCCGAGGGCATCGAGTACGAGGAGCGGATGGAGCTGCTCGACGACGTGACCTACCCCAAGCCGCTAGAGGAGCTGCTCGGGTACGCCTTCGCGACGTATCTGCAGAGCAATCCCTGGGCCGCGGATGGGCAGCTGTCACCGAAGTCGATCGTCAGGGAGACATGGGAGCGGGCATTCGGCTTCCGCGAGTTCGTGAACACCTACGGGTTGATCCGCTCCGAGGGTGCCGTGCTGCGCTATCTCTCCGATGCGTTCAAGGCGCTCAGGTCCGGGGTGCCCGCCGCCGCGCGGACCGAAGAGCTCACCGACGTGGTCGAGTGGCTCGGAGAGCTCGTCCGCCAAGTGGATTCCAGCCTGCTCGACGAGTGGGAGCAGCTCACCAACCCTGAGCAGCCACACGACGTTCCGGTGGCAGTGCCCGCCCGGCCGCGTCCGCTGACCGGCAACGAGCGTGCGTTCACGGCGATGGTCCGCAACGCATTGTTCCGCAGGGTCGAACTGTTCGCGCGCCGGCGCTGGTATGACCTGGGTTTGCTGGATGCCGAGTCAGGGTGGACGACCGAACGCTGGGCGGAGGTCGGCGACGAGTACTTCGTCGAGCATGCCGACGTGGGTACCGGCGCCGACGCCCGCGGCCCCGCGATGCTGATCATCGACCGTCGGCCCCGAACGTGGCGGATACGGCAGATCCTGGACGACCCCGCAGGTGACCGCGACTGGGGGTTCGACGTCGAGGTTGACCTCGATGCGTCGGACGAGGAGGGTACGGCGGTGCTGCACGTGGTAAACGTCGGTCGGATGGATTAGTCGGTCGAATGGATTAGCGGACAGGTCAAGATCAACGCATCGCGTAATTTCAGGCTCGCGATTTGAGAGCCCCGACCTAGTCCGCCGCGGCGTGCCTGCCCTGCGCCCGGTGCTTGGCGGCCCTGACGGCGGTCTTGACCTTCTCGCCAGGCGCGGCCTGCTGCGCGTTCGCGAGGCCTTGCCGATTGGCAGCTGCGAACGATCCCCCCGCCGACGCCGTCGGGATGTGAACGTCGATCGGAATGGTGCGGCCGCGCGTCTTCGTGCCGACCGTCACCTCACCGCCAACCGCCCCCGTCACCGAGATTTCGTCACGCTTGAGCGCGATTGACAGTTCGTTGGGCGTGTCGATGCTGAGAGCTTTGTTTGGCCGACCGGGTCGGGACAACTGAAGCGCCGCATTCACCGGCGAGAACGACAGGTCGACCCTTATCTCCTCGTCGGGAATGGCCGAGAGTTTGGCCGAGTAGACCCCGACACTTCCACCGAAGCCGACGCTGCCGAGCGAGGCAAGGTCGAGGTTGGCCTTGCCTGACATGAGCGCGCCGTGAACCGCGACGCCGTACCCCTGGGCTCCGCCGATCAGCGTGACCGCCTGATCCGTGCCATATTCGGCGCCAGCTTGCACTTGCTTGCTGATCCACGTCACCGAATTCACTTCGTCGATACCCGCGGTGAACTGTCCGGGGGTGTCGGCGTCGTAGTAGGCGGTCTGCTGTTGGATGACGTGCACTGGGCCGAACGTTTGATCGACATCGGTGATCGGGATCGTGGTCCTGGTCAACGTCACGGCTGCTCGGGAGGTCACGAACTGCTCCGGCGGGACGGCCGCCACGGCTGCCGTCATTCCGGCCGTCAGCACGCCTACCGTCACTGCGCTCACGTAATTGTTCGCAACGCCCATTTTGGATACCCACCCATATCGCTCGGATAGTGCCACCGGAATCGAATGGAGCAAGCGTATTTGATGTCGGTGTTAATTACAGCGCGAACGGAGGATCTGGCCGACTCATTCATCCGATTAACATCGGGTGGCATGACGCTGTCCGCTCAGCTGTGGGCTGAAAATGGCAATTTGGCCGCAGCGGCTCTCGCGCATCCATTCACGAGCGGACTCGGTGACGGGTCACTGGACCGCGCAGTGTTCGCGCAATACGTCGCGCAGGATGCCTTCTTCCTCGAATCCTTCGCGCGCGCATACGCCATGGCGCTCGCGCGCAGTCCCGATACGGCGACGCTGCTGACGCTTGCCAATTTGATAACGGGCGTAAGCGAGGAATTGCGCCTACACGCGTCCTACGCCCAACGCTGGGATATCGACATGGCAAGTGTCACACCATCTTCTGCAACCCTCGCATACACCGACTTTCTCCTTGCGACCGCTACGACGCGCTCCGTCGGCGTGGTGTTCGCGGCGATGACCCCGTGCATGCGGCTGTACGCCTGGCTGGGGCGTTCGCTGAACGAGGACGACGCTGGCCCATACGCCGAGTGGGTGCGAACCTACGCCAACCCCGAATTCGACGCATTGGCCTGCAAACTGGAACAGCTTCTCGACGAGCACGCCGACGACACGCATACCGTGCACGCAACTTATCGGCGGGCAATGGAATTGGAAGTTGCCTTCTTTGATTCAGCCGTTGCTTTTTCTGGTTGACCTATTCGCTAGGAGGCTTGCTGGGGACGTCATGTCCACACACCCCGCCGGGCCTCCGAAGCGGCGACGAATGCCCACAGCAGCAAACCGAGCAGTGCGACTCCGGCGCCAAATCCGCACACGGCGAGCCATCCGCCTGCCTGATAGGCGAATCCCGAGACGAGCGAACCGAATACGCCGCCGGCAAAGTAGCTAGTGATGTAGGCGGTGGTGACCCGACTGCGAGCCTCGGGATGCACGGTGTAGATCGCGTGCTGATTCGAAATCTGGATCGCTTGGATGCCAAGGTCGAACACGACGAGGCCCAGAATCAGCGCCGTAAGCGACACCATGCCTGCGCCCAACAACGCCCAGCCTGCGATCACGAGCAACCACGCGGTGGTTGCGGCAAGCCGTGCTCGCCCGTGGTCTGCGAGACGACCTACCAGGCGTGCGCCGAGCGCCCCGGCGGCACCAACCAGCCCGAAGCTTCCGATGGCGGCCTCGCCGAAGTCATACCGAGTGCCGCCGTCACCCGCGAGCAGGAACGTGATCGACGTCCACATGGCGCTGAAGGCGCACATCGACATGAACCCCAGCGCCATCCGCGCCCGCAGCACACCCGATTCTCGGACGAGCTGCACCACCGAGAGCAACAACCTGCCATAGGAGCTGTCCGTCACGGGAGCAATCCTCGGGATCGAGAACCACACCAAGACTGCGAGAATCACCTCTACTGCGGCCGCCGCGAAGAAGATCGCCCGCCACGAAATCAGTTGCGCCAGTGCGCCGCTCACCGTTCGAGCGAGCAGGATACCGATGAGGAGCCCCGACATCACCGTGCCGGTGGCGCGCCCTCGTCGTTCAGGCTCTGCCAGGTGGGCGGCGAGCGGGACGGCCACCTGCGCTGCCGCCGCACAGATTCCCATCACGACCAAGATCGCCAGAAGAGGGCCGAATCCCGAGGCGAGGCCTGCGCCGAATAGTGCGACCGAGGACGCTCCCAACAGCGCGGCCAGGATCTTTCGCTGCTCCAGCAGGTCGCCGAGCGGAACGACGAACGACAGGCCGAGTACGTAACCTATCTGCGTCGCGGTGACGAGGAGACCGGCTACGCCCAATGGCGTCTTGAATTCGCCGGCGACCAGGCTCAGCAGCGGCTGAACGTAGTACAAGCTCCCTGCGGCGACCGCTGCGACGGCGCTGAGCATGAACAGCACTCCGGTCGAGAGACCCCGCGACTGGGCGCCGTCAGCGTCCGCGCGATCGACCACCAAACGAGCGTAGTCAGCCTTGCTTGACGGAGTTGTTTGCACCACCCGAGTTCGTCACGGTGGGCTTGCCGGAATGGTAGATGACATGGTTGTTCAGACCGTCCATCTCGATGGCGTCGGCCGAATCGATCGTGATCTGATGGATGACACCGTCAACCGACAGCTTGGCGCAATGTCCCGTCACGGTGATGCTCTCCGCACGACCGTCGATCGTCAGGTGTCCGTCGTTGCAGGCGATCGTCTTCGTCTCGCCGTTTCCCCTGACGGTGAGGCTGCCGCCGCGGGGGATCTGCGTAGGAGCCGACGCACCTGCGATGGCCGACCATGTGACGGCGACGAGGACTACCAGCGACACGACGCCAAGGCCGCCAGCGGCAATCGCGATCACGGGTTTCAGCGGCTGACCCCGCCGAAGGCGCTTCACCAGGTAGCCCAGCGCGATCAAGCCCGAGACCACCAACACGACGACCAGCATCTGCAGCCCGCCGACCGCGAGGAAGCTGGCGTCATGCGCGCCATCGGCGCCCACGCACGTAAAGCCGATGTTGGTCCCCGACTGGCCGGGCTTGTAGCTGTAGTGCGACGTGTTGATCATCAGCTGGTTCGGCCCACCGCACACGATTCGACTCGTCCACAACGCCGACGACGGGAACACGGCGGTCAGCGCCGCGGCTCCGCCGAGGCAGCCGCCGAGCAATCCGACGAGGCCGCCGATGCGAGCGCCCGCGTTCATCGTGCGCCGTCGACCGAACGGCGGCTGGCCGAAGGTCGGTGGGCTGTAGGACTGTTGACCAAAGAACTGCGGGGTCCAATTGCCTCCGGAGTAGACCGTCGAACGCCCGGTTCTGATGGTCACCTTCGCGTGCGAAAGCGCATCGTCGAGTTGCGCCTGCGACATGCCAGCCTGAGCCGCGGCGCTCGACATCGCCGCTCGAATGCGCGCCGCATCTGGCCCCGCCCCATCCCACGGCATTGACTGTTGCTCTCCGCCGGCCGCCTGGCCTGCGGACGCCCGTGCATCGGCCAGCTGGCGCTCCAGCTCGGCGATGCGCTTCTGTTCGGCCAGTTGGCGTTCCAGATCGGCGATGCGCTTTTCGGGATCGTCGTCCATCCCGGCATTGTCCTGTTTGAACGCGTCGAGAAAACCCGGAAACCCTGTCGATCACCTGTGAATTCGCTGCGCTAGGTCTGACCCGCCCTGCCGGCCAATTGTCGAATCATCTGCGTTTCGGCTTGGTCGTAGGGCTGGCCATCGGGTTTGAGAAGGTCGCTGAACCACACCTTGGGCGGCGTCGTGTACGGATGCTCCCACGAATCCCACGGCAGGTAAGTCTGGGTTCGACCAGCGACCAATCCCCAGCTGTACGCACCGACGTTGCGCTGCTTGGCAATTGGTAGGACTCCCTGAACGGTGCTGCCCAGTTGCCTTGCCAGGTATTCGGTGCACAGTATCGGGCGCCCCAGCGGGGCTAGCTCGTTGATCCTGGCCTCGAAGCCGGTCGGCTTGTCGTAGTTGTGGAACGTGATGATGTCGGAGTTGTCCAGCTGAATGCTCGCGATGGCGCTGCGTCGACCCCGATCGCCCCACACGCCCTGCCACACCCCGCTGGTCAGCGGCTGCGCGGGATCGACGGCGCGAGCCCACTGAAACACCTGCGGGAGAAGCGCTGCCACCTGTTCCACCTTGTCCGTCCGCTCGACTTGTCGATAGTCCCGCGCGGGATTGTCTGGCTCGTTCCACAGATCCCAGCCCAAGATCCGGTTGTCGCCGCGGAATTGGCTGAGCACTCCTGTGACGTAGTCCTGCAGGAGCTGGCGGTAGCGGGGATCGGCTATCCGGTCGGCACCGGGGCCTTGGACCCAGCCAGAGTTGTGCACGCCGGCGAACGGCGCACGCTGCGCCCCCAGCTTGGGGTGCGGATCCCAGCAGGAGTCGAACAAGACGAACAGTGGTTTGATCCCGTGGCTCGCAGCGATGTCGACGAACTGCGCGATACGACTGAGGAAGCCCTGGCGGTTCTGAGCCCACAGCAGGTCGTGCAGGAACACTCGCACGGTGTTGAACCCGATGTAGGCGGCCGAACCCAATTCGGCGTTGATCCGCCGCGGGTCATAGGTGCCCGGTTGGAACATCTCGATCTGATTGCAGGCGGTCGAGGTGATGTAGTTGCCGCCGATGAGCCAACCCTGCGCCTGGTACCACGCGTTGGCACGCTCGACCGGCCACACCCCGGCTTCTGCGCCAGCGACGGGAGCGTTGGCGAGTGCCGTTGCTGCTGCAAGCAATAGCGGGAGTTTGAGGGCGGTTCGGCGTTGCACCAGGTGACAGTAGTGGTTGCTGGCTTTGCGCTTCGGCGTGCTTATCGCATCGAAATCATCGAGGTTCGGAATCGTTACCTACGACCCCGCGCGTGGACATCGAGACGGAACTGACTCATCCATTTTCGGCAGCCACCCGTGCTCGCTCCCTCTGCGAGGCGATCACGCCACCATCGTTGAGGATGTCCGTGCCGGTGAGATAACCAGCCTTGTCACTCGCGCAGAAGGCGAACAGTTCAGCCATCTCCTCCGCCGTGCCCCATCGCGGGACGGCGGCGTCGGTGACCATCGCGCCCGCCCCGGCCTGCTCCTCCAGCCTGCCCATCTCGGTGTCGACGGATCCCGGAGAGACGGAGACGATCCGCAAACCCCGACCGTTGAACCTCTCCGCCTGCGAACTGCTGTACCACTTCACGAACGTCTTGCTCAACGCATATGCGATGCCCGATCGCGCCTCCTCGCCCGCGATGTCGCAGGCCGCCAGCATGCCCGTCATGAAGGTGTCGACATCCGTAAAGGCAAGCGGGAAAAGACTTGTCGGCACCATCTCGTCAGGAAACATGTGTGCTGCCATCGACGCGACGTTGACGATGACCGCACCCTCGCCAGCCGTCTCGTAGAAGACCTCGTTGACGTTGAGCGTTCCGAGCGCATTGGTCCGCATCACGTAGCCGGCCTCGCCCATGCTGGGGCTCACCCCGGCGGTGTGGATCACCGAGGCGACGGGTCCGAGGTCGGAAGCCGTCTTCATCAGGCCCGCCACGGCGTCCCGATCGGTGACGTCGGCGTCGACGATCGTCGCGTTGATTCCGAGGTCGGTCAGCGTCGCGCCCGCAGCGTCGAGCCGGTCGTGCCTCACGTCGGCGAGGACCACGAGGTTTTCCCTTCCGACGATCTTGGCCGTCGCCAGACCCATGCCGCCCGCACCGCCCGTGATTACCGTCACTCGACTCATGTTTGGACCGTATACGGATCGTCGACCTCGCAGGGGTTTGGGTGCACCCTCGAGCTTCCCGGAGTTACGCCTTGCCGTCGAGCCAAGTGAACTCCGATACGCACCCGCGCCGTTCTGGCGACGGTTGCAACAGCTCCCCGTATCGCTGGGTTGACGGCTATTCGTAGTACGCGAAGCTACACGTCGGCCGCGCTTCGGTCTGGAATGCAACGAGCTTGTCGCCGTCCAGGATGATGGTGCAGATGAGCTCGGCATCGCCGCCGTCCGCGCTGACCGACGACTGAATCTCGTTGTACACCGGGTAGGACTTCTGCCACGGCAGGGTCACGTTCGTCTCGGTCTGCTCCGGCCCACCGTTGATCTGGTAGCGAATCGTCACCGGGCCCGCGCCGCGCACCTCCATGACCGCGTTTCCGACCGGCGCCCCGCTGGGCGTGGGTGCCGCTGTCGTCGACACCGTGGTTGGCGACGGACTGGACGAGCGGGTGGTCGTCTCCGATGTGCTCGTAGCAGACTGGGCCGCAACGGGATTGCCTCTAGTTGTCGAGCATCCAGCAACGAACACCGCGACAACCGCGAGGGCCAGCAAGACTCCGCACGTAGAGCGATTCCCCATCCTTGGAGCCTACGTCGCTGAAGGCCGTGCTCGTTGCGGCAAATCCTCTCATGCGGCCGCGGCGGCGACGCAGGAACGGGTTGGACAGCGCCGGCGGCTGGTGCACGACGGGCACGTCCATCTGCACGTTGACCTTGGTGGCGAGGACGACGTCATCGCGCCTGCCCTTGGCAAGGGCCTTGCCGACGATGATCTCCGACTCGCCCTGCGAGTAGACGTCAGCGGTTGATGCCTGCGTCCAGTGCGGCGCGGATCGCGTCCATCGATTTCTCGTGATCGGGTTCGCCCCACGCGCCAAACATCATGACGCCGAGGCATATTGGGCTGACTTGCATTCCGGTTCGGCCGGGGCTGCGTTACTCCACGACCCAACTGTAGGGGCGGGTGGGTGCTCAGCGCCGCCAGAAGTCGAAGCGATCGCGGCCTGCCCGAAATCCAGCTGCCTCGACCACGTCGACGGCTACGTCGAAGTGCTCACCCACCCGCCCAGGCTGATGCGCGTCGCTGCCGAAGGAGACCGCATCGCCACCCTCCTGCCACCACCACCGGATCAGCTCCGCCGACGACAACGGGCTGTACGTATTGATCTCCAACGCGCGGCCCGACGACGCCAGCGCGCGGAACACGGCACGATACTCATCCTCGAAGGCCGACTCCGCGTAGGCCCCCACTCGCGCCGTCGGCCAGTACCGGCGGGGGTAGTCGCAGTGCGCAAGGACGTTGAAGACTGACGAACTGCTCACGAGCACAACGAGTTCCGTGAAGTAGCGGCGCATCAGCTCGTGCGCGCCGAGCTTGTCGAACTGAGCGCGATCGACGGCTGTCAGCGTGCCGTCGTGCGGAATTCCGTGCAAGCTTCCGAGCACACGCTGGAAGTCACCGGCAGCCAACACGGCGGCCACGCTGGCGGGAAACAGGTGCGGCTCGCCCGCCTCGATCCCCGACAGGATGCGCAATTGTGGGAAGGCTTCTCGGCATCGAGCCAGGTCCGCGGAATAGCCATCGACGTCGAGGAGCGTGATCCCATGCCGAGGGCCGACCCTGGTCGGTCGGTACGGTGGCGCCGATGGATCGGCGAGGTGCTCTGCGTCGGCCGCGCTCCACTCGGTGAAGTCGACGTGCTCGGTGAACGCCAGGCCCGGTAGTCCGATCTCGACGGCGCGAGCGCATGCGAGTTCCATCGAAGACGTCGTCGCAGTGTCCCAGGACCAGCGCGAGTGCACGTGGTTGTCGGCAGGCATGTTCGTCTCGGCGCTCAAAGGTGTTTCCGAGCCTCGCGTTTCGACAGTCCGCTGAGTTGAGTCTCCCGCGCGTCGACGAACGCGCGGACCCATTCCGGGTCTGTACGTGCATACTGTCGCAGCGCCCACCCGATTGCCTTGCGAACGAAGAACTCCGGGTCCGCTGAATTGGCGTCAATGGTCGTGGCGAGCAGCTCGAGGTCGGTGCGCGCCTTCGCACCGAGTTGGACGATGATCGCCGTCCTGCGCAGCCACATGTCGTCGTCGGTTGCCCAGTCGACCACGGTCGGCCGTACCTCTTCGGGATGAGAGAGCAGGATCGGGCCGATCAGACCTGGAGCGATTGCGTCGACGGTGTCCCACCAGCGACCTTCGACCACCAACCGGCGATACAGCGGAATGCGGTCTGGGTTCTGATGGCTGCGGTACAGCCGGTGGCCCGCGAGGTCGATGGCCGCATACCGCTCCTCGCGGCGTGTTGCGCTGACGAAGAGTTCCGCGACCGTCTCGTCGAGGGCACCTTCCGAGGAGAGCGGGTGCGCCGCGAAGATGGGCCTGCAGATCCGCCGAACGTCGGGAAGCCGGACTCCGTAGTACGGAATCTCGGATTTCATGTACGCCTGCATGGCCGGAGCGCGGGCTGGATCAGCGGCCTCGCCCAGCGCGCGGCGAACCGCGTCGATAAGTTCATCTCGGGGCATCGTCGCCATCCTCTCGGATCCGTGGGGCCGTCGGCGGCCGGCGTGACTCTCCACACACCTACGGGGACTCGGGAACAAGATCCGCAAGACCGCGGTTGCTGGCGCACGTGCCAGCAGTCATTCGTTTGCCTAACTACCGGAAGCAGGACTGATGCGCCAGGGCCCCCTCGCAGGCCGGTATCCGGCCGTGGCCGCAATGGTCACGTGCGCGCTCATCCCGTACCTTGCTCTGTCAGCGGCGCTCGACCCGCTAGTGCCGATCATCTCGGAACAACTGCACATGTCGGCCCAGCTGACCAGCCTCGGGTCAGGGCTTGGCAACGCCGCCTATGCAGTGGGAACGGTGCTCGCGGTCCAATTCGCGCAGCACTTCCCCCAGCGCCGGATCATGCTCGCCTACGCCGTCGTGCTCGTGGTGGGGTCGGTGCTCGCAGCATCGGCGCAAGGCGCGGGCATGTTCATCTCCGGACACGTTTTGCAGGGACTGGCCACCAGCATGTTGCTGATCGCCGCCGCGCCTCCCCTTGCGATCGGCTTTCCCAAGGAGAAGCTCCGCAACACCGCCGTGATCATGAACATGTGCGTGTTCGGCGCCGTGGCGCTGGGACCGTTCATCGGTGGGGTGCAGGCCGAGGCGCACGCGTGGCGACCACTGTTCTGGATCATCGCGGCAATAGCGCTGTTGGCTCTCGTCCTCGCGGCGCTGACTTTCGAAGACGCACCTCCCGCCGACCTCGACGCACCACGTGACGTGCTCGCGATCGGGCTTGCAGCCGTCGGCTGCGCGGCGGCCTTCATCGGGGCTTCGCAACTGACCACCCACGGGCTTTCCGACCCCGCGGTGACGGTGCCGATGTTCGGCGGCCTCGCCGTGATCGTCGTGCTCGTCGTCTATCAGTTCCGTGCGCGTCGTCCCCTGCTCACGGTGCGCACGATGCTCACCAGTGCGATCCCGGTTGCGGGCGTCGGCGTCGCCCTTGCCGCCGCGGCCGCGTCGGTCGGGGCCACCGCGCTGACGGCCAACGTGCTGCTGGAGACTTACGACCCCGTCCGAGTCGGGCTTCTATATCTGCCAGAACTCGGCGGCGCAATCGTGATGGCCGTCGTGTTCGGGGTCGTCATCACCAGACGTGCGATGCACTACCTGCCGCTGGTCGGCATGATGCTGCTCGCCGCGGGGATCGTGGTGTTCCGCATCGCAATTCCGGACAACCAGCCGCTCGTCCTCGTCGGCTCGGCGCTGACGGGGTTGGCGCTGGGCGCCACCGTCGCACCCGCGTTGTTCGTCGCGGGCTTCTCGATGCAGTCGAACAGCCTGCAGCGCGTCTTCGCGATCATCGAACTCTTTCGCGCGGTGGCCGCGTTCATGGTCGCGCCGATCCTGGCCTACCTCGCGGTCGTCGCACCTGGCGACCTCACCGAGGGCACCGGCCGCGTGCTGTGGATCGGCTTCGGCCTCGCCATCGGGGGCGCCGTCTTCGGCGTGGCGATCTACGCGCTCAGCGGAGCGCGACCGCAGAAGCCCGACCTCGACGAGTTTCTCGACGGCGACGACCCGGCCTGGTACTCGCCGCCTCTGCTCGCCAGACTGCGACGGGGCCTGCCGCCGCCGCCCGTCGTCGCAAATGAGCGCGAAAGTCGTTCTACCGCAGCGGCATTGGTACGGGGTGACGGCGCGGCGCCGGTGCTATTCGCCTACGATGGATCGGACCTCGCGGCCTGCGCCATCTCGACGGCCGCTGCTCAACTCGGGCCGCAACGCGACGCCGTGGTGGTGTGCGTCTGGCAGGCCGTCGACGTTGGATTCACGCCAACCGATGGGAAGCGCTTCGACGCCGACAAGGCCACCGAAGTGCGCCGAGCAGCCGAGCGAACCGCTGCTCACGGGGCGGCGCTGGCGTGCGAGGCCGGTTTCCTGGCGCGCAGTGCGGCCGTCGAGGCGGCGCCCACCTGGAAGGGCATCGTCGCGGCGGCCGACGAACACGAAGCGAGTTTGATCGTGCTCGGCCCACACCGTCGCAACGGACTACTTGGACATCTGCAGGGCAGCGTCGCGGCTGCCGTCGTCGCGCATACCGCCACTCCGGTCCTGATCGTCCCGGAGTGTGCGAGCGTCCGCTAGCCCTTGTACTTCGCGACGGCCTCGGCGTACTCGTCGAGCAGGCGAAGCGACTCGTCGAGTGGCTTGGATGGCAGGATCAGTGCGACCTGCCCGAACCCCAGTTCGTCGACCGCACTCCAGTATTCGGGGTCCAGCGGCGTGCCGAACTGCGCAAGCGGAACGTCGTGTCCTGCGCCTTCACGTAGCTGATCGATGCGCTTCTTCAGTGCATCGGCAGGGAACGGGTTGGAGATCCAGCCCGCCTCGTGCCGGATGATGCGCTTGACCGTGGCATCGGAGTTGCCGCCGATGAAGATGGGCGGGTGCGGTTTGCGAACGGGCTTGGGCCGCAGGTAGGACGGCTCGAAGTCGACGTACTTGCCGTGGTACTCGGCGGGTTCGTTGGTCCACAGCGCCTTGATCGCCTCGATGCGCTCGTCGAGCAGGGCGCCGCGCGTCTTCGGGTCGGTGCCGTGATCGCTCAACTCCTCGAGGTTCCAGCCCGCGCCGACCCCGAACACGAAACGGCCCTCGGAGATCAGGTCGATGCTTGCGGCTTCCTTCGCGGTGGTGATTGGATCGCGCTGGATCAGTAGCGCGATGCCCGTGAAGAGTTCGATCCGAGACGTCACGGCTGCGGCCGCGGCAAGTGTGACGAAGGGGTCGAGGGTCTTGTAGTACTTTTCCGGCAGGTCGCCGCCCTCCGGATATGGCGACTTCCGGCTCACTGGAATGTGGGTGTGTTCGGCGATCACTAGCGAGGCGAACCCTCGCTCCTCGATGGCGCGCGCAAGGGGTACGGGCCCGATTCCGTCATCGGTCACGAACGTGGAAATCCCGAACTTCATCACTCATCCCAATCTGTCGGCGTCACGGTTATCGACGTCCCCCGACGTCAGGCTATTCCGGCTGCAGCTCGAGGTCACACGTTTGCCGAGCCGTCGTTTGTTGGCGGGGTGCGCACCCCGGCCGGACGCGACGGTACGACCTCGACGTGACCGTGCGCTAGCCGCTGACGAGCACCGTTGAGCGCGTACGCGTCTGGGCGGCACGCATGACGGCGACGGCGCCCGCGAGGATCGAGAGCACCAGCAGCGGTACGGTGTGTCCCACGGCGGGCTCGATGGCGACCAGCAGCACTGGCAGACCGAATCCGAGATAGGTCACGGCATAGAAGACGCCGGTCAATGTTCCGCGTAGCTGGGGAGGCGAAAGCGTCTCGACGTCGACGAGGCCCTGACGCAGGCACAGGCCGTAACCCATGCCGAGTACCGCTGCGACGATCGCGAAGAGCGCCAGCGGCGGGTTGGCGCCAGCGGTCGCGACCAGGCCGAAGCCCGTCGCGGCGGCAAGCGCGCCTGCCGCTCCCGACCACGCACCCCAGCTCCACCGCCTCGCTGCGACCTGAATTGCGACACCCGACGTCAACGTGATGGCCGCAGCCATCCCCGGCAGAAGTGGGCCGCTAAAGCGGTACTGCATGCGCTCGACCATCGTGACCATTGCCACCGTCGCACAGGCGAAGACCCAGACTGCGAGTGGCAGCGCAGCACGCAGCGCGGCCCACGCCCCTCGGCCATCATCGACGTCGACCGCGGTGTCCACCGAGTCTGCAGACCGACTGGTGGCGACGTAAGCCTTGGTCAAGACGACTCCTGCGACGATGGCCAAGGCCGACAACCCGACGGTGACGGCAAACGGAATGCGGATGGGCGCCAAGGAGAACTGCGCCAGCAGCGCGGAGATGACTGGCCCACAACCGAATCCGGCGCTCAGGGACACGCCCGCGAGCACCGAACCCGACCCGCCGCCGATGTCGGCGCTCCATGCGGTGCCTGCACTCATCGCGATGCCGACGCCCGCCCCCACGATGAGACGGCCGACGAAGATGCCGGTCTGATCGTGCCAGAAGAGCAACGCAAGGTTGCCAAGGCCTGCGATCGCCGCGCCGCCCAACAGCAAGGGCCTTCGACCGAATCGATCGGACAGCGATCCTCCACCGAGCAGTCCCGGCAGCAATCCCACGGCGTAGATGCCGAACGCTCCGTCGAGTGCCGCCCTGCCAAGGCCCTCACCGCAAGCCAGTACGGGCAGCATCGCGGTGAAGTGGTTGGCAGCCCAACCCGTCGCGAAGAGCAGCACCAACACCGCGATGAGCACGCCGCGAGCCCGCGATGCTCGCTGATCCGATGCCTGCGCCATGGAACTCCTACTCGAGGTTCTCGCGATTCTTCGCCCTCCGCCCCAACAGTCCGGCGGACCCGCACATTCCTATGGGATCGGCTTCGCTACGCCTTATCGTTACCTTATCTATCCCTTATTTTTCTTAATTCCCGTGTACGGTTGCCCTTGTTGTTCGGCGACGACCGCGGACGGAAGGAAGCACATGCATCACCAACCTGCACGAATCGTCCTGCTAACCGGAGCTTCGAGGGGCGTCGGCGCCGCAGTCGCGCAGCGGCTCGCGAGTCCTGACACCCACGTCGTCCTCAACTACCTGGCGCACGCCGACAGGGCGAACGGCGTCGCCGAGGCAATCCGTCGCGCGGGTGGACATGCGTCGACGTTCGCCGCCGACATCTCCGACGAGGGTGACGCGGCGTCGATGGTCGAATCCATTGCGACGCGTTTCGGCCGATTGGATGCCCTGATCCTGAACGCGTCGGACGGCCGCCAATGGGGTTCCACTTCCAGCGACACCAGGCGGCCAACCCCCGACGCGCAACGTCATCTCGCTCGTCTGGCGGTGCCGCTCATGCCCGCAGGCGGACGGATCGTGTTTGTGACGAGCCACCAGGCGCACTTCTTCCCGTTCAAGGCGGTGCCGAAGGGTTACTCGGCGGTGGCGGCGACCAACCGCGCCGGCGAAACAGCCCTCTACGAAATGCGCTCGGTGTTCGGCCACGCAGGCTTGCATCTCACCGTGGTGTCGGGCGACATGATCGACGGGACGCTCGCGGCTGACAAGTTCGCCGAAACGATCGTCAACGTGGCGACGAAGCCGGACGGGCGCAGCATCGTCTACGTCGGCGGGCCAGAATGCGTCGTGGCAGCCTAATCAGGCTCTTGCCGAGCGGGATTCGGAACGAAGGGTGCGGCGGTAGGCCGTAGGAGGATGTCGAGGCGGCGCAAGTGAGTTCCGTAGCTTCAACGTGCAGGGGCGCAGCATCGCGGACTCGCTCTGGGTTGCGCTTGTCGATAGCGGGTATCCCGCTTTCGTAACGGTGAAGAACGTCGAGTCAACGGCTGAAGCTACCGGCTACTCAGACCACCACTCACGTTCAGGAGAACCCCGTGCCCGCACCGCGCAAGCCCGACCAGTCCGCACCCAGATCAGCGAGTCCGACCGGCGTGACCAACGGCCAGCATGCCGACCCCGACCCCCGCGCCCAGTCCGGGGAGTTCCTGACGACGGCCCAGGGCCTGCGCCTCCCCGACACCGATCACTCGCTCAAGGCCGGGCCACGCGGACCTACGCTGCTGGAGGACTTCCACCTTCGCGAGAAGATCACCCACTTCGACCACGAGCGGATCCCGGAGAGAGTGGTGCACGCCCGGGGCGCCGCCGCGCACGGGGTGTTCGAGTCCTACGGCACCGCCGCTTCGGTGTGCAAGGCCGCGTTCCTTGGCAAGAAGGGGACGAAAACCGAAGTCTTTACCCGGTTTTCGACGGTGCTCGGATCCCGAGGATCCGCCGACACGGTCCGCGACACTCGCGGGTTCGCCGTGAAGTTCTACACCGACGAGGGCACCTTCGACCTAGTCGGCAACAACATGCCGGTGTTCTTCATTCAGGATGGCATCAAGTTTCCCGACATCATCCACGCAGCGAAGCCGCATCCGGACCGCGAGATCCCGCAGGCACAGTCCGCGCACGACACGTTCTGGGACTTCGTGTCGCTGCATACCGAGGCGACCCACCACGTGCTCTGGAACATGAGTGATAGGGGCATCCCCCGGTCGTATCGGACCATGGAGGGCTTCGGCGTCCACACCTTCCGATTGGTGAACTCGTCCGGTGAGTCGAGTTTGGTCAAGTTTCACTGGAAGCCCGTCGCAGGCGTCCACTCACTGGTGTGGGAGGAAGCCCAGATCGCCGCGGGGTGCGACCCCGACTTCCACCGTCGCGACATGGCGGACGGCATCGAGGCCGGCGCCTTTCTCGAATACGAGATGGGCATTCAGGTGATGCCCGACGACGGCACCGACACGTTCGAGGGCATCGACCTCCTCGACCCGACGAAACTGGTGCCCGAAGAGCTCTGCGCAGTGCAGCTGGTCGGCAAGCTCACGCTGAATCGCAATCCCACCAACTACTTTGCCGAAACCGAGCAAGTCGCGTTCCACACCGGAAACCTGGTGCCGGGAATCGAAGTCACGAACGATCCGCTGATGCAGGCCCGGCTGTTCTCCTATCTGGACACGCAGCTCACCCGGCTCGGTGGACCGAACTTCACACAGCTGCCCATCAACCGTCCGCACTGCCCGGTCAACGACCTGCTCCGCGACGGCATGCATCAGACGGCCATCCACACCGGCACTGCCGCCTATAGCCCCAACACCATCGACGGCGACGAGCCAGCGCTGGCAGACGAGAAGCACGGCGGTTACGTACAGACGCCCCGCGCCATCGAGGGATCTGCGGTCCGTGCACAGCCCGCCTCCTTCGACGACCACTTCTCTCAACCGACCATGTTCTATCGCAGCCTGAGCCCGATCGAGCAGGCCCACGTCGTGGAGGCCTTCACCTTCGAGCTGGGCAAGGTCTACGAGAAGGCCATCAAGGAACGCGAACTCCGAGTGCTGGCTGACGTCGACGCCGACCTGTGTGAGCAGGTCGCCGCCGGTCTTGGCCTACCCGCGCCAAAGGGAAAGCCCGCCGAGGACGTCATCGTCTCGCCCGCGTTGGTGCAGATACTTGCCGAACCAGGTCGAATCGACGGCCGAAAGATCGGGATCATCGCCGACGCGGGCTCAGACCTCGCTGGTGTATCCAAACTGGTGAAAGACACTGCGGCCCTTGGCGTTACCGCATTGGTGATCGCTCCAGTCGGCGGTGTGTTGAAGTCGGGCCGGCGATCGGTGACCGTCGATCGGACATTGGCCACTGCCCGGTCGATCGAGTTCGACGCGCTCGTCGTGGCGGCAGGCACGACACCCACCGGTGACATCAAGTTGGTGGTGCTGCTGCAGGAGGCGTTCCGCCACTGCAAGGCGCTCGCCGCATGGGGTGACGGAGCCGCCGTGCTCAAGGGCGCGCGCATCTCGCCGAAGGACCCCGGCGTCGAGATCGCCGACGACGTCGACAAGGCCTTCACGGCAGGGTTGGCCGAGGCGCTCGGACTTCACCGCGTGTGGGACCGAGCCGCCAAGGTCATGGCGTCCGCCGTGCCACCCTCCAGGTGAGCCTGAAATCGAAAGGTGTTGCGATGCTGGTCTTTCTCCGCAGTCCCATTGGGCGATGGATAGCTGCGGCCTTGCTGCTTCCACTGCTTGCGGCGCTGTTCGGGTGGGTAGGACGAACTGTCCAGCGCCGCAGCGGTCACCCGACGCGTACGTCGAGGGCGATGCTGAAACTCTCGCGGCTTGCCAACCGCGGCAGGGACGAGTCCGGCGCTGACCGGCCAGTGACGACGGTCTAGAAGCGCTTGGGTAGGCGTGTGACGAAATGCAGTGCAGGGCGGAGGCGACGTTTCAGCATGCTCACCGCTGCATCGACGTCCGCAGCCACGAGCACCCGTGACTCCGGGTCGCAAAGCTCCAGCACTCGGTCGACCACCGGGCTGGGCACGACGACAGCGCCTCCATCCTTGGCCTGCAACAACGCCGTAAACCCATGTGTGCCAAAGAATGTCACACCGCGCAGGTCGAGAACGAGGTCGTCGCGGGACTTGCACGCCTGCGTAACGTAGCGCATCAGGTCATCGGCATTCGAAGCGTCGACGTCGCCGTGCACGTCCACGGCGACCACTGACGGCGCCATGCGGGAAGAGTGGAATCGAAGGCTACGAGGGTGATGTCTGGATAGGGCAGGCGAAGCGGCCATGAGGGCTCTCATTCAGATGTGTTCAGTCCAACGTCAATCATGCATGTACTCGTGCCGAGACGATTGAGTGCTTTGAATGCGGGAGTCTTCACCGTGCTCAACGTCTTGGCAGGCTGTCAACTCAACCTGAGAAGAGCCTACGCCCCATAACCGCAAGCGGGGTCAGAAGTGGCGTTTCCTTAGGATGAAGTGCGCGCACGCCGACTTCGGGGCAGCGTCAGCAGTTCGCCAGTCACGATGGAGTCCTCTAGCAGCCGTGCCACGAGTTCGCCTTGACGTTCGGTGAGCTGCCACGCCTTCGCATGGCCGTGCTTCTCGCGCAGCCTGGCAGTCACCTCCTCCTCGCGGCGCTGCCAGTCTTCCGGTATTGCAGGCAGTTCCGACGTACCTTGCCAACTCTCGATCGCCAGCCCGGCACGTTCGACGAGTTCGTTCAACGAGGCCACCGTAGGGACCCAGGTAACCTCCGCCGGTCGTTACCTAGCTCGGCGGGTCGTTGGCCTCGTTCTCCTCCGCCTGCTCCGAACCGGTCGGATGGTCGGTCTCGCGGGGGTCGATGCCCGGCAACTCGGCACTCTTCGCGTCGGGACCGCTGCCTTCTTGCCTGCCACTAGCGTTGGTCGCCAGGTGAACCTCCCGGATACAGGTCATTTGCCGGATGATGCTCGAAAACCGGTGGCCAGACCAACGTTTAGGCCCCCTATGCGGGCTGCTCCAAGTGGGCATACCCGAGCCGCGGATCCGCAAACGTCTCCGGTGGGCACTGGCGCCACGACGCGGTCACCAACATCGCCGAGCCCAAGTCGTTTCAAACCACGCGAGATGGTGAAACCTGCCGCTACGAGTGGCTGCGAAACGCAGTCCCGTTTCGAATTTCACCCGCCTTCGAGCAAACGGAGGCTCTCGCGTTCACCATCGGGCCGATTCACCATGGCCACCCGACCCCCAAGAGGAGACGCAATGACGGACCACGCCAGAGCTGACCAGGCCCGCAAGGGTTTGATCGATTCGGTCAAGGGCAAGGCGAAGGAAGTCGTCGGCGCAGTGATCGGCAACGACTCACTGACCACCGAGGGTCAACTCGAACAGACTCAAGCCCAGGAACGCAAGGCCGCCAACGGCGTTGAAGCAGTTGCCGATGCCGAGGCAGAGCAGGCGCGCAGCGAGTCTTCGGAAGCCAAGCTCGCGAGCGTGATGGACCGCAACGCAGTCGACGCTCACGCCGCAGCGGCGAAGGGTTCGGTGCAGGCGCAGCAGGATGCACACGTGCAGGCTGCCGAGCAGGCCGGAGCACGAGATGCCATCCGCTCCGCGACGCAAGCGGAGATCGACGCTTCCGAAGAGATCCGTCGCGCCAAGGCCGAGGAGGTCAGGGCCGTCAACGCGGCAGCCGACGACTTCGCCGACGCGGCCGCCGACCACGAGACCGCTGAGCACATCGCGACCAACGCGCACGAAGAAGCGGACCGGATCAGGGCGCGGGCCGAGGCGCTGACCAATGACGCCGGCCTCAACTGAACCCCAACCAAAGACACAGGAGTCAGCGCATGAACATCACCACGGTTCCCTTTGCGGTCCTTCGCTTCCAGTACCAGCTCGCTCGGTTGCCACTGCAACTGATCGAGGACAGGTTCGTCGTCCGAATGGACACGGAATCGCCAGCCCGTCTGTTCTATGAGCGCTCGGTCGGAAAGTTGGACGCCACCGTCGGCCATGCCCTTGGTGACGCCAAGCTGGAAAGGCGGGGCTCGGCACTAGCCGAGCGCAGCGACGCCTTGAGCCGGGCTGCACGCCTCGACGCTGCAGCCACGCAGAAGGAGGCGAACGCCGACGCTGAGCTACAAGCCGAGCGCGACAAGGCGATCGACGTCCGGGAGCAAGCCCGCGATGCCAAGGTGAGAAGAATCGAGGAAGCTGGTCAGGAAGCCGAAGCGCGTACGCGCGAGGCCCGCGACTCCGCCGAGCAGCGCACCGCTGCGGCGAAGAAGCAGGCCGACGATTTGGCTGCCCGACGCAAGAGTTCCATCGAGGAAGGCAAGCGCGGAGCGCAGAACAGGATCCGCGCTGCCGAACGCCAGTCAGTCGCAGCGGCCGAGGCCAAGTCGAAGGATGCCGCGACCAAACGTGGTGAGGCCGCAGCCAAGCGTGCCCAGGCCGATCGGGTGGAGCAGCTTGCCGACGCTGAGAAGCAAAAGCGCCAGGCTGCACGCGCGAGCAAGCCCTGACTGCCCTTCACACCGTCTCTTGACTGATTCCAGAAAAGGGTCGACACTTGATGCATGGGTGCCGCCGCTGACTTTCGGCAATTGTTGAGCGAGGCATCCCTTCGAATCACACGGCCACGCGTCGCGGTGCTCCGCGCGGTGTACCTGAATCCGCATGCCGACACGGACTCCATCACGCGCGCGGCGCGTGAGGACGTGCCCGATGTCTCACACCAAACGGTCTACGACGCGTTGAGCGCACTGAACGCCGCGGGTCTCATCCGGCGAATTCAACCGTCGGGATCGGTGGCACGCTACGAGTCACGGGTAGGGGACAACCATCACCACGTGGTGTGCCGGACGTGCGGTGCCATCTCCGACGTTGACTGCGCCGTTGGCGAGGCGCCCTGTCTGATCGCTTCCGACGACAACGGTTTCACGATCGACGAAGCCGAGGTCATCTACTGGGGCCTATGCCCCGACTGTTCCACCGTTTCGAGTTCCTGATCACGACCCCGTGATCGCAGCCCGTCGCCCCACTGATGAAAGGGAATGTTGTGTCCTCAGATACCTCCGATAGCCGCCCGCCGAGCCCTGAAACCGCAACCCATAGCAACAGCGAAAGCGAAAACCCGGCGATCAATTCTCCGGAGCCCAAGGCGCACCGCCCCCTGACGAACCAGGACTGGTGGCCCGAGCAGATCGACGTGTCGGTGCTGCACGCACACTCGCCAAAGGGCAACCCGCTCGGCGAGAACTTCGACTATCCAGCCGAGTTCGCCAAATTGGACGTCGAAGCCCTCAAGGCCGACGTGATCTCGGTCATCACCACGTCGCAGGACTGGTGGCCCGCCGACTACGGCAGCTACGCAGGCCTGATGATCCGTTTGAGCTGGCATGCCGCAGGCACCTACCGCACGTTCGACGGACGCGGTGGTGCAGGCCAAGGAATGCAACGGTTCGCCCCGCTCAACAGCTGGCCAGACAACGCAAATCTCGACAAGGCCCGCCGGCTGCTGTGGCCGGTGAAGCAGAAGTATGGCAACAAGATCTCCTGGGCCGACCTGCTGGTGTTCGCCGGCAACGCCGCCTTGGAGTCGGCAGGCTTCAAGACGTTTGGTTTCGGCTTCGGCCGCTCCGACTTCTTCGAGCCGGAGGAGGTCATCTTCGGCGAGGAAGAGGAATGGCTGGGCACGGACAGGCGCTACTCCGGTGAGCGGGAGTTGGCTGCTCCGTACGGCGCCACCACCATGGGCTTGATCTACGTCAATCCCGAAGGCCCTGAAGGGAAGCCGGATCCCATCGCCGCCGCCCACGACATCCGCGAAACGTTCGGTCGGATGGCGATGAACGACGAGGAGACCGCCGCGCTAATCGTCGGCGGCCACACGCTCGGCAAGACCCACGGCGCGAGCGCCGACGACGTCGGCCCCGAGCCGGAGGGCGCGCCGATCGAGCAACAGGGGCTTGGGTGGAAATGCCCCTTCGGCACGGGCAACGCTGGAGACACGATCACCAGCGGCCTGGAGGTCGTGTGGACACCAACTCCCACGCAGTGGAGCAACGCCTACCTGGAGATCTTGTACGGCAACGAGTGGGAATTGACCAAGAGCCCCGGCGGCGCTTGGCAGTTCGAGGCCAAGGACGCCGAGGCGATCATCCCCGATCCGTTTGGTGGACCACCCCGCAAGCCGACCATGCTCGTCACCGACGTCTCGATGCGGGAAGACCCGATCTACGGCCAGATCACCCGGCGTTGGCTCGACCATCCCGAGGAGCTCGACGCGGCGTTCGCCAAGGCTTGGTACAAGCTGCTGCACCGCGACATGGGACCCATCAGCCGCTACCTAGGGCCGTGGGTGGCCGAGCCGCAGTTGTGGCAGGACCCGGTGCCTCCCGTCGAGGGCGACCTGATCGACGAGACGGACATCGCGACGCTCAAGGGCAAGATTCTCGACTCCGGGCTGTCAATCCCGCAATTGGTGAAGGTGGCCTGGGCCGCGGCGTCGAGCTTCCGCAGCACCGACAAGCGCGGTGGCGCCAACGGGGCCCGGCTGCGTCTGGAGCCGCAGCGGAGTTGGGAGGTCAACGAGCCGAGCGAGTTGGCGAAGGTGCTTCCGGTCCTCGAGCAGATCCAGCGGGAGTTCAACGGCGGTGGCAAGAAGGTTTCGCTCGCCGACCTGATCGTCCTTGCGGGTTCGGCGGCAGTCGAGAAGGCGGCCAGGGACGCTGGCTACGAAATCGCAGTGCACTTCGCGCCAGGCCGCACCGATGCCACGCAGGAGAACACCGACGTGGAGTCGTTCGAGGTACTGGAGCCAAGGGCCGACGGTTTCCGCAACTACGTACGCCCCGGCGAGAAGACGCCGTTGGAAAAGCTCCTGCTGGAGCGGGCCTACCTGTTGGACGTCACCGCACCGGAGTTGACGGTGCTCATCGGCGGGCTCCGCGTGCTCGGCGCCAACCACGGCGGGAGTTCCCACGGTGTGTTCACCGACAGGACCGGCGTGCTCACGAACGACTTCTTCGTGAACCTGCTCGACATCGCCACCGAATGGAAGCCGTCGCACTCGACGGAGAATGTCTACGAGGGACGCGACCGTGCCTCGGGCGAACTCAAGTGGACGGCGACCGCCAACGATCTCGTCTTCGGTTCGCACTCGGTTCTGCGCGCCATCGCAGAGATCTACGCGCAGTCTGATTCCGGCGAGCGGTTCGTAACCGACTTCGTTGCTGCCTGGGTCAAGATCATGGGCAACGATCGGTTCGACCTGTACTGATCGACCAGATAGCCACACATGAGGCCGGCCCTGCAGCAGGGCCGGCCTCATGTCGTCGTGACGTCTCAACGGCGTCGGGCAAAGTTGTTGCGCCACCGCAGATGTCGTAACCCTCGCGCGGGCCTAGACCAGTTGCTCGCGCATGGTGGAAAGCGCTCGGGTCAGGAGGCGGGACACCTGCATTTGGGAAATTCCCACTTCCTTGGCGATCTGGCTCTGGGTCATGTTGTCGAAGAAGCGAAGCTTGAGGATCGTCCTCTGACGATCGGGCAGCGCGTCCAGCAGCGGGCGCACCGACTGCACGTCGAGGACCTTCTCGATGTTGGCGTCGACGTCCCCCACGCTGTCGGCGATGGTGTGGCCGTCCTCGGACGACCCGACGGGCTCATCGGTGGAGTGCGTGGAATATGCGTTCTCCGCGAGGAGACCTTCGACCACGACGTCTCGATCGAGGTCGAGGTGGGCGGCCAGCTCGCTGGCGGTTGGGGCACGGTCGAGTCGTTGGGTCAGCTCGCCTCTCGCGGCGTTGAGCGCGAGACGCAGATCCTTCAATCGGCGGGGCACCTTCAGCGACCAGCCGTGATCGCGGAAGTGGCGTCGGACCTCGCCCATGATGGTGGGCACGGCGAACGCAATGAACTCCGACTCGGCTGATACGTCGAAGCGGTCGACCGCCTTTACCAGCCCCATCCGTGCGACTTGAACGAGATCCTCTTGCGCCTCGCCGCGGTCCCGGAAGCGTCGCGCTACGTTGTCGGCGAGCGGCAGGCAGCGTCGCACGATCGCTTCGCGTTGACGCAGGAAGGCTGCGCTCCCCTCGTCGACTTCACTCAAGACTCGGAACATCTCGGTGACGTCGTGATAGCCGTCGCGCGATGTCCTCTCCTCAGGCGGGCGCGGCCCTGTATTCACAGCGGGGAGACCGTGGCGTAGTGCGGTGGATACAGCGCTCATTGCGGTACTGGTGCAGTTGACAAACCCACGATGGCTCCGTCCAGTGGACCGATGTTCGTGCGGACGACTACGCCAGGACAGAAGGAGATGAGAGATCGCTCGGGTTTCGGGAGCTCTAGCTACTGGCCGCAACGTAGTGGGCTGGGAACTCAACCACTACCGACAGTACAGCAATTCGCCGCATCGGAAACGCGATGTCAGGTTCGCCTCAGCTGTCAGGAACGTACGAGGATCGTCGGTCGGCCCGCGCAGTCGCGCGCGATGAAGCCCTGCGCTACCGGATCGAAACCAGATCATGGAGAACGTCTTTGGGAAGGTCACCTTCCGAAGTCGCCGTCACGGTCATGTTGTTCAGGTTGATGGCGCCCTTGTGGTTGTCGAGGAAGGCGGTATCTGCTGCGTCTCGTCCAGTCGCGATCCGCACCAAGGTTTGGCGTGGCGCGAGGCACGTCGCGTCGACGACCCGCCACGCCCCGTCGACGAATCCCTCGGCCACCGCGTGAAAGTCCATCGGTGACAGTCCTGGCGCATAAACCGACACGAGCCGCGCGGGCACGTTCACGGCACGTAGCAGTGCCACGACCAGATGCGCGTAGTCACGGCACACCCCCCTACCCGCGAGCAGCGTATCCACGGCCCCGTCGATCGGGTCGCTAGAGCCGGGTACGTAGTTCAGTCGTGTACCGACCCACGACGAGACCTTCTCCAACAGGGTCGTCGACTCGACAAAGTCGCCGAATTCCGTTGCGGCAAAACCGTAGAACTTATCGGCCTCGGCATACCTACTCGGCCAGAGGTACATCGTCTGGTCGTAGTCGGTGACCGGCGCCGGATCGGTCTGGCCGATGATGGTGGCGGTATAGCTGGCCCGCAAGTTCCCCAGGGATGCTGCGAACTTGTGGATTCGATTGCCGTGCAATCCGCTGATCTCCCGAGCTTGGATCGGTTCGCCGTTCAGCAGGAACGACAACGACTCTTTCACCTCCGTGCCGGGGTGCGGCGCGACGGCGATCTGGAACTCCAACGTCGTATCGGCGTTGATGTCGACGTCGAGTTCGGCGCTGACGTGCCGTTTCATGGTGGAGCTACCGCCCGCCGTCCCTGGTTCGTCGGTCCCGACGGAACCGGAGTCGGTCTGGTCAATGGTCATCGCTTGGGCTCCTGTGGCACCGATTACTCCTTGATTACTCCGCCCTGCGGAGGTGGTCGTGGGACAGCGATTGCGGGGCGAGCGCTGCTTGCTCAACGCAAGGGCTGTCCCCGCAACGCCTAACAGGAAGCGAGTCCGCTCAGCCATGACCCATGGCCGCCTGCTCCCCCGAGTGTTCCCTACATGTGCCGTGCCCAACCAATTTGCGTTCAACGCAAAGAATTCCGGTGCCCGCGCCGACCACCGTGGTTGCCATCCCGACGCGACAGCCACGCTTCCCAAGACCAGGCGTGCTGAACGCGGCAAACGGGTACCCCGTACCCGGTCGGTTTCGGCCTCACATCCAGCGAAAGGCCACCGTGCCCGCGAGCGACAAGTCGATGCGCACAGTACGGATCGTTCCCGCCGGACCTCTGATGGTCGAAGGACCGGTCCGCATCGAGTCACCTGACGGCACGGTGGTGGAGTCGGACCGCTTCATGGTGGCGATATGCACGTGTCGACGGAGCAAGACCTACCCGCTCTGCGACACCAGCCACCGCAAGCGCGTCAAGGCAGCGGACACGGAATAGACGGCTCGCCGGCCTGCCAACGCGTCATGAGGTGACGTGCCAGACGGTCCTCGACGAGGGCGAACGCACGGATGCCGAATACGACGTCCGATTCGAGATGTGGCTCGTACGAGATCAATTCGCCGACGACATCGGTGCGCACCACCTGCTCGTGGACGGCATCGGCCTCCACGTGTTCCCGATAGAAGCGAGCACACGCTTCCGGTGCCTCCATCCGGTCGAGCGCGTCAACCAGCCGGCGCGACCCAGGCGGCGATGTGATCTCCGTTGCCGCGAAATGACCTATGCCCGCGGCGCGCAGCTCGCGGTGCAAGCCGAACAGCGACATCAGGTTCACCGTCGAAAGTGCCTCGGCGGGAACGACATCGAGGTATGCGAGGTAAGTGGGTCCAAGCCGGCGGCGACCATCAGATCCGCGTACAACCGTTGGTGGACTTGGTCGGCGCGGCCCGCACCGAACTCGTCGTACTCCACCGCGACGAACGCCGCCTTGGCCGCCCCCGACAGTCGCGGAATCAGCCAGGAGTGCGGGTCACCTTCCTTGAGGTGGTACACCGACCGTTGGACGAAGTACTCCTGCATCTGCCGCCAAGTGCCGTGGTCACGGAGATGATAGGACGGGCCGTCGCCGTCGACTGGCTCGACGGACAGCGCGGCCATCTCGTCGTCCGCCGACGCGTCGGACGCCACGTCACCGACGTCAGTGCGAATGGCATCGAGAAAAGTCTCCTCGAGGCGTCCACGCAGCGCTAGGAGCCCCGGATCCCACTCCCACTGCCCGTCGACGCCCTCGAACCCCCGGTAGTGCAACTCGTAGCAGATGGCAAGAGCCAGCTGCAGATCACGGCAGTACGGGTCGGAGTCGATCACCGAAGCCTCGACGGAATCGCACGAGCGGTGCAGAGCGCCAGAAGTCAGCTGGCCGATCACCGCTGCCGACAACGGACCGCACGCCTTGGGTAGGGCAGGCTCGAGGCGGGTCAAGGCATACGTCACGGTTTCCTGTACCCGGAGTGGTCATGCGCGAAACTTGGGCTTGGCCCAGGTCCTGACCGAACTCGACGGCGCCGTGTCCGAGACCAACCGGGCCTTAGGAAGACTCCGCCAAATCACCGAGCGCCGCCAAGATGACCGCGCCCTCATCAGTTTGACCGGTCACCTCGCGCGCCGCGTGAGTCAGATGTCCATCGCCCGCCCGCGCGTAGCGGCGTAGCAACCCGAAGGCGGCCTCGATGGACACGTTCAGGCGCTCGCTGACGAAACCCGTTGCCTGGTCGACGATTATGCGATCGGTCAATGCCGCCTGCAACGGCGGGACGACTGTTGCCGGCGTCGGCTTGCGATCCTGTAGAAGCGCTACGCACGCCACGTGAGCCAGCGTCTGGGCGACTAGCAGATCTGCCTCGCTGAGCGCACCGACCTCGGTGCCGAACAGCCCGAGCGTGCCAAGAACCGTGCGTGCGGCACGCACGGGTACCGCGTGAACGGATTCGAAACCGGCATCGACGGCAGATTCGACGAATTGCGGCCAACGTCGAACCTCGGCCCGCAGGTCGGGCGCCAAGATCGGTTGGCCCGTGGTGAAACAGTCCAGGCAGGGTCCCTCGTCCGCCTGGAGTTGAAACACCTCGAGGTCACGCGATCGCCTCGACGTAGCGGCCATCAGGTGCAGGTCGCGGCGTCGGCCCGCCAAGAGCAGGCCCGCCGCGCCGACGTCGAGGAGATTCGCGCTGCGCTCGGTGAGATCGGTCAACAACTCGACGACGTCGAAGTCGTCGAGAAGGCTATCGACGATGGTGACGACGGCACCGAGGACGCGGGATTCCCGGGTGGTGTCCATTAGTTCCGAGGCCTTTCTCTTCGTGACGGGCGCGTCGGCATCAGTCTGACTCCAACCGCAGTCGGCGCTCGATGATGTCCCTGGCGACGCTGGTCGCACTCGCGCCCGTGGCATAGGCGTATGCGCGCAGCCTCGCGAGTGCGGCGGCGGAGTCGACGTTCAGCTGGGCCATCAGCACACCGGTAGCCTGGCCAACCTCGGTGCGGGACAACGTATTCAACTCGGCCCACGCGTTACTCTCCGGGTCGGCCACCGCCGCCTGCAGATCCACGCTCAGCAGATCGAGCAGCGGCAACTGAGCCAGCTCGGCGGCGACCACCATCCCCGAAATCTGCTCCGCCACCGGGTGGTCCGGGAAGCCACGGAAAAGGTCAAGCGCACCAATGTATTCGCCTGCGACGACCAAGGGAATCGCGTACACGCCGCGGATTTGGTAGGAGATCATGACCGGCGCATAGGCCGGCCAGCGACGTTCGTCGGGGTCGGCGAGGTCGGCGGCGATCACGGGTGCGCGGTGAGCCACCGAATCGATGCACGGTCCCTCACCGACCGTGAACTGAAGCTCGTCATACATCCGAGCTCGCTCACCGCTGGCGCCGAACGTGCCCGCGTTGGCGCCGTCGAACACCAGTGATACTGCAGCAGCATCGACGTCAAGTAGCCCAACGCACGCCTGGCACAATCGATCGGCCGCCTCGGCGCCGCGCGTGACGCCAATCGCGTCGCGCAGCCCGTCTTCGATGGCGGACATCACTGAGGCTTGTCGGCGCGAATGACAGCCAGGACTTCATCCCGACGACCGCGCGGCAGGCGACCGGTTGCCTCTAGCCACGCTGCGCGAGCTAGCAACACCGGTCCGAACGGAATTCGCCGCCCCATCACCACCCTCGCGGTCATCCCGGCGGCCTCTAAGCTTCGAACGGATCGGGCGACGTCGGCGAATTCCGATTGCACCAGCAACATCGTGCCACCATCGGACAGCAACTCGGGGGCCAGTGCACACAATTGGTCCAACACGCGGCGGCCGTCGTGGCCCGCATCGCAGGCCAGCGGTGGAGAGCCGTCGTAGACGACTTCGTGAGTGGTGTCTCGCGGGGCGGGCACGTAGGGCGGGTTGGCGAGGACGACGTCGTAAGGCCCGCTGACTGCCGCGTTCTCTAGCGGCCCCAGGAACGTGTCGATCGCGAGGTTCTCGGTGGCCGCATTTTGGCGGGCGTATTGGACCGCTCTCGGGCAGATGTCCCATGCCGTGACGCGCGCTGCGTCGAGCCGCGCAGCGGCAGCGGCGACCACGCCGCTTCCGGTGCACAGATCGACGACCCTGCGCCCCGGCGCGAGCCCCTCCTGCCGCAGCGCATCGACGAGTAATCGAGAGTCGCTTTGAGGGACATAGACGCCGCGAGGTGGCACGGGTTCGAAGCGCGGATCGATCAGAACGGCGGTCATGGAGCGGGGAGTTCCTCTGGCGGTCGGTGGCCGGGATCCTCCTCAGCACTGTTCCGTACTAATGCCCGTCGGGTAACCAGTCGAAACTAGTCCAGCGAGTGTGCTACTCGACGTCGCAACGGAAACCTCCACCATCTCCATGCGACAACCGCCACGTCCTAGAGCCCGCAATCGCGTCCCGCACTTGCCGACCCACAGCTCAGACCCACTGATCCCACGGCACGCTCCAGTCGCCGTTCTGCCAGAGCTGTAAGGGCTTGCCTCCGGTGTTCTTGACCTCGACGACGTCGCCAGGCACCGAGAAGTTGTAGAACCACTGCGCGTTGTCGCGGTTGAGATTCAGGCAGCCGTGACTCGTATCGGTGTGGCCCTGCTGCGGGACCGTCGCGTCGAGTTCGTGCATGTAGACACCGTCGGTGCTGATCCTCACCGCGTATGGGATCGACTCCTTGTAGCCCAAGTGCGAGTTGATCGGCAGCCCGTACGTCGAGGAGTCCATGATCACCGGGTTGCTCTTGTCCATCACGGTGTACACGCCAGGTTGGGTCCAGAAGCTCAGCGTGGTGTTGCCAACCTTCTCGGTGCCACCGCGACCCATCGAGGTCGGCATGGTTCGCACCAACGCACCGCCGTCATAGACGCTCACCTGTTTGGTGGCGTCGTCGGCGATCGACACGTGGGAGGCGCCGATGGTGAACGTCGTCGGCGGATTGGCGACGCTAACGACCGTGCCAGGCGCGTAGTACTGCGCGGGCCGCCAGTGCGCCGTCGTGTCGTTGATCCAGTGCCAGGCGCCGTCCACCGGCGGTTCGGTCGTCACGCCGAGCGCCTGCTCCGCCGCGGCCCGGTCGGCGACGGGGCCATTGAAGCGCGCGACGATGACGGCGCCTATGCCGTACGTGCCGCCATTCTGCAGCGCGGCACCCGACGTGGTGCTCAGCGAGACACCTGGGAGTCCGGGGTCATCGGCGTTGGCCACGCCGGTAACGCCGAAGAACATCGTCATCAACAGCACTGCCATGGCGCTAGGAACGAACGTGCGGCGGCGCGCACCCATCATTTGCAAGTCTCCGATTCGAGTGATTCACCTTCAAGAATCGCGATCATAGAGTCGAAACCTGGCAACGCTGGCTACTCGGTGACCACCCGGTGCGCGGCCAATGCCGACCTCAGTTGCGCGGTGTCGACGTGGTTGCCCTGCAACGGAATCGACGCCGCGACGAACTCATCGGGGCGGATCAGGTAGATGCGATCTGACCGCAGCCGACCGTGCGGGTCGAGGCCGAACGCGTGCGGGCCCTCCACCCAGGCCGGGACGTCCGGCCGAGCCACGTGGCCTGCACCGTAGGTGTGCAACTGCCACGTCATCGTGTTTAGGGCCTGCTGGTTCGCTTCCACCGGCGGCACGCGGCGCCCCACCACGTCGTCCTGTGCCCACGTCGGCTGCTGCGTGCCCTCGACGTAGTGATAGCGGATGCGGTACTGCCCCAGATAGCCGCCGACGCGCGGGCCAAGGCGTGTCTTGAGGAGCAACGGGACCACCCTGCCCAGGACGAGACCGGCCCGGCTACGGAAGAGCGCCGCCGTCGGTGAGCGACGCCCGACCACCCCGAAGGCACGGTCGGTCACGTTGACCAAAATCAGTGCGACAGGCCGTCTTTCGCGTTCATAACGGCTGACGGCCTCCGGGTTCACCCTTCCTTGGATCACGTCGGCCAGCAGCATCGCGAGATTGTGGGCGTCCTGCAGACCGGTGTTCATTCCCTGCCCGCCCACTGGTGAATGGACGTGCCCCGCGTCTCCTGCCAGGAACACCGATCCGACCCGAAACTTCGCCGCCACCCGGTGGTGAACCCGGTAGGTCGAGAACCAGTCGACCGCGCCGTGCGTCAGATCGAACTCGGCGTCGGCGCTGGCAAGCGCCTGCTCCTCCGTGATGTCGTCCTGAGCGGCCAGCGCGACGAAACGCGTGTGACCATCCGGGCCGAGCGGGAACGCGATTGCGAACGTCGAATCGCCGAATCTCAAGTTCAGCGCACCCTCGGGTACGCCGCGGACACCACGCACGTCCGCGACCCAGAACGTGGCCTCGTCCGTCTTCCCTTCGAAGGGCAGATTCAATTCCCTACGCACCGCGGAGGAGGCACCGTCCGCCCCGACGCACCAACGCGAGCGAACCCTCGACAGGCTTCCATCCTCGCCCTCGATCAGCGCCTCGACCCGGCCGTCGGGCTGATTGGTGTCGTCGATCAGGTCGATGAGTCGATGACGCCAGCGGATGTCGCCGTCGAGCGCGGCCAGGGTTTCGGCGAGCAGCTGCTCGTTCTGGCTCTGCTCGAAGATCTGAACGCCGGGGAACCGAGTCGCGCCGTTCTGCAACACCGAGAAGTCCGGTAGGCCAGCGCCCGCGGAAGCTCCGATCTGCATGCGTCGGGCCGGGTATGCGCCCGCCAACACCTTCTCGGCAAGCCCGAGCTGGTCGTAGATCTCCATCGTTCTCGCCTGCACCGCCAGCGCCCGCGACTCCCGCGTCGGGCCTGCCTTGCGATCGACGACGACGGCAGCCACGCCGCGTCGGGCAAGGACGACACCGGCCATCAGTCCGGTCGGACCTGCCCCGACTACCAAGACGTCGGTGTCGATCACCGGAAGATCTGCTACGCGCACATCGTCAGCGTTCATCGGTATGCCCTCGTGCGCAAGCGCCAAGTCAACCGATCCGTCGCGGGCGTGGCTACACCTCTGTCACGCGTCCGTCATCGACCAGCCACGAGCGATCGAGCCGAACGTTCTGCAGCATCCTGCGGTCGTGCGTGACGAGTAATAGTGCGCCGTCGTAGGTCTCTAGCGCTTGTTCGAGTTGCTCGATGGCGGGCAGATCGAGGTGGTTCGTCGGCTCGTCGAGCACCAACACGTTCGTACCGACGGCCTGCAGCAGCGCGAGACCTGCCCGAGTCCTCTCGCCTGGGGAGAGGTCGTCGACTGCGCGCTCGACGTGGTCGGCACGCAGCCCGAACTTAGCGAGCAGGGTCCGGACGTCCGCGGTCGACCACGACGGCACGCGTTCCTCGAAGCGATCGACGAGTCGCCCAGAACCCGTGAAATCGGCTCGCGCCTGGTCGATCTCGCCGATCGCGACGTTGGCGCCGAGGCTCGCGCGCCCCTCGTCGGGCTGCGTGCGACCCAGCAGCAGGCGCAGCAGAGTCGACTTGCCAGCCCCGTTGGGGCCGGTGATGCCGATCCGCTCGCCAGCATCGATCTGTAGGGACACTGGTCCTAGGACGAATTCGCCTTGGCGCACAACAGCTTTGTCGAGCGTTGCGACGACCGAGCTGGACCGTGGCGCGGCTCCGATGGTGAATTGCAGCGACCATTCCTTGCGTGGCTCGACGACCTCCTCTAGGCGAGCGATCCTGCTCTCCATCTGGCGCACCTTCTGCGCTTGTTTCTCGCTGGACTCGGTGGCCGCACGACGTCGGATCTTGTCATTGTCTGGCGACTTGCGCATCGCGTTGCGCACGCCCTGGCTCGACCATTCCCGTTGCGTGCGCGCGCGAGCCACCAGGTCGGCCTTCTTGTCGGCGAACTCCTCGTACTCCTCGCGCCTGTGTCTGCGACCGACCTCACGCTCTTCGAGATAGCTCTCGTATCCGCCGCCGAAGACCGTCGTGGTGTTCTGCGCCAGGTCCAATTCGAGGACGCGAGTGACGCAGCGCGCGAGGAACTCTCGATCGTGACTCACCAGCACTACGCCACCTCGTAGCTCGCGGACGAAGTCCTCGAGGCGGGCGAGCCCGTCAAGGTCGAGATCGTTGGTCGGCTCGTCGAGCAGAACGACGTCGAAGCGCGACAGCACCAGTGCCGCCAATCCGACCCGCGCCGCCTGGCCACCCGAGAGCGCCGTCATCGGAGTCGAATCTGGTTGCACCGCTTCGGAATCGAGGCCAAGGTCGGCCAGTACGGCAGGCAATCTCTCGTCGAGGTCCGCCGCCCCGCTGGCCAACCAGTGCTCCAAGGCCACCGCATAGGCATCGGCTCCTGCGTCCGACTCGGCCAACGCCTCGGCCGCTGCTTCCATCGCCTGCGTTGCCGCGGCGCATCCCGTCCTTCTCGCGATGTAGGCGGCGACCGTCTCCCCGATCATCCGCTCGTGCTCCTGGGGCAGCCACCCGACGAATGCGTCGGCAGGCGCCAAGCTGACCGTGCCCTCCAAGGGTTCCAACTCACCGGCCAGGATCCGCAGCAGTGTGCTCTTGCCTGCGCCATTGGCACCGACGACGCCGACTACGTCACCTGGAGCCACGGTGAGATCGAGACCCTCGAAGAGGGTGCGGTGGGCGAACCCGCCTGCGAGGTTCTTCGCGACGAGCGTTGCGGTCACGGGTTCATTGTCGCGGTTCCGAGTGCCGTCGTGGTTACGAGTGCCAGAAGTGTGGCGGTCCTACTGACCTGCGTTCTGCGCCAAGTCGATGGCGTAGGAGCTGACGAAGGTGCCCGCGGACGGTTCACCCTGGCCACAAGAACCGTCGGATTCGCCGGGCCGCTTGACCCAGAGGAATGCGTCGACGTTGCCGTTACCCGTCGCCGTCGTCGGTGCTGCGCCGAGCGCGCGGCCGCTGGGGTTGCACCAGTAGTACTCGCCGTCGGCGGGGCCCTTCCCGTTGCGCGAGGTGTCGATGACGTAGTGCGAACCGTTCGTCATCCCCGAAATCGCGTCGCCGTAGCCAATCTCTTCGTCGGTGGTGAAGAAGTTGGCGGTGTTGAGGCTGAATCCCTGCGCCTTGCCCACGCCGACCTGGTTGAGCATGTTCGCCATGTCGCCGGGGCTGGTCCAGCGCGAGTGCCCGGCGTCGACGTAGAGCGCCGTCGCCGGATTCCGGGTCAGCGTGTCCACGGCATAGCTGATCAGGTCGAGACGTTCTTGGCGCTGCGCCCCCGACAGGCAGCCGGCCATCGCGAGCGCGTCGGGTTCGAGGATGACCGCGGCGGGACCGCCGCCGATGGCCGCCGCGACGCCGTCGATCCAGCCCTTGTAAGCGTCGGCCGAACCGAACCCACCCGCCGCGTAGCTGCCGCAGTCGCGGTGCGGGATCCCATAGAGGGCGAGGATCGGCATGGTGCCCGCGGCTTGAGCAGACGCGATGTACTTCGCGTCCACGGCGGGGCTGGAAAGGTTGTCCATCCAATAGGCGGTCGGCGTGTTGGCAATGGCGTCCAACTGCGGGCTCCCCGCACCCCGCGCGGCACGCATCGCCTTCGAATCGGGGTTGACGTAGAAGTTCTGCCCGGCCAGCGGGTTGCCGTTGCTCGCCAGACGCACCGCCTGCGATCGACCGTTCTGCAACGGGAGGGTGGAACACACCAGCCCAGCGACGGCGGCGACCGCGAAGAACGGGGAGATCCATCGCGCGAACAGACGAGCAGCTGAGGACGTCACCCACAGAAAAGTAGTGCAACGGCGTCAATCAGCGCCAACTAGGCAGCCTCTCGTGGCCAGTAGCGGTCGATGATCAGTGGTGGTGGTCCGGGTGGTGGTGGTGCGTGGGAGTGGTGCACCGCGCCGGTCGGGGTGCTGAATCGTGCGGTGTGGGTGCCGGTTTCGGTGGTCGTGGTGCTCACCTGCCAGCCGGGGGCTTGTTTGGCGTAGTTGCAGGCTTCGCATTCACCGAGCCCGTTGAGTGCGCTGGTCGGCCCGCCGCGGGCGTTGGGGTGGGCGTGGTCGTGATGGCGGATCGGGGCGTCGCAATACGGGGTGCGGCAGGTGTCGTCCCGCAGGTCGATGAAGCTGGCCAACCCCTTGGGGAACAACCTCGACCGCGATTCCATCGCCACCAGTGCCCCGGAGGTCGGATGGCGGTAGAGCCGGCGCAGGGTGGCGTGGGAGCGTTCGTCGAACACCGCGGCCGCGATCATCCGCCGGGCGATGCCGGCCGGGATGGGTCCCTGGCCAGGGATACGGGCCGGGGTGGACCCGCCGGCGAGCAGACTGTCGTCGGTGATGACCACGCTGACTGCGACCGGGGTGGGAGCCTCGGCGGGTCGGCCGGTGAGGCGTTCGACGACGGTGTCGGCCATCACCTGGCCGCGGGTGCGCCCATCACAGGTGCTGTTGGCCACGTCGTCGAGTGCGCGGTAGGCACAGACCCCGTGCCGCATCGGCAGCAGCACGCTCAGGTAGCTCATGGCGTTGGGAGCCGGTCGCAGGGTGACGGTGCGGTCGGCTTCGGCGCGGGCGGCCCGTTCGGCGGCGCCCTGGGGGTCCAGGCGGGCGGCGATGGCCTTGGCGTCGCGGCCGATCCGCTTGTCGCCCTTGCCCGTCAACGCCTCTTGGCGGGCGCACATCTCGGTGTCCAGCACGGCGCGGTCGGCGGCGCTGAGGTGGGCGGCTTCGGCCACGATGGTCATGGCCCGCCGTTCGGAGAGCACACCCGCCTCGAGCGCGGCCAGGGTGTGGGGCATGTCGGTGATCAGGATGCGGGCGAAGCTCAGCAGTCGGGTACCGGTGTGCGGTGACTCCTGCCGGGCCAGGCCGATCTCACTGCCCACGCCCTTGCCCCGCCTGCCGGCCGGCACCCCGCCGGCGGCCTGGCGAGCACGACGGGCGCGGTCGAATTGGACGGTCAGCTTGGCCTGCTCGGCAGCATTGGCCGACTTGGCCCGCTCCAACTCCGCAATCCGATCCACCAACGCGGCCTCCTCGGCACACGCATCGGATTCATCGAACATGTGAGCGACTATAAACAGCACCTGTGACATTGAACGTTCCGCGAGGTCAAGGCAGAATCGCGACTTCGAGCGCTTCGAGACGAGCGCGTTCGCCGACGATGTCGATCCCGGTGATCCGGCCGTCGCGGACCGTGAATTGCAATATGAGCACGAGCTCGCCGTCCGGTGCGACCACCACACCTACCGCGCCGTCGATCGAAGCTGCTTCCGCGTGATGGGCGTTGTCGCCGAACCGCTGCGCGCTCGATGCCACCGCATGCGCGCCGCGGACGGTCAGCCGTGCGGAACTACCCGTCGCCGCGGCATCGACCTCGAGTTCGACCTCGGGGTGCAGTACCTCCATGAGCCCATCGAAGTTGCCCTCACGCGCGGCGGCGAGGAAAGCCTCCACGACCCGGCGCTGATCGGCGAGGTCAGTTGCGGGCGAGGGTGTTTGGCCCCGGACTCGTCGCCGAGCCCGCGAGGCAAGTTGGGCCGCCGCGTTGGGGGATCGGCCGACGATCGGCCCGATGTCGGAGAACGGAACGTCGAACATGTCGTGTAACACCAGTGCGAGCCGCTCGGGCGGCGACAGCGTCTGCAGCACGACGAGCAGTGCAGCACCAACGGAGTCGGCCAGAAGGGCCTCCTGCTCCGGATCGACGACACGTGTGTCGGCGACCTCTTGCTCTAGTGCGTCGAGCGGTTCCTCGTCATGGGTGCGTCGTGCCCGCAGGACGTCCAGACAGATCCGCGCGACGACGGTTGTCAGCCAACCTCGCAGGTTGTGTACGTCACCGACCTCGGCACGGTTCATCCGCAGCCAGGCCTCTTGCACCGCGTCGTCGGCGTCACTTTGCGAGCCGGGCATGCGGATGGCGACCGCCCGCAGATGCTCGCGGTGCTCGGTGAAGTCGTCCACTGTGTCCTCTGCGTCCTGTGTCGTATTCGCTCGTTGGGGTCCGTCATATCTAGTGACGACGGAGAACCCGTCGACGTGACGAGAGGGACGAGATGAGCACGTTCTTGCCGACGGCCATACCCGCCACGGTCTGGATCAGCCTGGAGCCCAAGGAGTACCTGATCGTCTACCTCGTAGGGGCAGCGGGGCTAACGGTAGCGGTATTGTCCTTCGGCGCAACGAGACTCACGGATCGGCAGGCGGTTGGGCTCGTCATCGCGACGTTGGCCGTCATGCATGGCGCGAGCGGCCTTCTCAACGTGTTGTACGCAGCACAGACGGGGTGGACGACTGTGCTCGCAGTGAACACCTCCGCTCGCCTGGCCGCCGTCACCGTGCTTCTCGTCGCGTTGGCAAGTGGATGCGCGCCGAATTCACCAGACGTAGGGCACCAACCGATCGTGCACCTTGGCCATGTATTGCTCGTACCCGGTGAGTTCCTGGCGCATCAGCTTCTCCTCGTCGAGGATGCGCACCGCTAGCACCGCGAGGCCCGGCAGTAGCACCGGCAGCGCCCACAGGGAAGCCAAGGCGAAGGGCGAGCCGATCATCATGATCAGCGCTCCAAGGTACAGCGGGTGTCGTACGACTCCGTACAGCCCCGTCGACACCAGCGGTTGTTCCTTCTCGACCGTGATCGTCGCTGCGGCGTAACCGTTTTGGATGACGGCCCATTGCGCGAGCACTAGTCCGGCCGCCACCAGTAGGTCGCCTACGAGCACCGCTGGCACGGGTACGGTCGACCAACCGAAGCGGTGGTCAAGTCCCGCGGTCACCATCATCACTGGCGTTAGCAGAAAGCTGATGGCAATGACGACGCGCTGCACGGGCCTGGTCTCGTTGGTCGGACCTGCCTTCATCCGCCGCTGCAACGCCTTGGGGTTCGTCACGCCGAGGTAGACGCCCGGCACCAGGGTGGACAACCCGAACACGACGATGAACGTCCAACCCTGCCAATAGTTCAGGGTCCCGGCGGGGACGAACAGAAGTAGGACGAACACGCCAATGCCGAGCACCGACGTGACGGCGGTCTGCAATGCGAGTTTCACGATTCCTCCTCGGTGATTCACCACAACCCCGGCACCAACCTGTAGTGGACCTTCTTCATGTACTCGGGGTACCCGACGAGGTCCTGTCGCATCGCCTTCTCCTCGTCGAGGATGCGTGCGACGAATACCAGCACGCCCGCGACGACCACCAGCAGGCCCCAGTAGGACCCCAGTGCAAGCGGTGTTCCGAACGTCATGATCAGCGCTCCCACGTACATCGGGTGTCGAACGATGCCGTACAGACCCGTCGATACGACCACTTGGCCCGTCTCGACGGTGATCGTGGCTGCGGCGTAATTGTTTTGGATGATCACGACGTACGCCATGCCGATTCCGACCGCGACGAGCACGTCGCCTACCACGACCAAGGCCGTCGGCACCGACGACCAGCCAAATCGGTGGTCCAACGCACTGACCACGGATACTGCGATCACGCTCGCCATGATGCCGAGGTTGATGAGCTTCTGCGCCAGCCTCGTCTCGGCGAGTGGGCCGGAACGCAGGCGCCGCTGGAACGCGTCGGGGAGGTCGATTGCGAGGTGGATGGTCGGACCCATGGTCGCGACGAGGAACACGGCGATGAACACCCACGCCTGCCAGTAGTCGAACGTTCCCGCGGGCCAGAACAACAGCACGCCGAAGAACAGGACGCTGCCGACGGCAGAGCCGATCAGTTCCACGGCTATCTTCACGTTTCCTCCTAACGGATGTCGCGGCGTCGAAAGGCCATGACTCCCAACGTGATCAATGCCACGTCGATGACGAGCAGCCATATCAGCGGCGTCGCGACGAAGGAGCCCGATCCGACGTGCGGGGTGTGGCTGAAGGGAGTCAGATCCAGCAGCCATTGCGGCGAGTTGGCTAGCGAGCCAAGCATGTACAACGCGATGAACGCCACGAGCGCGCCCCACGCCACCGGGGTGTAGCGGGGCAGCAGGCCGAACAAGGTGACGGTCACGGCGACCGACAGCCAAATCGCCGGAAGCTGCACCGCCGCAGTTCCGAGTGCCATGGACAGCTTGTTCCCGACCTCGCCTGCCGCAGAACCCCAGGCCACACCGGCAGCAACGGCTGCGATCATCAGCGCGGCTGCCGACCCGAGGATCGCGATGACGAGATGGCTTGCCAGCCAACGTGTTCTGCCGACGGCGCCGGCGAGCAGAGTTTCGGCGCGCTGGCTTGCCTCTTCCTGGTGCAGTCGCAAGCTCAGCGAGATCACGAAGGCCGAGGCGACCATGCCGAGCATGCTGAAGGCGATGGCGACGAAGCCCTGCTCGAGGGCGTCGGTTCCGCCGAGTCGCGCGACGACTTGCTGCGCAACGCCATCCTTGCCGATCTCCCCACCGATGCCGTTGACGACGCTTCCGATCAACAGCCCGTAGAGGCACAGCCCGACGGTCCACAGCACTAGCGAGCCGCGGCTCAGTCGCCACGCCAGACCCATTGGGCCGCCGAGTGCCGATCCGGCACGGGCCCTTCCTGAGCGTTCGGCGATCATGCCGGACCCGACGTCGCGGCGCGACAGCAGCTGGTACGCGACGACGATCAGGGCCGCAGTCGTCGCCACCGAGAGCAGCAGCACCCAGAAGTGGTCGCCTGCATACGGTTTGACGAGCAGCGCCCAGCCGAGCGGCGAGAACCACGACAGCACGCCGTCGCTCGCGTCGCCGACCGCGCGCAACGTGAACGCGGCGGCCAGCACGCCGAATGCCGCGCCGCGAGCGAATCGAGCGCTTGGGGACAGCTGTGCCGTCACCGCCGCGACTGCCGTGAACACGAGACCGGAACAGGCGAGCGCCAGCCCGAACGCCACCGAACCCCCCGCGGGGATGTCGAGCGTGAGCAGTCCGGCCATACCGATCAGGCCCGTGAGGATGGAAGCACCACAGCACAGCAGCAGCGCTGCAGTGAGATTGGCGTATCTCCCCACCGCGGTCGAGTCGATGAGCTCGGTACGGCCAGTCTCCTCGTCGGCGCGCGTGTGCCTGATCATCGTGAGGATCACGGCCACGGCGATGAGCAGGTGGAACATGCCCGCCTTCCAGACGCCCGTCGCACCGAGGCTGTCGCCGTACACGTTGCCGTAGAGCGCGCGCTGGGCGGGGCTGGCCATGATCGTCGCGGCGAACGCTGTGCGGTCGGCCTGAGTGGGATACACCGCCTCGATGCTGCTGACGTACACGGTGGCGAGCGGAACCGATAGAAGGAGTATCCACAACGGCGCGACGATCCGGTCGCGGCGGAGATAGAGTCGAAGCAGCCCAAGGGTTCCCGAGAAATTCGAGCCTCGCGGTGCGGCGCGGTGGGCATGCGGGTTCGGCCGGTCGAGGACGGTGGCCATCATGCATGCACCCTCTCGGCGGATTCCGTGTCGTCGTTGTCGTAGTGACGCAGGAACAAGTCCTCTAGCGTGGGCGGCTGGCTCACCAGCGAACGGACGCCAGCGTCGCCGAGGCGTTTGATCACTTCGCCAAGGCTGTCGCCGTCGACCTGTGCGCGCAGCATCGAGCCTTCGAGGCTGAAGTCCGCGACGCCCTTGATCGTGCCGATGTCGCCTGGATCGCCGATCATGTCGGCCTTGATCGAGGTCCTCGACAGGTGGCGCATGGAGTCGAGCGTCCCGCTCTCGACGGTCTTGCCTGCGCGGATGATGGTCACGCGATCGCAGAGCGCCTCGGTCTCGGCAAGGATGTGGCTGGACAGCAGCACCGTTGCGCCACGATCGCGTGCCTCGCCGACACACTGCTGAAAGACGTTCTCCATCAACGGATCAAGGCCGCTGCTCGGCTCGTCCAGCAGTAGCAGTCGTGCGTCCGATGAGAACGCCGAGATCAGCGAAACCTTCTGCCGGTTGCCCTTCGAGTAGGTGCGCGCCTTCTTCGTGGGGTCGAGGGCGAATCTTTCGATGAGCTCGGCTCGACGACCGTCGTCGATGCCGCCGCGCATTCGAGCCAGGAGATCGATGGTCTCGCCGCCCGTCAGTGACGGCCATAGCGTGACATCGCCTGGCACGTAAGCGATCTGGCGGTGTAGGTCGACGGCGTCGACCCACGGGTCGCCGCTCAGCATCCGTACGGTGCCCGCGTCGGCTCTGACGAGGCCGAGCAGCACGCGGATGGTCGTCGACTTGCCCGCGCCGTTGGGACCGAGGAAGCCGTGTACCTCCCCCTCGGCGACGGTGAGGTCGAGCCCGTCGAGTGCCCGCACCGAGCCGAAGTTCTTGGTCAGGCTGCGAACCTCGATTGCAGGGGCTGATTTGGCTGTCATGTCTGTTAGTCCTTTTCCTCCGCTGTGGACGTCACGATCGGAATGCCTTGTTCGCGTTGGGCCGTGAACGCGTCGTACATCGTCGAGTCGGTCATCAGCCCTCGCGTGTAGACCTCGAGCGCGGGCAGCACCATGTCCTGGGCGTAGTCGTGCAGCACGGCGCGAAGGTCATTGGGCGTGTCGTGCAGCTGGATGTAGAGCATGAGTGCACCGCCACCGGTCATCGCAAGGAACTTCGCCCTTGCCTTGGGATCGGGGCTCGGTTTGATCGTGCCTGCGCGCACGCCTTCCTCGATGTACTGCTCGGTGTTGTCGATCATGGTGCGCCACATCGCCTTTGCCAGATCTCCTCCGGCTTGCATGCTGCGGACCAGGTAGGCCATCTGCGGTGCGAACGACTCGATTTCGGCCAGCTGCGCGAACCAGGTTGCGGGATCGGAGGTCTGTACGGATTCGGTCTTGGTGGTTCGGATGTTCTCGGTGATGAACTCGTCGCAGGCGCGACGGAGGCCGTCCTTGGAGCCGAAGTGGTGAATCACTAGGCCGGCGCTGACACCCGCCGCCGCGGCGATGGCCCGTAGGCCGACGTTGAAGCCGTGCTCACCGAACTGCTCGATGGCCGCGTCTCGAATCCGCGCGACCGCGGTCAGATCATCGACTGAACGCATGTTTAGTACACTAAACATGCGTTCAGTGCGTCGTCAAGCCTTCCGGACGTCAGGAAAGCGTCAAGATCGCGCATCACCGCACACTCGGCGATGGCAAAGCGTCACCCAGCGTGCGGGACGGTAGGGGGTCAGTCGCGAGCGGCGGCAAGCAAGCCGTCGCCGAGCGGAATCAGAACGGGAGTTAGCAGTTCGTTCTCGGCGATCATCCGTGCGGCCTCCCGCACGGCGCTGACTTCCTTGTCGCTGGCGCCAGCGTCGCCCGCACGTCCGCCAAGTGCGGCGCGGTGGACGATGATCGTGCCGCCGGAGCGCAAGAGGCGGACGCCTTCCGCGACGAACTGCGGTTGGTCGATCGGGTCTCCGTCGATGAACACCAGGTCGTAGGAGTCGTCGGCCAGCCGCGTCAGGACGTCCTGGGCGCGACCGCTGATCAACCTGGTTCTCGACGCGCCGATGCCCGCCTCGGAGAAGGCTTGCTTGGCGAGGCGCTGATGTTCGGGCTCGACGTCGATCGTGGTGAGAACGCCGTCGGGACGCATCCCAGAGAGGAGCCACAGACCGCTCACGCCGGACCCGGTGCCGACCTCGACGACGGCCTTGGCGCCCGCCAGCTTCGCCAACACGCTGAGCAATGCGCCGACGGCAGGCGTGACGGCCGCTGCGCCAACGTCGGCACCGCGCTCGCGCGCGGACGCCGTGATGGCATCCTCGGAGATGGACTGCTCTGCGTGCGTGACGATCGACAGCGCGCGATTGGCCTCGTCTGAGTTGCCGCCGGAATCGTCGGTGGGGGCCATGCCCGCAGCGTAGAGCGAACGGCGACCCCTCCCGGCGGCGACACGCCCGCGTCGGGACGCGAAAATCTCGCCGAATCAGCGAGTTTGCGCAGCTCGGCTTGGGGGTACTTGAGCTTTCTCAGGAAAAGTTCAGTTAGCTCATATGCCAGGCTCACGCGGGTGGTGAACGGTTAGCGCATGACAAACGGCGGAAGTTGGCCATCGGACACGAACGCGGGTACTGACGCCGGGAATAAGCCACTCGACATTCCCGTTGCCGCCGGTATTGGTCCGTCGCTCACTGCCGACGCGTCCGTTACAGATCTGGAGGATCAGACCACCCTGATGACCGCCCCCGCGTTCATGTCGCACTTCGAACAATCCACCGAAGAAGATTGGGTTGAACCCACCGATGAGCTGACGGGCACTGCCGTGTTCGACGCGACCGGAGACATGACCACCATGCCGTCCTGGGACGAACTCGTCCGCCAACACGCCGACCGCGTCTACCGACTGGCCTACCGGCTTTCCGGGAACCAGTACGACGCAGAGGATTTGACGCAGGAGACGTTCATCCGGGTGTTTCGGTCCGTGCAGAACTATCAGCCGGGCACGTTCGAGGGCTGGTTGCACCGCATCACCACGAACCTTTTCCTCGACATGGTTCGGCGTCGCAATCGCATTCGGATGGAGGCGCTGCCCGAGGACTACGAGCGCGTTCCCGCCGACGAGCCCAACCCCGAGCAGATCTACCACGACTCCCGATTGGGTCCCGACCTGCAGGCCGCGCTCGACTCGCTACCTCCGGAGTTTCGCGCCGCCGTCGTCCTGTGCGACATCGAAGGGCTGTCGTACGAGGAGATCGGTGCGACGCTCGGCGTGAAGCTGGGCACGGTTCGCAGTCGGATTCACCGTGGACGCCAAGCGCTGCGCGATCACCTTGCGCGGCACTCCGACGCCAATGTCGATGGTGTGGCGAAGTCGGCCTGACCGTCATCGATGTCTAGTGCGGCCCGTCGCGCTACATTCGAGGGTGCAAACGTTGCGGTAGGTTGCGACGTCCCCGAGAGGAGCTGGCCGATGTTCGATCCGGGACACGTGTTCCGTCGGGCGTTCTCCTGGTTGCCTACCCAATTCGCGTCGCAGAGCAACGGGCCCGTCGGTCCTCGCGAGTTCGGCTCCACCGAGCACTTGTCCACCGAGGCGATCGCCGCATTCGTCGACGGCGAATTGCGAATGAATGCACATCTGCGCGCGGGGCATCATCTGTCGCTGTGTCCGCAATGCGCCGCCGAGGTAGACGCACAGGGGCAGGCCCGAGCGGCTTTGCGGGATTCATGCCCCATCAACGTTCCGAGCGGGTTGTTGGGGTTGTTGTCCCAGATACCGCACAGTACGCCAGAGGATCCAGCTACGGGCGACGCCGCTAATGAGTTTGCCACTGACCAAGTGCGGGACCGTCGCAAGCGCTTGTAGGCTGGATGTGCGAAGTCGATCGAATGCGCCCGCCGAAATTCGGCGGGCGCTCCAATGGAGAGTGAAACAAGCGTGACGAATCAGGACCGGTCGAAAACGGCCCCGCGCTTGATCCCTCGCCCAGTCGATCGCCCGCCGGTCGACCCGGCTGCCACGCGTGCATTCGGCCGTCCCGACGGCTTCGAGGGCGCGTTCCTTGCCTCCGATCAGGTGCCCGACCAAGGCGCCGACGCTCCGATCGATCAGCCTCCGGACCGCGTACTCGCCGAGGCGTTCGGACGAAACGGCGTCGAGGCGCCTGCGGATTACGACCAGACCATGGCAGCGCCGGTGGTGGCCGAGGAGGTTCGCGAATATCCGGCGGCCGAACCGTTGCCGGAGGAGGCCCCCGCCCCAGCCGAGGTTCATGCCGCTCCCGTTCGGAAGCTCGGCGTCAGCGAGTTGCTGTTCGGCCGCAAGACGACGTGGACGGCACTGGTCGTCCTCGTCGTTCTCTTGCTGGGGATGTCCTTCGTGGGCGGAGTGATCGGCCGCTACACGACCGAGGTGTTGGGGGCGTTCACCGCCTCGAAGGTTTCCCTTGGCGACGACGCGAGCCCACAACCCGCCGCCGACGGCCGGTTCGTGAAAGCGGCTGCAGCGGTGTCCAATTCACTCGTCGCCATCGAGGTCGCCGGTGACGATGCGGTGTTCGGCGGGTCCGGGGTCGTCATCGACGGCAATGGCTACATCGTGACCAACAACCACGTGGTGTACGACAAGGCGAAGGAACCGAACAAATACGTGATGTCGGTGATCTTCAACGATGGCACCAAGGTGCCTGCCAATCTGGTGGGTCGCGATCCCAAGACCGACGTCGCCGTGATCAAGGTGGACAACGTCGACAACCTCACCGTCGCCAGACTTGGTGACTCGGACAAGCTGGTGGTCGGCGATCAGGTGATCGCAGTCGGTGCGCCACTTGGCCTGCGCAACACCGTGACTCACGGCATCGTGAGCGCGCTGCATCGTCCCTTCACGACGTCGGGTGCAGAGGGATCCGGCGACACCGACACCGTGATCGACGCGATTCAGACCGACGCCTCGATCAACCACGGCAACTCCGGCGGCGCGCTGATCAACATGGACGCCGAAGTGATTGGGATCAACGCTGCGTTGGCCGCGCAAGGTGACACCGGCTCGGTCGGCCTGGGCTTTGCGATTCCGATCAACGAGGTCAGGTTCGTCGCCCAAACGCTGATCAGGGACGGCAAGATCGCCCACCCCGACCTCGGCATGGCCGTGGAGTCGGAGTCCGATACCGCAGCCGCTGGTGCCAAGGTGACCAAGGTGAACCCCGGCTACCCTGCGCAGGCCGCCGGTGTTCTCGAGAAGGACATCGTGGTCAAGCTGGGTGACAGGAAGGTCGACGACGAAGAGGGCTTCGTCGTCGCCGTGCGTCAGCTGACGGTGGGCAAGGATGCGCCGATGGAGGTAATCCGCGACGGCAAGCACATCGTGCTGACGATCCGGCCGCAAGCGGACAAGACCCCCTAGCGGTGTCGGCCGCATTGCAGGAGGCGTCGGTACTGTGAATCAACGAAATGCGTCCACCCAGGAAAGCGATCGCGCGTGACCAATGAAGACCACTCCGACCCCCGAATGGGGCCTCGGCCGGTCGCGCGTCCACCTGTCGATCCCGCGGCGGCGCACGCATTCGGCCGACCGCGGGGCTACAGCGGCTCCTTCCTCCGGTCCGACCGGCCCAAAGACCCCAGCGAGTACACGCCGAGGGACACCGTGCCCGACCCTGTGCTCGCAGAGGCGTTCGGCAGGCAGATCCCAGGCGAGGGGCTGCAGCGCCACCCCGCCGACGCTGGCGCGTTGGACGCCGAACGGAATCCGGACGGTCCCGAACTTCCGCCCGACCCCTGGCGCGATCCAGAGGCCGTCCCGTCGCTGGGCACGCCCGCCGCTCGCAACGCGCCAGGCAGGATTGCCGCCGCCATCGACAAGCTCGGCGTCCGCGACGTCTTGTTCGGGCACAAGGTGTCGTGGCGGGCACTCACCGTCTTGATCGTCGTGACGGCCTTGATGGTCCTCATCGGCGGTTGGGTCGGCCACTACACGGCCCACGTCGTAAGAGCCGTGACTACCAACAACCTGTCGGCCCAGACGGACGACAACCCGGAAGCTCCTACCGACAGGTTCGCCAAGGTCGCTGAACAGATGGCGAATTCGCTGGTCTCGATCGAAGTGCGCAAAGACGACGGCGGCTTCGGCGGTTCGGGCGTCATCATCAACGACCAGGGCTACATCGTTACCAACAACCACGTCGTCTATGCGTTCGCCCACGAACCAGCCGCGTACAAGATCTCCGTCATCTTCAACGACGGCACCAAGGTACCCGCCAACCTGGTCGGTCGCGATCCCAAGACCGACGTGGCGGTCATCAAGGTCGACAACATCCCCAACCTGTCAGTCGCCCGCCTCGGGAACTCGGACAAGCTGACCGTTGGCCAAGAGGTCGTCGCGGTGGGTGCCCCGCTCTTCCTGCGCAACACGGTCACTCAAGGCATCATCAGCGCGCTGCATCGGGCACAACGAGGCGCGCCCCCTGATGAGACGGACGACACCGACACGGTGATCGATGCCATCCAAACCGATGCCTCGATCAACCACGGCAACTCCGGCGGCGCGCTCATCAACATGGATTCCGAGGTGATCGGCATCAACGCCGCGGGTCTTTCGGGTGGCGGCGGGTCCATCGGGCTCAACTTCGCGATCCCGATCAACGAGGTCAAGTTCGTCGCAGAAACGCTCATCAAGGACGGCAAGATCTCGCACCCCACGCTCGGCGTGACGGCCAAGACGGTGGCCAACTCCGTGATGACCGGCGTGCAGATCGACAAGGTGGTCCCCGGCCGTGCGGCCGACAGGGCTGGCATCGAACCGAACGACGTCGTGGTCAGGGTCGGCGACCGCAAGGTGACCGACGTCGATGACTTCACGGTCGCGCTGCGACAGCTGAAGATCGGTGAGGATGCGCCGATCGAAGTGCTGCGCGAGGGCCGTCACGTCGTGCTGACCGTCAGGCCCGACGCTGACAAGGCTCCCTAGGAGACGCACGGTCGCGTCCGCCGAGTGTGTAGTGCCCGACGGTAATGTGGAAACGAAGCAGATGCGTCCACCGGTGGTGAACGCTCCAACCGAAAGTGATCACGGGTGACCAATCAGGACCAGTCTGGCCCTCGCCTTGGGCCGCGTCCGGTCGTACGCCCACCCGTCGATCAAGCGGCCACCGAGACGTTCGGTCGGCCAGACGGTTTCACCGGTTCGTTCGTCGAAACCGATCACGATCTCGCCGACCGCGAGTACACGCCGACCGACCACCCCCGCGACCCCGAGTTGGCCAAGGCGTTCGCACGGAACGGCGCAGGCGAGTCGTTGCAGCGCCCGCCCGCCGAGGCAGGCGGGTCGGAGGCAGGCGATGGGGCAGGCACGTCGGGGGAGGTAGCGGGCGACCCTTGGAATGATCCGTCGGCCGCTCCCTCGCTGGGCACCCCTGCAGTGCCGAAGCCGCGACGGGTCCAAACCGCTGAAACGACGACGGACAAGGTCAAAGTGCGTGACGTCCTGACGGGACGCAGAGTGTCGTGGACGGCGCTGGGGATGCTCGCCCTCAGCGCGTTGGTGATCGGCCTCGTCGGCGGCGTCATCGGGCGCAATACCGTCGAGCTCAAGCCGCCCGTCAACGATGCCGAGGTGACGCTTCAGACCGATGAGAGTTCGCACCTGCCGACCAGTCGGTACGCCGCGGTCGCCGCTGCGGTGGCCGACTCGGTCGTCCAGGTGAGGACCTTCAGCGACGACGACGAGACCCCTGGCTCCGGAGTCATCACCGACCCTCGCGGCTACATCGTCACCAACAATCACGTGATCACCGACGCGGCAAGGGATCCCGCGAAGTACAAGATCTCCGTCGTCTTCAACAACGGCACGGAGGTGCCCGCCACCCTGGTGGGACGGGACCCCAAGACCGACATCGCCGTCGTGAAGGTCGACACACCTGACAAGTTGACTCCCGCGCGCCTCGGCAACTCGGACAAGCTAACGGTCGGTGAAGAGGTGATCGCGGCGGGTGCTCCGCTCGGGCTGCGCAGCACCGTCACCCACGGCATCGTCAGTGCACTGCACAGGGCCGTGAACTTGGGACCGCCCGACGGATCCGACGACACGGACTCAGTTCTCGATGCCGTGCAGATTGATGCCGCCATCAATAGGGGCAACGCCGGTGGTCCGTTGATCGACATGAACTCCGAAGTGGTCGGCATCAATGCCGCGGGCAATGGCGGCGGCGGAAGCGGGTCGATCGGTCTGAACTACGCCATTCCGGTCAACGAGGTCAGGTCCGTCGCCGATGCGCTGATCCGTGACGGCAAGATCGTGCACCCCACACTCGGCCTCACGGCGAAGTCGGTGAGCGACTTCCTGGCCACCGGTGCCAAGGTGGCGAACGTCGTCGTCGGCGGTCCAGCCGAGAAGGGTGGAGTCATCGAGAACGACGTCATCGTCAAGGTGGGCAACCGACCGATCGCCAACGCCGACGAGTACGTCGTGGCAGTGCGTCAACTCCAAATCGGCCAAGACGCCACGATCGAGGTGGTGCGCGGCGGTCGCACCATCACGCTGACCGTCGACCCCGCCGCAGACAACCCCGCGTAGCCATGTTTGCCAACGTGGGATGGGGTGAGATGTTGGTGCTGGTGGTCGCCGGTTTGGTGATCCTCGGGCCCGAGCGACTGCCCGGCGCAATCCGCTGGACCACCGGCGCCATTCGTCAGGCTCGCGAGTACCTCAGCGGTGCGACCAGCCAACTGCGCGAAGACCTTGGCCCCGAGTTCGACGACCTACGTGAACCGCTAGGCGAACTCAGGAAGTTGCGCGGCATGTCGCCACGGGCCGCGTTGACGAAGCACCTGCTGGACGGCGACGACTCGTTCCTGACGGGCAACTTCGACACGCCGCAGAAGGCCACCGAAAACCCTGGGTCCGCCGATCCGCCCGTGATGACGCCTCGTCCGCAGGCCACGCCTACGACACCAACCGAGCCGCCCGACACGACGCCCTTCGACGTCGACGCGACCTGATCCGGCTGCTAGCGACGGGTCGTATCGAGACCCAGCGACATGCCTGCGAGTCCGCGCTTGCGCGAGGCCAGTGCGTCGGCGACCTTCGTCAATTCCTTGCCCGCAGCCGAGTCCGGCGAGCTGAGCACCAGGGGTACTCCCGAGTCGCCAGCCGATACCAAGGCAGGGTCGAGCGGCACCTGTCCGAGCAGCGGCACGTCCGCACCGACGGTGGTCGACAGTCGTTCGGCCACCTGGGCCCCGCCGCCCTCGCCGAACAGGTGCATCGTCGTTCCATCGGGAAGAAGCAGTCCCGCCATGTTCTCGACGACGCCAACGATCCGCTGGCGGGTCTGTAGCGCGATCGCACCGGCCCGCTCGGCCACCTCGGCTGCCGCGAGCTGTGGCGTCGTGACCACCAGGATCTCCGCACCGGGGATCAGCTGCGACACCGAGATCGCGATGTCGCCAGTACCCGGCGGCAGGTCGAGTAGCAACACGTCCAGGTCGCCCCAGTACACGTCCGCGAGGAACTGCTGCAGCGCACGGTGAAGCATCGGTCCGCGCCAGACCACCGGGGTATTGCCCTGGGTGAACATGGCGATCGAGATGACCTTTACGTCGTGTGCGACCGGCGGAAGGATCATCGACTCGACCTGAGTCGGTCGATCGGTGGTGCCCATCATGCGGGGCACGGAATGGCCGTAGATGTCGGCGTCCAGCACGCCGACCGACAGTCCGCGGGCTGCCATCGCGGCGGCCAGGTTCACGGTGACGCTCGACTTGCCGACGCCGCCCTTGCCGGATGCGACCGCATAGACCCGCGTCAGCGATCCAGGTTGGGCGAACGGAATGACCGGTTCACGGGAGTCGCCGCGAAGTTGCTTGCGCAACTCGGTGCGCTGCTCGTCGTTCATCACGTCCAGGGTGACCGTCACGGCGCCGGTGCCTGGGACGTCGGCGACGGCCTTGGTCACCTGCTCGGTGATCTCGGTCTTCTTGGGGCACGCGGCGATCGTAAGGAAGATTCCGACGTGGACGCGGTGGTCGGCGTCGATCGTCACGTCCTTGACCATGCCGATCTCAGTGATCGGCCGACGCAGTTCGGGGTCGATCACCTTGGCGAGCGCAGCCCGAACCGCGGATTCGAGTTCGGTTGGATTTGAAGACATCACCCGCGAGTGTAGGCGGCCGCGACGAGCCCTTCGGCAGTGGTCAGGACGCAGGGCCCGGCGGGGGTCCCAAATGCGGCTGATCGGAGGCGACGGGGATCGCGGGCGCTTCCGTCGGCGGCGCAAGCGGCTGCGCCTCGGGAACCGCAGCCAGCGGGCCCGTGGGCGCGCCAAGCGGGCCGAAGGGGAACGGTGACGCCGGCTGCGTCGTCTCCTGCGGCGGTTGGCCGTTCAGACAGAAAACCCGGCAGTCCTGCACCACGTTCGACGGCAAGCCAGTCTCGGCGGGCCCTGGCAACGGACCGGCCGTCGGCGGGATCATCTGGCCTGCCTCGTCCCAGCGGCCGAGTTGGAAGATCGAAGCGAGCGCCATCGGGTCGGTGGACGGGAGCCCGGCCGCACTGAGCGGCAGCCCTGGGCCCAGGCCCTCCGGATTGGCGTCGAGGTGAGCGTCGCCGATTGGCGCGGAGCCGCTGATGGGTGGCAGGTCGACGGGGACGACGCCCGTCGCGTACGCCGCGGCCCAACCCAGCACGTTCTGTGCGTATGCCGCCGAGTTGTTGTAGCGCAGGATGGCCGCGAGCACCTGCGTGCGATCGCGCAGGTTCAGGCCGCCGCTGCACAGGTACCGCGCTGCCGCCAGCGTCGAGTCGTAGAGGTTCTGTACGTCGGCCTTGCCGTCGCCGTCGCCATCCGAGGCGTAGCGAGCCCAAGTACCTGGAAGGAACTGCATCGGGCCCATCGCGCGCGCATAGGTAACGCGGCCTGATGCGACGCTTTGAACGATCGTCTCGTTGCCTGCAAGGGTGCCGTCGAGGGTGGGACCGTAGATGGGCTGCACGGGATTGCCGCGCGCATCGGTGGCGCCGCCGTTGGCGTGCCCGGATTCGATCCTGCCGATGCCTGCCAGCAGATTCCAGCTGATGCCACAGCCGGGGTACGCCGACGCCATCATCTGCTCGGCGTTGCGGTAGGCGTTCAATGCCATCGCCGGGATGCGCAGACTGCTCCCGCCGCTTACGACGAAGGAGGGAGGCGGTCCAGCGACGCTGGCCGCTGCGACGCGGAAGGCCTGCGGCGGCCGCACGGCGGCGACGATCTTTGCCGTCGTCGATCCGTCGGAGTCGGCGACGGCGGCCATTTGGGCGATGCCTGCGTCACCGACGGTGTTCTTCGGCGTTGCGGGGGAGCCGCCGACGGCACTCAGCAGCACGAGCGGCACGATTGCGACCAGGCCAAAGGCAGGTGCGCCAACCACCCGCTTGGCCCCGCGCTTCATCGCCGCGAAGGCGTTGAGTGCTTGGCCGCCGCCCGGAATCTCCACTCAATTCGTCCTAGCTATTCGGGCGCTCGCCGTGGAGACCGAGTCACCGGAAACATTGTGAACCCCGTCACCATACCTATTTGTTTCATTCGCGATACCGCAATGCCTGAGCAAGCTTTCACTCCGATTGTTTGGAGCGCTTCTCGGACGCATCCGCCTTCGACGAGGCTTCGCCCGCCTGGTCCCTCTTCTTGTCGAGTTTCTTCATGAGCGCGCGCAGCTCCTCGATCTCGCGCCGTAGGTAGTCGCGGGTGGCCACTTCACCCACCGCGAGGCGCAGCGCCGCCAGTTCACGTGCCAGATACTCGGTGTCGGCCTTGGTCTGTTCTGCGCGTCGCCGGTCCTCTTCCAACGCCACCCTGTCGCGGTTCTCCTGACGGTTCTGCGCCAGCAGGATCAACGGGGCTGCATAGGCAGCCTGGGTCGAGAAGGCCAGGTTGAGCAGGATGAACGGGTACGGGTCCCAGCGCAGGTTCAATGCGAACAGGTTCAGCAGAATCCAGACGACGACGAACACGGTCTGGATCGCCAGGTAGCGGCCCGTGCCGAGAAACCGCGCGAACGACTCGCCGAATCGACCGGCCGCCTCGACGTCGAACTGCGGCGTCAGCCGACGGGACGTGCGGGGCGTGTCCAGCCTCTGGCGGGCCGAGAGGTCGCTCACGACGTGCCTCCCGTCGCGATGTCGACCTCGCGCAGATCGGGTTCTTCACCACTGAGGCGCCAGTCGTGGGGCAGCAGATGATCGAGGACGTCGTCGACGGTGACGGCGCCGAGGAGGTGGCTCTCCTCGTCGACGACCGGTCCGCAGACCAGGTTGTACGCAGCGAAGTACCGCGTGACGGCCGCCAGCGAGGTGTCGGGGGTCAGGTTGGGCAGGTCGGCGTCGATGATGCCGCTGACGAGGGCCGAGGGTGGTTCGCGCAGGAGTCGTTGTAAGTGCACGCAGCCCAGGTAGCGCCCCGTCGGGGTGGACGTGGGCGGCCTGGCAACGAACACCAGCGAGGACAGCGCGGGGGTGAGGTCCGGATCGCGGACGCGCGCCAGTGCTTCGGCGACCGTGGTGTCGGGGGCGAGCACGACCGGGCTCGGCGTCATGAGACCGCCCGCGGTGTCCGGCAGGTGCTTGAGCAGCCGGCGCACCGGCTCGGAGTCCTCGGGATCCATCCGTGCCAGGAGTATCTCGGCGCGAGATGCGTCGAGCTCGCCGAGCAGGTCGGCCGCGTCGTCGGGGTCCATCTCCTCCAGCACGTCCGCAGCGCGCTCGGTGTCGAGCTGCTCGAGAAGCTCGACCTGCTCGCTCTCGGGCAGCTCCTGAAGGATGTCGGCCAGGCGTTCGTCGCCGAGTGCGTTGATGACCTCGGTCCGCCGCTTCGACGGGAGTTCGCGGATCGCGTCGGCGACCTCGATGGGACGCTGGCCTTCGAACTGTGCGAGCAGCTGTGCCACTCCCTGACCCGGCAGCGCCAAGGCTGACGGCGTCAGGCCTGAGACGTTCTGCCAGTCGACGACGTGTACGGTCGTGCGGCGGCCGAGCCTGCGGTGGTTTCGCACCGCGATCCTCGTCACCATCCAGTCGCGTGTCCGGACCTGCTCGATCGCCAGGTCGACCACGACGACGTCGATTCCTGCCAGGTTCTCCAGCTCCGGATCGTTGACGCGCACGCGCGTGTCGAGGATCTGGCCAAGCACGAGCACCTCGCCGGGACGTTGGGCGAAGCGCTGTAGGGATACGTTGGCGGTCGTCAGGGTCACCGCGTTGGGTTCGATCGCCGTGACGCGCAGGATTGGAACGAAAATCCTTCGACGCGTAAGCAATTCGACGACGAGGCCGAGCACGCGCGGCTGCTGGCGCACGATGCTGATGCTCACCACCACATCGCGGACGCGGCCGATCGACTCGCCGTCGGGACCGAGCACCACGAGCCCAGCGAGGCGGGCCGCGTAGACCCTGTTGACCGCCACCATGCCTCAAAGGGTAGAGAGTGAATCCGTGGACAACGTGTATCGCCCCCGGCGAACCTGTCTTTCGGTTCCTGGCAGCAGCGCGAAGATGATCGAGAAGGCCAAGCGATTGCCCGCCGACGAGGTGTTTCTGGACCTCGAGGACGCGGTCGCCCCCGATGCCAAGGCGCAGGCGCGCGGTCGGGTGGCCGCGGCGCTCGCCGAGCCTGGATGGGCGGGCCAACTGCGTGGCGTTCGCGTCAACGACTGGACGACGCCGTGGACCCACGCCGACGTCATCGAGGTCGTCGCGGTCGCGGGTGCGCAACTCGACCTGGTGGTCTTGCCGAAGGTGACCGACGTCAGCCACGTCCATGCACTGGACTTGCTGCTCACTCAGCTAGAGACCATCCACGGACTTCCGGTGGGACGAATCGGCGTCGAGGCGCAGATCGAGAACGCGCAGGGGCTCACCAACGTCGACGCCATCGCGGCAGGGCCTCGCGTGCAGGCGCTGGTACTCGGGCCCGCCGACATGATGGCGAGCTTGAACATGCGCACTCTGGTGGTCGGCGAGCAGCCAGAGGGCTACGACGTGGGAGACGCGTACCACCACGTGCTCATGCGCATTCTGATAGCCGCGCGGGCGCATGGCATCAACGCGATCGATGGCCCCTATCTCAAGGTGCGCGACGTCGACGCGTTCCGACGGATCGCTGGTCGCTCGGCCGCCCTCGGCTACGACGGCAAGTGGGTTTTGCACCCTGACCAGATCGAGGCTGGCAACGAGGTCTTCAGTCCCCGTCAGGACGACTACGACCGGGCGGAGTTGATCCTCGATTCCTACGAGTGGCACACCTCGAGGGCAGGCGGCGCAAAGGGTGCCGTCATGCTCGGCGACGAGATGATCGATGAGGCCAGCCGCAAGATGGCGCTGGTGATCGCAGGGAAGGGAAGGGCGGCCGGAATGTCGCGCCTTGCCAAGGGTTTCGAGCCGCCGGAGTAGGTGCTAGACGGCCGACCAACCGCTGACGGCAAGGCCGAAGATCAATATCAGATAGAGCACCCAGCCTGCCGTGACGAGTCCACCGACGATTACGCCTGCGAGCGCGAGCCCGTAGCCGTCCTGGCCGGTCTGTTTCGTCTCGCGCATGGCGATGATCCCGAGGATGAGGCCGACGATCGAGGGGAGTCCGCAGAAGAACAGGCCGGCAAGGGAGGTGACGAGCGAGGCGATGGCCTTGCCGTTGCTGCCAACGGGATGCATGGCCCGGTAGGGATCATAGGGATCTAAGCCATGAGGAAACCCGGGTGCGCCCGGGTAGCCGCCGGGGCCTTGGGGATAGCCGACGGGCGGGGGATAGCCCGCGGTGGCTGGATAACCGGGCGGGGCCGGATACCCCGACGCGGGCGAATAACCGGCGGGTGGGCCATAACCCGGTGCAGCCGGGTATCCGGGAGGCGTCGGGTATGTGGGCGCGATGACGGTTTCCGGCTGACCCGGGTTCGTCGCCGGATAGTCCACGGGCGCATAGGGATCGTATTGCTTGGGGGTGTTCTCCAGCGGCGCGAATTCGTTGGCGCCGCTTGGCTGCTCGGGAGGGTTCGTCATGGTCAGTAATGCATGACGGTGGCGTAGAAGATGCCGCCGAGCACCAACGTCACTGCACCGACGGCGATGCCTGCGATGGCGAGTCCGCGGCCGGCATCGTTTCCGCTCTGCTTGATCTGATTCAGCGCGATGATGCCGACCACGATGCCCGCGATCGAACCGAAGCCGCAGAAGATGCCGACGAGGGACAGCACGAGCGACGCGATCGCCATGTTGTTGTTGCCGCCCTGCGGGGGGCCAAAGCCATAGCCCGGTGCGCCGTAACCGGCCGGTCCGCCGAACTGCTGAGGCGGCGGCGGATAGGCGCCAGGGGGCGGGGGATAGCCAGGGGCCGGACCTGGCGGGGGCGGGTAGGAAGGTGGCGCGTACTGCGGTGGCGCAGGCGGGGGTGGCGGGGGATACGACGGTGGTTGCTGGGACGCCTCGATCGGAGGTGCCTCGTAGGCGCCTGCCGCGGGTTCCTCTCCGCCCGGATTCGACATGTGTGCCAACCTAGCGCAGATGCAGAAGCCCGGCGGGGAGTCCGGTTGAAGGGCACGATTGGCCTTCGTGAGACGTTGCCATAGCGATAGCCGCCGAGCACGAGGAGATGACGAGCGATGACCAGCCCGCTACAACCGGGACCGACCCCGGGGCGCGGTGGGGCCGCAGGCCTGCCGACGCCGCCGAAGGGATGGCCGATCGGTTCATACCCGACCTATGCCGAGGCGCAGCGGGCGGTGGACTACCTGTCCGATCAAGAGTTCCCCGTTCAGCAGGTGACCATCGTCGGCGTCGACTTGATGCAGGTGGAACGGGTGACGGGCCGGCTGACCTGGCCGCGCGTCCTCGGCGGCGGAGCGTTGACGGGGGCGTGGCTGGGCGTGTTCATCGGGTTGGTGCTGGGGTTCTTCAGCCCCAGCCCCTGGGGTGCCCTCATCGCAGGCTTGATTGCCGGTGTGTTCTTCGGCCTGATCACGTCGGGCATCCAGTACGCGATGGCGCGCGGCACAAGGGATTTCAGCTCGACCATGCAGCTCGTCGCGGGCCGCTACGACGTGTTGTGCGACCCGAAGGGTGCCGAACAGGGCCGGGATCTGCTGGCGCGCTTGAAGATCTGACGCGGCGCGCACGGCCCTGGACGTCGCTGGCCTTCGCTGGAGCGCCTTGCAGAGGTCACGATTGCGACGCGCGTTTTCGAAAGTGTTGCACTTCACAGGTGGTGCGCTCTACGGTTTGCGCGCGGGTTGAACTCGCAATTCGGACGCGGACAGGAGGCGGGCGGTGCGCGCTCGGCGGCTACAGGCTGCGGCGTTGGCTGCGTTGATGACGGCGTCGACGGTCTCGTCGTGCAGTTCTCAGGGTGGCGGAAACGTCATCAACCTCTACGCACCCGCTAGCGATGCGGGGACCTTCGCGGTGTTGGCCAACGCCTGCAATGAAGAATTCCACGACCGATTCACCATCAAGACGATCACGTTGCCCAAGGGCGCCGACGATCAGCGACTTCAGCTAGCGCGCCGGCTCACCGGCAACGACACGACCCTCGACATCCTGCCGCTCGACGTGGTGTGGACCGCTGAGTTCGCCGCGGCGGGCTGGGCCGTGCCGCTCTCGGAGGATCCGAGGGGCCTGGCCGTCGCGGATGCCACCGACGACACGCTGCCCGGGCCGTTGGAGACCGCCAAGTGGCAGGGTCAGCTCTATGCTGCGCCCTTGAACACGAACACCCAATTGCTTTGGTACCGAGCAGATTTGATGGCTGACCCGCCGACTACGTGGGACGGCATGGTCGGCGAGGCCACCCGTTTGCACTCCGAGGGCGGCCCGAGTTGGATTGCGGTTCAGGCCAAGCAGTACGAGGGGTTGGTGGTCTGGTTCAACACCTTGCTGGTGAGTGCAGGGGGCCAGGTGCTCTCGGATGACGGCAAGACCGTCACGCTTACCGATACGCCCGAACACCGGGCCGCGACCGTCAAGGCCCTGCAGATCCTCAAGGCGGTCGCGACGGCACCGGGCGCCGATCCGTCGATCACCCAGACCGACGAGGGCACTGCACGGTTGGCGTTGGAGCAGGGCAAGGCGGCGCTGGAGGTCAACTGGCCCTTCGTGCTCGCGTCGATGCTCACGAACGCGATCTCGGGAAGCGTGGAGTTCCTACCGCTCAACGACGTCGCGAGCCTTCAGGGCAGCGTCACCGCGAAGGGTGACTTCGCGCCAACGGCCGAGCAATTCACCGAGGCACTCGAGCAGAGCAGGAAGGCATTCGGATTTGCGGCCTATCCCGGCGTGCAGCCCGGCCAGCCTGCCAGGGTGACCATCGGCGGGCTGAACCTGGCGGTCGGTGCGAATAGTCAGCACAAGGCGGAGGCGTTCGAGGCGATTCGTTGCCTGCGCAGTCCGAAGAGCCAGAAGTCGATGTCGATCGACGGCGGCTTGCCCGCGGTCCGCGCGTCCCTCTACGACGATCCGGACTTCCAAGCCAAGTACCCGCAGCACGCCCTCGTTCGCGAGCAACTCGTCAACGCCGCCGTGCGGCCGGCCACCCCCGTCTATCAGTCGGTGTCCACCCGCATCTCGGCGACGCTGGCGCCCATCACCGACATCGACCCAGAGCGGACCGCCGACGAGCTCGCCGAGCAGGTTCAGAAGGCCATCGACGGGAAGGGGTTGATCCCGTGACCGCCGTCATGCCCGACGCGCCCGCCCGCGGCGAGACCGACGACAGCAAGTCGGACCGACGGCTGGCCTTCTTGCTCGTCAGCCCGGCCGTGGTCTTGATGCTCGCGGTGACGGCCTACCCGATCGTCTACGCGGTTTGGCTCAGCCTGCAGCGCTACAACCTCGCAACGCCGAACGACGTCGAGTTCATAGGTCTCGACAACTACGTGACGATCCTGACCGACAGATATTGGTGGACGGCCTTTCTCGTCACGGCGGCCATCACGCTCGTCTCGGTGGCCATCGAGTTCGTCCTCGGCATGGCGCTCGCGCTGGTGATGCATCGGACGATCTTCGGCAAGGGCGTGGTGCGCACCGCGATCCTCATCCCGTACGGGATCGTCACCGTCGCGGCGTCCTACAGCTGGTACTACGCGTGGACGCCTGGCACCGGATATCTGGCCAACCTGTTGCCGGAGGGCAGTGCGCCATTGACGGAGCAGATCCCGTCGCTGGCCATAGTCGTGCTCGCCGAGGTATGGAAGACGACGCCGTTCATGGCGCTGCTGCTCCTCGCGGGTCTTGCGCTGGTTCCGCAGGACCTGCTCAACGCCGCTCAGGTCGACGGGGCTGGCCCGTGGAAGCGGTTGACGAAGGTGATCTTGCCTCTGATCAAGCCGGCTATTCTGGTCGCGCTGCTGTTCCGCACCCTGGACGCGTTCCGGATCTTCGACAACATCTACGTGTTGACCGGCGGGGCCAACGACACTGGGTCGGTGTCAATCCTGGGCTACGACAACCTCTTCAAGGCCTTCAACCTCGGCCTCGGCTCGGCGATCAGCGTGCTGATCTTCCTGACGGTCGCGGTGATCGCGTTCATCTACATCAAGCTGTTCGGTGCGTCGGCGCCCGGCGCGGATGAGGCGAGCTGACATGGCGGAGCGGGTGGGCGCAGGCCGCGCGACGGGCTGGACGGTCGTCAACGTACTGGTCGTCGTATATGCACTGCTGCCTGTGTTGTGGATCTTGTCGCTGTCGCTCAAGCCGACGTCAACGGTCAAGGACGGCAAGCTGATTCCGTCAGAAGTGACCTTCGCCAACTACAAGGGAATCTTCACGGGCAACGTCTTTAGCTCGGCGCTGGTGAACTCCATCGGCATCGGTCTGATCACGACCGTGATCGCGGTAGTAATCGGGGGCATGGCCGCCTATGCGATCGCGCGGCTGGCGTTTCCTGGAAAGCGGGCACTCGTCGGGGTGGCACTTTTGATCGCGATGTTTCCCCAAATCTCGCTCGTCACACCGCTTTTCAACATCGAGCGGCGCATCGGCCTGTTCGACACCTGGCCAGGCTTGATCATTCCCTACATCACGTTCGCGCTTCCGCTCGCGATCTACACCATGTCCGCGTTCTTCAAGGAGATCCCATGGGACTTGGAGAAGGCGGCGAAGATGGATGGCGCCACGCCGGGTCAGGCCTTCCGCAAGGTCATCGCGCCGCTGGCTGCGCCTGGCATCGTCACCGCGGCGATCCTCGTTTTCATCTTCGCGTGGAACGACCTACTGCTCGCGTTGTCCCTGACCGCCACCCAGCGCGCCATCACGGCGCCGGTGGCAATCGCGAACTTCACGGGCAGTTCGCAATTCGAGGAGCCGACCGGATCGATCGCGGCGGGCGCCATGGTCATCACGGTGCCGATCGTCATCTTTGTTCTGATCTTTCAACGCAGGATCGTGGCCGGGCTGACGTCCGGCGCGGTGAAGGGGTAACCGATGGCAGAAATCGTGCTGAACCACGTGACGAAGAGCTATCGGGATGGTGCGACGGCCGTATCGGATCTGTCGCTGACCATCGCCGACGGCGAGTTCATCATCTTGGTCGGACCCTCGGGTTGCGGAAAGTCGACCACCCTCAACATGATTGCCGGTCTAGAGGAGATCAGCTCCGGTGAGCTGACGATCGGCGGCGAGCGGGTCAACGAAAAGGCGCCGAAGGACCGCGACATCGCCATGGTCTTCCAGTCCTACGCGCTGTACCCGCACATGACCGTCCGGCAGAACATCGCCTTCCCCTTGACGTTGGCCAAGGTGTCCAAGGCCGATATCGCCGCCAAGGTGGAGGAGACCGCCAAGATCCTCGACCTGACCGAATTCTTGGATCGCAAGCCCGCCCAACTCTCGGGTGGGCAGCGTCAGAGAGTGGCAATGGGGCGCGCAATCGTGCGCAGCCCCAAGGCATTTCTGATGGACGAGCCTCTGTCGAACCTGGACGCGAAGTTGCGCGTGCAGATGCGCGCCGAGATCGCCCGGCTGCAGAGCCGCCTCGGCACGACGACTATCTACGTCACCCACGACCAAACGGAGGCGATGACGCTCGGCGACCGGGTCGTCGTCATGTTGGCGGGCGTGGCCCAACAGATCGGTACCCCCGAGGAGCTCTACAACAGCCCGGCGAACTTGTTCGTGGCGGGATTCATCGGATCGCCCGCGATGAACTTCTTCCCTGCGCAACTGACGGACGTCGGAGTGCGGCTGCCCTTCGGTGACGTCACGCTGAACTCCGAGGTGCACGAGATGATCGCGCGACACCCCAAGCCCGCCAACGTGATCGTTGGCGTGCGGCCGGAGAACATCGATGACTCGGCGCTGATCGATACGTATGCGCGGATCAAGTCGTTGACGTTCCAAGCGACCGTCGACGTCGTCGAATCGCTTGGGGCCGAGAAGTACCTGCACTTCCGGACCGACGGCGCAGGTGCGCAATCAAGACAGTTGGCGGAGCTTGCGGCCGAGTCCGGCGTCGGGGAAAACCAATTCGTGGCAAGGGTTTCCGCCGATTCCGTGGTGAAGGCAGGTCAGACCGTCGAGCTCGCCATCGATACCACCAAGCTGACGCTGTTCGACGCGGACTCCGGGGTCAACCTGTCGATTCCGCCTGCCGTGTGAGCTCAGTCGTTTGAACGACGTCCTTCTCGAGGTCCGGGCCCGCCTGCGCGAGCATTTCGCGGGCATCGGCATCACCGGTGACCCCGATTCCGCCAGCGTGACATTCCTCGGCCTGGAGGCCATCGACGTATTGCGCTTTGGGCCCGATGCCGAGTCGCTCCTCCACTACGTGTCGGTGGGCTGTTCGCGGCATCCGATGGCCGACCCGAGCGAGATGGTGGCGGACGGCGGTGGCCCCCGCGCAGAAGTGTCGATGTCGCTACGCGGGCCGACGCCGAGCGGACTGGTCCAGTCGATCGCAGTGGTCGCCGCAGCGCCGGCGGTGGAGGGCGTTGTGCTGGTGCGCGACGCGCTTATCGACTTGGAGACGCCGCTGTGGGTCGGCGCACCGTTCACGGCCGTTCTGCTCGGGCAGAGCGGCATCGACGACGTCGAGTTGCCGCAGCCGTTGTCTCCCGTGACGGTGTTGTCGGCGACCCCGATCACCGCAACGGAGGCTGCCTGGGTGCGACTCAAGGGTGCGGAGGCCCTCCGAGAGGCCTGGAGCGCCGACGGCGTCGACGTCTCCGACCCCCGACGCCGAGCGTCGAAACCCGTCTGAACTGGAGAAATACTCCACTCGCGCGGCGGTCCAAGAATTCACCAAGCCTGCCAATCGATGCTGAGCCCGCGATCCATGCGACCTCGGCAAAGGAAAGGCGGCACGAAGTGTTTCGGTTCATCAAGCGGCGATTGGCTCGCCACAAGGCGGTGTCGATTCGCCACTTCCAGTAGGGAGGTGATGCGCTGGCTTAACGACAACTCCTCAACTAAGCGAGAATGACAGGCTGACCCCGGACTGCTGTCCGGGGTCAGTTGTCGTTGTCTGTGGTGAATCGTGCTGCGCTGCTTGGTGATTCGGATGGACTCGCCAGGAAGGTCTACAGTCCATCGACGGATTCCATTGGCGCGTAACGTGTTTCGGCAAGCCGACAGCCCCGTCCCAAGGATATGCCAAGAATCCGCCAAGCCGAATGGCGAATGGTGGAGTCACAGATCCAGAGGGTAGGTAGCAGTAACGGGACGCTGGGGGGTGTCGTCGTTGAGGCAATCGCCGACTCTCGCGACGCAGGGAGGTGGACGAGGCACTGCAGAGCTCGTGGCGCAGCCTTTGCTCGGGATTCCGGGGGAGGGATTCCGGGGGAGGAATTCCGGGGGAGGGATTCCGGGGGAGAGGGTAGAGAACGCGCCATGTTGATCGGGTCAGGTTCGCAACCGCGAACCTGACCCGATTTGTTTGGTCCTGTGTCGACTCAGAGCCAGTCGTTGTGGCGGAACGTCACGTAGAGAATCGAGCAGACCACCAGCATGATCCCGATCACCATCGGATAGCCGTAGGTCCACTCCAATTCCGGCATGTGCTCGAAGTTCATCCCGTAGATACCCGCGAGCGCGGTGGGGACGGCGGCGATGGCGACCCACGCGGAGATCTTGCGCATGTCGGTGTTCTGCTGCATCGCGACCTTGGCCAAGCCGGCGTGGACCAGCGAGCTGAGCATCTCGTCGTAGCTGGAGATCCGGTCGGCGGCCTGACTGTTGTGGTCGAGGACGTCGCGCATGTAGCGGCGTACCTCCACCGAGACCAGGTCTTCGTGGTCGGCGAGGAGGCGCTGCAGGGCCAGCGTCAACGGGCTCACTGCACGGCGCAATTCGACGACCTCCCGCTTGAGCAGGTAGATGCATTCGATGTTGGTGTTGCTGCGCGCCGAGAAGATGTCCTCCTCCATGGCGTCGATGTCGGCCTCGATCAGGTGCGTGACGTCAAGGTAGTCGTCGACGATGTGGTCGGCGATCGCATGCATGATCGCGTAGGGGCCGAGTTTGAGAAGCGCAGGGGCGGCCTCCAATTGTTTACGGACGCCTGCCAGCCCGCCGTGTTCGCCATGTCTGACGGTCACCACGAAGTCGGGTCCGACGAACACCATGATCTCGCCGGTCTCGACGATTTCGCGCGCCTTCGCCACCGACTCGTGTTCGACGTAGGTCACGGTCTTGAGCACGAGGAACAGGGTGTCGTCGTAGCGCTCCAGCTTTGGCCGCTGGTGGGCGTGCACGGCGTCCTCGACGGCCAGCTCGTGCAGGCAGAAGCAGTTGGCCACGGCCTGCATCTGATGCTCGTCGGGTTCGTGCAGTCCGATCCACACGAATGCATTGGTGCCGTCGCCTTCGAGCTCGCGCACCTTGGCCAGCGCGGCGGCGTGGGTGTACTTGCCAGGCAGGCGGTTGCCCTCGGCGTAGACCGCGCAGTCGACGATCGCCCGCGCCGTGGGGACGTGGATCGGTGGCGCGTCCAGCTCGACCCCGCGGCGCAGCATCGATGGCTGCAAGGCCCGAAACGACGGCATGGTTTCACCTCTCGTAGGGCGATTGAGCAGCGTGTGAATCGTACTCGCGAACCCTGGCAGAGCCCTGGATGAGAATGACGTTCCGCTGAGATATGACGGTGGCGTAACGTACGCGGAGTGTCAGAACTGGTACGTACTCCCCAAGTTGTCATCAATGATGCGGACATCTTCGAGGCTCACGAAGGCGGCAAGCTCTCGGTCGAGCTAAAGGCGCCGCTCGATACGCAGCGAGCACTCTCCATCGCCTACACGCCGGGCGTGGCGCAGGTCAGCCGCGCGATCGCGTCGGACCACACGCTCGCCGCCAGGTACACGTGGGCCAACCGACTCGTCGCGGTGATCAGCGACGGCACCGCGGTCCTCGGCCTCGGTGACATCGGGCCTGCGGCGTCGCTGCCCGTGATGGAGGGCAAGAGCGCGCTGTTCAAGACGTTCGGCGGGCTGGACTCGATCCCCATCGTGCTCGACACCAAGGACCCCGACGAGATCGTCGAGACGATCATTCGGTTGCGGCCGACGTTCGGCGCGGTCAACTTGGAGGACATCTCGGCGCCGCGATGCTTCGAGATCGAGCGCCGCGTCATCGAGGCGTTGGACTGCCCCGTCATGCACGACGACCAGCACGGCACTGCGATCGTCGTGCTGGCGGCGCTGATTGGTGCCACCAAGGTGCTCGACCGCGACATGCACACGCTCAAGGTGGTCATGTCGGGCGCGGGCGCGGCCGGTGTCGCATGTACGAACATCTTGCTGGCCAAGGGAATCAGCGACATCACGGTGTTGGACAGCCAAGGCATCCTTCACACCGGCCGCGACGACATGAACCCCGTCAAGGCAGAGCTGGCCACTCGGACCAACCCGCGCGGCCTGACCGGCGGCATCGCCGAGGCGCTCAACGGCGCTGACGTGTTCATGGGCGTTTCGGCGGGCCTGGTCCCGGAGGAACTGATCGCCACGATGGCGCCTGGCGGCATCGTGTTCGCGATGTCGAACCCGGACCCCGAGATTCACCCTGACGCGGCCCGCAAGTACGCGGCCGTCGTCGCGACCGGACGCAGCGACTTCCCGAACCAGATCAACAACGTGCTCGCGTTCCCTGGAGTCTTCCGCGGGGCGTTGGACGCGGGTGCGCGACGCATCACCGAAAAGATGAAGGTGGCTGCCGCCGAGGCGATCTTCTCCGTGGTCGGCGACGACCTCGCGGTCGACCACATCGTGCCGAGCGCATTGGATCCGCGTGTCGGACCGGCCGTGGCCGCTGCGGTGGCCGCGGCCTCGAAGGACTGAGCTTGGCGATGCGCCGGCTGGCGATCGCGCTCGTCGTGCTGCTGATCGCCGGTTGCGGGGATCAAACCGCGCAACCATCGATCGCGGTCGGTGCAGGCCCTGACCCCGAGTCCACGCTTCTCGCTCACGTGTACGCCGCCGCGCTGCGGTATTACGGCAGCCCGGTACACGTCGTGTCGAGTAAGGATCCGGTAGCCGACCTCGACACGGGCGACGCCAAGGTGGTGCCTGGCCTCACTGGGCGACTCCTGCTCCGATTCGATCCGACGGCGACCGCACGGGCAGACGAGCAGGTGTACCGCACGATGATCTCGTCGCTGCCCGAGGGCATCGCCGCGGGCGACTACGCGCAGTCGGCCATGGACAAACCCGCGCCCGCGATCCTGGAATCCACGGCCAAGGAGTGGGGCGGTCGCGACGTTGCGGTGCTCCTCGGTCATTGCGACAAGCTAACCGTCGGTGCCGTCGCAGGGACCCACCCTCCCACCGCAGTCGGCACCTGCAAACCGCCAGCAGCGCGCGAATACCCCGACGCTGCAGCGCTATTCGCGGCCTTGCGCTCGGGTCGAGTGAACGTGGCATGGACCTCGACCGCGGCGTCGGGCGGCAAGGACGACGTCGTTGTGTTGGCCGACCGCACGTCGCTGATTCTGGCGGAGAACGTAGTGCCGCTGTATCGCCGCAACGAACTGACCGAGCGCCAGGTGTTGGCGCTCAACGAGATCGCAGGGGAACTGGACACCGCGGCGCTGGCCGACATGGTGCGTCAGGTCGCTGGCGGCGCCGAGGCGGGTGCCGTCGCCGCTGCGTGGTTGGACGCACACCCGCTCGGCCAATAGCCGAGCTCGTACCTTGCCGTCAGGCCGACTTGCCTAGCGTGCCTTGGGTATGACGCGTTCAGCGGCAAGGGCGAACAGCCGCTGGTACCCCGATCCGGTGATCCGGACGACGATGTCGAGCACCTTGGCATCCGGTCCGACGAGCACTCGCGCCTTGTTCTTGCGCACGGCTTCGAGGATGACCTTGGCAGCCTTCTCCGGCGTCGTGCCGGCGAGTCGCTTGTCGAAGGTGTTGGCGAGCTTCGCGTGGTCGATGCCCTCGACCACGGTCATGTTGCGGGCGATCCCGGTCTTGATGCCACCGGGGTGCACGGTCGTCACCTTCACCGGATGCTTGGCCAGCTGCATCTCCTGGCGCAGTGCCTCGGTGAAGCCGCGCACGGCGAACTTCGCCGCGTTGTAGGCGGCCTGGCCCGGCACCGCAAAGATGCCGAACAGGCTGGAGACGTTCACGACGTGGCCGTCGCCGGACTCGATCAGATGGGGGAGGAAGGACTTGGTGCCGTTGACGACGCCCCAGAAGTCGACGTCCATGACGCGCTCGATGTCCTTGTACTGACTGACCTCGACGTCGCCGGCGAACGCGATGCCCGCGTTGTTGTAGATCTGGTTGACCTTGCCGAAGTGCGCCTTGACCTCGTCGGCGTACACCTCGAAGGCCTCGCGTTCAGTGACGTCGAGCCGGTCGGACTTCACGGGCGCGCCGATCGCCTTGAGGCGTTCCTCGGTGACGGCGAGGCCTTCGAGGTCGACGTCGCTGATGGCCACCTTCGCGCCGGAGCGCGCGAGTTCGACGGCCAACGCCTGCCCGATCCCCGATCCCGCACCGGTGACGACGCAGACCTTTCCGGCGAAGCCCTCCATGAACACTCCTCGGGTTGTTGTTGGACGCGTGTTGAGCGACCCACAGGGTAGCCGATACCGCGGGTCCGCCTTCGGTCACCCTGTGCCCTCAGCCAACAGTACGGTCGTCGATCTGTAACGGTCGGGCGCAACGGACACACGATCTCGGGGTGGAGCAGACCATCTGCACGCAGCTGAAGGGAAATCGATGAGCACCAGCACCTCAGACACTGACGCCGACCGCGCCGAGGGGATGACCGGTGCGCTCGCAGGCAGACTCATGGCCGTCGGCGCGCTGGTATTTCGATACGGACTGGTCGTCGTTCTGGCGTGGATCGGCTTCGGCAAGTACGTGAAGATGGAGGCTCGGGTTCTCATCGAGCACAACCCTCTGATGTCGTGGATCTACGACGTACTCAGCGCCGGGGCGGTTGCCGCGACGCTCGGCACCGTCGAGATCGTCGCGGCGGTGCTCATCGCCCTGCGGCCGGTGTGGCCACGCATCTCCGCAGTGGGCAGCGCGATGGCCGTCGTGCTCTTCCTCGGCACGCTGAGCTTTCTATTCACCACCCCCGGTCTAGTGGTCGGGCACCTGGCCGGGGTACCCGTGCTCGGTGCACTCCCAGGGCAGTTTCTGCTGAAGGACGTCGTCCTCCTCGGCGTCGCGGTGTGGACGCTGGGGGAAGCGCTGAGCACCTCACGGCCTCACCCGCGCTAGAGGCGGAGTCCGTTCCACGGGTAACGGTTCCCGGCCGGGTTACGATTTGCTCACCATGCAACGAATCCGTAGCGCCATCATCGCGTCGTCAGCCCTGGCAATCTCTGCAGCGGCGATCTCCCTGTCCGCACCAGCTCAGGCCGATCCCGGCGACGCCTTCCTTTCGGCGCTCGATTCGAGCGGGATCAGTGGCATCGACCCTGGTACCGCCGTCGAGGTGGGGCAATCGGTGTGCCCGATGCTTTCGGAGCCGGGCCAGCGCATGGCCGACGTCGCGAGCAACGTCGCCGACGCTCTTGGCAGGCCGTTGGGCCCGTCCACGATGTTCACCGGCTTGGCCATCTCGGTGTTCTGCCCGTCGGCAGTCTCACGGCTGGCCGACGGCCCGTCCTCGCTCCCGATGCTTGGCGACGTCCTCGGTGGCTTCTAGCGAGGACCCGCAGGCCGCCTAGCCGAACGCCTCGTCGATGATCTCCTGTTGCTCGACGGCGTGCACCTTCGACGACCCCGACGACGGTGCCGACATGGCCCGCCGCGAGATGCGCTTGATGCCCGTCAGCTTGTCGGGCAGCTGCTCCGGCAAGGTGAGGCCGAACGTCGGCCACGCCCCCTGGTTGGCAGGCTCCTCCTGTACCCAGAAGAACTGCTCGGCGTTCGGATAGTCGTCAAGCGTCGCGCTGAGACGCCGTTTCGGCAGCGGGTAGAGCTGCTCTATGCGGACGATGGCGACGTCCGCGCGATTCTCCTTGGCCTTGCGGGCAGCCAGGTCGTAGTAGATCTTGCCGCTGGTCAACAGGATTCGCGTTACCTTCGACCGGTCGCCGTCGCCGTCGGTGTACGTCGGCTCTTCCATGACGGAGCGGAACTTCTGCTCGGTGAAGTCCCGGATGTCGCTGACGGCGGCCTTGTTGCGCAGCATCGACTTCGGTGTAAAGACGATGAGCGGTCGGTGGATGCCGTCTAGGGCATGCCGACGCAGTAGGTGGAAGTAGTTCGCAGGCGTCGACGGCATCGCGACCGTCATGGAACCCTCGGCGCACACCTGGAGGAACCGCTCGATGCGGCCCGACGTGTGGTCGGGGCCCTGGCCCTCGTGGCCGTGCGGCAGCAGCAGGATGACGTCCGACAGCTGGCCCCACTTGGCCTCGCCCGAGCTGATGAACTCGTCGATGATCGACTGCGCACCGTTGACGAAGTCGCCAAACTGCGCTTCCCACAACACCATTGCATCGGGGTTACCCACCGAGTAGCCGTACTCGAAGCCCACGGCGGCGTATTCGGACAGCGCCGAGTCGTAGATCATGAAGCGGCCACCGGTCGGCGTGCCGTCCTCCTTGAGGGTCAGCAGCTGTAGTGGCGTGAACTCCGCGCCTGTGGTGCGGTCGATGATCACGGCGTGCCTCTGGGTGAAGGTGCCGCGCCTGGTGTCCTGCCCGGACAGCCTGACCAGCTTGCCCTCGGACACCAACGTGCCAAGGGCGAGCAGCTCGCCGAACGCCCAGTCGACCTTGCCCTCGTACGCCATCTCGCGGCGTCGCTCCAGGACGGGGAGTACGCGGGGGTGCACGGTGAACCCCTCGGGAACGTTGAGGTGCGCGTCACCGATGCGCGCGAGGAGCGACTTATCCACTGCCGTACTGAGTTTCGCGGGCAGCTGCTGGTCGGACTCCACCGACTCGCTCGGCTCGATCTCGTGTTTCTCCAGATCGCGGACCTCGTTGAACACCCGCTCCAGTTGGCCCTGGTAGTCGCGAAGGGCGTCCTCGGCTTCCTTGAGCGAGATGTCACCGCGGCCGATCAGGGCTTCCGTGTAGGTCTTGCGGACGCCGCGCTTGGTGTCGATCTCGTCGTACATGTAGGGCTGTGTGACCGATGGATCGTCGCCCTCGTTGTGGCCGCGCCTGCGGTAGCACAGCATGTCGATCACGACGTCCTTGTTGAACGCCTGACGGAAGTCGACCGCGAGGCGCGCCACCCACGACGCGGCCTCGGGATCGTCGCCGTTGACGTGGAAGATGGGTGCTCCCACCATCTTTGCGACGTCGGTGCAGTATTCACTGGAACGGGAGTCCTGCGGTGAGGTGGTGAAGCCGATCTGGTTGTTGACGACGATGTGGATCGTGCCGCCGGTGCGGTAGCCGCGCAGGAGGGCAAGGTTCAGCGTCTCGGCCACTACGCCCTGCCCTGCGAATGCCGCGTCGCCGTGCAACATCATCGGGACGACGGAGAACCTCTCCGTCTCGCCCGCATCGAGCAGGTCCTGCTTGGCGCGCACCAATCCCTCTAGAACGGGGTCGACGGCCTCGAGGTGCGACGGATTGGCGACGAGGGAAACGTCGATGTCGTTGTCGCCGAACATCTGTATGTACTGCCCGCTCGCACCGAGGTGGTACTTCACGTCGCCAGAACCGTGTGCCTGCGACGGGTTCAGGTTGCCCTCGAACTCGCTGAAGATCTGCGAGTACGGCTTGCCGACGATGTTGGCCAACACGTTGAGCCGACCTCGGTGGGGCATGCCGATGACGACCTCGTCGAGCCCGTGCTCGGCCGCCTGGTCGATCGCGGCGTCCATCATCGGGATGACCGTCTCGGCGCCTTCTAGTGAGAAACGCTTCTGGCCAACGTACTTCGTCTGCAGGAAGGTTTCGAATGCCTCGGCGGCGTTCAGCTTGGACAGGATGTACTTCTGCTCGGCGACGGTCGTCTTGTCGTGCTTGACCTCCACCCGCTCCCGGATCCACTTCTGCTGTTCGGGCTCGAGGATGTGGGTGTACTCGACGCCGACGTGGCGGCAGTACGCGTCGCGCAGGACGGACAACACGTCGCGAAGTTTCTTGAACTCGGCGCCCGCGAACCCGTCGACCTTGAACACCCGGTCCAGATCCCACAGCGTCAGGCCGTGAGTCAGCACGTCGAGGTCGGGGTGGCTGCGGAACCGGGTCTTGTCGAGCCTCAGCGGGTCGATGTCGGCCATCAGGTGCCCGCGATTGCGGTATGCCGCGATCAGCTCGATGATGCGAGCGTTCTTGTCGCTGATGGGATCTGGGTTGTCGATACGCCAGCGTACGGGCTCGTACGGAATGCCCAGCTCGCGGAAGATCTCGTCGAAGAACTCATCGGACAGCAGCAGCTCGTGGATGGTGCGCAGGAAGTCACCCGACTCCGCACCCTGGATGATGCGGTGGTCGTAGGTGGACGTCAGCGTCATGAGCTTGCCGACGCCGAGCTCGGAGATCCGCTCCTGGCTGGCACCTTGGAACTCGGCCGGGTACTCCATCGCACCCGCACCGATGATGGCGCCTTGACCGCGCATCAGCCGGGGCACGGAGTGCACGGTGCCGATGGTGCCGGGGTTGGTCAACGAGATGGTCACGCCTGCGAAGTCCTCGGCGGTCAGCTTGCCGTCGCGGGCCCGCCGGACTATGTCCTCGTACGCGGCGATGAACTGACCGAAACGCATTGTCTCGCAACGCTTGATGGCGGCGACTACCAGTTGACGGGCGCCGTCCTTGCCCTGCAGGTCGATGGCGAGGCCCAGATTCGTGTGGGCAGGCGTGATGACGTTGGGCTTGCCGTCGACCTCGGCGAAGTGCCTGTTCATGTTCGGGAACTTGTTCACCGCTTGGACGATCGCGAAGCCGAGCAGGTGAGTGAAGCTGATCTTGCCGCCGCGGGTGCGCTTGAGGTGGTTGTTGATGACGGTTCGGTTGTCGAACATCAGCTTGGCCGGGATGGCCCGCACGCTGGTCGCCGTCGGAACGTCGAGTGACGCGTTCATGTTCTTCACCACGGCCGCGGACGCACCGCGCAGAACGCGCGACTCGGCATCGTCCGCCGGTGCCGCATCGGGGGTGCTTGCCTTCGTCTTCGCAGGCTCTGTGGCGGCCTTCGCGGCGGGCTCGGGCTTCTTCTCTGGGGCCTCGGCCTTGGCAGGAGCCTTCGCGGGGGCGTCTTCGGCAGGAGCGGACTTGGCAGGAGCGGACTCGGCAGGAGCGGACTTGGCAGGAGCGGCGGCAGACTTCGCAGGTGCCGACTGACCGTTGCCCGAGGCTGCCTGCTCGGTCGTCGGCTCCGGGGAGTAGTCGACGAGGAACTCGTGCCAGCTCGGATCCACCGAGGAGGGATCCTCGCGGAACTTGCGGTACATCTCTTCGACCAACCACTCGTTCTGTCCGAATGGTGAAGGTGAACTGCTCACGGCAGCTTCTCGCCTCGATTCCTCTGCCCCGGCACGCGTATCGAAGCTCGCGCGCCACTGTGTCAAATTTTTCGACCCGCGGTTGCCCGCCGAATACCGCCTTAAAGGCTAGTCCTTCGGGTCGCGGCCGCACCGCCCAACGGCTTTAGTTCGGTCATTGCCTTGGCGCGGGCAACACGAGAAGCGTCGCGGGCCAGCGCGGCGGCGGATTGCCAAACGCGAGCTTGGCGTTGGAGACGATCTTGCGACCCATCATCCTGTTGCCCACTCCACCGATGACGGCGCCGATGCCGACGGGAAGCATCTTGCCGAACGCGATGGCCCCACGCTTGAGCGCGTACTTCTTCACGAAGAACTTCAGTAGTCGGCCGTTCAACTGCGATACCGCGGGCAACGGGAGGGAGGCCGCCCCGTCCGCGAGCCACGCGCCGCTGGTCCTGCCGGGCCCGAGGAGGTCCATCACCGCGTGCTTGCCGTCTTCGCCGACGAGCACTGCCAACACCAGCGCACGGCGACGTTCGCGGTGTTCGGCGGGAATTCCGTAAACCTCGGCGACGGCAAGGACGAACAGGGCAGTCGCTTCCAGGAACACCACCGTCTCACCGGCGACGGCGGACATCGCGACGAGCGTGCCGATGCCGGGGAACGCGGCAGCCGAACCAACGGCAGCGCCGCTGGCCATCACCGCGGCGAGGTAGTGCTTTTCGAGCTTGGTGACCATCTCGGCAGGCGTCGCGTCCGGGCTTTGCGCGCGCAACCGGTCGACGTAGGCCTTCACCGCGGGGGCCTGTACGCGAGCCCCGCTCTCGATGATGTGCGACAGGACGCGTACGGCAGCGCTCGGATCGTCATCCACCACGGCGGGTGTCTGGCTCTTGGCAATGGATCGAGCGCTCATCGGATCGGCCTCCATGTCCGGGACTCTCAGGCTAACGCCTCGTCAACGAACGTGACCGGCCCCTTCGTGCCCCGAGGTGATCGTCGTCACGTACAGGAACAATTATTTGATGCGCCTTGCTAAACACTTTCGTGGCAACATCGGCTGACGTGGAGCTTTCGAATGCCGTCACCGACGGCCCAGGGGGTTTCGCCGTGGCGGTGAAGACGCCGAGTCGAACGCGGATGATCGTGGTTCTTGGCCTTTTGGTGGCGCTCGGTCCCCTGACCATCGATATGTATCTCCCGGCGTTGCCCCGCATTGCCGAGGACCTCTCCGTCTCGTCGTCGGTGGTGCAGCTGACGCTCACCGGGACGCTCGCCGGACTCGCCGTTGGTCAGCTGGTGGTCGGCTCCCTCTCGGATTCGCTTGGCAGACGTCGCCCGCTGATGGCCGGAATCGTCCTGCACATGCTCGCGTCGCTGATATGCCTGTTCGCACCCAACATCCTGATCCTCGGCGTCGCCCGCGGCCTGCAGGGCGTCGGCGCGGCAGCGGCTGCGGTCGTGGCGATCGCGATCGTCGGTGACCTGTTCGTCGATTCGGTCGCGGCGACGGTGCTGTCGCGCCTCATGCTGGTCCTCGGCGTCGCGCCGGTGATAGCGCCGTCGCTCGGCGCAGCGGTGCTGTTGCGTGCGTCCTGGCATTGGGTGTTCGCCGTACTGGTGGTGCTCGCAGGCGCGTTGCTGCTTCTCGCGGCGCTCGCCCTACCCGAGACCCTGCCCGCGTCGCATCGACGGCCACTGAAGGTGCGCAGCATCATCGGCACCTACCTCGAGTTGCTCCGCGACTTGCGGTTCGTGGTTCTCGTGCTGGTCGCGGCGCTCGCCATGTCCGGTCTCTTCGCGTACGTCGCAGGCGCATCCTTCGTGCTGCAGGGTGGATACGGGCTCAATCAACAGACCTTCGCGTTGGTGTTCGGTGCGGGTGCCGTCGCGCTGATCGGGGCGACGCAGCTGAACGTCGTTCTGCTGCGCCGCTTCACTCCTCAATCGATCGTGATCTGGGCGCTGGTGGCGTCGACGGTCGCTGGCGTGATCTTCGTCGGCCTGGCATTGGCTGGCGTTGGCGGACTTGTTGCCTTCGTCGTGCCGGTGTGGGCGATCCTCGCGGCGATGGGGCTGGTGATCCCCAACGCGCCCGCCGTTGCGCTGTCCCGTCACCCCGACGCGGCGGGCACGGCGGCCGCGCTCCTTGGCGCCGCACAGTTCGGCCTCGGTGCCGCGGTGTCGCCTCTTGTCGGGTTGCTCGGCAACGACGAATTCGCGCTCGCGATCGTCATGACGTCCGGCGCCGCGATCGCCTTGGTGGCATTGCTCCTCGCGGGCGTGTCCGGCCCCGCCGTCGAGGGACGGGGAATCGGCGCCGCTGTGGCCGACGCCGCCTGATCGGCGCAGGTCGCAGACCCGTCGACTTGTCCGGATCCTGTCGGGTCCGTAGCGTCGACCATAACTTTATGGTTCGCACGGTCGAGTAGATGTTGCAGACACTGGCTCTCGAGAAGATTCCCCCCACGGGCGCGGCTTGGGTCGTGGGGCGAGACCAGTTGGTCTTGATGGCGCGATGACCACGTCGCAGAGAACGTCGCAGAGAACGTCGCGGCCAGCATCGCAGGGCAACCCTTGGCATGCCCTCTGGGCCATGATGGTCGGCTTCTTCATGATCCTCGTCGACGCGACGATCGTCGCCGTCGCCAATCCGTCGATCATGGACAAGCTCGACGCCGACTACGACTCGGTCTTCTGGGTGACCAGCGCCTACCTTCTGGCCTACGCGGTGCCCCTGCTGCTGGCCGGCCGCCTGGGCGACCGGTTCGGACCCAAGAAGCTCTATCTCGTCGGGCTCGCGGTCTTCACCCTCGCCTCACTGGGGTGCGGTCTGGCGGGCAGCATCGGCGTGCTGATCGCCGCCCGCGTCGTTCAGGGGTTGGGCGCCGCGTTGTTGACACCGCAGACGTTGTCCACCATCACCCGGCTGTTCCCGCCGGAGCGCCGCGGTGTGGCCATGAGCGTGTGGGGCGCGACCGCAGGCGTCGCCACGTTGGTCGGGCCGCTCGCGGGCGGGGTGCTCGTCGACGGTCTCGGCTGGCAGTGGATCTTCATCGTCAACGTCCCGATCGGCATCGCGGGGTTGGTGCTCGCGTACCGACTCGTCCCCGATCTCCCCATCGAGAACCACGACTTCGACGTACTGGGCGTGCTGCTCTCCGGAGTGGGGATGTTCCTGGTGGTGTTCGCGCTTCAGGAGGGCCAATCGCACGATTGGGCGTTCTGGATCTGGGCGATGATCGTCGTTGGAGCGCTCTTCATGGCGGGCTTCGTCTACTGGCAGGCGGTCAACCCCGGCGAGCCCTTGATCCCGCTAACGATATTCCGCGACAACGACTTCAGTTGGTCGAATCTTGGCATCGCGGTGATCGGTTTCACCGTGACTGCGATGGTGCTGCCCCTGTTGTTCTTCGCGCAGGCGGTATGTGGTCTCTCGCCGACCAGGTCTGCCTTGCTGATGGCGCCGATGGCGATCGCGACGGGCTTGCTGGCGCGGTTCGTCGGCAAGATCGTGGATCGAACTCCGCCGCAGCCGATCGTCGGATTCGGTTTCTCGACGCTGGCCATCGCCCTCACGTGGTTGTCGGTCGAGATGACGCCGACGACGCCGATATGGCGCATCGTCCTTCCGATCATGTGCATGGGCGTCGGGATGGCGTTCATCTGGGCGCCGCTGGCCGCCACGGCCACCCGCGGCTTGCCTCCGCACCTCGCGGGCGCAGGCTCCGGCGTCTACAACGCGGTCAGGCAGGTGGGCTCCGTGCTGGGCAGCGCGGGCATCGCGGCCTTCATGACTGCGCGGATCAGCGCCGAGATGCCCGGCGGCGGGGACGCCTTGAACCCCGAGGGCTCCGTCACCCAGCTGCCGCGGTTCCTGCACGAGCCGTTCGCCGCAGCGCTGTCGCAATCATTGCTGCTGCCTGCGTTCGTCGCGTTGTTTGGCGTCGTCGCTGCGCTCTTCCTCGAGGGTACGGGCGATGCGGTGACTCGTCGTCCCGCAAAGGCGAAAGTCGGTGCCGGTGCCGATGAGCTGGAGGCGCACACGGCCTCGCTGGGTTCGTTGGCTCGTCGGTCCTCAGCCCGCGGTTCATCGGTTCCGAGGCGGGCGCCGGCGCACGTTGCGACCCGCTCCGGCTATGTCGAGAACCTCGATCGCTTCAGTGATCCCGAGTACGCGGACGATCCAGGTGGCGACTACAACGACCGTGGCGATTTCAATGACCGTGGCGATTTCAACGACCGTGGCGATTTCAACGACGATGAGTACTTCAACGACGATGACGACTACGTCGAGTACACCGTCGACTGGGATGACCCCGGTCCCCAGGTCCCCCCACCCACGGTCGCGCCGGTAGCGCCCAGCGCACCGGTTGCTCCCAATGCCCCCGTCGATCCGCACGCGTTGGAGGCCGCCTACGACGAAGCCTATGAAGTCGACGACGCGGATGCGATCGCCCTTGCCATCGCGAATGCGCGCCAAGTTGCCCTCGACGTCGACGAGGTGATCGACGCGGTCGTCATCGTCGACGAGAGTGACACCGAACCCCTGCCTGTCCACGCTCCGCATCCGCTGCACGCGCCTGCCGAGACATGGCACGGTGGCTCGGCCGAGTCATGGCGACACTGGGTCCCCGACGACGAGCAGGCGCCCGTCCCTAGCAACAACGGCCACGCGCCACGTCACACGATGCTGGACGATTGGTTCGGCGGGACCTTGGGCGCCGGCGAGGCCGAACCCATGGAGCCAACGCACAACGGCTTTCGCGGCAAGGAGCTGCGGCGCACAGAGGTGCCGACGCCGCCGTCCAGTCGCGGCGGTAGGCACTCGCGCGGCGACGACGACGCAGGCACCTACGGCAGGCATTCGATGCCGCACGGCTGATGTCAGCTGAACAGCACCGCGGGGTTGAGATATCCGGTCGGATCGAACGCGGCCTTGAGGGTCCGCATGGCGGCGATGTCGGCGTCGGTACGTGACATCGAGAGGTAGTCCCGCTTGCGGCTGCCGACGCCGTGCTCGGAGCTGACGTTGCCGCCGAAGCGGGCGATCAACGCCATCATCGCGGCGTAGAGCGCCCGCTCGCGTTCGCCATCGAGCGTGCAGCGCACCAGGTTCAGGTGCAGGTTGCCCTCGCCGATGTGTCCGAACAACACCGGGATCGCGTCGGGCGCGTGTTCGGCGACGAGTTCGGTAGCCGCGTTCGCGAACGAGGGAATCGCGGAAAGCGGAAGCGAGACATCGAATTTCAGTGGTGGCCCGTAGATGCCGAGCACCTCGGCCACGGCCTCGCGGACCTGCCAGAGACGATGCGCCGCACTCGGATCGATGCCCACCGCTGGTTCACCTGCGAGGTTCGCGCGTTCGAGTGCGTCGGCCAGTCGTTCCGTTTGATCCGTGTCGCTTGCGAGTTCGATCAGCAGTTGCCATGCCCCGTCGACGGGAGCGCCGACGCCGACATGCTCGGCGGTCAGCGCGCTTGCCCGAGCATCGATGAGTTCCAGTGCCGCGATGCCGTCCGAGTCGCGGAACTCGCGACCGACCTCGATCAGGTCTGCCAGCGAGTCGAATCCCGCGACGGCCGTCACCCGGTGTGGGGGGGTGGGATGGAGCCGTACGTCGAGGCCGGTGATCACGCCGAGGGTGCCCTCCGCGCCAACGAACAGCGAGGCGAGGTCGTATCCGGTGTTGTCGCGTCGAACTTCGCTGTGCCGCTTGACCAGTGAGCCGTCTGGCAACGCGACGTCGACGCCGAGCACCTGTTCGCCCATGTTGCCGTAGCGCACGGTCCGTAGGCCGCCTGCGTTGGTCGACGCCATTCCGCCCATCGTTGCGGAGTCCCGCGCAGCGAGGTCGACGCCGAAGACCAGTCCGGCATCGCTCGCTGCGCGCTGTACGGCGGCAAGCGTGGCGCCCGCGCCGACGTACACCCGCCGCTCGATGGTGTCGACTTCGCCGATGTCGGAGATTCGCTCGGTGGACAGCAGGACGTCGTCGTGCTCCGGGACGGTGCCCGCGACGAGAGAGGTCCGCCCGCCTTGCACGGTGACGAATACCCCTGCGTCCCGGCAGGCGGCCAAGACCTCCGCCACCTCCTCTGCGGAGCCGGGCCGCACCAGCGCGCTCGCCGATCCCCGATAACGCCCGGTGTGGTCCACGCTGTGCGCGGCGAGGACGTCGGAATCCGAGCTGACGTATCGGTCGCCGACGATCTTCGCGAGTCGTTCGGTCAGCGTTTCACTCACTCAGTGTCCCTATCACACGAAGGGTCCCTATCACACGAAGGCAGCGACAGGAACGCACCGAGTTCGATCAGCCGGTCGGGCGTCGAAGGCAGGTAGTCCGTCAGTAGCGCCGACCGGACGACGATCGCGCTGTACTTGGCGCGGCTGACCGCGACGTTGAGCCGATTCCTGTTGAACAGGAACGAAACTCCACGCGGCACGTCTTCTGCCGCCGAGGCGGTCATCGACACGAACACCACCGGCGCCTGGCGGCCTTGAAACTTGTCGACGGTGCCGACCTCCACGTCGGTCAACCCCGCCGCGTCGAGTCGGCGCCGGACCATGATCACCTGCGCGTTGTACGGAGTGACGACCAGGACGTGTTCCTGTGCCAGCGGAACGGTGCCGTTCTCGTCGGTCCATCGGCTGCCGAGCAAGGCAGTGATCTCGGCGACGATGGCGTCGGCCTCCTCGGGACTCTCGGTGGCGTTGCCCGTGTGAGGCACCGTCAGCACCCGAACCCCCGGGGCCACACCGTCGAGGTGGCGTTCGGCGCTGATGTCCTCGCGCGCCTGCAGGCGGCCGTCGTAGGACAGTCGCGACACCGGTCGGCACACCGCGGGGTGCATCCGGTACGAGTACTCGAGGAAGTAGCCCCGTTCCTCGGGCAGAGTGTGTTGACCGTCGACCAGCCAGCCGAGCGCCGATTCGTTGACGGGTTCGGGGTGGGTGCCCTGGCTGACCTGGGGCAGCTGTTGCGGGTCGCCCAACAGCACGAGGTTGCGGGCAGACGGCGCGACGGCGATGGTGTTGGCCAGGCTGTACTGGCCGGCCTCCTCGACGACGAGAAGGTCGAGGCTGCCGCGCGGCACTCGCCCGGCATTCGCGAAATCCCATGCGGTGCCACCGATCACGCAGCCACCGGATTGCGCGATGAAGGCCGGATAGTCCTTCTCGTCGACGTCACACCACCGTGCACCCGAGCTCTTCTTCTTGCCAACCCGATCGGGATCCACCCCTGCTTCAATGACGCAGCCGAGAAGGTTCTCGACGACGGCATGCGACTGGGCCACCACCCCGACCCGCCATCCGCACCCAGTGACGAGCGAGGCGATCACCCGCGCCGAGGTGAACGTCTTGCCGGTGCCGGGCGGTCCGTGCACGGCAAGGTATGACGAGTCGAGGTCCAGGAGTCCGGCGGTGATGTCGTCGGCGGGGCTGCCCCCATGTGGGAGCGGATTGCCGCTGACGGTCCGCGGAGCGCGCCGCAACAGGATGTCGGTGACCGCGTCGGCGGGCAGGTTGGGGAGCCCTGCGGCGACCATGGCCGCGGTATCTTCGATCGACTCCTGCAGCGGCTTGGTGTTGATTGGCGAACCTGGCGTCAGCGCGAAGGGCAGCCGATCGAACACGTCGCCGTCCTTGGGCTGCCGTTCGACGATGACGGCTTCGGTGGGAGCCTCGGGGTTGTCACACTCGACGACCGTGACCGAGGCGAAGGCCCGCCGGTCCGGATCGTCGGAAAGACCTGCGGGAGTGGGCGGGTCGTATAGCGCGAACATGTCCTTTGCCAGGTCGCCGTTGGCGAGCTCGCCGGTCAACCGCACGTGCCGCTGAGGTTTGCGCGCCCGCGGCGGCGTATGCCAGTCGTTGACGATCTCGGCCCGCTCGGCGATGAAGACGTCGGCGTTGTCGGCCCATTCGTCGACGGGGTTGTTGACGCGGTCGAAGTGGGCCCACCAGAAGGGTTTGTCCTCGCGCTTGTGGAATCCGCGCGCCGCGGCGACCATCGCCACGGCGGTCTGTTCGGCGGTGCGTTGCTCGATGCCGTCGCCCGCGAATTTCAGCAGCGTGCGTTCGAGCGCGTCTGCCGGTTCGGCTGGGCCGCCGTCGACAACCGGCTGAGGACCCCGCGGCGGCACCCCGGATTCGATGGCGCGGGCCATCATCCAGTCGCGCAGTCGGCGGGTCGACCGGCAGTCGTAGCGGTTGTACTCCTCGATCTCCTTGAGCACCGTGGCCGCGTCGTCGGTGCGGCCCTGGTCGCGCAGCGCGCAGAAGCGGGCGTACTGGGTGATGGAGTCGGCGGCGGTCGTGACCTCGCCGCTTCGCAACTCGTTGCCCATGTAGAGCGGCTCGAGATACTTGATGCTGTAGCTCTCGGTGCCGACGCGAATGCTCTTGCGCACCAACGGATACAGGTCCACCAGTACGCCGTCGCGCAGCATCTCGTCGACGTCCTGTTCGCCTACGCCGTAGCGGCCCGCGAGCCGTAGCAGCGTGCTCTTCTCGTAAGCCGCGTAATGGTAGACGTGCATCCCGGGGTAGCGCTTGCGTCGCTTGCGCACCATGGCGAGGAAGTCGACGAGGGCTTCGCGCTCGCTGGCCCGGTCGTGCGCCCAGTACGGGGTGAATTCGTCGGTGGTGGTCAGCACGCCCCACAGGTATTCGAGGCCCCACTCGCTGCCGTCGACCGTCCACAGCGGGTCGCCCTCGAAGTCGAAGAAGAGGTCGCCCTTGTTGGCGTCGGGAAGCACCATGAGCGGCTGAGGATCGATTACCTCGTACGGCGGCTTGCCGTCCACGCGTTCGGCGACCTGGAGTCTGGCCTGCGCGGTGAGGGACTTGGTCGTGCGGGCCGACAACTCGGGTACCTGGCCGTCGTGTGTCGCCAACTCCGCAATGGTGGTGATGCCCGCGTCGAGCAGTCGCGCGCGCTGGCTGACTCGCATCCCCGCAACGAGAAGGAGGTCCTGATGGGCGCGGACCTGGAGCGTGCACTCGGGACACCGGAAGCAGGCACGGACGTCTGCGTCCTCCCACGAGACAGCCGCACCTCGGGCGAGGTGGCCGTCGAGCAGTCGTTCGAGGGCTTCTCGGCGGGGCAGGTATATCGGTAGCAGCTCGTCTGTGCGGTAACTCGCTACGACTCCGTCGCCGAGCACCAAGTCGACTTCGGCCGCCACAGGGATACCCGCACGCGCGAGCGTGTCGGCGTAGGCGGCCAGCTGCAGGAGCGCCTCGACCTTCACCGAGCGCGCGAGTTTGGTGTCGCGCAGCCGGTACCGGTCGGGGCCTGCGCCGTTTTCGAGGTGCTCTAGCACCAGAAAGTCGGCGAAGCCCAGGAACCGACCGTCGTACATGGCGGCTTGGTAGACGACGGGCGAACGGTCTCGAACGGCCCGCAGCGTCTGATCGTTGGCCGCGCGCAGCGCTGCGTCGCTGTAGCTCGGCCTGCCGATCACCGTGATCTCACCGCCGAATTCCGCGCGGAGGTCCTCTAGATGGCGACGTTCGTGCTCGTCGCCGAGGGTGGAGGTGCGTGCGAGCAGTTCGTCCTCGACGGCGACCTGTGGGCCGCGACCCAGCTTGGCGTCGAACGCGCGCAGCAGCGCGTACTCACACCGCGCGGCGGCGGCGAGATCGGAGGCGCTGTAGACGACGCGGTCGTCGGCCCCCTCGGACAGGACGAACACGCCCGCAACTGTAGGTCAGCTCACCGACGTCGACGCCCGACCGCAGGGCACTTAGCCCGTATTGCCGATCAGCTCGACGCCGTTGCCGTTCCAGCGGAATCGCACGACGCTGTCCAATCCGGTCGTGCCATTCGAATACTTCAGCGCCACGGTGTCGCCGGTCGAGACGGTTTCGTCGATGCCGTTGAACCCGTACGTGTCGGGCACACCGGTCGGGATGAACTTCCCGAGGTGGAACATCACCGCGCGGGTGTTCGGATTGGCCGCGTTGGTGTTGGCCCTGATCACCACCACCGACAGTTGAGCGCATTCGTTGTAGTTGCCTGCCAACGGCTCGGGGCTCCACGGCTGCTGGCTGCGTGGATCGCGAGGCAACTGGGCGACGGCGTGGGCGATCTCCGGTGCGGCGAGATTGACCGCGCACGGGTCGACGGGTCCGGCCGTGGTGGTCGGGCCTGCCGCGATGGTCGGTGACGGGGACGGCGGGGCAGCTGACTGCACGGTCTCCGTCGCCGACGCCTCCGGTGTCTTCGAGACGGTCGAATCGCTTGATCCGCAGCCAGCGAGGACGAGCGCCGCCGCCAGGATCGCCACCGATTTCACGTCGCGTTTCGGGTCCGATCTCACAGAAGGGCACCGTACCTGTCGCTGCTCGACGTCGTCGTAGAGGCACGCGGCGATCAATGAGCCGTTGAGCACGTAGACTGCCAACTCGATGACGACGCCGGAACCGGACGCGGACAACGCCGCCCCTACCTTTGCTGACCTGCAGATTCACCCGTCGGTGCTGCAGGCAGTCGTCGACCTGGGATACGAGTCGCCCTCGGCCATCCAGGCGGCGACGATTCCCGCACTGATGGCGGGCTCTGACGTCGTCGGTTTGGCTCAAACCGGGACGGGTAAGACTGCGGCCTTCGCGATCCCGATCCTCGGCAAGATCGACACCTCCAGCAAGGCCACTCAGGCGTTGGTCCTTGCGCCCACCCGCGAGCTGGCCCTGCAGGTCGCGGAGGCGTTCGGCCGCTACGGAGCGAAGCTGCCGGGAGTCAACGTGCTCCCGATCTATGGCGGCCAGTCCTATGGCGTCCAGCTGGCCGGCCTGCGCCGCGGCGCCCAGGTGGTGGTCGGGACGCCTGGCAGGGTCATCGATCACCTGGAGCGCGGCACCCTCGACCTTTCCAAACTCGACTACCTGGTGCTCGACGAAGCCGACGAGATGCTGGCGATGGGCTTCGCCGAGGACGTCGAACGCATCCTCACCGGAACGCCGGAGTACAAGCAGGTCGCACTGTTCTCTGCGACGATGCCGCGGGCCATCCGGGCGATCACCTCCAAGTACCTGCACGACGCCGTCGAGGTCTCCGTCGAGGCGAAAACGACTACGGCCGAGAACATTTCGCAGCGCTACATCCAGGTGGCCGGGCCGCGCAAGATGGATGCGCTGACCCGCGTTCTGGAGGTCGAGCCGTTCGAGGCGATGATCGTGTTCGTCCGCACCAAGCAGGCCACCGAGGAGGTTGCCGACCGGCTGAAGTCGCGCGGCTACGCCGCGGCGGCAATCAACGGTGACATTCCCCAGGCGCAGCGCGAGCGCACCATCGCTGCGCTCAAGAACGGCACCGTCGACATCTTGGTCGCGACCGACGTCGCGGCGCGTGGCCTTGACGTGGAACGCATTTCGCACGTGCTCAACTACGACATCCCGCACGACACCGAGTCGTACGTGCACCGCATCGGCCGAACGGGCAGGGCGGGCCGGTCGGGTGCGGCCCTGCTGTTCGTCTCGCCGCGAGAGAACCATATGCTCAAGGCGATCGAGCGTGCGACGCGGCAGAAGATCACCGAGGCGCAACTTCCGAGCGTCGACGACGTGAATGCGCAGCGGGTCACCAAGTTTCAGGACTCGATCACCGACGCCCTCGGCGCGCCGGGGTTCGAGTTGTTCCGCCGCATGATCGAGGACTACGAACGCGAGCACGACGTCCCGATGGTCGACATCGCCGCGGCGCTCGCCGCCCAGCCACGCGATGGCGAGCACTTCCTCCTGTCGCCCGACCCGCCTCCGTCGGAGCGTCGGCGCCGCGACGACGACGATCGTCCGGACCGCTCCGCCAAACCACGTCGCACGACGGAGGGGCTGGCGACCTATCGCATCGAGGTCGGCAAGCGGCACCGGATCGGCCCGGGGGCCATCGTCGGTGCGATTGCGAACGAAGGTGGCTTGCACCGAAGCGATTTCGGCCACATCACGATCCTGCCCGACCACTCGTTGGTGGAACTGCCAGAGAAGCTATCCGGCGAGACCCTGAAAAAGCTCGAGCACACCCGGATCTCGGGTGTGTTGATCAACCTGAAGCCGGACGGCGGAGGCTCGCGCGGCCCCCAGTCGCGCGGCGGGGGCAAGCCGCCCGGCAAGAAGCATCCCAAGTCGTCTGGTAAGCCCTACCGAAAGCCGTGATGAGCTCTCCGCCCGCCGCACAGGTCGGCGAAGACCGGGCGGTCGCATCGCGTCGCGTCGATTCGCTGACCGGCATCCGCGCGGTCGCTGCGATGACCGTCGTCTTGACCCATGCCGCGTACACCACTGGCAAGTACGTCCAGGGTTTCGGCGGAGTGGTCTTGTCCCGCATGGAGATCGGCGTCCCGATCTTCTTCGTCCTCTCCGGCTTCCTGTTGTTCGCTCCGTGGGTGCGCAACGCCGAGGCGGGGAAGTCTGCGCCATCGGTGCGCCGATACGCATGGCACCGAGTGCGACGGATCATGCCCGCGTACGTCGTCACGGTGTTGATCGCCTACGCCCTCTACCACTTCCGGATGGCGGGACCGAATCCCGGCCATACCTGGATCGGTCTGTTCCGCAACCTGACGCTGACCCAGATCTACTCCGACAAGTACGTGTACACGTATCTGCACCAAGGGCTTACGCAGATGTGGAGCCTCGCGGTCGAGGCGTCGTTCTACGTGGCGCTGCCATTTCTCGCCTACCTACTGTTGGTCGTCTTGTGCCGAAGGCAGTGGCGGCCAGGGCTATTGGTGGGGGGACTGTGTGGGTTGGTGCTCATCACACCGGCGTGGATCGTGTTGTTTCACACGACCCACTTTCTGCCGGATGGCGCGCGGTTGTGGCTTCCGACCTACTTGGCGTGGTTCATCGGCGGCATGCTGTTGGCGGTACTGCAGTCGATGGGCTTTCGCGCGTACGCGATCGTCTGCATACCCCTTGCGCTGATCTGCCTTCTCATCGCTTCAACGCCGATCGCCGGTGCGCCGACGACGTCACCGGCAGAGTTGCGTGAGGGCTTGGCCAAGGCGGCGTTCTACGCGGTGATCGCCACCCTTGCGGTCGCACCCCTCGCGCTGGGGAATCAGGGTTGGTATGCGCGGCTCTTGGCGACACGACCGATGGTCTTCCTCGGCGAGATCTCCTACGAGATCTTCCTCATCCATCTGGTGACAATGGAATTGGTGATGGTGGAGATCCTGCGATACCCGATCTACCACGGCTCGTTCATATGGCTGTTCATTGGGACGATGGTGGCGACGATCCCGCCCGCGTGGCTTCTACACCGGTTCACGCGGGTGAAGAGCTAGACGGGCGACTCGTAGGCCCAAATCCCCGTGCCCGCACACGTCCCGCCATAGGCTGTGGCCCTCGGACTCGAGGAGAGTGGTTCGAGATCGCCGTGGTGGCGATTACTTCGGCGAGTGGACACATCGTGAGTTCTTCCGACCAGGCACCATCAGTCCGACGCGACGTCCTTCCCATTCCCGACGTCGCCCACGTTGGGTTGACGACGTACGACGCCAAGGATCCGGACACGAGCTACCCACCGATCAGGGACGTGCGACCACCCGCGACAGCCCCCAACGTGCTCGTCATCCTGATCGACGACGTCGGCTTCGGCGCCAGTAGTACCTTCGGTGGTCCGTGCCAGACCCCCAACTTCGAGAAGCTTGCCGCAAATGGGCTCAAGTACAACCGGTTCCACACGACGGCTCTGTGCTCGCCCACCCGCCAAGCGTTGCTGACCGGGCGCAACCACCACTCGGTGGGGATGGGCAACATCACCGAGACGGCCACCGCCGCGCCCGGGTACACGTCGGTGCTCCCGAACACGAAGGCACCACTTGCGCTGACTCTCAAGCTAAACGGCTACTCGACGGCGCAGTTCGGCAAGTGCCACGAGGTGCCGGTCTGGCAGACCAGCCCGGCAGGCCCGTTCACCGCGTGGCCGACGGGCGGTGGTGGGTTCGAGTACTTCTACGGCTTCATCGGCGGCGAGAACAACCAGTGGGATCCGGCCCTGTACGAGGGTACGACGCCCATTGAGCCACCGAAGACCCCGGCCGAGGGCTATCACCTCACCGAGGACCTGGCCGACAAGGCGATCAACTGGGTGCGGCAGCAGAAGGCGCTGCTGCCCGACAAGCCGTTCTTCATGTACTTCGCGCCCGGTGCGACGCATGCGCCGCACCACGTGCCCGCCGAGTGGATCGAGAAGTACAAGGGCAAGTTCGCCCACGGCTGGGACCGCCAGCGTGAGCTCACGTTCGAACGGCAGAAGGAACTGGGCGTCATCGCACAGGATGCCGTGCTCACGCCCCGCGATCCCGAGATCCCTGCGTGGGACGAGATGGATCCTGCACTGAAGCCCGCGCTAGAGCGCCAGATGGAGGTGTACGCCGCGTTCATGGAGCACACCGACCATCACGTCGGGCGGTTGCTGGACGCGATCGAACCCATTCTGGACGACACGCTCGTCTATGTCATGATCGGCGACAACGGTGCGTCTGCGGAGGGCACGCTGCAGGGTGCGTTCAACGAAATGGCGAACTTCAACGGCCTTGCCGACATCGAGACTCCCGAGTTCCTGATGTCCAAGATCGACGAGTTCGGCGGCGAGGGTTCATACGGCCACTACGCGGTGGGCTGGGCGTGGGCGATGGATTCGCCCTACCAGTGGACCAAGCAGGTGGCATCGCACTGGGGCGGCACGCGCAACGGCACGATCGTGCACTGGCCCAATGGGATCAAGGACAAGGGCGGTCACCGCAACCAGTTCACCCACGTGATCGACGTGGTACCGACGGTCTTGGAAGCAGCAGGCATACCGGCGCCGACGTTCGTCAATGGAGTGATGCAGAGCCCGATCGAGGGAACGAGCATGCTCTACAGCTTCAACGATGCCGACGCTCCCGAGCGGCACGAGACGCAGTACTTCGAGATGTTCTGCAACCGCGGCATCTACCACAAGGGTTGGAGCGCGGTGACCAAGCACCGCACGCCGTGGGCGATGGGCGGCGCGGTGATGCCCGCCTTCGACGACGACGTCTGGGAGCTCTACGACGGCAACGTCGACTGGACGCAGGCCAACGACCTCTCGAAGGAGAACCCGGAGAAACTTCACGAACTGCAACGCCTTTGGCTGATCGAGGCGGTGAAGTACAACGTGCTCCCGCTCGACGACCGCCAAATCGAGCGCATCAACCCCACCACCGCCGGGCGGCCGTCTCTGATCAAGGGCAATAGCCAGTTGCTGTTTGGAAACATGGGTCGGCTCTCGGAGAACAGCGTCGTCGACATCAAGAACAAGTCGTTCGCGGTCACGTCGGAGGTGGACGTCCCCGCTGACGGCGCCAACGGCGTGATCATCGCCCAAGGTGGCCGATTCGGCGGATGGAGCCTGTACGCCAAGGACGGTCGAGCGAAGTTCCACTACAACGTGCTTGGCATCAAGTCATTCGACGTCGAGGCGAGCGAGCCCGTCCCGACCGGTACCAGTCAGGTGCGGATGGAGTTCGCCTATGACGGTGGCGGAATGGGCAAGGGCGGCAACGTCACCCTGTACTACGACGGAAGGGAAGTCGGCAGCGGTCGCGTCGAGCAGACCCAGGGCTTCATCTTCTCGGCTGACGAGACGACTGACGTCGGTCGCGAGACGGGCACCACGGTCAGTCCGGACTACACCGCCCACACGAGCAAGTTCAGCGGCAAGATCGACTGGGTGCGCATCGATCTCGGCGAGGACGCGGAGGACGCCGATCACTACATCCATCCCGACGAACGCTTCCGGGTGGCGATGGCGCGGCAGTAGCTCAGCGCGCTGCCTTGGCGGGGCTGGGCGTGACCGCCGGCAGGACGAACTCCTCGAGCATCGCCCGCTCGTCCGCTTCGTCGTGACCGGGGAACACCAGAAGGGAGATCATCACGCGGACGACCCAGCGGGCCTTCTGCTGGACGTCCGCGATGCCGAGGGACGTCAGGTAGGCCTCGGTGAGGGACCTGATCAGGTCGGAACGCTCGGCCATCTCGCCGCCGATCGGTCGCTGTGATGGCGCGAACCACGATGAGAGAGCGGGGTTTTCGCGGACGAGGCGCAGTGCTCCCAGGATCGCGTCGACGAGCCGCTGGGCTGGGGTAGCCGTCGGATCCAGACGTGCTCCGAGGTCGCGGAAGACGCGGTGGGTCTCGCGGTGCACGAACGCGGTGTAGAGCGCGTCGCGGTTCTCGAAGTACCGGTACAGCGTGGCGCGGGAACAACCTGCTGCCCTTGCGATCTCGTTCATGCCGACCGCGGCGGCGTCGTGGCGGACGAATAGTTCGTCGGCCGCGTCGAGGATCTTCTCCGCGGCGACGTCGCTCCGGCTGGCGGACAGCCAGTCACCTGCCACTACGTCACCCTGAACGGCACGGACAGCGGACGTCGCACGTAACTCCCACCGGCCCAGACGATCTGATCCTCGTCGACCTCGAAGTCGGGTATTCGCGTCATCAGCTCCTCTAGCGCCACCCTCGATTGCATGCGAGCAGCAGCGGCCCCGAGACAGTGGTGGGCGCCGTGGCTGAAGGTGAGGATGTTGCGCGGTCTGCGTGTGACGTCGAGTTCGCCTGCATCGTCACCGTATTGGCGTTCGTCGCGGTTGCCCGAGCCGTAGAGGAACATCACTCGGCGGCCTTCGGGAATGGTCGTGTCGCCGACGGTGACGTCGCGCGTCGCCGTGCGGCCGAGCATCTGGACCGGCGACGTCAACCGGAGAAGTTCGTCGACGGCGTCGGGGATCAGGCCGGGGTTCTCGGCGAGCATCCTGCGTTGGTCGGGCCGCTGATGCAGCAATTGCACTGAGCCGCCAAGCATTCCGGTCGTGGTGTCATTCCCTCCAGTGACCATCGTGAAAGTGAAGGCCAGGATCGACAGCACGCCCGCGATGTCGCCGTCTGCGCCGATTCCCGCGGCTACCAGATGCGACACCGTGTCGTCCTCGGGCTCGACCCGACGCCGTTCGACGAGCGCGGTGAAGTACGCCATCATGGCGCCGAGCGCGTCGCCGAGCGTCTCCAGCGCACCACCGATGCCGCCATCGGCCGTGTTGGCCGCGACGATGGCCTCAGTCCAGGCGTCGAACTGGTCGCGGTCGGCTTCTGGTACGCCGAGGTAGTGCGCGACGACCATCGATGGCAGTGGCTTGAACAGTTCGCCGACGATGTCGCCGCCGCCGTTGTTTCGGATCCGCTCGACTCGTTCCCCGACGTACTCCCGCACCTTGGGCTCGACCGCCTCGACCTGGCGCGGGGTAAAGCCGCGCGAGACGAGCTTGCGAAACTCGGTGTGCACCGGCGGATCCTGCATCACCATCGGCGGATTGTCGGCCAGCCCGATCAGCTCGAGCTCGCCGTAGTTGACGGTGAGTCCCTGCGCCGAGGAGAAGGTCTCGTGGTCGCGGGCGGCCGCGAAGATGTCGGCGTGCCGGGACAGGACGTAATAGTCGTGGTCGGGATTGTCGCGCGGCACGACGTGGTGCACGGGATCGCGGTCGCGTAGAGCCCGGTACATCGGCCACGGGTTGGGCCACGTCTCGGCCTTGGCCAGCTGGAACAGGGCAGGGACGCCGTGAGACAAAGTAGCTGTCATGTCTTATTCGTACGACAGCAATCGTCCAGTGTCAATCCTCGTGTGAGGGCGGATCGACCAGCGCGAGCCAGAAGAGTGCGGCGAGCAAGCCGAAGATGAGCAACGCCGAGACCAGATCGAACCACTGGAAGGGGTACAGCGCGCCGTCGATCGACAGCACGAGCAGGGTCTCGACGACGCCGAACAAGAAGAAGAAGACCGCCAGTCTCACCCCTGGCAGCTTGTGGTGCAGCTCGGTCCGCCGAAGCTCGACGGTGAGCGTCAGTAGCAGGATCGGCAGTATCTGCGCTAGTGCCGTGGCGGTGGCGGGGTCCACCAGCACGATCGTGTGGCTCGGGTCGCCCATCCCTGGCACGCTAACGGCTATTGCGCGATACCGTGGCCGAATTCGGCTGTGCGTCTGCTGAATTCGCCCAGGTTTTAGATCGCGGCGCCCGGGTTGAGAATGTTGTCCGGGTCGAGCGCCTTCTTGATGCGGTGGTTGAGCTCCATCGCCTCGGGGCCGAGGTAGCCCTCTAGCCATGGCCGCTTCAGCCGGCCGACGCCGTGCTCACCGGTGATGGTTCCGCCGAGGCCGACGGCCAGGTCCATGATCTCGCCGAACGCCGTCTGCGCACGCTCGGCCTCCGCGTGGTCGGTCGGGTCGAACACGATCAACGGGTGGGTATTGCCGTCGCCCGCATGCGCGATCACCGAGATCATCAGCTGGTGCTGCTCGGCGAGCTTCTCGACCCCTGCCACCAGATCGGCCAAAGCAGGCAGCGGCACCCCGACGTCCTCCAGCAACAGCGAGCCCTTGGCCTCGACGGCGGGGATGGCGAACCGGCGGGCGGCGACGAAGGCGTCGCCCTCGTCGGGGTCGTCCGTCGAATAGACCTCCGTCGCACCAGCTTCGGTGAACACGCGCGCCATGTACTCGGCGTCCTGGATGCCCGCGGGGCCCCTGTCGTCGGTGGCGGCCACCATCATCGCCGCGGCCGTGCGGTCCAGTCCCATCTTCAGCTTGTCCTCGACGGCATTGATGGCAACGGCGTCCATGAACTCCAACATCGACGGCCGGATCTTGCCGGTGATCGTCACCACGGCGTCGGCCGCAGCCTCGACGCGATCGAACGACGCGACCACGGTGCACCCGCGGTGTTGCGCGGGCAGCAGCTTCAGCGTCACCTCGGTAATGATGCCGAGCGTTCCCTCGCTGCCGACGAAGAGCTTCGTCAAGCTTAGTCCCGCAACGTCTTTCAATCGCGGCCCGCCGAGGCGCACTGCGGTGCCGTCGGCAAGGACGACCTGAACCCCGAGCACGTAGTCAGAGGTGACTCCGTACTTCACGCAGCACAGGCCGCCCGCGTTGGTGGCGATGTTGCCGCCGATGCTGCAGATCTCGAACGACGAGGGGTCGGGTGGGTACCACAACCCGTGCTCGGCGACGGCCTTCTTGACTTCGGCGTTGAAGAGTCCAGGTTGTGCGACGGCGGTGCGCGTGACCGGGTCCACGGCGATGTCGCGCATCCGCTCGGTCGACAGCACGATGCCACCGTCCAACGCGGTCGCCCCTCCGGAGAGCCCGGTGCCCGCGCCGCGCGGAACGACGGCGATTCGATGAGTGGTGGCCCACCGCATCACCGCCTGGACCTCCTCGGTACGCCGCGGTCGAACGACGGCCATCGCGGTTCCGGCGTTCGGATCGGCGGCCCGGTCCTGGCGATAGGACGCGACGATGTCGGGATCGGTGACGACAGTGCCCTCCGGCAGCTCTGCGATCAGGTCCTTCAGCATCGTTGCGCTCACGTGTCGATGCTAGCGAGGTCGGTCACGGCACCATCCACGACAACACCGGCGAGGCCTGCAGCGCGGCAAGGAGGCAGAGCAACGCGAGGAATCCGAGTGCCCAGAGGATGACGCGCCGGAAGATCTCGCCTTCCTTGCCGTTCAGGCCCACCGCTGCTGCGGCGATCGCGAGGTTCTGCGGCGAGATCATCTTGCCGACTACGCCGCCAGAGCTGTTGGATGCCGCCATCAGCACGTCCGAGAGGGCCGCCTGGTTCGCGGCCGTCACCTGGAGCGCGCCGAAGAGAGAGTTGGCGGACGTGTCGGAGCCGGTGACGGCGGTACCCAGCCAGCCGAGAATTGGCGAAAGTAGGGCAAACGCTGCGCCCGCACCCGCCATCCAGGTGCCGAGCGTGATCGTCTGACCCGACAGGTTCATCACGAAGGCCAGCGCAAGCACCGCCATCACGGTGAGGATGGCCCAGCGCAGCTGGTGCAGCGTCGCTCCGTAGGCCTTGAGCGCCCGCGGCATCGAAAGTCGCAACACGATCATCGTGAGCACACCCGCGACGAGCATCTGAGTGCCCGGCGTCGTGAGCAGGTTCAGGGTGAACTTGGTCAGGCTCACGGGGTCGCCATCGGTGTCGATGACGTCCAAGCCAGGCCATTTGAACGCGAACGTCGCCTCGTCGAGAAGACTCTTCACCGGTGCGATCTGGCACACGACGAACACCGCGATGATGATCCCGTAGGGCGCATACGCCTTGACGACGTCGGCCCGGGAGTCGTGGTCGCCATGCGCGCGCGAGACTCGCTCGGCGAAGTCCGCCGTCGGTTCGTCGGCGGCGCCGCCCGCGACGACGGGCACCTTCGTCGGGGCACTGCGCGGAGGCCGTACCCGCACCATGGCGACGACGAACGCGGCCGACAGCAGGGCGGCGACCACGTCGGCGAGCGGGACCGACACGAAGTTCGACGTCGCATACTGCGCGACCCCGAACACGACGCCGCACACCACCGCGACCAGCCACGTCTCACGAATGCCCCGGCGGCCGTCCACGATCGCGACCAGTGCCAACGGGACGAAGAGCGCCAACAGCGGGGTCTGACGGCCGACCATCGCACCGAGGGTGTCGACGGGGAGTTCGGTGACCTTGCCGAGCGTGATGATCGGGGTGGCCATCGCTCCGAACGCCACCGGCGCGGTATTGGCCACAAGCGCCAGCACGGCCGCCTTCAACGGCTTGAACCCGAGCGCCATCAGCATCACCGACGTCACGGCGACGGGGGTGCCGAAGCCGGCAAGCGCCTCCAACAGCGCACCGAAGGAGAACGCGATGATGATCGCCTGGATGCGCTGATCGTCGCTCACCCTGGCGAAGGATCGGCGGAGTACGTCGAAATGCCCTGTCTCCACGGTCATTTGGTAGACCAAGATCGCGTTGATGACGATCCAAAGAATGGGGAAGAAGCCGAAAGCCGCGCCCTCGGTACCCGCCAACAGAGCCTGCTCGACCGGCATCCCGTACACCGCCACGGCGATGACGAGGGACACCGCGAGCGATATCAACGACGCCACCCACGCCGTCATCTTCAGCGCGCCGAGGAGAACGAACAACAGCAGTAGCGGCACTGCCGCCACCGCGGCGCTCCAGGCGAGGGAATTGGCGATCGGGTCGAGAACTTGCTGGTACATGGCAGACCTCGGGTGTGGCGTTCATCACATTTGTGACGGGCTACCCGCGGCGCGCGCGTCTGTAAACGCTTTCAGGGCCACAGCAAGGCGCGGGTCCAGCCGCCGGGCTGCGAGGTATAGAGCAGTCGCTGATGACGCCGCTCTGGATCGCCCTGCCAGAACTCGACCCTTTCGGGTGCGACGGCATACGACACCCATTCGTCGGGGACGATTCCGGGATCGGCGTCGAGAGCGGCGCGCGCCGCCGAGAGTGCGCCGTCGACGTCGGCAGCATCCGCGAGCGGTTGACTCTGTCTGCCCAAGAGCACGTGTGCTCTGGCGCCAGGCGACCGAGCGAGGAAGTCGTCGGCGGTCACTGCCGCCGGGTCGGCCACTACGGTGCCTCGCACCCGGACCTGACGGACCAGTTGCGGCCAGTAGAACGTCAGGGCGGCGACGGGGTTGGCGGCGATGTCGGAGCCCTTGCGGCTGACGGCGCTGACGGCGAAATGCCAACCGGCCGAATCGACGTCCTTCAGGATCAGCATCCGGGCGTCGGGCCGACCACCTTCGTCGACCGTGGAGAGCGACATCGCGTGCGGCTCGGGCACTCCGGCGGCCACCGCGATCTGAAGCCACTCGACGAACAGCGACATCGGGTCGTCCGGCGCTCGACTGGGATCGAACTCGGGCGCACTGCCGGTGAGCACGGGTAGTGCGCGCAAGACCGAACGCATCTCCATCGCAGTCCTCTCAGCTGGCGGTAGTCGTCGACGGTGTCTGCCCCGGCTCGGGGGCGTGGTCGAGATGCCGTAGCGCAGGCAAGAAAATCGCCCCGAGGCCGAGCACGAGCATCGGCAGCGACAAGGCCAGGAATGTCACGTGTAGTCCTGCGGCGTCGGCGAGCGGTCCAGCCACCACGAGGCCGAGCGGCCCCGCGGCGTAGGCGAGCGAGCCCATCACGCCAACGACGCGGCCGCGGAGGTGCGCCGGTGCGCGGGTCTGCATGACGTAGTTGTAGATCGGTGCCATCGGCCCGTAGACGAAGCCGACGACGGCACACAGCACCAAGATCACCGGCAGCGGTGGCAGGAAGGCGATGACCGTCATCGCGATGCCAAGGACCAAAAGGGCGACGAGCACGATCGTGCGCCGATTCGAGTACTTCGACAGCGCGGCATAGCCGAGGGCGCCGACCAATCCGCCGACGCTCAGCGCCACCAGCACCCAGCCCAGCTGCGCTGGCTCGTTGCGATCGGTGAAGTACTTGGGGAAGAGCACGCTCTCCATCGGCATGTAGAGCCCCGTCGCGGTCAGCTCGACGAACGCCAGAGTGCGCAGAACCGGTGTGTGCCAGACGAATTTGAGGCCTTCGACGACGCCTGCCCACACCTGGGGCAGGTGCTCGCGATTCGGTGTGCCCGCACCCTCAAGCCGCAGGACGGCGACCGCGGAGATCGAAACCACGAATGCCCCGGCCGTCACCCACATGGTGTTGATGCCGCCCAACGTTGCGATCAACAGCCCGCCGATGCCGGGTCCGACGATGTAGGCGAGGTTGAACACGGCCTCGTAGACGCCGTTCGCATGATCCAACGTCCAGCCTGCACGCGTCGCCGCCTCCGGAAGCATGGTCTCGCGTGCGGTCATCCCCGCCGGGTCGAAGAATGCGCCGAGCGCGGCAAGGCTTGCCAGCACGGCGACGTTGATGGCGCCGACGCCGAAGGCAAGCGCGATGACTGGGACCGCGATGACGGCCAGTGCCGACAACCCGTCCGAGATCATCGACACCCGCCGTCGCCCCAGATAGTCGACGGCCGCGCCCGCGATCAGGGTGGCCACCAGCAGCGGCAGTGTGCCAGCCATCGCCACGATCGACGCGTCGAGCGCAGAGCCGTTGTGCTGCAACACCAGCCACGGAAAGGCGACGATCGAGATGCCGTTGCCCGCTCCCGCGGACAGCGCAGCGAGAAAGATCAGGAAGAGGGGGCCGCGCTTCGAGAGGTTCATGGGTTATCGCGGCTGAATCTAGCAGCGGGACGCCCCGGGCCGCGACGATTTATCGCCTGCGTGCACAGTGTTGTGGTGATACTGCCGCATGTCCGCACCGGCGTGGACTTCGATTCGCCGGTGCCTGCTGGTAAGGGCTGGCCCGGCGATCCGGCGCGACCGGATACACCAATCGCCCGCACGCCCGCTCGGGTCGCGTCGATGGCGAGGGCCCTCCGCACCGTCGAGAACCTTGATGCTGCGATCAGCGTGTGTCGCGCATGTCCGCGACTGGTGCAGTGGCGCGAACGCGTCGCCGTCGAGAAGCGCCGCTCCTTTATCGGCGAACCGTATTGGGGCAGGCCGGTTCCCGGCTTTGGCGCCGCAAATCCGCGCATCGTGATCGTCGGACTCGCTCCTGCGGCCCACGGCGCAAACCGGACGGGGCGGGTGTTCACGGGCGATCGGTCGGGGGACTTCCTGTTCGCCGCGCTGCATCGGGCCGGGCTTGCCTCGTCGCCGGACAGCGTCGACGCGGCGGATGGGTTGACGCTCAAGGATACTCGCGTGATGGCAGCGGTCCGATGCGCTCCACCGGACAACGCCCCGACGCCCGCTGAGCGTGCCACGTGCGCGCCGTGGCTGGACGCGGAGTGGCGCCTCACGGGAACCGAAACCCGCGTCATCGTCGCGCTTGGCGGCTTCGCATGGCGGGTGGCGCTTGACATGGTCCGCGCTGCCGGGGGTTCGGCGTCGTCCCCGCTGCCCAAGTTCGGCCATCGCGCCACTGCCACGCTCGGCACGCCACACGGTGACATGTCCCTGATCGGCTGCTACCACCCGAGTCAGCAGAACACCTTCACCGGCAGGCTCACCCCCGCGATGCTCGACGACGTCTTCGCCGACGCCAAAGCTGCCGCCCAGCCGTGATTCGTGCACCTCAACCCACGCCCACCGCGGGTGGACGTGCACGAATCACGGGTGCGGGGAACGTTCGGGCGGCGCGAGATGTTGGATTACACGTGCGACTTTCCGTTCTCGACCTCATCCCAGTACGTAGCGATCAGAGCACGTCGGACGCCCTCGCGGCGACGGTGCGATTGGCGCAGACCGCCGACGAACTCGGATACACGCGCTACTGGGTCGCCGAACACCACAACATGCCCGCCGTCGCGGCAACCAGTCCGCCCGTCGTGCTCGCCTACCTCGCCGCGCAGACGAAGCAGCTGCGGTTGGGTTCGGGCGGAGTCATGCTGCCCAACCATGCGCCGCTTGCGGTGGCCGAACAGTTCGCATTGCTAGAGGCGGCGGCGCCGGGTCGCATCGACCTCGGGCTCGGGCGCGCGCCGGGTACCGATCCGGTCACCTCGATCGCATTGCGGGGGCCAGCGGGCCGCACGGACGCTGACGTCGAGAACTTTCCGCAGTACCTCGACGACGTCGCGGCGCTCATGAGTGCCGACGGTGTCACGGTTGCGTTCCAGGGGCGAAACCTGTTGGACCAGAACTACATACTAAAGGCGACGCCGGCGGCTACCGGCGAGCCGCGGCTGTGGCTGCTCGGGTCGTCGATGTACTCTGCCCACCTCGCGGCGGCGAAGGGGCTGCCGTACGTGTTCGCGCACCACTTCTCGGGCCAAGGCACCGAGGAGGCACTCGCCATCTATCGCGCGGAGTTCCGGCCAAGCGAGCTGCTCGCGCAGCCGACCACGTTCATGACCGTCAACGCCGTGGTGGCCCCGACGCGCGCCGAGGCGCAGGCACTGCTGCTGCCCAATCTGCAGATGATGGCCCTTTTGCGGACGGGCCAGCCGTTGCGCGCCTTGGATCTGGTCGAGGACGCAGAGGCCCTTAGGTTGCCGCCGCAGCAGCAGGCCGTCGTCGACTCGGGTCTGGCGCGCGCGATCGTTGGCAGCCCGACCGAGGCGGCCGATCAGGTGCGCGAGCTGGCGAATCGCTTCGACGTCGACGAGGTGATGGTCAGCCCGGTCGCGTCGGCACGCCGCGGCGTCGACCCCCGCGAAGCGCCGGGGCGTGAACAGACCCTGGAACTGCTTGCCAAGGAATTGTTCTAAGGCGTCAGCTTCACGACTGGGATGGGACGCGTCGTGCGGGTCTGGTAGCCCTCGTAGACGTTGTGGTTGTTCTCGTTGACGATGCGAAACAGCCGGTCGTAATCCGGATCGCCGGGCAGCACCGGCTTGGCGGTGACCGCGAAACGCCTTGGCCCGACGTTGATTTCGACGCTCGGATTGGCCTTGAGGTTGTGATACCAGCCGGGCGCCTTTGGGTCACCGCCCTTGGAGGCGACCACCAGGTAGGAATCGCCGTCCTTCGAGTAGCTCAACGAGTTGGCCCGCTGAATGCCGGTCTTCGCGCCGACGGTGTGCAAAATCAGCAGTGGCGCCATCCCCGGCAGGGGGATCCGATGACCGATCCGCCCGTTCGTCCCCTTGTAGATCTTGTCGTGCAGATCCAGTAGGGGCTTGCCGAGATGACGTTCGTACCAAGGCATGTAGTCGGCCATGGGTTTACTCCTTCACCGAATCGAGTTTGGTCAGCGCGTCGCGCAGGATGCGTCCCGTCGCTTCCCGGTCCGGGTCACGCCGCACGATCAGCCCCTTGGCGAACGACAGCTTGTCGCCGGCCTGCCGCGGCGCGACGTGCAAGTGGATGTGGAACACGCTCTGAAACGCGGCCTTGCCGTCGTTGATGGCGATGTTGCTGCCGTCGGCCCTCAACTCGGACCTACGCGCGGCCTGCCCGATGCGTTGCCCGATGCGCGCCAGGTCGGCGACGGTCGATGGCGGTGTGTCGGTCAGGTCGACGGTGTGCTTCTTGGGAATGACGAGGGTGTGGCCGCGGACGATCGGCCTGACGTCGAGGATCGCGAGGTAGTCGTCGTCCTCGTAGACGCGCACCGCTGGTGCGTCGCCGGCCGCGATGGCGCAGAACACGCATGACATGCCGCCACCGTAGTCCCGCACGGGATCTGCTCCTTCACCAACTCCACCTTGCCCGCGAGCGCCAGTATGGTTATGTTGGCTGTAACGATCCTTACAGAAAGGGTTGCGGTGCCGACGTCGCCAACCAAACGACAGCAACAGGGGGAGAACTCCCGCGAGCTCATCCTGGACGCAGCCGAGCGACTGATGGCCACCCGTGGCTACGCCGCGACGGCGATCAGCGACATCCGCAAGGCCTGCGGTCTACCCGCGAGTTCCATCTATTGGCACTTCGGGTCCAAGCAGGGCGTGCTCGCCGCCGTGATGGAGCGCGGCGCCGAGCGCTTCTTCGGCGCGATCCCTCGCCACGGCGACACATCGGAGCCGCCCGATGTCGAGGTTCAGCTCACCGTGATCGCGAAGCTGCTCTCCGAGCGCCCCGATTTCCTACGGCTCGTCTATCTGCTGGGGTTGGAGCGCACCGACGATCCCGCCGTCGGCGTCGCGGTCCGCCGGGTGCGGGACAACGCCGTAGCGGGCTTTCGCGCCGCGATCGCGACCCTGCTGCCCGCCGACGTACCCCCAGCCAAGGCCGTGCGTGTGCTCGACGAGCTCGCTGCGCTGGCGACCGCGATGTCCGACGGGGTCTTCATCGCCGACCATCTCGAACCCGATTCGACCGACGTCGAACGCATGTACCGGCGGCTGCTGCAGGCCGTCACTGCTCTGCTGCCGATCCTGTTGGAGGAAGAATGACTACCCGCACCGTCATCATCACCGGAGCCAACACTGGCCTCGGCCTCGAATGCGCGCGAAACCTGTTGGCGCGAGACAGCTTCTGGCACGTGGTACTCGCCGTGCGCAATCCCGACCTTGGCAACGCTGCGATCGCCGAACTCGGAGCACCCGATCGATGCTCGGTCATCCGCTGCGACCTCGCGTCGCTTGCCTCGGTGCGCGACTTCGTCACGGCGTTCGCTGCCGCCGACCTGCCACCGTTGCATGCCATCGTGTGCAACGCAGGGTTGCAGACGGTGGATACCAAGTTCACCGACGACGGTGTCGAAATGACCTTCGGTGTCAACCATCTCGGACATTTCGCGCTTGTCACGGGATTGCTCGACCGGCTCGCCACGCCTGCGCGGATCGTCGTCGTCGCCAGCGGAACTCACGACCCGGCCAAGTTCACTGGGATGCCCCACCCGAGCTACACCTCGGCCGAGGAACTCGCGCACCCGTCGGCCGATGCGGCAGCCGACGGCCGACGCCGCTACACCACGTCGAAGCTGTGCAACATGCTGTTCGCCTACGAGTTGGACCGTCGCCTCGGTGAGGGTGCCAGCGGCGTCACCGTGACCTCGTTCGACCCGGGCCTCATGCCGAGTTCGGGGCTGGCCCGCGACTACTCGCCTGCGTTGAGGCTCGTCTGGCGCGTCATCGGTCCCGTGCTGCGCCTGCTGCCCAACGTCAACAGCACTCGCACGTCAGGAAGCAGACTTGCGGCGCTCGCCGTTGACCCGGCATTCGAGGGCATCAGCGGCCGGTACTACGAAGGCGCACGGGAGATCCGGTCGTCGCACGACTCCTACGACAAGGCCAAGGCACTCGACCTGTGGCAGACCAGCGAGAGGCTAGTTCAGCACGTCACGACTTAGAGCGCGGTTGAGTCGCTAGTGTCTGGGCGATGAGCGACCCCATGGAGCCTCGCGAACTGGCGTTTGCCGGCGCGGCCGAACAGGCTCGCTTGCTGGCCTCGGGAACCGTCACGTCGCCCGAACTGGTGCAGATCTACCTGGACCGAATCGAGCGCATCGATCGCGAATTACGGTCATATAGGGTGCTTTTCGCCGATCGGGTGCGAAGGGAGGCGATCTCCGCGCAGGCCCGGCTCGACGCGGGGGAGCGGTTGCCGCTTCTTGGCGTGCCGATCGCCGTCAAGGACGACATCGACGTCGCCGGTGAGGTCACCACGTACGGCAGCAGTGCCCACGGCCCCGCCGCAACCGCCGACGCCGAGGTCGTCCGGCTGCTGCGAGCCGCCGGTGCCATCGTCATCGGCAAGACGGCGGTCCCAGAGCTGATGATCTGGCCGTTCACCGAGACGCTGACCTTCGGAGCGACCCGGAACCCGTGGAACCTCGACTTCGCCCCAGGCGGGAGCAGCGGCGGTAGTGGTGCGGCGATGGGCGCGGGCCTCGCGGCGTTGGCCCTGGGCTCCGACGGCATGGGCTCGATCCGGATTCCGTCGACGTGGAACGGACTGTTCGGGCTCAAGCCGCAGCGAGATCGCGTCCCCTTGGCGCCGCACGAAGGGGCGTGGTGCGGGCTGTCGGTCAACGGACCGCTCGCGAGGACGGTCGAGGACGCGGCGCTGTTCCTCGACCTGACGACGACGCTGCCAGGGTCGGATGGCGGCTTCGTCGCAGCTGCTGCGCGGCCTCCGGGACGGCTGCGGATCGCCGTGAGCTCCAAGCTGCCTACCGGGCTGATCGGCAGGGTCGGTGCGCCGCAGCGTGCGGCGGTGTCCGAGGCCGTCTCCCTTCTGCGCGAACTCGGACACCACGTGGTCGAGCGTGATGCCGACGTGCCGGCGTCGGCGGTGGCCCATGCGATGGCGCGCTACTTCCGCGGGGTCTTCGACGACGTCGGCACGCTGCCGCATCCGGAGCGGCTCGAGCGACGGACGCGGACGTTCGCGCGCGTCGGCGGTCTGCTGTCGGAACGCCGGATGGCCACGATCCGCGCCGCCGAAGGTGACCTGTCCGCCCGCATTCAGTCGGTTTTCGACGACGTCGACGTCCTCCTCACCCCTGGCTCGGCGGCTGGGCCGTCACGGATCGGGGCGTATGCACGCCGCGGTGCCATCTCGACGTTGACGCTCGTTGCCGCGCGGGTGCCGTTCCAGGCCATGTTCAACGTGACGGGGCAGCCCGCTGCCGTCGTTCCGTGGGGTCTCGACGGGAACGGCATCCCAACGTCGATTCAGTTGGTGGGCAGAGCCTTTGACGAGGCGACGCTATTGTCGCTCGGCGGTGAGATCGAGCGCGCGCGACCGTGGGCGCATCGACGGCCACCCGTCGACTAGGGCCGCCCGCGAGTGATTTGTGGAGTATTTGCAGCGCTCACCGCTGGTTTCCTTCCACGAATCGCGACGCCATCACGAGATCTCACCCCAGCGCGAGAGCTTGTCCGCGAACGACATCGGCAGGGCGCCGCTACTCGACGGCAACCGGACCACGGGTAGCGTCGTCGCGACGTGAGCCTCGAACAACTCCAATGCCGTCAGCCCGTTCACGAAGACGCGGTCGATGTCTCGGTGCTTGGCGAAGAAGGCCTTGAAGTCGTTCACCACCAAGCTCTTTCGATCGATCTTGTTGTCCATGCTGCCCGCGCGTCGGCAGCTCGCGATCACGTCCCACAGCGCGATTCCGTGACGCTTGACCTCCTCGATGCGCGCTTCGTACGGCGCGTCGGCGTCGAAGTCGAAGAGGCTAGCGATGATCGGCCAGAACTGGTTTCGCCGGTTCGCGTAATACTCGCCCGCAGTCAACGACCTCTCGCTGGGGAACGAGCCGAGGATCAGCACGCGGGCACCCCGGCCCACGATCGGCGGAAGGCCTTCACGCATCGGTTCGGTCATCGACTCTGATCATCCGGTATACGTTGAGCCGGTGGGCACAGAGGTCGACATCGAAGCCGCGGGTCTACTGGATGGTCTGGAGGGCGAGGCGCGTGCTCAGCGGGCCGAACTCATCGAATGGCTGCTCTCGAAGGACTTCACCGTCGAGCAAATTCGTGAGTCGATCGCGCCGATGCTGCTGGCGTCGCGACGAATCCTCGGCGACGACGGAACCCACGTGTCGATGCGCGAGATCAGCGAAGCCACCGGGATGGACGTCGAGTTGCTCCAGCGCGTGCAGCGGGCGGTCGGACTGCCAAGGGTCGACGACCCCGACGCGCGGGTCCTCATGCGGGTCGAAGGTGAGGCATTCGCGGACACGCAGAGGTTTCGCGAACTGGGTTTCAGCGACGACCAGATCGTCCTCGTCGCTCAGGTGTTGGCGGACGGGCTGACCCGTGCGGCCGATGTCATGCGCTACGCCGCGTTGGCGTCGATCATGCACACAGGCGCCAGCGAGCTCGACATCGCCAAGGGATCCGAGGCTCTCCTACGCGACGCCGCTCCGCTGCTTGGCCCGTTGATCCAGGACATGCTCCGCTTGCAGCTGCTGCACGTCATGGAGACCGAGGCGGTGAGCACCAGCGAGCGTGCGGAGGGCGTGCCGCTGCCGGGTGCGCGCCTCGTTACGGTCGCATTCGCCGATCTCGTCGGCTTCACCCGACTTGGCGAGGCCGTCGACCCAGAAGACTTGGAGAAGCTGGCCCATCGCTTGACCGATCTTGCGCGCGACGTGGCGGTGCCGCCCGTTCGCTACGTCAAGAGCATCGGCGACGAGGTCATGTTGGTGAGCAGTGACCCGGTGGCGATGCTGGAGGCAGCGCTCGACCTGCTCGACGCCACGGAGGCAGACGAAGAGTTTCCTCGACTTCGCGTAGGACTTGCCACGGGCATGGCGGTGAGCAGGGCCGGTGACTGGTTCGGTCGCCCCGTCAACCTCGCAAGTCGGGTCACGGGCGCAGCGCGCCCCGGCGCAATCTTGGTGTCGGAGTCGACCCGCGACGCCATCGGCGATGCAGACCAGTTCGCGTGGTCGTTCGCGGGGGCTCGCAGCCTCAAGAACATTAAGGATGACACGAAGTTGTTCCGTGCCCGGCGTGTCTTGCATGACTGAAAAGCGCTGGTCGCCAACGGTGAACCTGGGAATCTAAAAGAATCGTGTGAGTAAATTATGCGCAAACGGAGATCTGCCGTTACCGTTCTGCCGTGCCTGAGATGGATCGTCGCAACCTGATGCTGATGGCGGGATTCGCCGCAATGGGGGCGACGATGCCCCTTGGGATTGCCAATGCAGAACCCGTGCCAGCCCCCGTCCCCGCCGTGCCGCCAGCGGCGGCGCCACCGCCGAAGTACATCTTCCACGACGAGTTCGACGGCCCCGCTGGGTCATCCCCGGACCAGTCGAAGTGGACGATCGCGACCGCCCGCGAGACGATCAAGAATCCCGTCTTCTGGGACCGTCCCGAGAACATGGGTCAGTACCGCAATGACCGTCAGCACGTATTCCTCGACGGCAAGTCGAACCTCGTCATCCGTGCCACCAAGGACAACAAGGGCAAGTTCGTCAGCGGCAAGCTCAAGGGCACCTTCTGGGGCGGCATCAACACCACGTGGGAAGCTCGAATCAAGTTCGACTGCTTGACCAATGGCTGCTGGCCGGCGTGGTGGCTGTCCAACGACCACCCCGTCGTCGGTGGCGAGGTCGACCTGGTCGAGTGGTATGGCAACCAAAACTGGCCATCGGGAACCACGGTTCACGCACGTGAGGACGGCACGTCGTTCGCGACGCAACCCTGGCCGGTCGACAGCGCGTGGCACACCTGGCGGGTCAGCTGGACCGACGCGGGCATGAGTTTCTGGATGGACTACGTCGACGGCATGCCGCCGTACTTCGAGGTGCCCGCCAACTCTCTCGACGACTGGCCGTTCAATCTGCCGGACTACCGGGTGTTTCCCGTATTGAACTTGGCCGTTTCCGGTTCGGGAGGCGGCGACCCCGCAGGGGGTATCTACCCTGCGGACATGCTCGTCGACTACGTGCGGGTCTGGTAGCTCACCGGGTCGTCCTGGGCGAGCGAAGTGACGGGATGGTTGGCGTGAACCGGCGCAGACGTAGGCTGTTCGTGACGACGAACACCGAGCTGAAAGCCATTGCGGCACCGGCGATCATCGGATTGAGCAAGCCAAGCGCGGCAAGCGGAATCGCTGCGACGTTATAGGCGAACGCCCAGAACAGGTTGCCTCGGATCGTCCGTAATGTGGCTCGGGACAAGCGGATTGCGTCTGCAGCAGCGCGTAGGTCTCCGCTGACGAGCGTCAGGTCGGACGCCTCGATCGCGACGTCCGTTCCCGTGCCCATCGCAAGCCCGAGGTCGGCCTGAGCAAGTGCGGCTGCATCGTTGACGCCGTCGCCGACCATGGCGACGACCTTGCCTTCTTCCTGCAGTCGCTTGACGTGGTCGACCTTGTCGGCGGGCAGCACCTCGGCGATGACCTCGGTGATGCCGAGCTCTCGCGCGACGGCATCCGCGGCCCGGCTGTTGTCGCCGGTGAGCAGGATGGGCGTGAGCCCGAGCCGGCGAAGGGACGAAATTGCTTCGGCAGCAGTGTCTTTCACGGTGTCCGCGACGACGACCACCCCGGTGATGCCTCCGTCGACCGCCAGCCAGACTGGTGTGCGGCCAGCCGCTTCGGCATCGTCGGCGGCCGCCAGCAAGTCGGCCGGTGCCGTCGCGGCGAGCGTCTCGGTGAGCCACGAAGAGCGTCCGATCGCGACCCGGTGGCCGTCGACTACGGCGGTGACGCCGCGCCCGCCGTGGTTCGCGAACTCCGTGACGGCAGCGAGCGGACCATCCTCGGCCGCTCGGGCGGCGATGGCACGCGCTATCGGATGTTCGGATCCGTCCTCCGCTGCTCCCGCGAGGCGGAGCACGGTGTGGACGGATGTGGCAGTGCTGTCGGAGGCGGCGTGCACCTCGGTGACCGTCATGCGTCCCGTCGTCACGGTGCCGGTCTTGTCCAGGACGACGGTGTCGACGCGTCGCGTCGACTCGAGTACCTGGGGCCCCTTGATCAGGATGCCCAGTTGCGCACCGCGGCCGGTGCCGACGAGAAGCGCTGTTGGCGTGGCCAGTCCCAGCGCGCAGGGGCACGCGATGATCAGTACGGCGACGGCGGCGGTGAACGCCATGCTCGGCGCCGCGCCGACGGCAAGCCAGCCGATTAGCGTCAGCAGCGACACTGCGATGACGATCGGAACGAATACCGCGGACACGCGATCCGCGAGGCGCTGCACGTCAGCCTTGCCGTTCTGTGCCTCCGCAACGAGGCGAGCCATCTGGGCCAGCTGGGTGTCGGCACCGACGCGGGCGGCCCGAACCTGAAGCGCGCCAGCGACGTTCACCGTCGCTCCCACGACGTCGTCGCCCGGTCCGACCTCGACGGGCACCGATTCGCCAGTGACCATCGAAGCGTCGACTGCCGATGTTCCCGCCGTGACCACGCCGTCGGTGGCGATCTTCTCGCCGGGGCGGACGATGAAGTCGTCGCCGACTGCGAGCTCGCCGATGGGAACGCGGACTTCCACACCGTCGCGCAACACGGCGACGTCCTTGGCGCCCAGGTCGAGTAGCACGCGCAGGGCGGCGCCCGCCTGCTTCTTGGCGCGCGCCTCGAAGTAACGGCCCGCGAGCACGAACGTCGTCACGACGGCGGCGACCTCGAGATAGACATGCTCCGAAGAGCCTGCGATCAGCACCCACGTGGACCATAGGTATGCGGCGAGCACCCCGACCGAGATCAAGGTGTCCATGCTGGCCGCCCCGTGGCGCAGATTTGCGAAGGCAACCCGATGGAACGGCAATGCACCCCACAGCACGACGGGCGTCGCCAAGGCGAAGGCCACCCACTGCCAGTGTCCGAACTGGAGCGCCGGCACCATCGACAGCAGCAGCACCGGCACGCTCAGCCCGGCGGACACCAAGACTCGGCGACCGTACGGCTCCTCGGCGTGGTGATGGGCGTGTTCGTCGGCGGCGGGCAGGGCGGCGCTGTATCCGGTGTCCTCGATCGCGGCTACCAGGTCGTCGGTGCTCACGTGGTCGGGACGATCGATCGAGACTTGCTCGGTGGCGAAGTTGACGCTGGCGTGTACGCCGTCGATTTGGTTGAGCTGCTTCTCGATGCGGGCCGCGCACGACGAGCACGTCATGCCACCGACGTCGAGGGTCACGGTGTTCATGCTTTCGAGTATATACCCATAGGGGGTATAGGTAGAGCGCCGCTATCAGGTGGTGAATCGACTGGCCAGTGCCTTCTTGTCGACCTTCTCGCCTGCAAGTGTCGGCAGGGGATCCGACCGGATCTCCCATCGGCTCGGGATCGCGAAATAGGACACTGCGCCATCGAGGTGGTTTCGCAGCTCCTCCTCGGTCGGAGCCGGAGCGTCGGGGCGGTGGACGACGACGGCCACTAGCTCCTCGCCAAGGTCGGCATGCGGAACGCCCATCGCCGCCACCTCGACGACGGCGGGATGCGTGGCGATCGCGGCCTCGACGTGCGGGCACGCGATGTTCTCGCCGCCGCGGATCACGATGTCCTTGCTGCGCCCGTCGATGTACAGGTAACCGTCGTCGGTCAGGTGGCCGAGATCGCCGGTGTGCAGCCAACCGTCGTCGTCGATCGACTGATCCTCCGGCATACCCACGTAGCCCAACATCACCGTCGGTGCGCGCGCCAGCACCTCGCCGACGCCGCGGTCGTCTGGATCGGCGATGCGCAGTTCGACGACTGGATACGGCCTTCCCACCGTGCCGGGATGCGCTGTGAGGTCGCGAGAGTCGGCGGCAGTGAGGAATCCGCCTGCCTCGGTCATGCCACAAGTGTTGCTCAGCCCTCGCGTGCGCAGGCTCGGCACTTTGGCCTGGATCCGGTCGAGGAGATCGGTGGTGACCGGCGCACCTCCGAGTGGCCATGACTTGAGGCTGCTGAGGTCGAAGGAGTCGAATTCGGGGTGAGCGAGCACCCGTACGGCCATGGTGGGCACCGCGCCCCAGACCTGGACGCCTTCCCGCTCGATCAGGCCGAGCACCTGCCCGGCGTCGAATCGGCTTTCCGTCATGACGATCTTGCCGCCAGTGAGAAAGTGGGTGAGCAGACTCGAAAGGCCACCAACGTGAAACATCGGCGTGGTTGCGAGGCTGACGGCCTGCGGCGACGAGACGTCAAGCAGGTGGGGGAGCCGTCCGCTGCGGCAGAGGATGTTGTGCTGATTGGCGATCACCGAACGCCGCGACAGCTCAACGGCTTTCGGCATGCCGGAACTTCCGGACGTGAAGAGGATGAGTGCGGGTGCGTCGAGGGCGAGCTCAGTCTTGCTGGCCGGCGGTCTGACGGGTGGATGCTCGAATGCGGCGCGAAGGTCGGCGAGCGGACTCGTCGACGTGCGCACCGGCAACGCGGTGTCGGCGAGGACGTGCCGCACTGCCAACAGATCGACGGCGTGTTCGATCTCCTGCGCACTCCACCACCGGTTGGCCAACGGCCACGTCGCACGCCCATACCGTCTCGGGCACGTGCGTCAGACGGTCGCGACCTGAATGCCCTCTGACGGCTGCACGATGACGAAGCCCTGGCCGTAGAACGAGACCTGGACCGCCTCCCCGGAGCCGCGCCCGATCAGCGCACCCGCCTTGAAGCTCGTCTTCAGTTGTGTCTGTAGGTTCGCCGACCACGCGACGATCGCGTTGGTGTCGGCGAAGGTTGGCGCCTCGGCGGCGTTGAGCACCACCGGCGGTCCGTCGGTCGTGATGGCGACCCAGCCAGTGCCGCGCAGGGTGGTGTTGAACAGGCCGCCCACCGCCATGCTGCCGCCCTTCACCCGTTCGATGTTCCAGTCCAGGCTGGAGGAGAAGGCGAGGACGTTCTTGCCGCTGATCGACAGGCCGGAGTTCGTGAGGTTGAGCAAGTGCACGTCATGAGCGAGTTCGGCGAGGAACACGTCGCCCTGGCCCTGGCATCGCATCAGCGGCACGCCCTCGCCGGTCAGCGCCTTCTTGAGGAACTTCGATGCGCCGCCGCCCTCGAAGGCGAAGTCGACGTTGCCCTGGTAGGCGACCATCGACCCCTGGCGCGCCATGAACGGCTCGCCGAGGCGCACGCGCAGCATCTTCGAGTTCTGGTTTGCGACCGCCTTCGACTCCTTCTCGCTGAATCTGCCGTCGACGAGGTCTCCGGTGATGCCGGCGAAGCCGTCACCGCCTTGTGGCTGGGCCTGTGAATAGTCGGGCTGGACCTGGGCCGGAGCGTGGCCGTATCCACCGTACTGCTGGCCGGCCTGGGCGGGGTCCTGCTGTTGAGCGGCATGGGCGGCCGCGTGCTGTTGGTGATCCTGGTGTTGTCCAAGGTCCTGGTGTTCGGCCGCGCCCTGGTGCTGTGGCGCGTCTTGACGTTGCCCGACGTCCTGGTGCTGAGGGGCGCCACCCAGCGGCGACGACAGCACCTGACCCTGGTGCGAGACCTGGTCGGTCCACGCCCTGCCATCCCACCACCGGTACTCGTAGCGCCCCTCGGGATCGGCTTGCCAACTACCAGCTCCAGGTCCTGTCACGTCCAACTCCTCGATTCGATGGGGATTCGACCCGCAGACTATGGCAACCCGGTGAATCGCGGGGTCGCTCACGCCCAGTCAGTGCCCTTGGCTGGCATTCTTGGCGCATGGCAAAGGAAATCGATCCCGTTCGGGCCAAGAGCGCGCTCGCAGTGATCAAGCAACACCCCGGGATGGTGCTGTTCCTGGCGTCGCCGGGGATCATCGCGCTAGCCCTGGTGTGGGTGTTCGTCGGTCACGGCTGGGCGGTGCTTCTACTGGTCGCGCTGGTTCTCGCCGGCGGTGCTGCGCTGCTGCTCAAGCGCTGATCACGGCACCACGGCTTCGCCAGCGGCGAAACTTACACGTTTAGGGCTGTAACGATGTAATCATGTAAGCATGAGACAACGTCACCATGTACACGGCCAACGCTCGGGACGCCCAGGCGGCTGGCAACAGGCACAACAACCCGACGCGACCGGCGCGCCCGAATGGATCGCGGGCCGTCTTCCCGATGGCTGGTTCGTGGGCGACCCGAAGGTGGTCGTCGACCGTGAGGAAATCACCGTGATCGGTAGGCTCCGCGAACCCGAGGGCGGCGAGAGCCAGGAGCGTGCATCCGGGCACGCGGCGCGTTTCCGTGAGGAGACGCGGCCAGAGCGGATGCGCATCGCCGACGAGGCGGAGGACCGCTACGGACGCAGCCTCGCGTGGGGTGTCGAAATCGGCAGCGGCGATTCCACCGAGCAGATCCTGTTCAGCCACATCGCGGTCCCAGTGATGACCCGGCTTCGGCAGCCGGAACGCCAGGTGCTCGACACGCTGGTGGACGCCGGCGTCGCGCGATCGCGATCGGACGCGCTGGTGTGGTCGGTCCGGCTGGTCGGCGAGCACGCCGACGAGTGGCTAGGCAAGCTGCGCGAAGCGATGTCGTCGGTGGAGGACCTTCGCACGGAGGGCCCGCAGCTCTAGCGATTCGTGCACTCGCACCCGCGGTGTGCGCGGTTGCGAGTGCACGAATCAGGATCAGCCGACGCGCTCCACGCCCACGTATGTCGAACTGAGTGTTGACGTTTGGGAGAGTGGATCGATGTCCTGGGTGGCAGAGCCCACCAGCAGGTTGCGGTTGACGCCGAACGACTGAGGCTCGGCACCCCCGCGCGGGTCGAAGACCCTAGAGCCCCAGCCGTGGTCGACGACGACGAGCCCTCGACGCGGGCGGTCGCTGAGCGCCGCGCGTAGCTCGATCTCGCCGACCGGCGAGAACACCCTCACCCGGTCGCCGTCCGAAATGCCGAGGGCGGCCGCGTCGGCGGTGTTGATCAGCACGTCGTTGCCCTTGCCGGAGCGGTGCAGTCCCGGTAACTCGTTGAGCCAAGAGTTCATCGAATGTCGATTGCGCCGGTTGCCCAGATGGAACGGATAGCCTTCTGGCGCAACGGTATTTGGCTCGCCGAGCAATTCTCGGGCCCGTGCCACGAACTCGGGCGGGGCGGCGTGCACCCTCTTGTCGTCGGTGCGTAGCGCGTTCTTGAAGTGCCCGAACTCGCGTGGTCCCAACACCAGTCCGTGTGGATGACTCATCAAGTCGCGCCACTTGAGCCTGCGTCCGTTGAACTTTCGCGACATCCTCACGACGAGGTGATCGAGCCAGTGCGGACCGAACGCGAGAGAGGGCAGTCGCGTCGCCGCCGCCAGGCGTCGCGTTGCCTTGATGAATCCGTTGAGTCCCGTTGCGCCGAACAGCGGCTTGCGCATCGCCATCGCCAGATCGACGAAGATCTGCCATTCCTCCCTGGCATCCGGCGGTGGCTCAACGACTTTCGTACCGTACTGAACGAACGGTTCGTCGTGCATGTTGCTGGTGAACGCAAGCAGATCGTTGCGCTCCAACCAGTGCACCGCGGGCAACAGCCAGTGGGCGTGCCGATGGCTCTCGCGCTGCACGAGGTCGATGACCACGAGCAGATCTAGCTGCGCGAAGGCCTCGTCCAGCTTGGCGCCGTTGGGTCCCGATATCACCGGGTTGCCGCAGTTGATGAGCATCGCCCGGATCTGGCCTTGGCCGGGAGTTAGGATCTCGTCGGACAATTCGGCTAGTGCGTGCGCACCGGCCACCATCTCGCGGCCTGCCACCCGGCTGACGTGCGGCTCGGTCTTGACCATCCCGGCGAGTCGCAGCGCGTCGAAGTAGCCAGGCTCGAAGCGGCGACCGCCAGGGCGGTCCATCCGGCCGGTCATCACGTTCAGCACGTGCCCGAGCCACTCGGCGACGGTGCCCGCTGCGTGCAACGAGACACCGGTGCGCGTCACCACCATCGCGCCGTTCGCGGCCGCGAAGTCGCGAGCCGTGCGCTCGATCTGGTCGCGTTCGATGCCGCAACGGCTGGAGAGTTCGCCGACGTCGGCTTCGGCTGCCAGCGCGCGCAGATCCGCAATGCCCGTGGCGAGTTCGGCGCAGTCCAGGCGATGCTCGAGGCCCTCGTCGAGAATCACCTTCACCATCGCGAGCAGCAGCGCCCAGTCCTGACCCGGTCGCACGGCCAGGTGAACGTCAGCCTTCTCCGCCGACTCGGTGCGGAGCGGATCGATGACGATGATCGTCGCGCCTGCGCTTTGTCGATCGAGGGCGCGCCGCCAACCTCCGGGCACCGTCTCCAGCCAATTCCAAGCGCTGACAGCCGGATTCGTGCCGACAAGCAGAAAGTAATCGCAGTTGTCGACGTCGGAGACCGGGACCATCAGCGACGATCCATACATTGCCTCGGCCACCACGTGCAGCGCATTCTGGTCGACCGAGCCAACGGCATAGCGACTGCGCGTTCCCACCGCATCCATCCACGCGTTCATGAACATCACGTTCGACGAAGAGTGCCCGGACGGGTTGCCGTAGTAGGCGCCGATCGCATCGGGTCCGTCGGCGTCGATCAGCGCGTTCATCCGGTCGGCGATGTCGCGGATCGCCTCGTCCCAGGTGGCCTCTACGTAGGCGTCTCCGACCCGGCGCATGGGCTTGAGAATGCGACGCGGATGTTCGACGAGTTGATTGGCGGTGCGGCCCTTCGCGCAGAAGTCGTGCCAGCTGTGCGGGTTCAGCTTGTCAGGGGAGATCCTGGTGACGCGATTCTCCTCGACGGTGACCTCTAGCCCGCACGACGCCATGCAGTAGCGACAGAAGGTGTGGACCGTTCGGCTCTCCGAGCGCGAGGTGGTACCGGCATCGGTCAAGCGTGCCGGCGCGGTGCTCATGAAGCCATGGTGCCAAACCCGAATTGAGCAGGTCGCTCAGATCCCTTGCGATTTGTGCACGTGCACCGCGCACACCGCGGCTCAGCGTGCACGAAGCGCCTGTCTGATCTCAGCGATCACGCGTTCGGGGTACTCGGTCAGGTCCAACCAGGTGAACCGGAGCACCTTCCACCCGGCCAGCCTCATGGCGTTCTGCTTCTTGCGATCCCGATTGAAGTCGTCAGGGTCACTGTGGAAGGCGAGGCCGTCAACCTCGATGGCGACTTTGACTCCGACGAATGCGAAATCGGCTTTGTAGCCTGCTATCGGATGGTTCGCTTTCCAGCCTCTGATACCGGCCGCATTCATCAGCCGCGCCAGCAGCCGCTCCGCTGCCGAGCAGTCACCGCGACTTGCGCACACGCACGCGCGGTCACCGCGGCCCACGGTGCACAAATCGCGCGTATGGGGGGCTCACGCCTGGGCCATCGCCCAGTACTCGCCATGGCGGGCGAGAAGCTCGTCGTGAGTGCCCCGCTCGACGATCTTGCCCGCCTCCATCACCAGGATGACGTCGGCGTCGCGAATCGTCGAAAGGCGGTGCGCGATGATGAAACTCGTCCGGTCACGACGCAGCTCGGCGGTCGCTTGCTGGATCAGCAGCTCGGTGCGGGTGTCCACGGAGCTGGTCGCCTCGTCGAGGATCAACAAGGCGGGTCTCGACAGAACTGCCCTGGCGATGGTGATCAGCTGCTTCTCGCCAGTGCTGATGTTGCCGCCGTCGTCGTTGATGACGGTCTGGTAGCCGTTCGGCAGGGTATGGACGAAGCGGTCGACGCGCGCCGCGACCGCCGCCTCGATGACCTCGTCCTCATCTGCGTCTGGTCTGCCGTACGCGATGTTGTCGTAGATCGTGCCGCCGAACAACCACGCGTCCTGCAGCACCATGCCGATCCTCGAGCGCAGCGCGTGCCTGCTGATCTCGGTGATGTCCGCACCGTCGAGCAGGATCCGGCCCGAGTCCACCTCGTAGAAGCGCATGAGCAGGTTGACCAGCGTGGTCTTGCCTGCGCCAGTCGGGCCGACGATCGCGACCGTGCTACCCGGCTCGGCGACCAGCGACAGGTCCTCGATGATCGGCGTGCCCGTCCGATAGGCGAAGTCGACGTGTTCGAATTCCACGCGGCCGGGCCCCTTTTGGTCGTCTTCGGCGGGAACGGCAGGATCGGGTGCCTGCTCGTCAGCGTCCAGAAGGTCGAAAACCCTTTCCGCACTGGCGATTCCCGACTGCAACGTGTTGTACATCGAAGCCACCTGGGTAAGGGGCTGGTTGAACTGCCGAACGTACTGGATGAAGGCCTGGATGCTGCCGAGCGTGATCTGGCCCGTTGCGACCTGCAGTCCACCGACGACGGCGACTCCCACGTAGCTCAGGTTGCCGACGAACGTGGTCGCAGGCGACACCAGGCCGGAGAGGAACTGAGCGCCGAAGCTGGCCTGGTACACGTCGGTGTTGAGTTCGCGGAACCTCTCCTCCGCGAGCGCCCTGTGGCCGAACGTCTTGACGACGGTAAAACCGCTGTAGGTCTCCTCGATGTGAGCGTTGAGCCGTCCGGTGTTCCGCCACTGCGCTACGAACATCCGCTGTGAACGTCGCGCGATCGTCCTGGTCGCCAACAAGGAAAGGGGCACGGTCAACACGGTGATGAGGGTCAGTAGCGGCGAGATGGTCAGCATGACCACGAACACCGCGACCACGGTGAGCAGCGACGTCAGCAGCTGGCTGTT